>Ga0209697_10000104_pt1 | contig 120568 bp, 110 predicted proteins | sample AliMusrvi5mmetaG_FD_184115 | JGI IMG/M metagenome (GOLD analysis project Ga0209697, IMG submission 184115) | Freshwater lake bacterial and archeal communities from Alinen Mustajarvi, Finland, to study Microbial Dark Matter (Phase II) - Alinen... | ecosystem: Environmental > Aquatic >... | reverse complement strand
CCCCTTAAAAGATTTTTCTTTTAAGGGGGCCGACAGAATTTTTTTATTTCTTTGTCAAGAAAATAATGATCCAACTGGCTAATATTTATTAATATTTCACATGCAATTTTCTAACCGGATATTACTGCAAAAAAAGATGAGATTTCTTTTTTGATAAATCCTTTAGTAATTTTAACATCTCTTAGTGATATAAAAAACGGAAACCTTTTTTCCCCACGAAATAAGTGACCTTGAGCCGCTAACAGCATTATATACTTCATTGTTGTTGTTTTACCTGAACCGGCTATTCCCAAGATAGCGACATCACTTTGTATTTCTTCAATTTTGCCGTTATCTAGTTTTACTCTTATAAAAGAACTCTCAATCACTTCTTCTATGGACACACCCTCTCGATGCTCAAGGGGTTTAAGTAGTTCTTTTTTAACTAAATTGATATCTCTAAATTTTTCCCTTGCAATTTCACCAGTAAATCGTAATCGTACATGAAGAGAACTTATATGAGAGGTCTTGTTTATTCCAAAAAGAGGTACTGTTCCAAATGTTTCGACAACCCATTTAGCATATTTCTTAGAACTATTATCTATCAGATTGTTGAAATTTTTTTTAGTTTCTAACCCTTTATTAAAGGTATCATAAACAGATAGGAAAGCTCTCTCTATAATTTTCTCAAACCCTTTGTTAATCATTCAGAAATTACCCCTAATTTGCGATCAATCTGCAGCAAATTGCTTTATTTTGTAGGATTATATTTTTTAAACGAGCCTGTTTCCAAGTTCAACAAGAAGTTATTGTCTAGTTTTCGAGTTATCCCCATCGCCCACATGTACTAACAATCTAAAGCTGCTGATTATAGGCTGTGTTTAACTGGTTAACCCGCATATTTGAGTGCTATCTAGAAGCCTGCTATCATCCAGCGATCGCTTTGCCTACCAATCTTCCTGCTTGTTGCACCGCTCGATCTTTATTTATCTGTCAAGGTGATATGCCCGCTGTCGTGAAATCAAAACTCTTCGCAGCCGGTTTTCTGGGGCTTTTCAGAAATGCAAAGCCCGATGACCAGCATCTCGAAAAACCTAGCACCTAATTTCTTACCGCTCCACAGAATATTTTGCTAGGATAAATTTAAGATAAACTTGCGGTTGCGGCCATCAGAACTTTCGAATCCTACTGAAACCCTTGCGTGCTCAGGGTTTCAACAGAATCGGAAAATTCGGGATGGATGTGTCTACGAAACCAGGCTGTCTCTTCCTCTTTACCATGAAACAACGGGGATCAATGTGATTTGGCGATGCATATCCACCCCAGTCACGAACACAATGTTGCGCTTCGATACAGCCGAGGAAAAAACAACTTCTTTCCGAGGTGCATACCGCAAGAGAAAGAAAAAATGGTTGCAGTGCCGACAAAAGTATACGAAAACAGGCAGAGCACAATCGGCCTGATATGCCATGGCAGCGTCCCCAGTCTGCATGCCTTTGCCAGTCGAAGAGCCGAGCATCATAGTAGAAACCAGCAGGCGAAGACCTGTCGAGAAACGTTTCGGAGGCATTACGAAAGGGGCTTTTTCATCCATTTCGCTATGCTTCCTCATACCAATAAAGGAAGAACCATGAGAAACAACAACAGGCAGCCTGACTGTCTCAGGCCAATATCAATAGAACGTGGCGTGCAATACCAGGCCGATGCATCGGTCCTGATCCGTATGGGCAACACCCATGTGCTCTGCGGGGTGTCGATTGAAGAGAAGGTTCCCCCTTTCCTGCAGAATACCGGGCGCGGGTGGATCACCGCCGAATACGGCGTCCTGCCCTGCGCCACCAACAGTCGGTATCGCCGGGAGACCCAGGGGCAGTCGGGGCGTACCATGGAGATTCAGCGGCTGATCGGCCGAAGCCTGCGGATGATGGTCGATTTGGCGACCATCGGCGAGCGAACCCTGCGCGTCGATTGCGATGTTATCAATGCCGACGGTGGCACCCGGACCGCCTCGATTACCGGCGGTGCCCTGGCGGTTCGCGACGCCCTTCAGAAACTGGTTGCCGACAAAAAGCTGGAAAAACTGCCGGAAATCCTGCCGGTCGCGGCCATCTCGGCGGGAATTGTCGACGGGACACCGCTCCTTGATCTCGATTATGCGGAGGATTCCGCCGCCGAGACCGATGCCAACTTCGTCATGGCCGGTGACGGTCGGTGGATAGAGATCCAGGCCACCGCCGAAGACAGGCCCTTTAGCGATGAGGCCTATATGGTCATCACCACACTTGCGCGCCGGGGTATCGCCGAACTGTTCCGGCTCTGGTAGGGAAAAGGTCGGCGATTCCCAGGCATTGAATCTCCTTGTGTTCGTGGCAATCCTTTACCATTCTCCCTCTGTTGTTCCTCTGTCAGTTATGGCGTCGGCGCTAAAAGAGTTGCGAAAGTTACCTTGAAAGGGTAGTTTTGAGGCATATGGATCATATGGCTCTTCGTTGAAAAGCGCCTTTCTTTTAGCAACCTTGAAGCAAACAAGTACTTATCACCACACCTTGCCAAAACCTCAAGCTATAACTCATTATCACAGCTCACCTTGGCATGACTTATCTCTAGCATCTGTCGATGCAGGCCAGGTCGCAGATGTTGTCCTGTGCGTTGCTCGCCTTTTTCAAAAAGGAGCAATCGTCCAAATCTCCCTTAATAGCTCTCATGTGCTGTTTAAAAGCGGCAAGGGGCACACGTATGAAGTACATTTTTTACGTGGAGGGAGAACGCTTAAGAGACGATTTACCGTGTATCGGTTGGGTGGCCTTCACTCGAAAAGTGTATGCTATCAAGTGACTGATCCGAAAGGAAAATACATGGTCGTTAAAATTCCGCCTCAGCCGATAACCGATATTATTGCCTATTTGCTGGCTGTTGCCCATGAACGGCAGCTCGCCCAAAAAATAATTGAGTTAGGAATTAAAGTTGTAGTTCCCTGTGTCAGCTCGGTGATGAAGCATCTTCACAAATTGGATGCTACAAAAAAAATGTCACTTTGTGAAATGGAAGATGCCTATTTGGCTGTGTTACAGCTTTCCGGAAATCAGTATGCCGATCAATTCAGAATTAAAGGCAACTATGTGTTTTTTATGGAATATCTTGACGATCCATTCTTAGGAAAGGTGGTTCGAGAATTTTACAACAAAGAAATGCTGATCAACCTAAAAAGAGAATATTTCGAAAAGGACCTTATCCTCTTACATAAACATGATAAAATTGGTTTATTATATAAATACAAGCATATTGGAACCGTAAAATATCTTGACGAAACATTTAATGAGTTACAACAAACCTTTAAAAGTTTTTCTAGAAAAGTTGATTCTATATCGAATTCATATTCAACATCGCTTGGTATGTGGAAAAAAAAGGATTGGTTTGTTAACAGCAGTCTTGGAAAGTCGATCGATGAATCCTCATTTTTTGAACATGGGGACTTTGATAATGATGACAAAGCCTTGATTGTTAAGAGACTGAACACCTTACTTAAGCAAACAGCTGAGAGTTCCAAAATAAAACGCTATTTAGATATCCTTGATCAGGAAGCACATTGGACTGCCTTTAAATATGGTTCCGGCAAGATGAAAATGATCGGCAACAACTTGCTGATGTTATTGGTTTTACTTGAATCAATGGGCTTAATTCTCAGGGATTTAAAAGTCGATAATCTTTTTATTGCCGATGATGAAGATATGGAATTAGGGGTAATTGATTTAGAAACAGGTGGATATATCGGTTCAGGAAAAATTGAAGGCATTGTTCCTGCGGGAATGCCAAGCAATATGACCATATCCAATCTGTTATTTGTCAATCAATTACAACGAATCTACGGAGAGGAAAATCTCAGCACCATTTTACATATGCAAGATTGGTATGCCACGATTTCCATGATGTATGAAACGACTATCGGCTCGATTTTGTTTGATGATGCCCGCAACTATATTATACTCGTTAATCGGGAAATTGATGCAAGATTAGCGATAAATCATAGTGATTTCGTTCGCAAAAACCCCGGCGTGAGAATCACTCCGGACATGATAGAAAGCTTTTTTTCTCTTTCCGACGAAGAAATCAAAGGCCGTACATGGCAGTTCTGGACTTTGGCCCAGCAGAATTTACAACGAAAGTGTTTGCAACATAAGACAAAATTAACAGAAATTGAATATGAGTTACCCCCTGAGCTAAAAAGAAAATTTACAAATGACATAGAAGAAGAACTTCAACAAATCCAAGACAAATATCGTAGCTATAAACTGACTACTGCATCCATCGATTACTTAAATAATCCAACTACCACAATTACTGTTCTGCAAAACAATTTGGCGTTAAAAGAACTATTATTTGTTGTGAAAAAGAATCATCGAACAACCAAGAATAAGATAAATGTAAAATTGGAACAGGAGATTGATATTTACAAAGACTGCATTACGCAAAAACAAAAGGAAGAGGAACTCCTAGCGAAGAAAAACCTACTGAATCAAGAACACATTTCGGCGTTTGATTTATTGCCGATTATGTTGCACTTTATTACTAAAGTGATGTGCCAAGATGAATGGTGCCAGTACAGACCTGAAGCTGTGGCCACATCCATCGGGAGAAAATATACAAAAAGCCTGTCAAACATTGCTTCTGAAGACTGGAAATCAACAATTTTCACACACAAAGATGCGTTAGCCCCCAAAAGCAAATACAAGAATTAGTGGGCAAGCCATCGTACAACAATAAATTATCCGTTTCTATGTTATGAACGGTCTGACCATAAACAAGTGGTGCCTGCGTTACCCAGTCCTCACCGAACTCATGGCCTACCGCGAAACCATCTGGTTCAATCCGGCAACCGAAGAGGCCCGGGCCGCCCTGGCCAAGACCGGCCTCGGCCAAGGCGATATCGATGCCGCCGCCGACCGGCTCGAACGCTTCCGGCCTTTTATTGCCACCGCCTTCCCGGAAACCTTGGCCGAGGGCGGGTTGATCGAATCGCCCCTGCTGCCGATCCCCCACATGCAGGCGGCACTTGAAAAGAAGTTCAGACTGCAATTGCCCGGTCGCTTGCTGTTAAAATGTGACAATCTCCTGCCTATTTCCGGCTCGATCAAGGCCCGGGGCGGCATCTACGAGGTGCTCAAATACGCCGAGGAGATCGCTCTTGCAAGTGGTCTTGTGCACGGAGAAGAAGACTATTCGGTTCTGGCCGACGACAAGGCAAGGGCGGTCTTTGCCAGCTACCGGATTGCCGTCGGCTCAACCGGCAACCTGGGTCTTTCCATCGGTATCATCGGCGCCCGCTTTGGTTTTAAGGTCACCGTCCATATGTCCGCCGAGGCCCGGAAATGGAAAAAGGAGCTGCTGCGCAGCCACGGCGTCGAGGTGGTCGAACACCAGGGCGACTACAGCCAGGCAGTGGCGGAGGGGCGAAAGCAGGCGGCAAACGACCCGCAATGCCACTTCGTCGATGATGAAAACTCCACCGATCTCTTCCTCGGCTATGCGGTGGCGGCAGGGCGACTGCAGCGCCAACTCGCCGACCTGGCCATCCCGGTCGATGGCGATCATCCGCTCTTAGTCTATCTGCCCTGCGGCGTAGGCGGCGGCCCCGGCGGCATCACCTTCGGCCTAAAACATATCTTCGGCAATAACGTCCACTGTTTTTTTGCCGAACCGACCCACGCGCCCTGTATGCTCCTCGGCCTCTGCACCGGCCTGCACGACGCGGTCTCAATCAGAGATTTCGGTCTGAACAACGAGACCGCCGCCGACGGCCTGGCGGTCAGCCGTCCGTCCGGCTTTATCGGCAAGATCATGGCCCCGCTGATCGACGGGGTATTCACCGTCAGCGATGAGGAGATGTTTCGCCTGTTGTCGCTGCTTGCCGACAGTGAAGAAATCCGCATGGAACCGTCGGCTTTGGCCGGGATGGCAGGCCCTGTGCGAATACAACAGGCAACTGCGTATCAACAGGAGAAAGGATTACAAACCATGGGCAATACCACCCATATTATCTGGGGTACAGGAGGTCGGATGGTGCCGGAAGTGGAAATGATCGGCTATTACCGGCGGGGCAAAGAACTTGCAGGTTAAGCAAATTTGACAAGCCACAAGCAGCCGAAAAACTCCCCTCTCACCCTGTATTACTCTCCGACTCCCATCCCTGTGAATCAGAAGAAACAAAATGAAATCCAACCATTTGCGAAGGCTATTTTCCTCTCTGTTCCTCATTTCTCTCCTGTTGCAGAGCCCTGTGTCGTCTGCTTCAGAAAATGTGAAAATTGGTATATTGGCACAACGAGGGATAGAGATAACGCAAAAGAAATGGAAACACCTGGCTGATTATTTGAATAATGAAATCCCCGAATACCGTTTTTCAATAGAGCCGCTCCGTTTCGATGAAGTTTCAAATGCGGTCGCCACCAAAGCAGTGGATTTTCTTTTCGTTAATTCCGGGATGTATATTGAGCTGGAATACCACTTTGGACTTCGACCCATTGCAACTGTGTGTGCAAAACTTGGCAATAAAGGGACTTCGCTGTTTGCCGGATTGATCATTACCCGTGCCGATCGCAGTGATATGCGCACTTTTCAGGACCTGCGAGGCAAAACCTTTATGGCGGTAGACAGGGATTCTCTCGGCGGATGGCTTATGGCCAAGCGTGAGCTTGAACTCAGTGGCATTAATACAGAGAGTGATTTCAAATCCTTCAGTTTTGCCGGAACCCACGATGGTGTCGTCAATGCCGTTCTCAACGGCGATGTCGATGCCGGGACAATTCGTTCGGATACCCTTGAGCAGATGGCTAAAGATCATCTGCTCGATATAAGCAAGCTGCGTATCATCCATGGAGAGAGGATCCATTTTCACTTTGACATTGGTGAGGAGGATTTTCCCTTTCCCCATAGTACCGATATTTATCCTGAATGGCCCATGGCAAAACTTGCCAACACCTCGGATATGCTTGCCAGAAAGGTAGCAATAGCCCTGCTGAAAATGTCTGAGGATACTGAGGCCGCAAAATTAATTGGAATTGTAGGATGGGACATCGCTCGCAATTACCAATCTGTCCATGAGTTGTATCGGGAACTTCGTATCGGCCCATATCGTCAAATTGATAATTTGCGAATTAGTGACGTTTGGCAGCGCTATTGGCCGACCATTGTCTCCGTTGCTCTTTTTTTGGGGATCCTGTGTGTTTTGCTGTTTTTCCTGGTTCATCTGCGATTGAGGTTAATGAAGGCAAACCAGGCCATAACCCGTATTGCCATGTATGATCCTCTGACCCATCTGCCGAATCGGCGATTATTTAAAATTCTCGCCGAGAATGCTTTCGCCCAGGCTCGCAGAGAAGGATGGAAAGCCTATTTGTTACTCATTGATTTAGATGGTTTTAAAATCATCAACGATACCTATGGCCACGAATCGGGAGATGAAGTGCTGCAGCAGGTAAGTCGACGACTGCGGGTTGTTTTTCCTTGTCAGGAAACCATTGAAAGTCCCCCCTCCTCCACAAAGCCAAAAAGGTCTGAGGGATTATTCAGAGCAGAGGATCTCATTGCCCGTCATGGTGGGGATGAATTTCTCAGTATGCTCATTCATGTGAAAGAACTTGCCGACGTCAAATCCATTGCCCAACGGGTCGTAGATACGGTTCAGCAACCTATCGAACTGGGAGATAAACAGGTGGCTGTCGGAGCCAGTATCGGTATCGCTGCTTTTCCGGAGGATGGGGAGAATCTCGATGAGTTGATAAAAAACGCTGATAGGGCTATGTACGAAGTGAAACGTTCAGGAAAGGGAACATATAGGTTATATCGTCAACCTCTCGGTTGAAAGATCAATCGCCCCATTCCCGTTCCTCATCAGGGCCGACCCAGGCGGTGGCGCTGCGGTCTTTTGTCGATTTCCTGAGCATAGTGAGAGAACTTGACTTTTCGAAGAATCTGAAAAACCCGCGCTTGAACAATTCCAATTTGCAATTAGCTGTCAAGAAGATATAGGATTAAATATCTCTCAACAACCTCACAGATCCAAGCAAACCAGCAGGAGTGAACTGTGTTAAGCCTCGTTTTTATTTTTTCCGTCTCGATATTTTCTCATCGGTATAGGTTGCCGAATACCGTAAGAACAAACCTGCCGGCGAGGGCTGTAAGTATTTTCATCCTCCTTGCCATGCTCTTTCTTCCCCCAAGCTATGCAACCGCCGCAACCAAGATCTTCGACCATACCGTCGATCAACCCTTTTCAGGCAGCCAGTCGCCGGATGATGCCTATATGGCCGCTATCACCCGGGCAAAATTCGAGGTTCTCGAATTGGCAGGGACCTATCTCGAAAGTCTCAGCGTGGTCGAAAACGCCATCCTTACCAAGGACGAGGTGACGGCCCTCGCCGGAGGGGTGTTGACCACGGAGGTGGTAAAAAAAGAAAACTATGCAACCGACAAGACCTTCGGGATACACCTCTCCACCCGGATAGAGGTGAATACCGACAGCCTCCACCAGCGCATGAACAAATTACTCCAGGATCGCACCCTGCTCCACAAATACAATGAGATACAGCAGCGCGAGCAAGAACTCCTGGCACGAATCAAGCAGTTGGAAGAGGCCTCCCACAATCCCGATGCCGCCTCCCGCCCGGAGAATTTCAGCAACGAATTTTCGGCAATAAGTGCCGCCCTCACCGCCAGCCAGTGGATCGAAAAAGCCATTGCCCTGTGGAGCAACGGCCGGTTCGGCAATCCCTCCAAGGCGATCGGCTATCTTAACCAGGCCATAGCCCTGGACGGTAAGAACCCCAGGACCTTCAACAGCCGTGCCGTGGCCTATCTCAACATCGGAAAATTGAACGAAGCGGAAAAAGATCTTAACGCTGCCCTTAAACAAAATCCCTCTTTTGCCGACGCCCACAATAATATGGGCAGCCTGCATTATCGCCGGGGCGACTATAAAAAGGCCATTGCCTCGTACACCCTGGCCCTGAAAACCCAACCCGATTATGTCGAGGCTATTCTCAATCGCGGCATGGCTTCCCGCAGACTCTTCAACTTCGAAGACGCCTTCGAAGATTTCCGCCGGGCCATGCTCCTTGCACCTACGGCCTTTAACAAAAGCAACGATGCCGGTTCGCTAGTGGAACTGAACGATATTGACAGGATGTGCGACAAATCCCGAACCGCCTGCCGCATGGGTCTTTGTCGCTCTCTTGACTTTCTCAGACAGCGCGGTTTTTGTCTCCAGGAAAAAACATATACAATAGAGATACATGAAATGGTGGTTTTATGAACCGTAGCAAGACAATGTGCAGATTTCTTCTATTTTTTTTGATCATTGTTGTCAGCCTTGGAGCATCACGGATAGAGGCCGGACAGGATGACTCGTTGCCGACAAGCCCTCGCCTGAAACACGGAAAAAAATGGCGTATCGGTTATCTGCAGGGTGGGGATTACAATTCCTATCAACAATCCCTTGCCGCCATAACCAAGGGTTTGATGCACCTCGGTTGGATAAAGGAAAGCGGACTTCCGCCGATGAAAAACGACAAAGACACCAAAGATCTTTGGCAATGGCTCGCAACGCAAGCTGCGAGCGACTACCTGGAATTCGTCGCCGACGCCTGGTATGACGCGGAATGGCAGAAAGAAAAGCGGCCGCTGGTGCAAAAGGAGGTAATCAGCCGCCTCAACACCGCCAAAGACATCGACCTGATGTTGGCCATGGGTACCTGGGCCGGACAGGATCTTGCAAACACCGCCCATAAAGTGCCGACAATCGTCGGTTCGACCAACGACCCGATAGTCTCGGGAATTATTAAAAGTGCCGAAGATTCCGGCCTTGACCATATCCACGCGAAAATCGATCCCGACCGGCACCGCAGGCAGGTCCGCTTGTTTCACGAAATTTTCAACTTCTCCGTCCTTGGCGTGGTTTATGAAGACAGCCCTGAAGGTCGTGGTTTCAGTGCCGTCGACCACGTCTACGATGTAGCCAAAGAGAAAAAATTTCGGGTAGTAAAGTGTCAGGCTCCTTTCAATGGGGTGAGTACGGCCGAAGCGGAAAACAATGTTGCGAACTGCTACAAGGAACTGGCCGACAAGGTTCAGGCCGTGTATATCGTCCGCCATCCCGGTGTCACCCTTGCCAATATGCCGAATATCCTGGCACCGCTTCTCGAAAAAAAGATTCCTACCTTTTCCCAGGCCTTCTCCGATGAGGTTCGCCATGGCGTACTGCTCAGTATTTCTCTCGCCGATTTCAGCTATATCGGTGATTTTTACGCACTCACCATCGCCAAGATCTTCAATGGTGCAAAACCGCGCAACCTCACTCAGATCTTCCTCAACCCGCCGAAGATTGCCATTAATCTGAAAACGGCGCAGATAATCGGCTATGATCCTTCCGTCGATATCGTCGGGGCCGCCGACGAAATCTTCACCGAGATCGAGGTACCGCCGGCAAAGCAATAGGGGGACGAGATGTTCGAGGCACTTTTTGAAAAGGCAAATATTCCCGGCGGCAAGGCTATTCTTGTCCACGCCCGTCTACGAGGAGTACAGAAACAAACCGGCGACGAATACCGTTTGCTGGCCGACAATCTCCTCCACTGTCTTCTCGCCTGCAAACCGAGTCTCCTACTAATCCCGGCCTATACCATTTACAGCTTTATGGCGATGCGCATCTTTCACCTTGAATATGCCCACTCGGAAGTCGGTCGTTTTTCCGAGGAGATGCGCCGCTGCGGTTATCGCCGCACCCCCGACCCGATGTTCAGCATGCTCGATGTCCTCGGCACCCTCCCCGAGGGTTTAAGTTATCTGCAGACCTTTGGCCCGAACACCTTGTTCGACCACCTCCTTAGGCAGGACAGCATCGTTATCAACGTCGACATGCCGGGTTTCTATGCCACGCCGGTGCATAATGTCGAGTTGCAGCACGAGGTGCCCTACCGATTCACCAAGGTCTTTGACGGACATATTCAGGCAAAAGACGAGCCATGGCTGAAAGTCGACTATCAAACCTATGTCCGTAAGCTGAATCTCTACGGCTCCGGCTCCTATCCGCATTATAACTATGATCGACGCGACCAATATCTGCGAACGCAGGGAGTTATCAGCGAAAGCAGAACAAGGACCGGCTATCTGGCCTGGGCCGAGCTGTCCTCCTTTTGTTCGGTCATCGGTGACGCTTTGAAAAAAGACAAGTTTTTCCTCGTCGATCAGGCATCGGGATGATGCTTGAGACCGATGGTGAGGAAAAGGGTGAGCAGTAGGTAAATACCTCCCATGACCAACATCGCCCCGCGCATGTCGAGAAAGGTCATGAGCGTCGCCGGAACCATGGCCCCCAGGGCCTGCCCCAGTTTGTCGATACTCCTGTACACCCCCATCACCTGCGAGGCGCCCAGTTCTTTGGAAACCGGAATGTTCAGCATAATGACATTGCGTGAAGCGCCGCTGATTCCCACCGAAAGCCCGAAGAGAAATACTGCCCCGGGAACAATCCAGAACGACCCGTAAAAATGAAAGAGCAGGAGACTGCAGCCGGCAAGAATACCGCCGCCGATGACCAGGAAGCGCTTGTCGCGAAGGCGATCGGCCAGAAGACTGACCCGTGGTGCGAGAAAGATCATGCACAGGCCGAATACCATAATTACCCGGCCGATATTCGATTGGCTGGTTCCCAACCCTTTTAAATACAGAGGGGTGACGTAGTAAAGTAAGCCCACCATGCCGATGGAATAAGGCAGGAGACTGCAGGCAAAGAGCAGAAGGGCCTGCGGGTCGGTGAGCAGACGCAAGATTTGCAGCCTCCCGGCCTTGGTTGCCGGGGAAGCTGAAGGAAGATGGAAGGCCGGACGCATGAACAGCAGGACAAATACCAATCCGGCAGCCATAATGACCGCTCCGATGAGGAAAACATAGCGGTAGCCGAGCCGTTCGGCGATGAGGGCGCCCATGCCGTTGCCGCAGATAATACCGGAAAAAATACCGGCCACGACGTTGGAAATTCCCCTGGTCCGATTCTTCAGTTCGGTTCTCTGCAGCACATAGCCCTGCGCCGACATCCAGGCCATGCCGTAGCCTATCCCGGCGAGGAGCCGCGAGGCAATAAAAACCAGAGGTTGCAGGGTCAAGCCGGATGCCGCTGTTCCCAGCATGGCGAGGAGCACACCGATGATAAATGGCTGGTGCCAACCCTTTTTATCTATCCATAAACCAACCGGAATCAATATCAGCCCGCCTCCGAGCATTTCCAGGGCCAGGGGCAGACCAAGAACCATCTCCTTCGACAATCCCGGAATGGGTCGATACAGATTGGCCATATGCAGGGGGATAAAGGAATAGCAGAGCGACGCGGCAAAAATAAAGAGAAAGATTGCCGTTCGCGCCAGAGAGCCGAGATCAGCCCTGGTCTCTTCGCCTTCGATCCGGGGCACATATCCTTTAAGAATGGTGGCGGAAAGAAAAAGCACCAATTCCATGATGAAAAGCATAGATAAGGCGACTATGGTCAGGGAGTCATAGGCAATTTCCCGCACCGCTTTCTTCACTACCCCGACATTCAGACCGATCGCCAGCCGCCCAACAGGGCCCTGACGACCGGAAAGATCAAGATATTCGATCGGCCCTTCGTCTCCCGGCCTTGCAAGGTGCCCTCCACGGTACAGTACCTTGCCCTGGTCATCGAGAATGGTCAGTGACTGCAGTTCCGGGACACGATCGACGGTATTTTCAAGCTGCCGATCAATCTTCAGCAGGGTGTTGATCTGCAAGCCCTTTTGCAGCAATGCCTCGACATCCTGCTGCAGCAGTCGGGCGACGGTCTGGGATTTACCGCGGATGAGTTCCAGGTAATCGTTCTGAAAAAGGTAGAAGTTATACCCCGAGCAAACAAGTTGCGCACAGCCGAGAACGATAAAAAGGAGCCAGGCCAAAAAATTTCTTTTCCAAATCCTGGTTCGATCTAGAAAAATCTTCAGGCCGAAAACCAAGACCAGTGCCGCCGCTACCGTACAGAGAGCGAGGGCTTCCAAGCTCTTAGCCAGGATCGACAACCGCTTATCCTGCAAGCGTGCCTCGCTGAATGCAAGGCATAGGGTGCCGCCCTCGGCAGCACCCGTAATAAGCGGAAAAAGCAAAAAATGGTTATCCAGGACACGCAAATGATGGCTCTTCGCTCTTCCCGCATTGCTTGAAACAACCATCTCCGATGGAGGTATCGGCTCGGATTTAATAGAGGCAACAACCTCACCGCTTGTTCTATGGATACTGACATTTTCCAGATCCTGGCCTGCCTTGGCTCCCTCCCTCAGCAGCTCATCGACCCCGAGAAAATTCTCCAGAGTTTTGCCGAGGCGCAAGGCGCGCTCAACTTTCGCAGCAATATTCGCCCCAACGGCATCGTAACCGGATAAAACCGTCGCGAGCTGTTGTTGCTCAAAAGACAGCAGACTAAGACCACCATTCATCACCTGGGTACAGATGAGCAGCAGTAAAACCGCGCCGACGGTGGAGAAGGTGGAAAACGATCGTTGCATGAGCCTCCGTTTATCGATTCTTGAAAAAAAGACAGCTATGTGTTACCAATAAGAAATACTCTTCACCCCCTGCATTATAGCAGAGAGGAAAGCCGAATGAAACGAATACCCCATGTTTTTATTCGTGATATTTATCGGCATAACAGGCGGTTGTGGAAAGAATCCCGACAACCTGAGAGGGCATGAGCCATGGGCAAAACCAAAATCTTTCGCGTCGAAAACGGGAGAATGCTCTTCAAGTGCCATATGTGTCAGGGCAAACGGATGGTTACCATTGCCCCGGGAGTTCGAACGCGATCCCTGCGCTGCAGTAAATGCGGAGAATCCACCCGCTGTATTTTCAACCGCCGCCAGACACCAAGAGAATCGCAATGCGGCACTGTCTTATTACAGACCAGTGACGGCAGAGAATTGATAGTAGATCTCACCGATATCTCACCGAAGGGGGTGGGGTTCGATCTTTCCATCCGCGATATCAACAAACTTACCGTCGGTCGGGATGTCCAACTGAAATGCACCTGGAATCCCCAGCTGCTCAGCCATGGACGGTATATAGTGCGGTCGATGAAAGGTCAGCGAGTCGGTGTCGAACGGCACACTTGATGTTATCGTCGAAGAGCAAGGGACTGTCATTGGAGCTCAACCCATGTTCGCCTGCCTTTTCTCCATGAACACGATCCGAACCCTTGACGACAGATCTTCCTCACGGTATCGGCAATATCCAAGCTTTTGGTAGAGACGGATATTGTCAATGCTCCTGGTTCCCGTAAACAGTTCAAAACGTTCTGCACGCGGAAAGAGGGTTTCGATTTTTTCCATCAAGTGGGTGCCGATCCCTTGTCTCTGGTAATCGGGGTGAACGATAAGCCTACCGACGAGGCAGGTATCAGAATCGAGTAACGCTCTCACTGAACCGACGATTCTGTCGACGCACACCGCCTTCAGAAAGATCTTGGTTGCAAACTCCGCCTTGATTTCAGAAAGAGTTTGGGTAAGAGGCGGAATAAACGAGTCATCATAGAGGTTCGCTTCACTTTGGTAGGCAACCTTCTGCAGTGCAAGAATCTCGGACGCTTCCTCTGGAATTGCCTGCATTATGGAAATATTATCCATCACATTCAATTACGCTCAACGTCCAGGATTTTGGAAAACAGCACACGGTCCTCGCCTTTTCCATCATACCCTTCGACGACAGGGACACCATCGACAATCTTTTCGCTGTCCTTAGCGGTAAAGCCCATGCGATGATGAAAGGCGATGGAGCCCTTGTTGATTGGTGCCGTAACACATCGCACTATGCTGCAACCAAGCTTTGCAACAGCAGCAAAGAATTTTTCGTAGAGGGCTCCTGCCACTCCATCTTTTCGAAACTCCGGGTGCACACCGACGAAGTGAATGTAGGCTTCCTCGGGGAAAGTGTGAGAGACAAACCCAATTACAAACCCCACAATCTTGCCCTTGTTCTCGACGACAAAGCTTGTGGGCCGAAAATGCATGAAAAACAACATCGGCAGCATATCGGCCATTTGCCTGCCACCCCACCACTCATTCACGACTGCGATGATCGGCTGATAGTCAGATGGCTCCGCATGGCGGATAAGCATCCCCTGCATTGATCACCTCTTTCGATTGCGTTTAAGTGCCCAAATTTGTTATTAAAACCTAGGCAAAAACAGGCTGCATAAAACTCCTCTCATAGCTCATAATACAGCGTGTTTCCTCTGCATATTGGAAAGCTGCTTGGCACTCCGTATCCTGCCGTATCTTTGTCCGGTATTCTTCGTAGGCAGCGAGACTCGGAAAGCTGAAGAGGGCTATTCCGATATTGTTTGCCCCCTCATGGGGCAAGAAATACCCATGATGGATTCCTCCGAGTCTGTTGACCAGGGGAATCCACATCTTGGCGTACTGCTCAAACTCTGCCGACTTATAGGGATCAATTACGTATCGCAAGTAACAAGTAATCATAATCACTCCATTTCTGTAAGTGACTGAGATCTACAGACTGATAACCGTCGCATCGCAGGCAAGATGTATCAACTCAACGGCAGTACCCATCCTGGCGCCTTCAATCATATCGTCGACGGAAATCCCCCGCGCCTTGGCACACGGAGTGCATACCAGCACAGGTACCCCGTTAGCCTGCAAATAGGTCATGAGATCATCCGCCACATCCCCTGTTGCCGCCCGCAGATTGTCAAGAAGTCCCTTCTTGGCGAGGTAAACCGCTTCATCAAGAAGAAACAGGGTGACGTTTTTCCCCTCTTTGTGGGCAATGGTTGCCAGATGAATAGCCCTTGTTGCCCGGTTAGGATTATCGGTTCCGCATGCAACGGTAATAACAACGTTATTGGTCATTTATCTCTCTCTTTTATTGGAATTATGGGTTTTTGAAGCCGGCAAGCCTCAATTGATTACTCCGGATCGCAAACCGCCATTTCGGGAAACGGCTGCAAAAAACTATTTCCTGAAGACCTTTCCGAAAAATGCGGTTACGGCTTGCGCCGCCTTTTCGCGCGCATCATGGTTGCCTTCAACACTGGCACCAAGTGCACGGCAGGATTTTTTTATGGCGGCTTCGTAGTCATCGCCTGACAAGCGTTGTCCGGTAAAACGGTCGTAGGTCATCAAGGTATCGATGTCGGTTTCTATTGGACAATCATCGGACGTTTTCTGGGCATTGCGCAGGTCATAGCGTTTGGTATCATCAAAATCGAACTTATGGCGTGCACCCTTGATTACCACAAATTCAACCGGCGTTCCGGCCTTGCCGATTCGTTCAGCATAATCCTGGCAGGGGGCCATGCTGCAATAGTCGTCTACATCGCCATGGACCCACAGCATAGGGGCCTTGGAAAATACCCCAGGTTTGACAATAAGTCGGAAGATGCCCACACAGCCACCCGAGTACATCTGCACATGCGCCGCAAAGCGTAGTCCGTTCGCAAGGTTCTGCGCAGCAATGAGTCGCTCTACACCAGTACGCCAGGCGGTGATGCCGCCGCGCGAGAAGCCCATGACTGCGATACGACTTGAGTCAATGCGCGGATGTGACGCCAACAGCTTCAGTGCCGCAAAGGCATCGGCCACATCGGCGGCGAAGGGTACCTTGGATTGGTCATCGGCAGTGCTTTGCACGCCGCGCGGCCCAAAGGAATCGACAGCCAGTACCGCGATATTTTCAGCATTGAATTGCTTTGGCCAGAAATCAAGCATTGCCGGGTAAATTCCGCCCGAGCCATGCATCAATACTATGGCCGGAACCTTTTCCGCACCGGCCGGCAGAAACAGGTGACCGATGATATTCACCCCTTCGCCTGAAGCGTTGCCTTTGATCAGATCGGGTACGGATTTCGGAGTCCAGCTCTTAAACGAATATTGACCTGAGGGTTGACTGGCGGAAAAATCAACTACCGTTTCCTGCGCATGGGCCAGTGAGCTGACGTAAGCTACAGCCAACGCCATCGTGAACAGGGTCATTGCAGAAAATCGAACTAAATAAACGTTCATGTTCTTCCTCCATTCGGTTTAATCTTCACCCCTGGTCGGGACTCTTCCCCTTGTTTTTCAGTTTGCCTTGTCAGGTGTCCTCTTTCATTTAGTGGCAATGACTGTAACAAAACCATGATCGACCGTCGACTCGATGCGATTGAAGCCGACACCGGTAAGGTGACTGTCTACCCACTCCTTCGATAACCGGAGTTTTCTGTAGAAACTTTTGTTCATATTCCACATCCCATTATTTTTTTGGTATACGATATCATGGACCTTTACCGCCTCCGGCTCATATTCCAAAAAACAGGTAAGGAGTATATTTTCATCGCTCCTTACCGGAATGAATCTGTCAAGTTCTGAGAGTTCAGAAGAAAGATCGCGGAATGTAAGAATAAATTTACCTCCCGTCTCTAAAGAGGAAAGAACCTTTTTGAAAAGAGAAAGAACCCTGTTTTTTGACTCCAGATGAATGAGCGTGTCAGTCATGCAAACGATAAGTTCAGTCTTGTCTTTGGTGTATTTGTCAAAATCTAGGAGGTCGTCTTGCACTATGGCGACTGCCAATGTACCGCAATTGTTTTTAAGTTCATTGAGCAACTTGCCATCGCTATCAACGGCAATTACCGAAAAACCGGCTTGCGCCAGGGGAATCGACTGAAAGCCGCAGCCGGCACCGAGATCAACGGCCACTCCGGAAAGAACCGGGCGTATCTTATGCTTTTTGAAAAAGCCGATGTTTCTTTCGATTCCGTTAGCAAATCCGCCAAACATCCAAGAGTAGACATCTGACAAGAGGTGGTCGTAATGTTCCTTAGCCGTAGCCATTTTTGCACTCTCCCGGATGGAGTCAATTAAACAGTCGGAATGCCGGTAATCTTAAGAATTTTCACTATGTTTCCGCTTTCTCAGCAAATCTCTAGCGCTTCATCGCGCCACCAGGGTATTTACAAATTCGATAATACTGTTTGTGCCTTTCACATCTCCCATTGCCATGATATGAATGCCATCGGTATAGTCGGCGATTTCCCTTATAAAATCGCAGGCGATCTCAATCCCGGTTACCCCCTCATTTTCCATGCGGACAATAATCTCTTCCGGGACATCGATACCTTCGACACTGGTGTTCAGAAACCTTGCCATCTTCACGCTTTTTAGAGGCATTACCCCTATCAGTATCGGCTTCTCCAGTTTTCGCGCCTCCTTAAGAAAACTTATTGCCTTTTCGGAATCATAAACCACCTGGGTCTGAAAAAAATCCGCTCCGGCGGCTATTTTCTTCGTCATTCGCTGCAGTTCGCGTTCGAGATTGTTGGCTGTCGGTAGGGTCGTGCAGGCGATTCTGAAAGCAGTTTTTCCGCCGAATTCCTTTTCGTTATAATCGAGACCATTGTTCATTTTCTTAATAAGCCGAATGAGTTCCGAGGTGTTGTAATCATAAACGGCTTTTGACGGATAAGGTCCATGTTTCGGAGGATCACCGGTTGTCACCAGAATGTTGCGGATACCCTGAGCATGGGCACCAAGCAGATCGGCCTGTGTGCCCAGAAGGCTCCGATCCCGGCAGGTGAAATGGGGAATAGCTTCGATATGCAGCTCATTCTGCAGCATGGTCCCCATGGCAATCGAATTGATGCGCAGATTACCCATCGGACAATCGTGGATATTGATGCCGTCAAGGGGAAGATAGGACCTGGCTTTTGTCAGAGACTCCTCAGCCAACACCCCTTTTACCGGACCGAGTTCGGTGGTAACGACAAATTTTTTACCAAGCTTTTCGGACAAATTCATAATACCCCCTGAATGGTAGAGTTAGTGCCATTGCAAAAAAAGTCGCGCTCTGCCAATGCAAACATAGAAGTACCCAGCTTGCACGGCATTTTATGCATGCGTGTTGATTACCGGGTTAGCTCATACCCATTCAAACTTCCGTCAGGCAAGTCGGAGAATCCAAAGGTCACCCTGCACCCACATTCCCTGCTCTTTTCTCAGCACGGTTTCCTGCCTGGCTGCAACCTGCCAGCCGGTCGCCTTGGCCAATCCCTCGATATACCGAGGGGAATGGGCAAACCGTCCGGTTTTCTGCAACCGGTAGGTGGTATCTTTGGTAGTTTCCGTGGAAAAGCAGAAGAGAACGTCTTGGCGGGCTTGCCGCCTCAACAGGCAGAAGGTTTCCTGCAGATCGCCGACATAGGCAAAGACATCGGCGGCCAGATAAAAATCGAAGGTGTCCTGCACCTCTTGGAGAACGCCGGCAATACTGCCGGGATGGAGATTGCGGTATATTCCCTTTTTCGCAGCTTGGACAAGCATCTTCGCCGACAGATCCAGGCCGTCGAATACTTCGACAATATCGGCGAAAGCCTGGCCGCCCAGGCCGGTCCCGCAGCCGAGGTCGAGGCCGTGGACAAACCTCGGCCGCCCGGCGAAGGTCTGGTCGAGGAGAGTCCTGAGGGTAGTCGGCACACAGTACAGAAGTTCGGTAACGAGGCTGCGCTCGAAGTATTCGGAATAGTTGTCGAAGACCTCTTTGACATAGAGATCGGGTGCACTGGTGGCCAAGGCCCCGGTCAGGGCGGCGACCATATGTTTTGCCGCCTGATGGTCCGGGTTATATTCGAGAACCATCCGGTAATACCACACCGCCTGCTCGATATCGCCGTCAAGATGGTAGAGAAAGGCCAGATTGTTATTTGCCGACTGGTGCTGCGGGGCCTGCCGCAACACCTCTCGATAGGTCGCCATGGCCTCGGCGTACTGTGAACTGTCCTGATAACAAACCGCCAGATTGTAAAGGGTATCGATACTTGCCGGTTCTATCGCCAACACCTGTTTATAGATATCTATGGCCCCGAGCGGATCCCCTGCCTTTTTTTGGCTGAGGGCGAGGTTAAAAAGAATGTCGGCATCCCCCGGATGCAGTTCGACCGCCTTGGCAAACGAGTCCCGGGCCTTTTCATACCGGTCCTGGCCATAATAAACAAGGCCGAGATTATAGTGGAGAATCGGGGCTTCGGCAAAATAGTCAAGCAGCCGCAGATAGGACTGTCCTGCTGCATCAAGCAGACCGTTTTGATGATCCTCACAGGCTTTGGCAAAGAGTTGATTCAATTCGTCGTGAAAACTTTGTAATGGCTTATGCATGATGGTACTGACAACCGATAAAAACTTGGAGTGCAGGTTTAACGGTTGTGATGAAATTAAGTATGTGGTAGTCGGCCCCCTCCCTTAGGACCGGTCCAATCGGAACTTTTCCCAAACGGGCAACATTTTAATGTATTTCTTTTTTCCAAACAATACCTTTTTAAGTGCCGATAACACTCGCAACAATACGATTGCGGCCATTTTCCTTGGCAAGATAGAGGTTCTTGTCGGCAGCGGCGACAAAGCTTTGCGGCGTATGACTGTTGTCTACATACATGGTCACAAGCCCCATACTGACTGTGACATAGGCTGCGGCCTGCGAGTAATGGTGGGGGATGTTCAGCTCGACAATTTTCCCAAGAGCCCGCTCGGCAACCCCCTTTGCCGCCAACGCATCGGTTTCCGGCAACATCATGACAAATTCCTCGCCACCGTAACGGGCGATGAGATCGGCGGGGCGCTTAAGAACACTGTCCAGGGCCTTGGCGATTTTCTGCAAAGTGCGATCTCCCATGGCATGGCCGTAATGATCGTTGTAGAGCTTAAAATAATCGACATCGACCATGGCCAAGGAAAAAGGTGTCCCGCTTCTGGCCGACCGAACCCATTCCCTCTGAAGATACTCATCGAAGCGGCGGCGATTGGATATTTCGGTCAGGCCGTCGAGATAGGCCAATTGATCGAGAAGCCTGTATTGATGGACAATGCGCAGGTGGTTGTGGACACGAATTTTGACAATGGGCGGGGAAAACGGTTTGGTAATATAATCCACCGCCCCGAGCTTCAGCCCGTGTTCTTCATCGAGAACCGAGTCCAGGGAGGTAACAAAAATAACCGGGATGTGATTGGTTTTGTCGTTATTTTTAAGGCGCTTGATGACCTCATATCCGCCCATTTGCGGCATGACAACATCCAGGAGGATAAGATCCGGCGGTGAATCCCCAAAGGCGTGCTGCAGGGCCTGTTCGCCATCTCTGGCCAGGATCGGCGAATAGTCTTCCTTCAAAAGATCCGCCAGAACCTTGAGATTCATCTTTTCATCGTCAACAATGAGTATACGCGGCTTATCTTTCTGTTCCACCTTCAGTCCCCACTTTTCTGCCGAAGCGTATCCAGCAAGACTTTAGTCATTTCCGCCGCGCTTTCATACTCAATATCTTCAATCAGCTCGGCAAGCGCCCGTAACTGCTTGTCGAAACCACTGCCGACGAGCAACTTTTCAACTGCCGCAAACTGTTCCTCGGCAGCCAGCTCGCCCCTCTGTAAGTGAGCGATGAGGGTAGAAAGGGGTTCTTCCACCTCCTCTATCCTGACATTCTTTACGGGAGTGTCAGGTTTTTCCGACACCTGCTCCTCTTTCCGGGCCGGGAGCATCGACAGGGAAGAGAGAATGTCGTCGAGGGCATCGATAAAAGCTGTAAGATGCTGCACCGCCTCCTCCCGTTGATCATTTCTCAGCGCATTTTCCAACTGTTCCGCTGCCCGCATCAAGACAAAGGAGCCGATATAGCCGGATACCCCCTTAATCGTGTGGGCCTTTGTCTCAATGTCCGGCCACTTGCCGGCAACCGACAATTCCCGCAGGAGGGTTGGCAGGGAACTGAAATTCTTTTTGAAATCATAGAGCATTTTCACAAAAAGATCAGTTTTGTTATTCAAGATCTTCAGTGCCTCAGCCTGGTCGATCCCCGGCAGATGCGGCAGAAAAGAAAAATCGGTCACCCCGGCAGCGGTTGCCGGTTGGGGCTTTGGAATTTTGACCACCGGGGTTTTCCCCCGCAGCCATTTTCTTAAGGTATGGTGGAGTGCCGCCGAATCGATGGGCTTGGTTATATGGTCGTTCATCCCTGCCGCCAGGCTCTTTTCTCTATCGCCGGTCATGGCATGGGCGGTCATGGCAATAATCGGCAGGTCTTTCTGCTTACTGTTTTGCCGGATTCTTCTGGTTGCCTCCAAGCCATCCATCACCGGCATCTGGATATCCATCAGCACCAGATCATAGGCACTGCGGTCCAAGGCCTCAAGACATTCCCAACCATTGGCGGCAATGGTTACCTCCATGCCGATATCCCGGAGAAATTCGGTGGCCACCTCCTGATTGATAAGATTATCATCGACCAACAGAATATTCGCCCCGGGTATCTCCGCAAAGTCGTCTGCCTTAATTTCTTCCCTGATGGCTAAAGGCCCGGAAAAAGTTTCGACACCGAGAATATCCACCAAGGCGTCGTACATAACCGAGGCATAAACCGGTTTCAGTAAAAAACCATCGAGACCCACTTTTTCCGCCTCGACATATGCCTCCTCACGCCCATTGGCGGTGACCATCAACATCGCCGGAACTTTTGCCAGGAGTGCATTGGCTTTAATTCTCCTGGCCGTCTCTATGCCGTCTATTCCCGGCATTATCCAGTCAAGGAGTACCAGATCATAGGGATTGCCCTGCTCCATCGCCTGTTCGAGACAGGTGATGGCCGACATGCCGTCAACGGCGGTATCGACCTTGATCTTGAGGGAAGACAACATAGCCGAAAGCACTTCGCGGGCTGCCCCATTATCATCGACGACGAGAGCGCGAATTCCCCGCAAGGCGAGCGCTCGACGTGATTTCCGGGCATCGCTTATGCCCGCAAGTTGCATTTTGGTGGTAAAAATGAATTCCGTTCCTACCCCCGGCTCGCTCTCAATCCATATCTCGCCACCCATCAGTTCCGTCAGTTGTTTGCAGATGGCCAGGCCTAGTCCAGTACCACCATATTTGCGGGTAATGGAATCATCCGCCTGGCTGAATGCCGAAAAAAGGCGGGCGACCTGCTCCGGCTGCAAACCTATACCGGTATCGCGAACGGAAAATCGCAGGGTGACTTCGTTTTCCCGCTGATCTTCCATGCCCACGGCAATAACAATCTCGCCCTTTTCGGTAAATTTCACCGCATTACCCGCCAAATTCATCAGTACCTGGCCAAGACGCAGGGGGTCGCCGATGAGATTCATCGACACCCCGGATTCTATCCGGAAGATAAACTCCAAACCTTTCTTCTCGGCCTGCATGCCGACGACACTAGCAATATTACCAAGAATCTCCTCCAGATTGAAGGGTACCGCCTCAAGGAGCAGTTTTCCGGCATCAATCTTGGAAAAATCAAGGATATCATTGATCAGGCGCAGCAGGGTGTTGGCGGAACTCAGAGCTTTCTCGACATAGTTGTGCTGCCGGGAATCAAGTGCTGTCTTTTTTAACAATGAGGCCATGCCGATGATGCCATTCATCGGGGTGCGAATCTCGTGGCTCATCCTCGCCAGAAAATCGCCGCGAGAGGCATTGGCGGCCTCCGCCTGCTCCTTGGATGCCCTCAATTCCCGCTCCATCTGCTTCTGCAGGGTCATATCCATCGCCGTGAAAAGATAGCCGACAACCCTACCGATAGGACTGAACAGGCTGGTGACCGACAAACTGACAGGCAGGTGGGAGCCGTCTTTGCACACATAAAACCATTCCTGGGCACGGCTATGTTTCTGTTTGACGAATTGTTCGAAGACCTTCATGTCGCGAAGGCTGGAACCGGCGACGCCACTGACCTTCCTGCCATAATGTTCCAGCTCTTCCGGCAGGTGAAGGGAGAGAATATTGCGATTGTTGATCATCTCCGACGGGCTGTAACCAAGCAGCGTCGAAGCGCCTTGGCTGAAGAGCTGAATGGTGCCGTCAAGATAGGTGGCAATGATCGACAGCTGGGTAGCGCCATCGAGAACCGCCTGCCGTTCGGCATCGGCGGATTGAAAGCGATGCAGCATCTGTTCGGTTTCTTCAAACTGCTTCACCACGAATTCGGAGGTGATTTCCGCCGCCTCACGGGCCACCTTGATCTCCCGGCGCAGCATGTCGATTTCCCGCTGCATCTCCTCTCTTGTTTTTTCCATCAACCAAGGCCCCGCAACCCATGCACTGCAATGGAAACACTCATTTCGGCAGCTTTCTCGATAGTCTCGTCAACACAGCTTCCCTCAAGCCCCACGAGAACCATTTCCTCCGGCAGTTCCCCTTCACACACCTTGGGCAGGACGGCAAGCAGATAGGGCAAACCGGCGTCATGGCCAAAACAAAAATGGCCGGGAGCTTGCAGGATTTCCCGGTGGGTCAGAAGAACTATTTTCCCCGCCTGGGTGAAACCCCTGATCGCATCGACAAAAACCACTCGCCCCCCGTGCTCCAAGAGGGGAAGAAGATTCAGACCCGCCAGCCCGCCTTCCACAAGCTCTATCCCGACCGGCAAGGGGTGCAGCGCTTGAATGCGGTCGAAGACCCGGAGCCCGGCTGCATCCTCCTCGATAAAGCGGTTGCCGATACAGATAATGCTTCCTCTCACCGAAAAGAACCCACTGTCACCCTACCCCGCTCCTGCCCTTTAGAGAGACAGTGCACCGCGCACACCAGGCACGGGTCAAAAGACCGGACAACATGCCCGGCCTCCACCGGGTTCTTGATATCCTTGACCGGGGTGCCGATCAGGGCCTCTTCCCAGGCCCCCCGCGCCCCCTGTTCATCCCGCGGGGAACCGTTCCAGGCGGTTGGGGTGATTATCTGATAGTGGCTGATCTTTTCATCCTGGATTTTCACCCAATGCCCCAATGCGCCGCGGGCCGCCTGAATCATTCCCGCCCCTTGACCATCGGGGATGGTTCGCACGGAATGATAAAAGGGCTCGCCCCGCTTCTCCACCAACTCGTCCAGCCATAGGGCCATCGGGCGGAGGAGCCCTGCGGGCCGGACCAGGCGAGCCAGTTGCCGGGCCATGACGCTTGGGCCGTCTTTTTCGATCATGTCGCAAAAAAGCGGATTACCGGAGATCACCATTTCCGCAAGAGGTCCTGTTTCAATCACCTCACCACCATAGCGGGGCGCCTTGACCCAGGAATACAACCGACCGCTTTGCCCGGAAGCGTAGGGTTTTGTCTTGCCGGCAAAGGGGTGCAGCGCAACGGTATCCTGCTCATACCAGGAGTGAGACACATCTTCGCTAATTTTGTTTGCTTCAAACGAGAAAACAGCGGCACAGGCGGCATAGCCGGCTGCCGTCATCCTGCCGCCTGTCCCCTTGACCTCGGTTTCTAACGGCAGGGGCAAATTGCCGTAGGAGAGAAAGCGGTTCGGACCTTTGCCGAGCGCCTGCAAACCGATCTTACGAGAAAAGCGAAGAAAAAAGCCCACTTCGCTGTCCCGATGGGCCGGACTTTCTTCGAGCCAGGTCTCAAGATCGGCGACACTGCCTATCGCCAGCCATCTTTCGATGGAACACCCGAGGATGCTGCGCTCGTACCAGGACTGAAACCGCTCGACGATAATTCGACATTGCAGAAGTTTTGCGATCTCGGGAATCGAGGTCACTCCGCCGGGAACCATGAAGGAGGTATGGGGCCACTGGCCGCCGATGATGGCTATCACCTGCACCAGCCGCTTGCTTTCGCGGATCACCTCCAGTGCCGCCCGGCCGGCGAGTGGCTGATACCTGCCATAGGCATCGGCCCCCAGAGGATGATCGCCATAGGCGTCGCGGTTGGCAAAATCGACCATAAACATCAAAATCGCCTGGCGGACATCGCTCTGAACGGTTTCGACCATCAAGGCCAAATTGCGCAGCCTCCGAGCATTGTCGGGAGGGGTGACCGCGGCGATTGCATCCAGCGCCTCAACGGCTGCGGTGAGATGGGTAATACTGCAAATCCCGCAGACTCTAGGGGTCATGACCAAACCATCGAGGGCGCCGCGGCCCTGCATCATCCCTTCAAAGCCGCGAAACAGGGTGCCGGCACTCCAGGCCTCGGTGATAATCCCGTCTTCGACCTCGACGTTGATCTCCAGATCGCCCTCGGCCCTGTTCAGGGGAATGTTGATTCCCTTCGTTATCTTAACCATGCAGCCTTCATCCTTTTGTGAGTTACACCTTCGATTTCCTGTGCTTCAGATGCTCGGGTGCAGCGGCGGCCGCCATACCTTTGTACACCATATAATGGGCGCGATTGACACCCATGGGCAAGGACAGCGGAATGCCCTCGATATTCGGAGTTTGGAAAAATGGGGTGGTCCTGGGGAAGTCCGGATCGGTACAACCAAAACACGGTACCCCGGCACGGGTTTTGGAAGAATGTTGATTCCACAGCGATTTATTGCAGGGCCCCGGCACCAGGGGTCCGGCGCAGCCCATATGAAAGAAGAGGCAGCCCATTTCCCCAAAGTCGGATTCCTCCACCCGATATTCATGGTATTCATTGCGCGTGCACCCCTGGTGCACGGTGGTGGCATACCATTCGCGCGGTCGCTGATATTTATCCAGTTCAAGGACCACGCCCTTGGCCGCGGACATAAGCGCCCCGGAGATCACATCATGATGACACGGGCATCCCGCCAGATTAATGACCGGCTGCCCGGATTTGCTGACAAAATCCTTACCGAGGAAACCGCCGCGTTGTTTTTTTACAAACTGCAGACCGGTGGCTTCAATCGCATCATCGGCACCAAATCCGCCGAAGGATGCACAGGTGCCGATCGCTATAACTACCTGGGCCTGGGAGGCGAGATTATACACCCGTTCTTTTTTCGGATGGCCATCAACGGTGTGAAACATGCCGGTGCCCGCCGGCCCGCAGATCACCGAACCCTCGACCAGAAGGATGTCGAGTGCCTGCCGCCCGGCAAAGATGTCTTCCAAAAGACACTCATGGGCATCGGGAGAAAAATGAGAAAGCGAAGGATGCCAGAGAAGCTGAATGCCGAGAGTCCGAAAGAGCCCTATGACGTCCGGACACTCACTGCTTAAAAAGGAGAAGGTATCCCCACCGCAGCCGCCACCCTGTAGCCAATATACTGTTTTCACTCGTTACTCCTTCCCTTTGCCGGTAGAGACAGTTTGTCTTGGTGCGTCGATATTGCCGGGTACTGACTTCTCATCCAGTATCAAGGATTCGACTCCTGATGTCAACCTCGGTTGCATTATTATTCTTGAACTTTTTTTCATTCAATGATCGACTATTATTGACAATAACAGGCATCCGTCAAGCACCCCCGACCGTAATTTTTTAGCCGATATGACAACAACAGCCAGCGATTTTCAGATCTTTGCCAAACCTGCCAGCTATCGTTGCAACCTCGAGTGCAGCTATTGCTATTATCTCGGCAAGGCCGACCTCTTGCCGGCAGACCCACTGCCGCTGATGGCGGACGCTCTTCTTGAAACCTATATTCACGGGCATATTGAGACCCATCCAGGAGAAATTGTCCGATTTTCCTGGCACGGCGGCGAGCCGACGCTCCTTGGTCTTGACTACTTCCGGCGCATTGTCGAACTGCAGCAAAAATATTGCCCGCCCGACAAACGCATTGCCAACGGCATCCAGACCAACGGCACCCTGCTGAACGATGCCTGGGGCCGCTTTCTGGCAAAACATCGCTTTTCCGTAGGCTTGAGCCTTGACGGCCCGGAGGAAATCCATGATCTGTACCGCCGCACCAGACGGGGCCTGGGCACCCACGACGCGGTGATGCGCGGCTATAACTGCCTTGTCAAACATGGCGTACCTGTCGATATTCTCTGCGTAATCAATGACTACAACGTCATGTTCCCCCTGCAGGTGTACCGTTTTTTTACCTCCATCGGCGCGAAATACCTGAGTTTTTTGCCGCTGGTCGAACGCATCCCGAGCGGAGTCAGCGAGCGCACGGTCCACCCGGAGGCCTTTGGCGCCTTTTTATGCACGGTTTTCGACCTGTGGCTGGCAGAGGATATCGGCAGCATCAAGATACAGATCTTCGAGGAAGCGGCGCGCACCGCCTTTGCCCAGGACCATTCCCTGTGCCTTTTTCGGCCAACCTGCGGCGACATCCCGGTGCTTGAATACAATGGCGATGTCTATGCCTGCGATCATTTCGTCCTGCCCGCCTGGCGAGTGGGGAACCTTCAGGAGGCCACACTTGTCGAGATCCTCACCTCTAAGCGTCTGACCGCTTTTGGCGCGGCCAAACGCTTGACCCTTCCGCAATGTTGCAGGTCCTGCGAGGTACTGGCGATGTGCAACGGCGAGTGTCCGAAAAACCGCTTTGTCGAAAAGGCCGGGGAGACGGAAAAATGCAACTACCTGTGCGCCGGCTACAAACTCTTCTTCACCCATTGCACTCCCTTTGTGCAGGCGATTTCCCGGCAATGGTCGTAAGTGTAAAAAATGCTGCAGCGGCAAAGAGTCATCAACTCTTCAATTTTCTCGTCAAGAACTCGATAGTCCGCTTCCAGGCCAACTCCGCCGCCCCCTTGTTGTAACGGGCCGCGTTGGTGTCATTGTTAAAGGCGTGGTCGGCGCCTTCGTACATATACAGTTCATGCTCGACACCGTTTTTCACCAGCGCTTCCTTCAGTTCAGGGATTCCCTTGTTGATGCGTTCGTCGAGCCCGGCGTAATGGAGGAGGAGCGCGGCTTTAATCTTCACCACCTCGTCGGTCGGCGGCTGCATGCCGTAATAGGGGACGGCGGCAACGATGTCCGCCGACTGCACCGCCAACATATTGGCCACGGCACCGCCCCAGCAGAAACCGACGACTCCGACCTTTCCGGTCGATTGTGGATGGGTTTTAAGATAGGCTGCTGCGGCGGCAAAATTTTTAATCGTCTCTTCCATATTGAGAGTTTTTATCATGCCTATCGCCTGCTCCTGATCGGCAGGTGTGCCACCCATGGATGACAGTGCATCCGGGGCAAGGGCCAGGAAGCCCTCCAGGGCAAAGCGCCTGGTGACATCTTCAATGTGGGGATTGAGGCCCCTGTTCTCATGAACGATGAGGATAGCCGGCATCTTGGCGATATTTTTCGGCTGTGCCTGATAGCCGGACATTTGCCCGGTTGCAACCGGAAATTTCACCACTTGGGAGGCCAGCCGGGCATCACCTTCGGCAACGATTTCCGCCTGCGCCACACTGCTTTCCAGCAGTGGTAGAAGCGCATAGGCGGCGGCCACCCCCCCGACAATGCCAGCCAGTTTTTCCAGGAACTGTCTCCGGTTGATTTCTTTATGTGTATATTGGGCGTACACCTCGGTTGCTCTCCGGTCTACCATGGCACTCCTCCTCCGTTTGCTGGTTGTATGATGAACAGGCATCAACTCCTTCATTTTGCTCTACCACATTCCCCTCGTCGTTTTGAAGCTTAGACTTGCCCGGACCATGCTGTCAAGACCCGAGGCGGCAATGCGCAGAAACAACAGACGATTGCTCAAGCAAATACTTGCCGGGGACTTCCCGGAAAACTCGTGAAAATCGGCTTGTTCCTTACCTAAAATACCCGTATCTGTCGGCTGAGCAACTCGGATTTGTTGCATTTTCAATTCACTCGGGGAGTGATTGAGGGTTGACAAGTACCCCTACAATAGTCTAAAGATTACCGGAAATAAATCGTTTGCCGGAAATAAATCTCCGGGTTTTGTAAAAGGTCGCACATCTTGCACAACTAAAATGATTTTCGGGGAATAGCAATTGCATCCCAGGAGAAGACGCATCGCGGAAGGTTGAACCTTCTGTCCCATGCAAGCTACAAAAAAACAAGTTGCAAAACGCTGACGAGAGGACCATGCAAAAACAAATCCGACCCTGTCCGTTTTCTAGAAGTCTCATTTGTATCGTTTGCTGTGTAATTATCGCCATATCGGTTTCCCGGACCTGGGCCATGGAAGGTCCATCCGAATTTTCATTATCATCGATCGGTCTTTCCGAACAGAAGTTTGAAGATGAGGTGAAAGAGTACCTTGGCACCCCCTATCGAAAAGGAGGAACAACCAGGAAAGGTATGGATTGTTCCGGTTTCGCCAGAACCGTCTATGACGAACTCTTAGGCCTCGAACTGCCCCATAGCTCCGGGGACCAATTCCGTTCCTCGGAACTCCAAAAAATAGATGCCAGTGAATTGCAAGCCGGCGATCTGGTCTTTTTTGCCAATAAAAAGAAAAAACGCAGCAATCAGCGCATCAATCATGTCGGGGTCTACCTGTCGGACGGGCAATTCATTCATGCCAGCAGCAGCGAAGGTATCATCGTCTCCAGCCTTGATGAAAAATACTGGAAAATGCGCTTCGTCGGTTCGAAACGCCACCTGGCCCTTCAGTTCTGCCGGCGATAACGATGAGTTCCGCTATGAGAGCTACCTGGAGATACCCGCGCATCGAAACGGCGCTTTCACCTTTTACAGCCGGGATGAAGTCAGTCGAAACACAGCCGTCGAAAACGACTTCGCAACCATCAACTCCGACCCCCTCGGAATCCGCGACACCTCATCCCCTGCCCGGAATTATCGGGAAATCGGTTATAATCAGACTCTCTTCGATGGCTTCGATATCAGTCTCTCTGCCTTCACCGAGAAATTTGACGTAAGTACCGCCTGGCCGGGAATCGAACCTAGGGACCAATCCAAGGGATATAATTTGGATGAAACTGCTTACACCTCGGTTCGCCAAGGCCTCACCCTCTCTGGTGACTACCGCCCCAGCAACTGGCTCAGTTTCACCCCATCGCTTACCTATTTTGAACATACCGGCGATCTCGAACATCTGGTAAATGTTCCTAAACGGACACTCGGCCTCAACACCCAGCTGTCTCCCCTGCATAATAGCTGGTCCCTGTCGATGCTCGTGCAGTATACCGACGGCGAGAATCTCACGAATCTTGCAGACTTGGACAACAAAATCAACTCCCTGGATATGTCTTTCAAACTTGGAATTGCGCTCACGGAAAATCTCCAGTTTTCCATCATTAGCAAATACGACAAACGATCCATGGCCTTCAAAATGATGGACGATTCTTCGCTTAACCAACCTCTCTCAAGCGATGTCGCGATGGTTTTCGATTTCAGTTATTAGCAGTCCACCGGCCTGGGGCCAGGGTTTATCAGCAAGGATTCTTCAGATAAATCTGTTTTCCCTCCATTCGTTTTTATAACATCTTCTTAGTTACTCCGTGTTCGGCCTGGAGAGAGGAAGTCCTCTCGGCGGGGCTGTGCAGTTTTTCTCCTACGACACACCATCGCCCTCTCCTTGCCGGAGATGATTATTCTCCGCAACATTCTCAAACCACCACTCATTGCTACTTTTATTGCCGTGGTCGGCAACGGTACCATTTTTACCGGATACCTCTTTAATTTTATAATCTAAAATGAGGAATATCTTTAACTCACCTGGGTGGTCTTCATTTTGCTCTTTGCTATCGGCCACTGCATCCCTATAGTAATTGCCGGAAGTTCGACCGCCATGGTTAAAAGTCTCCTCGCCAATAACTCCTGGCAGCAGAGCGGCAGGGTCTTTAAGCGACTGGCGGGCACGTTGATCGCCCTGCTCGGCGTGTATTTTATTGTTCAGCCGTTTTTTTCAGCGTGAGCTGAGCGATCTGGATATTACGAACACGGCACGCTACCTGTAAATTTATTCGGAGAACAACCACAGCCATGCAAGCGAAACTAAAAATTCTTTTTCTCTGTACCGGCAATTCCTGCCGTAGCCAAATGGCGGAGGGATGGACACGGGCGTTGAAAGGTGATGTTTTCGAGGTGTATTCCGCCGGCATCGAGATCCACGGCCTCAATCCACTGGCCGTCGAGGTTATGGCCGAGGTTGGAGTTGATATTTCCGCCCACACCTCAAAAAATCTAGACAGTCTGCGGCATATCGCCTTCGATGCGGTCATTACCGTCTGCGATAACGCCCGCGAGACCTGCCCGTTTTTTCCCGGGGCAAAAAAGATGGTGCATGTCGGTTTCAGCGACCCGCCGGCCCTGGCGGAGAAACTGGCCGCCTCAGGTGCCGAAGAGGAGGAGCAGCGCAACTGCTACCGCCAGGTCCGCGATGAGATTCGAGCCTTTGTCCTGACCCTGCCCGAATCTCTGGGATAGAAGACAGCCCTCTTTACTTTTTTGATTGGAGATTTTCAATGGCCCATGACCACAGCCACCACAGTCATACCCCGGGCAACCTGAATCGTGCTTTTGCCATCGGCACTGTCTTAAACCTGCTCTTTGTGGTCATTGAAGCAAGCTATGGCCTGCTGTCCCATTCTCTGGCCCTGGTCGCCGACGCCGGACACAATCTCAGCGACGTCATGACCCTGCTTCTTGCCTGGGCTGCCATGGCCCTGGCCAAGCGAGCAGCCACCGCCCGGCATACCTTCGGATTTAAGAAAGGGACTATCCTTGCCTCACTCTGCAGTGCGCTCTTTCTCTACGCTGCCATCGGGGTCATCATCTGGGAAGCTGTTGCCCGCCTGCGCTCTCCGGTACCGGTTGACGGGATGACCATTACCATCATCGCCGCCATCGGGGTAGTCGTCAATACCGCTACCGCCTTCCTCTTCATGGCCGGCAGAAAGGATGATCTCAACATCAAGGGGGCATTTTTGCATATGGCCGCTGATGCAGTCGTTTCCGCCGGCGTGGTTGTGTCGGGGCTCATTATCGCCGCGACCGGCTGGAATATTCTTGACCCGGTGATTTCCATAGCCATCGCTTGTGTTATCATCCTGTCGGGCTGGGGGCTGTTGAAGGATTCCCTGCATCTCGCCATGGCTGGGGTTCCGGCGGAGATAGATCCGGAGGCGGTCCTTGCTTATCTGCGCAATTTGTCGGGCGTGCAGTGTGTCTACGACCTGCATATCTGGGCCGCCAGCACCACCGAAAACGTCCTGACCGCCCATCTGGTCATGGAAAACGGCGGGACGGACGAATTTCTTCAGGACACTGCCGAATATCTTCGCCACAACTGCAACATTCATCACAGCACCATCCAGATCGAACGCTTCAAGAGCGATGGCCTTTGCCTTCATGAGAGCCTTGATCCGCATAAAAACTGTTGGCCGGGTAAGATGGACGCTCCTCACCATGATCGTCACTCGGCAAGTCACTCGCATCCGGACAAAGCATAGGAAAGAAAAAATGGACACCTTTATTCTCTATCTTGTCGCCGCCGTCTGCCTGGTCTGGTCGTTTGTGAAAAGCAGGGAGAAAACCCGCATAGCCTTGAAGAAGGCCTGGAAATCCTTTGAAAACATTCTGCCGCAATTTCTGGTGGTTTTGATCCTCGTGGCTCTCTGTTTATCGGTGCTTGACACCGAGACGATTTCCCTGTTTCTCGGCAAGAATTCCGGGGTATGGGGTGTGCTGGCCGCCTCGCTGGTCGGGGCGATAACCCTCATTCCCGGTTTCGTTGCCTTCCCGGCGGCGGCTGCCTTGATGCAGGGCGGGGCGGGAGTGGTGCAGATCGCCGCCTTTGTCTCCAGCCTGATGATGGTCGGGGTGGTCACCCTGCCCCTGGAAATCCAGTATTTCGGCAGGCGCGCCGCCCTCTTGCGTAATCTTCTCGCCTATATTTTTTCTCTGGTCGCCGCCGTCTGGGTCGGCTGGGTGGTGGGCTTATGAAACCGCTGTTGCGCCGTTATGCCGCTGTCCTGGTGGCAACCGTAGTGTTCCTCGCCTTTCTCGTGCTTTTGCCGGGGTATCAGGGCAAGGCCTTGGAGATCCTTTCCTTTCAGACTCGGACCTTGCTGTTGGTCATCCCACCGATCTTTGTCCTTCTCGGCCTTCTCGACGTCTGGGTGCCGCGTGAAAAAATGATACGCTTCATGGGTCCGGGGTCGGGAACCAAAGGCATAACCCTTGCTTTTCTCCTCGGCTCCTTTGCCGCGGGGCCACTGTATGGGGCCTTTCCCGTGGCCGCCGTACTCATGAAAAAGGGTGCGAGTTTTCCCAACATTCTCATCTTCATCGGTGCCTGGTCAACAACCAAGATCCCGATGCTGCTTTTTGAAAGCTCGGCCCTCGGGGTTCGCTTTACCCTTGCCCGCCTAGCCATCGACATCGTCGGGATTGTTGTGATCGCCATGGCTATGATGGCGCTTTTGCCGAAGGCCGAGGTCGAGGAGCTCTACCGCCAGGCGGAAAAGATCGGCTGAACCCTATTTGCAAGAAATGTATGCTTTAATTTTGAACGACGGCTTATTCGAAATGGAACTGCGCGAGATAAGTCGCCATGGCTTCTTTTTTCTCTTGCGGCAGCGACGGGCAATAGGTCTGATCTTTGACCCCTTCGATAACCCGGACGGCAAAGACCATACAGGTCGGTTCGCCGCATTCTTTGCAGTTGGTTTTGGGAAGGAGCTTCAGGACTTCCATCAGGGCTGGCCGCTTCGCTCCTTGCACGCTCGGTTCGATACTTTCGCGGTTTTCCCAGGCGTTGTTGATCTCGCGCTGCAGCCAGGCGACAATCTTCTCCGCCTGTTCTTCGTCCTGAAGGGCATTGACCGCGATTTTGCGGGGATGAATGGTAATCAGTTTGCCGGAACTTCTCAAAGTCAAAGCCGGCGGTTCTTTTATGTAGCCGAAGCCACCGAGTACCGTGTTCAGATACGGCAGAACCGCCCCGACATCATCGTTCAGGTGGGCAAAACAGTGCAAGCTCTGGGCATCCGGGTTGCACTTCGACCGAAATATTTCTAATGAATAGCCGGTAAGTAACATCGCAACTCCTTCTTTTCTTACTCTTTTGTCCGTACATGACAGACCCCGGTGAGGGTCCGCCGCGCATAAGGAAAATATTTTGTTTTCAAGCGAAGAGCTACATTAACCAAGGCGATCAGTACCGGCACCTCGACCAGCGGGCCGATGACCGCCGCAAAGGCCTCTCCGGAATTGATGCCGAACACGGCGATGGCCACGGCGATGGCCAGTTCAAAGTTATTGGAGGCGGCGGTGAAACTGAGAGTCGTCGTCTGCTCGTAGGTCGCTCCGACCTTCATGGAAAGGAAGAAGGAGACAACGAACATCACCAGGAAATAGATGGTCAGGGGGAGGGCGATACGCAGCACATCAAAAGGTAACTGGATGATATACTCGCCTTTCAACGAGAACATTACCAGAATGGTAAAAAGGAGAAAAATCAGGGTCAACGGGCTGATTTTCGGGACAAAGGTCTCTTCATACCACTGTTTGCCACGGCTTTTGATCCCGACAAAACGGGTCAACATGCCGGCCAAGAAAGGGATACCGAGGTAGATAAAAACCGATTTGCCAATCTCACCGATCGACACATCGACCACCGCCCCCACAAGACCAAACCACCGCGGAACGACGGTGATGAAGATCCAGGCATAGAAAGAGAAAAACAGGACCTGGAAAATCGAGTTGAAGGCCACAAGGCCGGCACAATACTCGGTATCGCCGTCGGCCAAGTCATTCCAAACAATGACCATGGCAATACAGCGAGCAAGGCCGATGAGGATCAGACCGACCATATACTCATGTTGCCCGGAAAGAAAGGTGATGGCGAGAAGGAACATCAGAACCGGACCGATAAGCCAATTCTGCACAAGGGACAGGGCGAGAACCCTGCCGTTCTTAAACACCTGGCCGAGTTCTTCATACTTGACCTTGGCCAGCGGCGGGTACATCATCATGATCAGGCCGATGGCGATGGGGATATTGGTGGTCCCAATCTGAAAGGCATTGATTATCTTGGTGATAACCGGAAAAAAATAACCGCCAAAGACCCCTGCCAGCATCGCGGAGAAGATCCACAGGGTGAGAAATCTATCAATAAATGAGAGCTTTTTTGCTGAAGTAGCCATGGGGGTTTCCTTGAGAAAAAATGAATCTGGAAAAAAAGGCCAATCCGTTCAGGGTATGTGTCATCTCCCCATGAACTCTTGCGGGATACTGTCTTTTTCTTCTTTCATTGCCTTTACCTGTTTATATCGTCGGCAAAATTCCGCCGTGTCGCAGGTGAGCATATCTGCGAGTTTTCGTCGGTCGGCCGTGATCTCCGCCGTGTCGCGCAGCACCTCACTCAGCCACTCTTTAACCGGTGCGGGGAAGGATTGGCCCAAGCGGTAGAAAACCCAGCGTCCTTCCTTTCGGCTTTGCACAAGACGAGCCTTGTGCAGGATGCTCATATGCCGGGAGACGGTCGCCATGCTGATTCGCAGCATTTCGGTAAGCTGGCAGACACAGAGTTCCTCATGTTCAAACAAGGCGGCGACAACGCGCATCCGGTTGCCGTCGGCCAAGGCCTTTACTGTGTCGAGTGCAGTTTGCATGGTACGCCTCATATTTGCATATTTATCTAAATGACGAATAATCGTAGCGAGCGTCCTTGTCCATGTCAAGCAGTTTTTCCATTTTCACTGACGGGGTCTGTTGTACCCTGCATTGACAAATGGCATATGGCCAGATAGGATTTTTCTAGGAGCCGGCCCCTATCTCACCCGCGATGAGTCTCTGGAAAGGATGGAGCGAATATGACCGAAATAAAGAAAACCCTTAAGGTCGTCCCAGATATTCGCAATAACAAATTGTACTTCACAATTACCGGAACTATTAGCAAAAAAGATTTGGATGCACTTTATACCGACACAAAATTCAGCGCTGCCGATCTGCAATCCGGTTTTGATGTAATCGCCGACCTTTCCGGATGTTCAGTGGTACATCTCAATGGCATCGCCACTTTTAGGAAGGTTGTTAATTATCTTATTGCCAATGGAGCTCAAAACATAGCTTGGGTCGCAACCCCTGAAAGCTTGTTCTACCGGCAGGTAATGAATGTTGCCCAGATCATAAACGGCTATAAACCAATTTATGCAGCCACTCGAGAAGAGGCGGAGGAGAAACTCGCAAACACGGTCAAGCGCAACGGTCTCCGCCTTCATCTTCATGACTTTCCGGTTATTTACAGAGTAAACGGAATAAGTGGACAAAGTGATCTCATCGACATATCAACAAGTGGCTGTGCGGTAAAATCAGCAACCCAACTGCCCTCCGTGGATGAAGAAATTCTCCTCATTTTTACCTTCCAGCTTCAAGATATCCAGCCGAATATATTTAAAATAAAGGCAAAGGTTGTGAGGGTCGAGGGTGATACTTTTGCAACCCTGTTCCTCGATCTTGATAAAGAAGATCAAGACCAGTTATGGAAATGTCTCATTGCCGAGTTGCAACGTGATTTGTAAAGGTTTTGCGATACTTGTTACAAACTTCCGGCAAGTTTTCCGGAATAAATCAACCGGCATTCTTCTGCAAAATGCCCGCCCTTCGCATGGCTGCGAGGGCGGGCACAATTCTCAGACCTTCGTAACCTTTACCTTGCTGTCATAAAAAACCGCTGAACCGCCAACCAGATCGGAGAGGGTTACGTTTTTAGTAACCGGGTCTATCCGCATGGCGGCATTGAGGTGGAGAGGTACCGTCCTCCTCTTGTCTCCCTTAATGAGTTTTCCATTAATCGTCATATCGGCGGAGCCGCTTGCCCAATGCCCAAAACCGAGGGGAAAAGCAACAACACCGGGACGGATACCTTCAGTTACATAGGCCTTGCCCTTCATGGGAATTTTCCGTCCACCCTTGACATCCCAGACCCCCTCGGGGTTACTCGCCGAAGTGACGTGAACCGTATCATCATGACGAATTCCCAGTTTGGCGGCATCTACTGTATTCATGAGAACGTACCCTTCATGCACTATGGAGAGGAGCCAGTAGTTACTGATAGTTCGAGCCTTGGTCATGGTTATGGTCTTAAAGGTTATGAGATGCAGGTCATAGCCATTATCCTGAATAACCTTACCAAGGTAATCGGTACCGGCCGGGAGATAGGTCGGAAGTCCTATCATGTTTTTTCCGGTCATGGTGTTTATGCATTTTGCGGTTTTTTCCTGGAACAAGTTGATCAATTCTCCATAGGTATTGGTAACCTGTCCGTCTTTGTAAGCCTTGGCAAAGTCTTGATAGCGACCGCCGCGATTCATGGCATAGACAACTTTTTTCCAGAGCGATTCATTGCCGCCGACGGCAGCCTTCCATTTTTTCTCGTCAAAGACCGAGGGAGGAAGATGCCTTCGCGCCTTGAGAAAAATGATCATTTCCTCTTCATTTGCTTCAGGCACCGAATCGGAGCCATCCTCTTTTTCGCCAAAGGCTATATCGGCAACTTGTTTAAGGTAGAAATCTTCCGGCCTGCGATAAGGGATACCCTTGCCGAAGCCATCAGGGCCAAAGCCCGGTAAATCAAGCTTTTCGGCAATAGCCAAAAAGAGTGCTTCGAAGCATATCGGGATCTCTTCCCCATAAACGGAGACCGTAGGCCAACCGGGAAGACTGATGGCAGGATTTCTGATATTCTCAACCTTCCATGGGACCGACGGGTGTGAACCGTGGAATTCCCAACGTTCAAGGTACGATACATCCGGGAAAATATAATCGGCATAGTTGGATGTTTCTCCGACCATGATATCACAGGCAATATACAGAGGGAGCTTCTTGATGTCGGTAAGAATTTCAATTCCCGTATGTCCGGCGGGGAGGCTGTAGACGCTGCCGTTCATGTAGGTCATCAATATTTTGATAGGATATGGATAGGCATCGCCTATCGACGGAAGGTCCTCCTGGTAAATATCCGAGGCAATAGGGAACCATGGCCGTTTGGTCGGATAGCTGCCGTCAAAGAGGGTGCTTTTTTCATAGGTGGTCTTCGTCCGCAGCATGTCAACACCAAAAGCGGTGAAATGGTGACTGCCGAACATTTTAGTTACCGGAAAAGGTTGCCCCTTTTTACTCCCCTTGCGATCATAGGTTTTTGCCTTGATGCTTCCTCCGGCATAATCATAATTACCAATCAGCAGATTAAGCGTGTAATAGGCGTTATTATTATAAAAGCCGTTGGTATGCTGCGACGGCCCACGATGGATGTCGACAACCGCTTTGCGTCCATGGGAGGTAAACTCATCGGCAAGGATGAGGATATCCTTTTCACTCACCCCGGCGATATCCGCCCATTCGGCGATAGTATGCTTTTCCGCTTCTTCTTTTAAGAGCTGCAGGCTTGATTTTACTTTCTTTCCTCCTATTTCGGTACTTACCAACAGGTCGCCAATGACCGCCGGAGCCTTTTTATCGACCGGATCAAAAGCAACCGGCACACCATTCACCATTGCCACCGGGACATCACAGGTGAAAGTGCGACCATCCGCTGTTTTATAGTGGGTAGTTGGTTTGCCCTCTTCATCTAGGGCTTCGACCGGTGAAGTGAGGCCTATTTCGCTTGCCCGCAGAAATTTGGTGGGTTCATTTTTGTCATTAATTTTCACGAGCCAGGCGGTGTTGGCATAATTCGGCTCTCCTGCGGCGGTGGCCGCCGCTTGATTGGTGAGGGCCAGATAGCCGGCATTATAGCGTTCTTTTTCGATAATCCATCGGATCATTCCCATAGCCAGGGCTGCGTCGGTTCCTGGTTTTATCGGGATCCATTTCCATGCTTTGGCGGCAAGCTTACTGCACCTGGGATCGATAACCGCAAATTTGCGACCGGTGATAATGGCCTCGGTGGCTTTGGGGGCGCGATGCGGCGGACCATAATTGGCATCAAATAAGTTGGTCCCGGCATAGATGACAAATTCACTATTGCCGGTGTCCCCCTGCCAGTAAAATTTGTCGCCGCTATCGAATTCCCCATTCTTCGAATTCCATTTGGAACTCATCGATTTGCCGGTGAAATAGAGTGACCCCTGGCAAACGGTGGTATGGCCGTTCATATTGATGGAGCCGAATGCTTCCTGGACAAAGCGATCGACAACATCTTCACGTCCGCCTTTCATCCTCCCCCAGACAAACATGAATTGATTGTTTTTCGGTCCGAAATCCGGATGATCGGGATCAATCAAGGTGTGAAGATGATCTTTAAACTTTTCTTTAAATCCCTCGACCAGGGCTTTTTTCTTCTCCTTATCCTTTTCATCCCAGATTTTTTTTACAGCTTCCCCCATCTCTTTTGCCATATCAGCGCTGGTTAAAGCCCGGACCGATTTCAACCCATCGACATGGCCTTCGCCAAAGAGATCGCCGCCGCCGATAATTTCATCAATGGCCTTGTCGAAAGGGAGGGTGATCCATTGCCCATCCCCTCGTTTGCTTCCGGGTTTTCTTTTCAAGACACTCATGATGCGATAGGGATCGTAGGCGGCTTGCATCCCCGCCTGTCCTTTCGGGCAGATGGCGCCTTCTATTTTCCCCATCTCTTTTGCCGGAGTTTTATAGGCCGGATGGGGCCACAGAGTCCACGGGCTATAGGGGTTGCCATCAATTTTCGCGACAATGCCGTCGAGGATTTTCACCTTAATGCCGCAACCGGTATTGCATTGCAGGCAGACGGTGTAGATCTGGTTTTCAGGATTATCTTCGAAGAAATCGACATCTTCTCCAGCTGCGAAAGCTTTTTGGATGGCAGCACAGGCCTCCGGCAGATCACGAAGGAAAGCAGCCGAGGCGGCTACCGCGCAGGAGGATGACTGAAGAAATGCCCGTCTGGTTATCATAGCTGTTTTTTTCGATGTAATGTCATTCATCTCGATTACTCCTTTGGGGAATGTGCAAGTGGGAGAAAACGATCAAATCCGGCTCGTAAACCGAGGATGACCAGCCCGAGCAAACCGCAAGCCACCGCCCACTCCGTCATACTGGGAGAATAGGTTAACGTGAGTCCTTTGCCGGAAAAAGAAGACGATAAGCCTTCCAGAGGGTCGACCTGTTGGCCTGCAACCAGAACCAGATATCGTGCCACCGCATTGCCGAGAAGAATCAAGAGCCCGGCAAGGCCGAGAAGAAACGAACCGGCACTCCCTCTAACGATGAACAAGATGAACAGCGGCACAATGGAGCCGAGAACGATCTGCAGACCCCAGAACGAAGTACTGAAATGTCCGAAGACAATCTGCTGTGCCGGTTGCGCTATTTCGGGCATGTTGCCACTGAGAGATTGCGTCAAAAAGACGTAGGAGGCGAAGAGATTGATCAAGACCAGAAGAGAAGTGATTTTCCCAAGAAGACCGGGCTGGTATTCTCCCGGCAGATCCCGAAGAAATATTCCCCTAAGAACCAGGAGCATGGCTCCGCCTGCCATCAACGACTGCAGAAGATATTGCAGCGGCATGAGAGAACTGTGCCAGAAGAGCCGAGCAGCATTATTGCCCATCAGTTTGCCGGGTAAACCGCTGACGACAACCGAGACAATCAATCCTATCCACATAATTGCCTGCAATGTCGGATTCTTGGGTTCTGTCGCTGAAACGATGAGTGCGGCAACGGTTACCAAGCCGAAGACTGTGTAGCCCCAGACGTCCATGGCAACCCCAGAGGACATATTGGCCTGGAAAATGGTCTTCCAGAAACGATCCATATGTCCAAGATCGAGGGCAATGGCCGCAAGACCGGCAACGAGAGTCACCAGTGCCGCAAGAAGAGCCGGTCGGCCCGTTCCGGAAAAAGAGGGTACGTGAAAGATAAGGTCAAGGCTTGCCCAGATAAAGCAGCCTGTAGCGATGCCCCCGAAAAGAAAATAGAGGGAAACCCATAAACCCCAGACCACAAAAGAACCATAGTTGGTATGTGCATCTCCTGCGGAGAGAAAATCGGCCAGTCCCCAACAACCTATGGCAAATCCCAGTATTCCAACAAGATAGAGTATTTTCTTATCCATTTTCAGCTCCTACAGTATGTAGTAGACACGCGGTTTGGTGCCGAATTCCGCTTTCAGTTGCCCCACATTCGGTTTGGCCAGGAGTTCACTGACCAGCGATGTCGAATCGTCGGCATCACCGAAATACGTGGCCCGGCCGATGCACGTTGTGGTACAGGCAGGCAGGACACCGTTATGAATACGATCAAGGCAAAAGTGGCACTTTCGAACATTCCCTATCGGTGAGGAATGCTTGTTGGTTCGCACTCGTTTTCGGCCATACTCGATATTGATATTTCGTTCATAATCATCAGCCCTGCTTTCGCCGAGGACAACTGTCTCCTCATTTGTCGTTCCTTCTGTATAGGTCCCACCAAAATCATAGGTCCTGGCCCCGTAGGGACAGGCGGCTATACAGGCACGGCAGCCTATACACTGGTCATAATCCATGACCACAATTCCTTCCGCATTGGTGTAAGTGGCATGAACCGGGCAGGCTTGGGTACAGGGCGGATTTTCACACTGCATGCATGGACGCGGTAAAAAGTTCATGGTCACATTGGGATACTTCCCTTTTTCCTGTATGGTTACAGGTCGGTAAACGATACCAGGCGGGAGCTTGTTGACGGCAATGCAGGCAACCGTGCAGGCATGGCAACCGATGCATCGACGCAGGTCGATGACCATCACCCACTTTCTTTGGGCTTCATTTTTTTTGAGCGCTCTGCCAAGCTCTTTGTTCATTCGCAGCAGAACATCTTCTTTAGCGGGCGGTTCCGGGGTTTTTATTGTCGCACCGCCGCTGACCGGTGGGGAGGGTGAACCCTTTTCCATAGGTTGGACTTCATTTGCCATGGTCAATCTCCTTGTGATGATGACACCTGAAAAATATGCTATCTCAATGAAGTACTCATTTGAGGCTGTTGCATAAAAAATGCCATCTATATCTATTTGAAAATACAATGATAAAACTGGAGACTGGGGAATAACTGTCTAAGGAATGAGCAGGATGCTGTCTATTATTTAAGCAGATCCCAGTTTTTTGCGGAGGGTCATGCGGTTGATGCCAAGGAGATGGGCGGCCTGTACCTGATTGCCTTCACAGAGATCCAGGGCTTTTTTTATCAAGATATTCTCAACTTCAGTAAGAAGATGTTTGTATGGTTTTGACTCATCGGCATGAATGAGGAGATCGATCTGTTTGTTGACAGCTTGCTGAAAACCTTCTTCACCGGCAACGGGAACTTCGGAGAAGGAGAAGTCTTCCTTGCCGAGAATCGTCGAGCGAGCGAGAACGATAGCTCGACGAATGGTGTTTTCCAGTTCGCGAATATTGCCGAGCCAGGCATGTTTCATCAGTTTCTTGATGGCATTGTCGCTGACTCCCGTCACCGGCGGGGCAACCTGTTTGCCGTAGCGAAAAAGAAAATATTGCACCAGCTCGGGAAGGTCGTTGAGACGCTGGCGCAACGGGGGAATGGATAAGGTCAGAACATTAATCCGGTGGAGCAGGTCGAGACGAAATTGTCGTTCGGAGGCCAGATGTTCAAGGTTCCTGTTGGTTGCGGCGAGTAAGCGGACATCGGTTTTCAGTTGCTGATTGCTTCCCAGTCGCTCAAAAGTTCCATCCTGCAAAACCCTGAGGACTTTTGCCTGGGCCGCAAGAGGTAACTCGCCAATCTCATCGAGAAATATTGTTCCCCCGTGGCATTGTTCAAATCGGCCGATCCGTTGTTTACCGGCACCCGTAAAGGCACCGGTTTCGTAACCAAAGAGTTCGCTTTCCACTAATTCGAGCGGCAAGGATGCGCAGTTGACGACAAGAAAAGGACGAGTATTTCGTTTACTATGTTGAATAATAGCACGGGCTGCCAGTTCTTTCCCCACTCCGGTCTCGCCGGTGATGAGAACAGGCAGATCTGACTGGGCAATCTGGCCGATTTTTTTGCACATTGAGAGGATCGCCGGACTGGTACCGATAATACACTCTTTATCGTTTGCACCCTCCTGCCAAAGATGGCCGCAATCACAGTTGAGTTTGGCCTGCAATTTGGAGGCATAGAGAGCTTTGGTGAGGATATCACGGAGTTCGGCATTATTGAATGGTTTGGCAACATAGTCGAAAGCGCCGTCTTTCATGGCCTGCATGGCGGATGCTGAATCGGCAAAGGCAGTAACCATTATCACCGGTAATTGCGGGTTGCTGATTTTTATATGGCGTAGGGCGGTCAAACCATCCATCGTCGGCATGCGAATATCCATGAGCACGACTGAAGGTTCATCCCGGGCAATTTCCTCCAGTGCCTGCATGCCATTTTCTGCGGTACGAATGGTGTATTCTTCACCAAAAGTTCTTTCGAACGCGTAACGAACCGCTTTTTCGTCGTCAACCACAAGGAGAGTTGTCATAGGGCAAGGTGAGGATAAGGGTTGTACCTTTATTTACTTCAGACCGTATATCGAGATGACCTTTATGCTTTTGGGCGATGTTCCAGGCAACCGATAAACCCATACCGGTACCATTTTCCTTGGTAGTGAAAAAGGGATCAAAGATATATTTAAGGTTCTCTTCGCTAATACCGCAACCGGTGTCGTTTATGGTGCATTTCAGGGTGTTTTCGTCGCCTCTGGTGATAATTGTCAGTTTCCCCCCTTGCTGCATTGATTGCAAGGCATTGAGTAAGCCATTCAACACTATCTGCTTGATTCCTGCCGCATCTACGTGAATGGAAGAAAGATTGTCAGCGAGTTGCTTGTGTATGGTTATACCCGATTTTTCAATTTTAAGACGGGTAATAGCCAGGACATCCTCAACGAGGCTATTAAAATCGGCTTTTCCTGTTTGGATTTGTGTTTGCCGAGCTAAATGCAGAAACTGCGAGACCGTCGAGTCAATTCTACTGATTTCGTCAATGATTACCTTGAGGTCTTCCCCTTGAACGGCTTCCTCCTGCTCACTTGCTCTTTGGATGAGCATTTGAATAGAGGTTAACGGATTTTTTATTTCATGGGCCAGCCCTGTGGCAAACTCGCCAAGGGCATAGAGCTTTTCCGTTCGAACTAGATTTTCTTGGGCTGCGGTAATCTCATCGACAAGCTGTTTTATCCGCAACGACATGATATTGAAGGTCAATCCCAATTCTCGAATCTCGCCGATACCTCTTTCCGGGACGAGCACGCCAAGATTTCCCTTACCGACCTCATGGGCCGCTTGATTGAGGAGTAAAATCGGGCGGAATAAGGAACGGGCCATCCATAACCCGGCAAAAGTGCCGACAACAGCAATGAGTATTGTTGCTATCCATACGGTTTGTTTCGAGGCGAGGATGGTTTTATTCAGGTAGCTGACGGTGAAACCAAGTCGCAGATAGCCGATTGTGCCAATTTTTGAGGATATGATCGGCATGAGGATATCCAGAGGCAGTTCGTTGCTGCTTTCACCGACATCTCGCAGCACTATGAGCCTGTCTGAAGGCAAAAGTGACGGATCGAGGCTTTGTATTGCGATCTCTTCGCGCCCCTTTGCAAACAATTTCTCTCCTCGATCATTGTATACCTCGCCATAAACGAGCAAGGTATCTCTGGCTGAAAGATAGGAAGAAAACAGCTCATGGAGCTTGTAATCTTCTTGGTAAAGCAAGGGTTCGATTATCTGATTGGATAAGATTTCTCCCAGCTGAATTGCTCGCGCCCGCAAATCGTCCTGCAGGATTTGCTGTTCATCTCGTAAAACCAATGAGGCCACCGCCACGGCAGTAATCAGCACCGTGGCCACAATGGAAAGGGAAAACCTCAGTGCTATTCGTTCATGGAATTTAACCGGCAAAAAACGCTCCTTTTTAGTGCCTTAGAAATTCATTTCTTGTTTTAAAAATGAATTTCGTGAAGGTACTTATACTCCCTCGTGGGGTGTTGGAATTCTCCAAGTGAACAACCCGGGACTTTTGGTATTTACAGGCACACCGGCCTGCGACTATTCTATAACATTCTTCTGACGTAGCACTGCTGAATGATAGAGCTCGGGATGAGGCAAGGCGAAGCCATCCATCTCCAAACTTTTAAGCACTTTCATGCCCTCAGGATCTTTATCCATAGCGAGAAATATTTTGATAAGTCTCATTTTTAGAGCAGGTGTCAGTCCCGGCGGCACAACAACGGGCGGCATGCCGAAATCCTCTGATTCTTCAATAACCTTTAATTGCCTAGCAAAGGAATCCGGCTTTTGCCGCAGCGCATCGAAAATAAGGCTATCAACAGCCGCCGCATCGGCAATACCTGTGGCCACGGCTTCAATCGATTTATCATGACTTGCGGTAAAGAAAGTTTTCTTGAAAAAATTTTTGCTGAGAAAGCCTGCCTCGTTCAGCCGCGCCGTCGGGTAAATTTTTCCGCTGAGTGAAAGCTGATCGGTAAAGGCGAAGACACTGTTTTCGAGGTCAAAGAGAGACGTTGCCGCCTTGTCCTTTTTTACAACAATATATGAGCGGTATTGGGTTGCTCCCTTAATAATTGGAATAACAAGAAGTTCGAGGTCAAAAAGCTTCCTGCCGGCAAGGTACCCACCGGTACAGGTAAATGCCAATTGAATCTGTTCTTCGGCAAGCAAGTCATTGATTTCATGATATGTCCGCCGTTGTTTCAAGACGACGGGCTGCTCCAGTTTCAATGAAAGGTAGTTGCCGAACTGAGAGAAATTAGCCAGTGTGTCTGCTGGAGAAGCCATTGCTGAAACCGCAAAGAAAAAAGGTGTCTTGTCGTCGTTGTTCTGACTCCGAGCTATTTGTGGAAGAAGAGTTGCGGTAAATATTAATGCTATGGCTAATATTCTTATAAAAAACATAACGGTGCCCTCTTTTCGTAGAAACAACACGGGGACCGTCATCGGCAGCCCCCACTTTCTTCCTCATCTTGCAGAATGTTATCCAGGCGCTGCAGCAGCAGGCTTACCGCCTTCTCGGTATCGAGCCGCCTGAACTGGCAAATCAACAGTTCCTCCGGATACTCGAACACCTCTTTCTGGTGCAGATAGATCTTCCAGTTGCCGTCGGAAACGGCTGCCGGGTCCTGTGCCCGCTTTGCCAGACGAGTTTTAATAATTTCCTCGCGGCAGCTGCACATGACGAAAACCACCCGAGCCCGGCGTTCCAAGCGCATCAGCAATCTCTCCCGTTCCGCCCGAGCCTGATACGATCCATCAAGAACCACGCAGGGTACCGCCACATCATCCAGGGCCTTTTCGGCAAAACTCAGCAGGGCGTCATAGGTTAAACGGGTAAATGCCGGCGAATATATGCCTTCGGCGATCCCTTGCGCACGGGGTTCGCAAGACTCCATCCCCGCCAGATGCTTTCGCACCACATCGGTATTGCAAGAGGGGAAACCGTGTTTTTCGGCCCAGGCCCTGGCTATAAAACTCTTGCCCGAGGCGACCAAACCGAAAAACACCACCACCCTCTTCGTCACTCTCCCCTCATGTTTCATAGTCTTCCGGCATATTCCTCGGCCAGCTGAAAATAGCGTCCGGCGCTGTGCGACCAACCTTCGGCGGCACTGGCATCGATTGCGGGATCGGCTGCGGCAAGCAAGCCGACCTTGCCCCGCACGTAGGCCCGATAGCATTTATAAAAATCGAGCATCTGCAGCAAGCCGGTGTCTTCGGATCTCTCGATAAAATGGTCGATAAAAAAGTTGCTGAGGGCGTGAAGGCCGTGGAAATCGAGATCCATGGCGAGAAACGCCAGGTCGGCGCAGGTATCGATACAGCGAAGGCGATCATTGAACTCAAGACAATCAAAAATATGGATTTTGCCGGTATCTGCCAGGCAGATATTATTGGAATACAGATCTCCATGGCAATCGCGGATGCAGCCGGCGTTCATCCGTTCGGCAAACAGCTCTTTCCGGCGGAGAAAGGCGTCGGTACCTCGTTTGATCCGGCTAAACCGCTCGGAACTGAGGGGTGTGCTGCCGAGAAAGCGCTCGGTCTCGGCAAAATTACTGGCGATTGTCCGGGCTACGGCCTCCGCCCTGCCGTTGTTCCGCACCTCTTGCCCCTGCTCGGCCCGGCGGTAGAAGGGCACGAGAATATCGACGATCAAGGCAAGATGCTCAGGCCGCAAGCGACCGGCGGCAATAACCCGGTTCAACATGCCGTCTTCCGGCAAACGAGCCATCTTCACTCCGTATTCAACTCTTTCACCCTCGCCCTTCAGCCTGAAGGATCGCCCTTCCCGACTCAGCCACACGGTTTCCAGATATATCTCCGGGCAGAGCCGCCTGTTTAAAAACAGCTCCCGCTCGCAATAAAACTGCCTTTTCGCCAGGCTGGAAAAATCGACAAAGCCAAACTTCACAGGCTTTTTCCACTTATACACATAGTCACCGGCAAGAGTCACAAAGGAGATATGGGTCTGCAGCAACTGCACCCGATCGACCGGATGCGGGTAGCTGTCCGGTAAAAGAAGATGCTCGACATATTTGGGCAAGATGCTGGTTTTAAATGTTTTTTCAGACATATCCAGGTATTGCCTCCAGTCACCCATGCATTATTTACATTGCTCTTATTATAATGATAGTGCGATTTTTGAAAAAATGTTCAAGTTATTTCGCAACTGCTCTTCATTCCAAATCGCTTTGAAAAAACTGCCGACCCTTGAAAATCGAACGACTGCTGACCATTACCGTGCTTCTCCTCAACCGGCGACGGGTGACTGCCAAAGAACTGGCGGAACGTTTTGAGGTTTCGGTGCGAACCATCTACCGAGACGTAGAAACCCTAAACGGCGCGGGCATCCCGGTTATATCGAACCAGGGCCATGAGGGTGGACTGACTATTCCCGACAACTACAAACTCAGTCGCCAACTCCTCACCTTTGACGATATGCTGTCGATCCTAACAACGCTGCAAGGTGTCAACCGGACCATGCAGAACAGCGATTTGCAGCGGGTCATCGAAAAGATTACCGCCCTTATTCCCGAAGAGAAAGAATCGCAATATCAAAACCATGCCGATTCCTTTGTCATCGATATCAACCACTGGGGAATGGCCGATCTCCAGAGAGAAACCCTGCAGAAGGTTCACGAGGCAGTGGGCAGATCGCTGCTCCTCGGCTTTTCCTATACCGGAGCAGATGGCCGGAAAAGCCTTCGCCTCGTTGAACCGCATACCCTCGTTTATAAAAACTTCACCTGGTACCTCCTGGCCTACTGCCGAAACCGCCTTGATTTTCGCTTCTTTCGCCTGTCACGGATGCGAGAACTTGCGCCCAATCAGGGACATTTCGTAAGGAGGCAAGTGGGCCCCTTAAGCCGGTTTACCGACCCGGACAGCCGCCCCTTGGTGGAACTCATAGTAAAATTTATACCAGCCATCCGGGTAAAGGTTGAAGAGCACTTTTCCCCGGCACAACTACAGTATTCAGCAGATGGGGCGATCATCGCCACCATGACCTTTCCTGAGAATCCTTGGATTCTCTCATTTCTTCTCAGTTTCGGCAGTGATGCTGAAATCCTTTCCCCTCCCCGCTGGCGAGAGGCAATAGAAAAGAAAATAACAGAAATGCAAAAACTCTATAGTAACTTGACATAATGGTGTCACAGCCATCTGCTATTCTCTGCTCCGTAAAGCCTGGGAACAAAATCCCAGGCACACCAAATTCAACCGGAGAAAAGATGCGATGGAAAGGGTAAAAAGAGAAGGTTTTTCGGTAAGCGGCATATCCATACGAACCACTAACAAAGAAGAGATGGACCCGGAAAAAGGCAAAATTGCCGGACTCTGGCAGGATTTTTGGACCATCTGCAACAAGGCAGGGCAACAACCAACGGTCGTATATGGCATCTATTCGGACTATGCCTCGGACCAACATGGGGAATTTGATGTAACCGCCGCTGTTACCGGTGATTTCCCCCATGTCGAGCAAAGGGAAGTGAAGATTCCGACCGGTAACTACCTCAGGTTCGTAAAGAATGGACCATGCCCTGAAACGGTCATAGCACTTTGGCAGGAGGTCTGGGATTTTTTCGTGCAGAATGAGACCCCAGAGCGTACCTATCTGTTTGACCTTGAAGAGTATACCGGCCCCGAATCAGTGGCTATTTTTATCGGAATAAAGGAGGAGGTATGAATCTTGTCGGAAAAAGCGAACTCGTCGCCGCCTGCGGTATTTACTGCGGCGCATGTCATCGATACACAAAAGGATCGTGCCCCGGCTGTGCCGAGAACACCAAGGCCACCTGGTGCAAGATACGAAGCTGCACGAAGGAGAAAGGCTACCACACCTGTGCCCAGTGCACTGACTTTGCCGACGTCCAGACCTGCCGGAAATTCAATAACATTTTCTCGAAATTCTTTGCCCTGGTCTTCAGGTCGGACCGCAAGGCCTCGCTGGCGTTGATTAGAGAAATTGGAGTAGAGGCCTATTCCCAAGAAATGGCGGACAAGAATTTACCGGTGCTGAAACGACGATAGCCTTTTATCCGGTGGGGAGAGGAAGGCAATCAGTTGTCTTCTCTCTTTTTGTTCGAGGGGCCGGCAAATGACACGGCGATCGCGGCGTAACTGGCCAGGTATTCCTTTACCAATTGCCGTCGTTGTGACACTTTTAGTCGCCAATAGCAGGGGCTGAGCATCAAAATGCTTATTGCTTCTTGTGGTTTCATCTCTTCCCTCCCTGGAAAAGATTGTTGTGGTATTCTGCTTATCGGTCGTTTCCGGGAATTTCTTTACCAGACGCCTGCTGGGACTATAATAAACATGACCTGCCATTACGACAGGCTTTTTCTCTTATGCAGCCGTTTGCTACAACCTCCCGATTTCCCTTGCCTGGGAGGAGCGCTCCCTTTATTGTGGCCGAAACCGTCCCTATCCCCTTAACCGAAAGGCCGCACTCATGTTTTTTTCCACTAGGTTACCCAAAAGCCTCGAACCGAACCAATTCACCAAGATTCTTGAAGAAAAAAGGGCAACCGGAGCAAAAATCCTCGATCTCACCCAAGCAAATCCGACAACCGCCGGTTTTGCCTTTGGTCCCGCTTTCCCCATTTCTCCCGCCGACGAACCGGCAAAGGGTTACGAGCCCTCGGCCCAAGGCCTGCTGGCCACTCGCGAGGCAATCGGCGAATACTACCTGAACAATAACCATGGCCGCATCGACAGCGACGACCTGCTGCTCACCGCCAGCACCAGCGAGGCCTACAGTTTTTTACTGAAGCTTCTGACCGATCCCGGCGACGAGATTCTCATCCCCGCTCCCAGCTACCCGCTCTTTGATTTTCTTGCGACCCTCGAAAACGTCAGGCCAAGTCGCTATATGCTGCGTGAGGACACTGCAGGTCATTGGCGGATAGACTTCACCTCCCTCGAAGGGGAGATTTCCCGGCTGACCAGGGCCATTGTCGTGGTCAATCCCAATAACCCGACGGGCTCCTACATGACTGCCGACGAACTGCAAAGACTCTCGGCTCTCTGCCTGACCCATGACCTGGCGCTGATCGTTGACGAGGTGTTCCTCGATTACAAAAACCCCGGCAGCTCAGCGACACCCATCTCGGCAATTGCCGGCAACACCGCCCTGACCTTCACCATGAGCGGTCTCTCCAAAGTCCTGGCCTTGCCGCAGGTGAAACTCAGCTGGATCCACGTAAACGGTCCGGAGCCGCAGAAGACCATGGCAAAACAGCGTCTGGAATTTATTGCCGACACCTATCTCTCGGTAAACAGCATGATCCAGCATGCCGCTGGGGCGCTCTTCTCCTGCCAGGAGGGGGTTCAAAGGGAGATTCTCGCCCGCATCCGCACCAATGAGACCTTGTTGCAGTCGCAGACGGGGCTCACGCCTGCCCTTCGCGAGGGCGGCTGGTACGCAATCCTCAACCTGCCCGAAACCATCGGCGACGAACAATGTTGTCTCGATCTTTTAAGGGAATCTGCTGTACTTGTCCATCCCGGTTTTTTTTATGACTTTGTCGAAAACAATCGCATTGTCGTCAGTCTGATAACTCCGGAAGAGGATTTCCGCCTGGGCCTTCTTCTGCTCCAGGACTACTTCAATTCCCAGCACAGAATATAATTGCCTTTCCGGCAATACCGGATCGAACCGCAACTTATCGCGGTGTCTCTATTTTTCATTCCACTCGAACAAACAATAATTAATGAATGTAATGCACATAATAATTATCGTTTTACGATAATTATTTCTTGACACCTGGCCATTCATCATCTACCATTGTTCACAATACGATCCGATTTGCTCCGTAATCAAAGAGATCTATAATCTGGAAGGAGCTCCGGCGGGCGTCAAGCGACGCCACGCCATTTCCCACGATACATTTGGTGAGAGGAGATGCAAAATGAAAAATATCCAACGTATTGCCCGGGCGAGCCGTCGATTACGGCGTATCTGTACCGCCACAATCTTTGTCCTGCCGATTGCTTCCGCCCTTTTCTGGTTTTTTTTCAATCAAATCTATGCTCCGTCCTCATTTATCCCGACCTCTATGATTCCTTTGCCGGTGCACATTACCGAGGAACTTAGCGACTTGACACGCTTCCTCGCTTTTTTGACCGAACTTTTACCACTCACCGCCTTAATCTACGGCTTGAAAAAGTTGGGAGAATTATTCCATCAATATGAACAAGGGCAGATTTTCACAGACAAAAACGTGTCATGTTTCCGCAGCTTGGGGAGAATACTCATCATCTGGGTGCTCTGTGATGTGGTGCAAAATCCTCTCTTGAGCATCATTCTCACAAGGGAAAAGCCCCCCGGCCAACATGTGATCACCGTCGGGTTTTGTTCTGCAGATTTCATCGCTCTCTTTGTGGGAATTATCATTCTCATAATCGCCTGGGTCATGGATGAGGCTCGCATGATAAAGGAAGATCAGGCGCTGATTATTTAGGAGTCGTTAGGTTTTGTATAAGGCACTCTCGAGGATTTGAATGGCTATAATTATCAATCTGGATGTCATGCTCGCCACACGTAAGATGAAATCCAAGGAACTATCAGAACTAGTTGGAATAACAGAGCAAAATTTATCGCTGATAAAGACTGGCAGGATAAAAGGCATTCGTCTGGCCACCCTGAACTCCATCTGCAAAGCTCTCCAGTGTCAACCCGGGGACATTCTTGAATACCGCATCGACGACCTTTAGTATCGTCAACAATCGATTCATTCCTTGATCCCAAAAGGGATGTGTCGTTCGAACTACAAACATCATGTTTTCAATAACAAAGGAGCGTAATACCCATGAAAAGTCATGCCCTATTTTTCCTTATTACCGTGAATTGCTTAATGGTGTTGTCGGGATGTGCATCCGAGAAGATGACCTATGAGAGAGGGTGGATAGGCGGGAAATACTTGGAGTCAAACCCTTCGTTGTATAAAAAAATTACTGCAAACTATTTTAAAACGGAGACCGGGGTCATCCCCATTCTTCCGGGCAAAATCAAAGAGCGGCAACAAAGTGCCGTGTTTATTTCCAGAGTCTATCCCGATACGCCGGCAACAAATGCCGGCATGCGAGAAGGAGACCTGATCATCGCTGTTAACAACCAGACTGTAGAGGACTTGGTGGGTTTTTATAAAGTTGTCGACCAGAGCAAGGCTGGAGAAAAGATTCTCGTCTCGGTATATCGCAACGGAGAAATCGTCGAACTGCCGGTAACTGTAGGGAGAGAAACCTACCAAAAATGGGGCTATTTCAATTTGGGACTCCGCCTGGGTACCGAGCTTAATCCGGTGCCTACTCCCGATTTTAATATCCTCAACATTATCAGCTATCAAACCAATGATACCAGGCTCCACTTATACTCTCCGGAATACAAATACTATCATGATGCCTTGGCATTACCTGCCAACGAAACAGACAGAAAACCAGACAGCGACGTTGACACCGAAGGATGGGACGCATGGTTTGGTATTTTCGGTGTTGCCGGGAAGAAAATCATTTTGAACCAGGAAAGCTAAGCGGAGAAACAACCTCGAAGGAGATGGGGAGAGAGACGCAGGCGGGAATTGTGGTACACCTGGACCCTGCATCACGAACGTTACCTTTAACACCTTCGCGATGCAGGAGTTTCCCAACGCTCATGCCTCCGTTTGTTCCCTGACTCTCAGCAACACCTGATCGCCATAGCCGTCCGCCACTGTTTCCCTGACTTTCAACAGGGTGTTCCAACGGCGGAATGCCTCGATAAAAACCACAGTCATCAGCACCATCAGGACTATCGACATGCACGTCAACAGATAGAGCCCTTTTGGCAGGAAATTCTTGGTGATATTGAGGTAGCCGGCCCACATGCAGATCGGCATCATGAAGAGCCCCGGACCGGCGGTCACCCAGGCATATTTCGCCTTGCCGAGCCTGATGAGCATGGTGGTGCCGACGATCAGCGCGCAGGTTGCCAGCAGTTGGTTACTCATCCCGAACAGCGGCCAGATGGTTGAAATATCGCCGGTATACACCAGATATCCCCAGGCCGAGGTGAATACGGCGCTGGTCAAGATAATGCCGGGAGTCCAGGCGTTATCGGCAAAGGGTGCATACACCTTGCCGAGCATCTCCTGCAGCAGATAGCGACCCACCCGGGTACCGGCATCAACTGCAGTGAGGATAAAGACCGCCTCGAACATGATGGCGAAGTGGTACCAGTAGGCCATCATCCCCTTCATAATGGGCACGGAGGAAAAAATATAGGCCATCCCCACCGCCAGCGAGACGGCGCCGCCCGGTCGCCCCTGAATCTCCTCGCCCACCGCCGCGGCAAGGGTCGGCAGGTTGACCGTGGTCAGACCCAAGGTCTCGAAGACCTTGGGGGCGGAATTGATGGCGAAGAAATCGGCCGGCACCAGGGCACAGGCGGCGATGAGGGCCATAATGGCAACAAAGCCCTCGGTGAGCATCGCTCCATAACCGACGAAAAGAATATCACGTTCCCTGGCGATCATCTTCGGCGTGGTGCCGCTGCCGATGATGGCATGAAAGCCGGACAGAGCGCCGCAGGCAATGGTGATGAAGATGAAGGGGAAGGCGGCACCGGGGATGATCGGCCCACCGCCGAAGAAGTAAGGGGTGATGGCCGGCATCTGCAGGACCGGATGAACGAAGAAAATTCCCAAGGCGAGAAGGCCGATGGTACCGATTTTCAGATAAGTCGATAAATAGTCGCGCGGCACCAGGAGAAACCACACCGGCAACACCGAGGCAGCAAAACCGTAAGCAGGAATGATGACGGAGAGCTGTTTTTTCGAGAAGGTGAACAAGGCCGCAAGCGTCGGATTAGCGGCAACATACGGACCTACAAGAATCGACAAAAACAGGAGAACAACCCCGATAATACTTCCTCCCTTGATGTCGCCGGGACGGATCTTCTGCATATAGATGCCCATGATCATGGCGATGGGGATGGTGGCTACGACGGTGAAGGTGCCCCAAGGGCTGTTGAACATCGCATTGACAACGGCGATGGAGAGGCCGGCGAGGGTCAAGACCAGGATAAAGAGGATGGCGATCGAGGCCACCTTGCCGGCCACCGCGCCGATCTCGATTTCAGCAATGACCGAGAGGCTTTTTCCCTGGTGCCGTACCGAGGCAAAGAGCACGATCATGTCGTGTACCGCCCCGGCCAGGACACAGCCGATGAGTATCCACAGCGCCCCGGGCAGGAAACCGAACTGGGCCGCCAGGACCGGGCCAAGGAGCGGCCCCGCCGCGGCAATGGCGGCAAAGTGATGGCCGAACAGCACGTACTTATTGGTCTTCACATAATCATGCCCATCAGCCCGGGTGATTGCCGGTGTTTCCCGGTCATCGTGCAAACAGAGGACCTTGTTGGCGAGAAAGACTCCATAGAGCCTGTAGGCAATTGCAAAGATGCAAAGTGCCGCGAAAATGAGTGTCAGTGAATTCATTTTTCCCTCTTCCGGTTGATTTTTTTGTGTGCCGCCCATGCGGTGCGGCCTCTATCCACTGGGAAAAATACAACAGGAAATCAACGAGAAAGGAGAATTTCTTCGAATGGCACTGATAACCGGATGAATGGCTGAAAAACGGGGATGAATGGCGGGACTACAAATCGAAATGCTTCTTCAGATCTTGCACATGATATCTACTGACCGGGACTTTCGTCTTATTGGCATCACCCATGAGGAGCTTGTAGCTACCGTTAAACCAAGGGATTACTTCCCTGACATGATTGATATTCACCAGATAGCTGCGGTGCGATCTGATGAATCCCACCGCGGCAAGTTTCTGTTCCAATTCGCCGAGGGTGCAGCGCGTGTGGTATTTCTTTTCGTCGATGGTATAGACAAACACCTCTCCGTCCTCGGAGTGGGCAAGGACGATTCGCTCCGGGGCAGTCGGGATGATGGTTTCTCCCCGATAGAGGGGAATTTTTCGACAGGGATCGACCTTGAAGGAAGTCGACGAAATTTTCGACTCGGCGGAGAGAGCAATAATCCTGGCTGCCTTGGCAACCGCCTTCGTCACCCTCTCCAGGGTAAAAGGCTTGCAGAGATAATCGATGGCATCCACCTCAAAGGCCTGTAAGGCATATTCATCGAAGGCGGTGGCAAACACCAGGAGCGGTCGCTCGGGCAATTCCCCGAGGAACTGGGCGAGTTCCAGGCCGGTCAATCCCGGCATCTGGATATCAAGAAAGACCAGTTGTAGCTTGGTCTCCCGGATCCCCTTGAGGGCGGCCGTACCGCTCGCCGCCTCGCCGACCACCTCGACCTCGGGGTTTTGCCCGAGAAGATAGCGTAGCTCCCTTCTCGCCGGAGCCTCGTCGTCAATGATGAAGGTGCGTAACGGTGTTTTCATGGGTGCGGCACGGTGAAGGCGACCGTAGTTCCCTGGCCGGGACTGCTTTTTATCTGTAGGGCATGAGCCGTCCCGTAGAGGGCGGTCAGTCGGGCATTGACGTTCTTCAAGGCGATCCCGGCGCCGTCTTTTGCCGAGACTTTCGGCATATCCTGCATTAACGATGTCAGCATCGCCGGTGCCATGCCGATGCCGCTATCCCGCACCTCGATCCGTACCAGTCCCTGATCGTGCCGTGCCGAGATCGTCACCCTGCCCCCTCCCTCAAGGGGCAGGATACCATGTTTCAGGGCGTTTTCCACCAGCGGCTGGAGGATCAGCGGCGGCAGCAGGCAGTCCAGGGTATCCTCATCGATAGCAAAGGTCGCCGTAATCCTCTCCTCGAAGCGGGCCGATTCGATGGCGATGTAGGCCCGGCAATGCTCCAGCTCGGTTGTCAGGGTGACGCTCTCCACCCCGGGGCTGATATTGGTCCGGAAGAAATCGGCCAGTTTGACCAGGAGGGCCGAGGCGTTCTCGGGGTCGGTCCGGATATAGCTGATGATGGTGTTGATGGCATTAAAGAGAAAGTGGGGATTGATCTGGGCCTGCAGCGCCTTGATTTCCGCCTCCTTTACCAGTTTTTTCTGTTCTTCGAGGGCCGATATCTCCAGCTGATTGGAGAAAAGGTGGGCCAGGCCGCCCGCCAGTTCCACATCCAGCGAGGTTATTCCATTTTCCTTCAAGCGGAACAGCTGTAGGGTGCCGAGGGTCTTGTCCTGTTTGTTCAGCGGCACGATAATGGCCGAACCGAGGCGGCAGGTGGCATGGGTGCAGCCGATCGCCTCGCGGGTCATCGGCGTGGCAATTTTACCGGTAGTCAGAGCGATTTTGGTAGAGCCGTGCATATACGGAGTGCCGGGATGGTGATGGGCGTTTTCCGCCCCCGCATAGGCGAGAATCCGGCTTTCGTCGGAGAGAGCGACTGCATCCAGATCGGTCAATTCGAGAATAATTTCGGCAGTCTCGGCTGCGGATACAGCTGTCAAACCACCCCGCAGAAACGGCAGGGTGCGCAGGGCGATATTCAGCGCCGTCTGCGCCTGGAAGGCGGCAAAGCGCTCCTTTTCCTTATACACCGAGGCGATCATCATCACGAAGATAGCCAGGCCCAGCGAATTGATGAGAATCATCGGCAGTCCAATCACGCTGACCAGGGCCACCGCCGCCTCGAAGGGTTTGGGAATAATCAGCAGAAGTATCATCTGCAGGGCTTCGACAATAATCCCGGTTATGAAGGCCGCGGCCGGATCAAAGGGGCTCCGCTTCAAGCGGTGATAAATCAGGCCACCGGCCACACCCTCGACAATGGTTGCCACCCCGCAGGCTATGGCAGTGAACCCGCCGATATCGATCAGGTAGCGATGTCCGCCGGCAATAACACCTGCGGCAGCACCGACCAGCGGTCCACCGAGGATGCCCCCCAGGGCCACCCCGATGACCCGGGAGTTGGCGATGGCGTTCTGGATCGGAACCCCCATATAGGTGCCGGCAATGCCCAAAAGACCGAAAAGCACCGACAGGGAAAGCTTTTCATAGCGGTTGACATTGCCGGTAAGCAGCCGCCTGCAGATATCGAAACGCATGGCCAGGATAAAGACAATCGCAAATATCCCGAGTCGTTCCAGAAGGTTGATGAGTAAATCGGCCATCTGTTCTTCTTTTTAATAATCAGGGAGTTTTCCCGGTAGTGAACAATCGCAAAAACTTGCCGGGAATGGCGGTCTCGAAGCGACAGAGCTTGCCGGTTTTCGGATGGGTGAAGGCGAGGACCTGGGCGTGCAGGCCCATGCGACGGAGGGGATTCTGGCTTGCGCCGTATTTATCGTCACCGATGATGGGATGTTTGATATCCTGCATATGTACCCGGATCTGATGTTTTCGGCCAGTCTCCAGATTCAGTTGCAACAAGGAAAACGTGCCGTTATCACGCAGTTTTTTATAATGGGTGATGGCCTTCTTGCCGAGTTGGGAGCTTTGGTGCGAATATACTATGAGTGCCGAGCTTTCCTTCAACCAGGAGGTGATGGTGCCCTCCGGCGGTTCGACCTGCCCTTCAACGACGGCGACATAGGTGCGCTCGGCAATGGTTGTTTCCCAGGTTTCCTGGATCTGTCGTTTGATCGTTTCATTTTTGGCAAACAGCAGCAGTCCTGAGGTCTCCCGATCAAGGCGGTGAACGATGAAGATCTTGTTCTCTTTATCCTGCGACTTGACGTAGTCGCTGAGCATGGCATAGGCGGTTTTCCGTTTTTCCTTGTCGGTTGCCACCGTCAGGAGGCCGGACGGCTTATCGATGACGATCAGATCCTCGTCTTCGTGGACAATCTTCAATTCTTGACCCGGCTTATGCGCTGCCGCAGGGTCCCAGCGAACCTCCACCTTTTGGCCGGGACGGAGCGGATGGTCGAATTGGGTCACCGGTTTTTTTTCAACAAAAATCTGCCGGTCCCCCAGCACTTTCTTGACGGTGTTGCGGCTTTTTTGCGGCAGCTTGGCAAGCAGAAAGGCAAGCAGGGTATCCTCTTTCTCGACTATAAAGGCATCGATTTTTTTCTTGACGGGGGAATAGCGTTTTTCGGAATTCTTCATTTTTCTCTCTGGGAATCGGATTGGTTGCGGCGGCAGGCGATGACTTTGGCCTCGACTGTCGGCAATCTACCTTCTTTCTCGCCCGAAGTCGTCAACATTCGCAATTTCACTCTTGACAACTGATCCTCGAAAATGAGTATACTTCCACACTCGAAATACCGGTTAATTATATCTCGGTGCACCCTCCGCAACCGCCAAAAATTATAAAGAGCAGAGAATGACCATAACGATTGGCTTAAACTTTTTGGCTCGGTTTTGTTCGGCAGTATTCCTGTTTTGCATAGTACTGATATCTCATGCGTATGCGATCGATCTGTCAAACGCCGAGAAAGAATTCCTGAGCACAAAAGGCACGATTGTTTTTGTCAGCCAGACACACTATCCACCCTTTGAGTTCACCGATGAGCACCTGCAGCATGAAGGCATGATGCTTGATATTATTCGTTGGATGGCCGTCGAAATGTCTTTCCATCCGGTGTTTCTGGATATGCCCTTCCTGCATGCGCAACAAGCCGTAATTTCCGGGCAGGCTGATATTATTACCAGCCTTTTTCCGAGTGAAAAGCGAAAAGAAACATTTGAGTTCACAGATACACTTTTTGATGTCCCGGCATCGATTTTTGTTAAAGCAGAACGGACCGATGTAAAAGATCTCAAGGACCTGAACGGCAAAACCATCGCTATTCAGAGGGGAGACTATGCCAAGGAATATCTGGAATCGCAAAAGATACATTTCAATACAGTGGATACAGAGGACTTTGCCGAGGCTATTGATCAGATAATTTCCGGCAAAGCCGATGCGGTCATCGGCGATGAACAAATCGTCCTCTATCATATTTTCAGTAACCGGCTAACGGATCAGGTTAAAAAAGTGCATGAACCGCTGTACATCGGCAAAAACTGTATGGCAGCGAATAAAGACAAGGCCATCCTCATCGATATTCTCAACAAAGGTATCCATGAGGCCAGGAAAACCGGGGTGTTGGATAAGATTAGCAAAAAATGGTTAGGAACAAATTTCGGCTATCAAAAATCATTTTTGGAACGCCATTTCTGGCCGTTATCCGCTGCCGCCGGATGCCTGTTGCTGGTATCCATTGGTGTGTGGGTATGGAACGTCAGGCTGCGCATCCTGGTCCGTAAGAAAACAGAGGTTATTTTGCACCGAGAAACAGCCCTGCGGGAAAGCGAGAGAAATTTTCGCACCTTCTTTGATACAATGGATGACATGCTCCTCGTGAGTGGCCCGGACGGCAAGATCTGCTATTCAAATTCCGCCGTATCAATAAAACTGGGCTACAAGCAGGCCGAACTTGAAAAGATGGACATCGTTCACATGCATCCATCGGCGATGCGGGAGGAAGCCGAAGCGATTTATTCCGCCATATGCAAGGGGGAGATGAATGTCTGCCCTTTCCCGCTTGAAAGCAAAACAGGTACGCTTATCCCTGTGGAATCCAGGGAATGGCTTGGCCAATGGAACGGAACCGATTGCATTTTCTGCATTTCCAAGGACCTTTCCAAGGAACAAGAAGCTCTGCAGAAGTTTAATCGACTTTTTGATAACAACCCGGCGCCGATGTCGGTACTCAGTCTTCCCGATAAAAAATTCACCGATGTCAATAACGCCTTTATTCATGCACTCGGCTTTTCCCGTGAAGAAATCCTTGGTAAGACGAGTGGCGAATTACGACTCTTTGTTGACATGGAAGTCCATCATCGATTTATTGAGCAATATCAGAAAGAAGGGAAGATAATCCAGTCCGAATGCAAAATTAGATGCAAAGATGGGGCGATTCTCGACGGGCTCTTTTCCGGAGAGGTCATTGAAAGCCAGGGACAGCAGTTTTTTCTTGCCGTCATGGTCGATCAGACCGAACGTAAAAGTGCCGTGAATAAACTTCGCGAGAGCGAAGAACTGCATCGTCTCCTGGTCACCAACATCAATGAGGGATTCTTTATGACCGATGGTGAAGGATTTTTGACCTTCGGCAATGAGGCCTTGGCCAGGATCTATGGCTTTGACACCCCAACTGAGTGTATCGGCAAGCAAATCTTCGACCTCGTGGCGCCACAGGCCAGAGAGACGGCCAGGCAAATTTTCTCCGAAGCGGTGGCAAGCGGCCAGGCTCCCGCCGGTTTCGAAATACCGACCTTAAGAAAAAACGGCGAAATAGTGCAGACCGAGGTCAAGCCAACGATTTTTTTTCAAAAGGATGGGGCGGTTATCATCCAGGGACTGCTGATTGATATCAGCGAACGCAGGAGGATTGAAGAGGAGCGCAGACAATGGGAACGGCAGGGGCAGCAAATCGAGAAAGCTGAGAGCCTAAATCGTATGGCCGGGGCTATTGCCCATCATTTCAACAACATGCTTGGGGCGATAATGGGGAATATTGAGTTGGCCGTTGCCGACTTACCCCGAGGATCAGATATCGCAGAATCCCTGACGGAAGCCATGAAGGCCTCTCATCGTGCGGCGGAGATGAGCAGTCTGATGCTTACCTATCTCGGACAAACAATTTCCCATCATGAGTCCCTGGATCTCACCGATATATGCCGTGGCTGCCTGCCGTTGTTCAGAACCGTATTGCAGAAAAATGTGGTTCTGGAGACGGACTTTTTATCCTCCGGACCGGTCATCAATGCCAATGTCGGCCAGGTGCAACAATTGATCAGAAACCTGGTCGCAAATGCCTCCGAGTCTATTGAAAACACCGGAGGAACCATTCACCTGACGGTCAGGACTGTTTCCGCACAAGACATCTCAATGACACATCGTTTCCCCATCGACGGGAACCCGCAGGACAATTACTATGCCTGCATAGCAGTAAAAGACACCGGTGCCGGGATTACCGACAAGGAAATCGAGCAGATCTTCGACCCGTTTTTCTCGACCAAATTCACCGGGCGAGGTTTAGGTCTCTCTGTGGCACTCGGCATCGTGCGGGCACATAACGGCGTGATTACGGTGGAAAGCTCCTTAGGTCGGGGCAGTGTTTTTCGGGTCTTCCTCCCCTTGGCCCAGCAACCGGCCCCTCCCCGATCCGAGGAGCAATCGGTGCCAACCCTTTAAACAAACCTTACCTGCGTGAAGATCTTCGCACGGCGATTAATCATGCATTGACAAACCAGTCTCAATGACCGGTTAAGGCAAATCAATGCCTTGTGGCCGGTACTGCATCTGTAACCCTTTAAGAAAATTGCGTAAAACCTGATCCTTACAAGGCCGGTAGTGCTTATGGTCCAACCTGCGAAAGAATGCACTTACTTCATGCCGGCTCATTCGCAAACCAGCCAGATCCATGATTTTCACAATTTCCTCGCCTGTCAGGTTGAAGGCAATTTTCAACTTCCGCAGAACCATATTGTTGTTGAGGCGCTTTTCCGCATCTGCCTCCGGCCCTTCTTTTTTGCCCCTTTTCTCGCTTATCACAGCGTTGAGGAAAATTGCCAGCTGCCTATCGGTGCAATTCTGCCAGGTCGGATCGTCATCTTTTTTCAACCAATTGCAGACCTGCTCACGGGTGAGGTGATAATCGGCAAGCCTGAAAAGGCTAATCATCTGCGCATCGTCCAGATCGAGGATATAACGGATACTCCGTAATATATCGTTATTATTCAAAAAAATATTTCCTGTTGGAAGTGTTTTGCCTTGTGCGGTGGCGTCTCAATGGCCTGCGCCATTGAAATGGTTTAGGAGAAATTATTTCGAGACCGCTCCTAAATTCTGCCCGAAAGCATATGCTTTGGTTAAGGTCGCTTCCTGTGCAAGAATATCCTCTTTGCCCCGTGTTCCTGTTGCCTGGATTCGACCTGCCAGGGTGAATCCAAGGAAGGGATACACCTTTTCCTGGTAATCAAGGTACGGTTTAAACAAATCGGCATCCGGGTTGCCTTGTGTATAGACGAAGGCGATTTTTTTCGGTCCATTCAGGCGGCTTTCATATTTGGGGGTGAGCAGACGGCAGAGTCGGTCCATGAAGACCTTGGTGTTGCCGCTCACCTGCCAGGCATAGATGGGCGAGCCGAGAACCACGGCATCACTTTGCTGGATCGCATCGACGACCCGATCCATATCATCCCGCATGACACATTCGCCGGTCGCCCTGCAGGTACCACAACCTTGGCAATACTTGATGGTAAGATCGGCGAGTTTTAAGAATTCAGTTGCGCCTCCCGCTTCGGTAGCCCCGGCAAGAACTTTTTTGAGCAGTTTCTCAGTATTGCCATTTTTTCTCGGACTTCCGTCAATGCCGATGATCTTCATTCCCTCTTCTCCTTTTTGGATATTTTTTTCTTAGATGGTGATAAACTCAAGACAGCTTTCTTTATGGTCGAAAAGAGTAATCATTGAATACTTACAGTCGATATCTTAACATCAAAAAGCGATGATCCATAAGTAGAAATTACGCAAATTCAGCAAACAGGAGGCCGAGATACACGCGATGAAGACCACTATCCTGCAGTGTGTACCAGACAATCCCGACAGCACGAAATCCTATCTTTTTTATCTTCACGGCCTGATTATCGAAGAGGCGGGAATACGCCCCAAGAGCGAAGAACATGGATACTATGAATATCAGCTCATCCTGGAAGAGCTGGCCAAGGAAGGGTTCCTTGTCATAAGTGAGGCCCGAGAGAAAGGCACCCAGATCCAGCCCTATGCCGAAAAGATTGTCTCCCAGATCACGACACTCCTGGAAAATGGGGTCCCGCCGGGGAACATCACCGTGGTAGGGGCGTCGAAGGGCGGGGTTATAAGTGCCTATGCCTCCACCATGCTCAGACAAAAAGGGATCAACTTCGTGTTTCTCGCCGGCCTATTTGAAAAATGTCTGACGGATGAAAACTTGAAGTTGTACGGCAAGGTTCTGTCGATCCATGACCGTACCGATAAGCTGTCAATTACTCCGGCACCCTACTTTCAGCGATCGGCAGGACTTGGCAAATTCGCGGAAATCGTTCTTGATCTCGGAGTCGGCCACGGCCTCATTTATCGACCTTACCGGGAATGGATCGAGCCGCTTCTCGAATGGGTGAAAAAGTAGCGAAACCCCATCCGAGAAGCCGCGGCACGATCCTACACCATGAACAGCCGCCGGAGGAGCACCACCACCACGATCCCGGCCGCCATGGTGGCCAGGAGATTCCTGGTACGCACATATACCAGAAGACAGGCGGTCAGGCCGAGCATCCCGGGAAGGCCGGCATGGAGAGCACCGGGCAAGGTGAGGGAAACCAGCAAGGTCCCCGGCAGGCAGTCGAGGAAGCGGCGGCCGGGGCCGGACTTGGGCAGGCGATCGGCGAGGAGCAGCCCACCCAGGCGTAAGGCGTAGGTCAGGCCCGAGGCCAAGAGGATGGCGGTTACCGCGCCGGTGTGAAAAAGCTCGTTCATTGATCTTCCTCCCCGGTCATGGCCAAAAAGTCCGGTTTTGCGTTGGCGATGGAGATAGCTGGGGCTGCCTCGTCGATCATGTTTTGCGGCGAGGCTTTCGTCTTCCGCAGCATCTCGATGAGGCAGGCGGTGAGCGCCCCGCCGATGCCACCCAGGGCTATGTACAGCTTACCCGGCAACAGATGCTCCCCGACCACGGCGAGAAGGGCCGCCACCAGCCAGGGTATCAGATCGCCCCTGCCCTGCCAGAGACTGAAGGACAGAGCCGAAAAAACCGCGACGAAGGCGAAATCGAGCCCCCAATTTTCGGGGGCGGGGATCCTGCCGCCGAGCAGGTTGCTGGCCACGGTGGAAAAAGTCCAGGCAACGAGAAGCAATATCCCGCCACCCACGAGAAAGGCGGGACTGGTCCCGCCGCTGCGATGAGCGGCGATGGTCACTGCCCAATTCTCGTCGGCTACCAGGTGCATGCCGAAGATCTTCTTCCACAGTGGCCGGCCATCGAAGACCGGCTGCAGGGAAGCACCGATCAGCAGATAACGCATATTGATGACCAGGACGGCGAGTCCGATGTCAAGCACCGGCAAGGGGGCGTGCCACATCTCGATCATCACCAGCTGCGCCGAACCGGCAAACAGCAAGAGATCCATGGCCAGCATCTCCGCCCAGCTTACCCCCTGGTTGCCGCTGAGAATGCCGAACACCCCGCCGTAGGCCATGGCGCTGATGGCGAGAGGAATATTGGCCCGCGCGCCACGATACCAAAGGCTTCTCCCGATATTTTTCATAACAATCCTCCTTTCCTGATGACATTGTCTGCAAACAATGTCATAATCGAAAGAAATTGTACCAGTCAATAAGTAAATTGTTATGATAACAATATTACGAAAACACATAGAGCGTAGTACCGGCCACAAATACCGGCAGATAACTAGCGGCATCCAGGCGGCGCTCGCCGGCGGCGACCTGCACCCCGGCAATCGTCTTCCGCCCCAGCGAGAATTGGCCGATGCCCTGGGGGTGACCCTGGGAACGGTGACCAGGGCCTATCAGGAGCTCGACCGGCTCGGACTGGCCCGCGGCGAGATCGGTCGGGGCACCTATCTTATCCGGCCGAAGGAGACTGAATTCTCCCTCCAGGTTCTGCATAACCGGGGGGACAGCGACGAGACCGGACTCATCCGCTTCGATTTGAATTACCCTGTGCCGGAGGGGGAGCCGGACCTGGCGGCGATGCTAACCGAACTCGGCCGCGAGCCGGCGATGGGCAGGATGCTCCGCTACCAGCCGACTGCCGGCCTCCCCGAGCACCGGCGTGCCGCCTGCCGCTGGCTCGAACATCAGGGCATGGCGACCTCCGCCGAACGGGTGGCGATCACCACCGGTGCCCAGCACGCCCTCTTTACCATCCTCACCTGCCGGATGTCTCCGGGCGAGGCCCTGGCGGTCGATCCTTATACCTATCCAGGGATCATCAACCTGGCGAGGATGCTCCACCTCCGTCTGGTAGCGATCGAGGGAGACGACGAGGGGATGCGCCCCGATCTCCTGGAAAAAGCGGCAGTCACCCAACGACTGAAAGGTGTCTACCTCATCCCCACTCTCCACAACCCCACAACCCGAACAATGACGGAGAACCGCCGGGGTGAGCTGGCCGAAGTCATCCGCCGTACCAACCTTTTTCTTGCCGAGGATGATGTCTACGGCGGCATGGAGGAGCAGAGCTTTCTGCCCATTTCCGTCCTCATTCCGGAACGCGGATTCTACGTCGCCAACCTGTCCAAGACCCTGGCCCCCGGACTGCGCGTCGGCTTTCTCGTGGTGCCGGAGGGCCGCATGGCAACGGTGGAGGAGGCGATGGCGGCCTCGATCTGGGTCAATCCGCCCCTGGTTGCGGAAATTGCCGGACGGTGGATCGATGACGGTACGGCGCTTAAGGTTCTCACCGAAAAAAAACGGGCGGCTGTCCGGCGGATGGCCCTGTTTGCCCAGGTGTTGCAAAACCCACAACTCGTCTTCCGCCCGGGCAGCCTGCATGCCTGGCTGCGTCTGCCACCAGCCTGGACCGGCGAGACCTTCGCCCGCGAGGCCTTGCAACGCCGGGTTCTCGTCATTCCTTCCGTCAATTTTGCAACCGGCGGCCACGGCGCAGAACAGGCAGTGCGCATCTGCATCGGACCGCCGAAGAACGAAGAGGAAATCGTCCTCGGCGCCTCGATCCTCGCAGCCATCCTCGCCGAGCCGCCGCGGCGCAACCCCCCGATCATGTGAAAGTGATGACAAAAGAAAAAAGTAGAGAATCTGTTATTTTTTTCAATTCACATGGTAATATTGAATGGTAGTTTACAGCGCCCAAGATCAGATGGCTCGTGGTTGGCTTGGCCTTCTCAACTGCACCAATTATTCTCGATCACCGGAAAAAGAATATCCTCCCGCACCTGCCGATAATTCATAATGTTTCAGTTGCTAAAAAAAAGTAAGCCGGGTGACCCTTCCAGGGAACCACGAAACGGCAATAATAACGGTACGATCAAACCCGTGTTTTTCGACCCGGCCCACAAGCGATGGCCACGTCTGCGGCTGTCGATGATGCTCGTCGGTCTTAGTCTCACCCTGTTATTGGCGGGACTCATTCTGAGCATTATGGCCAGCCCGGTGCTGCCGCCGGTCAATCTGCCGGGTGTCAGTTTCTTGGCGAAAGGTGCGCATGCCATTCCTCCGGTTCCTCCCCTGTCCTTTGAACCTACGCTTTCGCACCGCGAAAGTGTCTTACGTAAAGCCAAGGCCAAGCTAACGCGGGAGCGTGAGCGCAATCAGGAGCAACTCCTGCATGCACAAACACATAAGTTGAGCCGTGGTCCGGACCGACGATCGCTTGCCGTCGGCTTCTTCGTCAACTGGGATGATGCGAGCACGAGTTCGCTCAAGCAAAACCTGGCGAACTTGGATATGGTGATTGCCGAATGGTTGCATCTCGATAATGTAGACGGGACACTCCGGGAGGATAATCCCAGCCGCCAGACCCAGGTAACCGAGTATATCCGCAGCCGCCGTCCGGAGTTGCCCATCGTGCCTTTGATAAACAACTGGAACGGTCACGAGTGGGAAGGTGAGAAGCTTGGGCGCATGCTGACGAACCCGGCGGCGCGGGCGCATCTGATCGAACAACTGGCGGCCTATGCGGAAAGTCACCGCTTCGCCGGCGTCAGCATCGATTTTGAAAACATCCCGGTCAAGGCTCAACCACATTTCCAGAGTTTTATCGCTGAGTTGTGCACAGCACTGCATCCGAAAAACCTGCGAGTGTCGGTAAATGTGCCTGTGAATGATCCGGCCTTCGGGTATCGCAATCTGGCTCGTAACGCCGATGAACTGATCTTGATGGCCTACGACGAGCACTGGTCGACCGGTACCGCCGGCCCGATCGCCAGCCTGTCCTGGTTTGCTCAGATGCTGAACCTGCGCCAGCGCGATGTCCCCGCAGAGAAGATGATTGTTGCGCTGGGTAGCTACGCCTATGACTGGGAAAAGGGCAACCCCGCCGAGGAGCGGACCTTTGAGGAGGCGGTGCTCACCGCCAAGGAATCGGAAGGCAACGTCCTTTTGGACCCAACCTCCCTTAACCCCCACTTCGACTACGCCGACGACAACAACAAGATCCACCAGGTGTGGATGCTTGACGCCGTGACTGTGTTCAATCAGCTGGCGGTGATTCGCCCAATTCAGCCGCACGGCATCGCTCTGTGGCGACTGGGCAGCGAGGACCCGGCGCTCTGGCAGGTGTTCGGCAAAGAGGGCCTTCTTGATGCGGCGCGAGCAACCCAGCTCTGCGAAATTAATTTCGGCTATGGCCTCGATTATGAAGGCAAGGGAGAAATTCTCGAGATCACCGCCCGACCACATACTGGGCAGCGGGAAATCAACTTTGACCCGAAGCGCGGCTTGATCACGGCTGAACATTATACGGAGTTTCCCTCGCCCTACGTGATCACCCGCCACGGCGGTGCCAACCGAAAGGTGGCCCTAACCTTTGATGATGGCCCCGACCCTCGCTATACCCCCCAGATTCTCGATGCCCTGCGCGTGGCAGGTGTGTCGGCAACTTTCTTCGTGATCGGCGTCAACGGGGAACTGAACCCGAGACTATTGCGCCGCGAGGTGGCCGAAGGCCACGAGATCGGCAATCATACCTTCACCCACCCCAATATTGCGACCATCACGCCCAAGCAGTTCCAGCTTGAACTGTCTGCCACCCAGCATCTGCTGGCCAGCGCGGTGGGTCGTCATTCCTTGTTATTCCGGCCGCCCTATGCGGTGGATGCCGAGCCGGAAACCATCGACCAGGTACGTCCCCTCGAAATTGCAGCAGATCGGGGGTATCTGGTAGTGGGGATGCAGATTGATCCGGACGATTGGGAACGCCCGGGAGTTGACGAGATCGTGCGACGCACGGTTGAACAGGCGGAGGGCGGCGAAGGCAACGTTATCTTGCTGCACGATTCGGGCGGCGACCGCAGTCAAACCGTTCAGGCCATCCCCAAAATCGTCGAGGCATTGCGCACCCGCGGTTTCCAGTTTGTCAACCTCTCCGATCTCCTGGGGCGCAGCCGCGATCAAGTGATGCCGCCGGTACCGCCCGAAAGTCTGTGGCAGACTTGGCTGGACAGAGCGGCTTTCGCGGTGGTCAACTGGTCGATCACGATGATTCACTGGCTGTTCCTGCTTGGCATCGTACTCGGTACCAGTCGCTTATTGATAATCGGCATACTCGCCCTTTTCCAGCGCTTAAGGAGACGTCGCACCGTCTTTGATCCTGCATTTTCCCCAACGGTAGCAGTGGTGGTGCCGGCTTTCAACGAGGAGAGGGTCATTCTCCGGACTATAGCCTCCCTGCTGGCCTCCGATCACCCGGCCTCCTTTGAAATCATTGTGGTCGATGACGGCTCCACTGATGCTACCTATCAGGTGTCGCGCGACACCTTTGCCGGGGATCCGCGGGTACGCGTTTTCACCAAAACCAACGAAGGCAAATCGTCGGCGCTCAACTTCGGTGTGGCGCAAACAGAAGCGGAGATTGTGGTGGCCCTGGACGCCGACACGGTGTTTACCCGCGATACCATTCTCAAACTGGTCCGCCATTTCGCCGATCCGCGGGTCGGGGCGGTGGCGGGCAATGCCAAGGTCGGCAACCGGATCAACCTGCTCACACGCTGGCAGGCTCTGGAGTATATCACCAGCCAAAACCTTGACAGGCGTGCCTTCGACGCTCTGAACTGCATTACGGTCGTGCCCGGTGCGGTGGGGGCCTGGCGGCGCGAACTGATCGAGCAGACGGGTGGTTTTACGCACTTCACCCTGGCGGAGGATGCCGACTTGACTCTTGAGATCCGCAAACTTGGTTACGCCATTGTCTACGAGGACGGGGCAGTGGCACTGACCGAGGTTCCCGACACAGTACGTGGTTTCATTCGCCAGCGCTACCGTTGGATGTACGGCACGATGCAGGCGGCCTGGAAGCACCGGGATGCCTTGTTCCGACCGCGCTTTGGCGCACTCGGTTTTGTCGCTCTGCCCAACGTCATCATTTTCCAGGTACTGTTCCCCCTGGTCTCACCGATCATGGACCTGCTGCTCATCGGTTCCCTGGGAATGGCGGCCTTCGATTACAGTCAACATCCCACCCAGTACTCTTCCGATGGCCTCTGGCAGGTGCTTTTCTATTACGCGCTGTTCGTGACTGTCGACTACCTGGCTGCCATTTTGGCCTTTGCCCTGGAACCCAGAGAAAACTGGGGCTTATTAATCTGGCTCTTCTGGCAGCGCTTCTTCTACCGTCAGTTAATGTACTACGTGGCAATCAAGAGCACCTTGAAGTCTCTGCAGGGGGTTTTGGTGGGCTGGGGCAAGCTGGAACGTAAGGGGACAGTACAGAGGTTCGATTGAAATGATTTTTCACTAAGCCGTTTAAAAAAATATGGGCCGAAGGCATGCCTGGAACGGCATAAGGAGCTGTAAGGAAATGGTGATAAATGGGCTCATTCCTAACGGCTCCTAAACTCTTCATGACAATTTGCTGGATTTTGCCAGGCGTTGATGATATGCATAATCTTAGAGGTTAGGATTGGTCCCCATCTGCAATGGCCATTTCCCAAAATTTTTTTCGCTAAGTCAAACTATTTGCCTTGGAATATCATCTCTATGCCAGAGCGTGACCTTACTATTGTTGGTGATTTTCTACGATATACCGGCCTGCTGTTTGGGCTTTTTTGTATTATAGGCACAATACACGGCCTCCTCAAAGGATTCTCCTTTATGGCGCTGTTGGTCAACCCCTTCATTTACAGTGTCGGCATCAGTCTCATTGTCATTGTTATTTCCTATGATATCAACACCATCCTTGGCCTTGTCGGGCTTGGCAAAGAACAACAGTTGAGTCCGCATATCAAATACAATAAAGAAATCCAGGAAATAGGTGTGCTCATGGGCATGGCCAACTTTGCTTCTGCCCTCAAAAAAGTTGATCTTCTCCTGCGCAAAGAAGCCTCGTTCGCCATGGCCCACAATCTGCGTGGGGAAATATTATTACAGGGATTTCAGCAGAACAGGCAGGCGCGTGATTGTTTTGATAGGGCAATCAAACTGTCCAAACCAGAAGATGAGGAGTATCAACTGGCAATGTCTTTGAAGGCCTCTACTTATAACTCCGGTTAATTTTCAGAGAGCAAGACAAAAAGCCGGCATCTCCACGGCAAGCGGGATAAGCGGGGGAAAGGCAGAAGGGAGTAACTCTATAAATCCGCAATCCGCTGCCCGGTAACCACTAGGAGCCGGTTTCTCCACCCATCCGGATAACGAACCGCCGTTTCCCGCTGGGCGCCAGGGGGATAGTGGGCACAAGCTGGATTTCGAGACGAACTTCCGGACCTGTGACTTCCGACAAGGCCTGGAGAAGCCGCTCCTGCTGTTCCACACTGACCGGCTGAAGCGGGACAATATGGATTTGAATATGATCGGGCGCCCGTTGCACCACCTGATATTGGGAGATCCAGGCCTCAGCGATCAACTCCAAGGGATTGAGTAATTCATAGGAATGGATGTCACGCCCATCCGGCAACTGCAGCCGGTCGGTTTGCCGGCCGGAGATGGATTGCAGGGTCGAGAAGCCCAATCCGCAAGGACAAACTGCGTCTGAGGCAACGGCAAGGTCTTCGGTTTGATAGCGGATGAACGGCATGGCATAGGAATGCAGGCTGGTGAGCACAATCTCTCCGGCCTCTCCCGGCAAGGCGGGACGGCCATCCTTTTCAATTTCCAGCAAAACGCTGTCATCGGATACATGATAGAGCTCGCTCGACGGGCATTGCCAGGCGACCGAATTCATTTCAGTGCAAGCATAGATATCATAGACAGGAACTCTCCACTGCTGCTTCATCCGCCGGCGGGTTTCCTCTGGAATGCTCTCGGCCCCAGAGACAACAAAACGCATCCCCAGCGGCTGGAGCCGGGCAGCTTCAATGTAGCCAGCGAGTTGAGCCAGTGAAGCCGTATAGCCGCAAAGCACGTCGGGACAAATCGCCGCCAATTGGTCGTACATTTTTTCTGGTGGCAGGAAACAGTCCAAGTCGGTTTTGCGGACCAGGCCGGTCCGCTGGGCCAGGTTCATCAGCCATTCAAAACGCCGGGGAACAGGGCCCCAAAGGGACCGGATTCCGGTCATGCGGTCTCCTGGCCGAAGTCCAAGCAAATAGAGGATCCTCCAGCGCAGCAGATTCAGCCGCCGTTCTTCGGCAGGCGTACGCCATAAGACAAACGGGGTTCCGGTGGAGCCGCTGCTTTGCCGCCGGATCAGTTCTTCCGGCTTGAGCCGCCGGTCACATAGAATTTCCCGGCCGTACCGCTGCAATTGCTTCTTGTCAATCAGGGGGAGGCGCCGCAGGTCCCGCACCGTTTGGATCTCTTCCGGTCGGACTCCATGCTGATCATACAGCTCCCGGTAAAAAGGGACATTCCGGTAGGCATGCTCGACCAGCAGCCGTAGCCGCCGGTCACGGTAAGCCGACAGTGAAGGAAAACCATGGAGGTGGCTCCAAGAGCGAAGAAGAAAAGGGAGATTTTGCACGAGATCCATCATGAGAAACCTCCCGGGAGGTGGTGATAGTGATAGTGATAGGTACTTGACAAGCGAGATCGATTGGCGATAATTTTGGTCATGGGCATCTCAAGTTTTGCAGTTCTTCGAAATTCTCTCCAGTCCAGATCAACAACTGCTGAAGTGGAGGTGGAATGGGAGTGTTCGCAGGCACAAAGAAATGAAGACTGGTATGAGGCCACAAGTCCACCATGGGGAGTCCTCCCCACTTGCGTTTGTGTTCAAAACTGCCTTCCTGCCTATGGGGACGAGTTCGCAGAAGATCCAGAGTCTCGATTCCATTCGCCTCGGCCCATTGAAACATGAAATAGTAGGCCGCGGACATCGCGCCCCGCCGCAATTGCTCCTGGTAGTCGGGTAGCAATCCTATTGCCGTCATGGTGAGAGTCCTTCCTTTCATGGCGCAGACTGCCCCTGAAATCCAGAGATCGCCGTCGAACACCTGCAAGAGAAAACCGTGTTGCACAGCTGTTCGCAACTCGGCCAGAGACCGAAGGTGTGTCAGGCTCCCGAATCTGAACTCAATGTATGGCGCATAAAAATCGTCGTAGAATTGCCGCAGAGCGTTAAGGTTCTGAGTAGTGCGGAACTGAAATTGGTTCTGTCGAACTTTTCGGCCAAACGTGGCCTCGATTTTACCTCGTCGTTCCCGATAGGTCTGTTCTTTCAAGTGAACCTTATGTCTTATCCACGGAAACGTGATCAGACTTCCGGGAGGCACCAGGCATCGGAGCAACCTGTTTATTTCCATCACAACAATAACACCCCTCGACTGCAGACTCTGTATCTTATCGCCGCAACGCCATACAGGAAAGGTTTCCGTTTCGAGTTCCCGGCACTGCAGGAGATCCTTCAAGTAGTCCAGACTTTCGGTTTCACAAACATAGTGGAGGCTTGCAGTGGAAGATCCGTCAGGCGACAAGATTTCAAGTCGAACGTTTCTCAGTCTCAGTGTTCTGGGAAGCAAGGCCAGCCATTTGAGGATGCACGCCACCGAATGCGTTGCTTCGCCGCGCGGTTCGTGGAACCAGGAAGACGTCATCCGCAACGGCCTTCCCAAACGGATTTCAAACACATGCCGTCCCTTTCCATTTCTCCCCAACACCCGCCCTGACAAACTTTCAACATGGAACAACCGGCACAGGATGGATGGACTCGAGGTTTGCGGAAGCGGAGAAAACCTTCTTTCCAGATACGGGATAAAGGTTGGTCGCGTATGTTGCCTTCACTCAGGCGGGAATCAAATACCGTATGACATCCAAGCACTTCGCCATCGGGCATCACCGAGCAACGGGTAAGACCGGCTCCGCAGAAAAAGGGTTTCCCAATGCTCCTTCCGTCCAGAAATCCCAGATAGGAATGGGCCTCGCCAAACTCGACTTTGATACCGCTCTTGTTGCCTGCGATGAAGTCGGCAAGCCCCTGGAGTTGTTGTCCGTTGAGACTATACTGGTCGGTACCGGCCGCTCTTCCCACTTTTGCGGTTGGACTCAAATGCCAGTGAGTAGCGCCGGCACCTTGCAGGATTTCACCTAATTCTTCCAATTGATCGAGGTTCCCCGGATGCACCACGGTGTTGACCATCCGTATCGGTACCCGGATGTCGGCGAATAGTTTGAGGCTTCCCAAGGTCTTGGCAAAAGCGCCTGACTTTTTGCGTATTGTGTCGTTGTAGTCTCTCAGGCCATCAATACTGGTGAAGAAGAGGAAGTAGCGAAATCTCCGAAGACGCTCCCACATTTTTTCCACCAGATATCCGTTGGTGACCAGCCCCAGAGACAATCCAAGTCCGTTGGCGTGGTCCATTACCTCAATGATGTCGGGACGCGTCAGAGGTTCGCCGCCGGAGATCACAAGTCGTCGCACCTCCATTCCCCGGATGTCATCAATCAGCGCCTTGGCTTCCTGTGTGGATAACTCACCAGGTCCGGCATCTGCGGCCGAAGCCTCGCAATAGGGACAGGCGAAGTTGCAGCGATACGTGGCAAGCCACTGCACAAATGCGTGGGGACGCAGGATACCGAGCCGGTGGAGAAGTAGGCAGTAACTGCGTTTCAGTCGTCCTGCGTGCCGGAAGTAGTAACTCCCCAACCACGGTGCAGACTCCAGCAGGTTTTCAATAGGCCCGATCATCGCGCACGCCTCCAACAGACTAAACTGCAGAAACCCCGCGGGCATTTTAGTTTGGCGGGGTGATAAATCATTGCTTTGTTCGGGTCCCCTAAAAAAGGTGCTCTCCAACGAAGAGCAATCTGATCCGATGCATCATCATCTATCCTTTCAAGACAGGTTTTGCAATTATAAATACCATGTTATGGCTGTAAATTATTTTGGTGACCTTGGCTCAATACCAGCCATTGGATTCAGCGTAAACTCATTGCGAAAGCTGTGTTGAGCGGGTAGGTTAAATGCATAGGATCGGTTGGTACTTCATCGGAAAGAACCTTTTTTTATAAAGCCCGCAGAAAGCTATTACATATCGCCTCACCCACTGCCGGTTGGCGGCAAAATGAACCCGGCATATCGGTCGTTAAAGGAGCCATGCAATGAAAACAATCATAGCGACTCTTATGATTTTATCCGTAGTTGCTTCGACCACGGCCTTTTCCGGGCCTCGCGATGAGCAATGGAAAAAAGTGCAGGATGCCATCAACAAGGGATTACCAAAAACCGCTATCGAGGAACTAGAGCCAATCCTTGGGGATGCCATGAAGAACAAGACATACGGGATGGCCATCAAAGCCATCGGCATGAAGATTGCCCTCGAAGGCAACATCCAAGGGAACAAGCCTGAAGAAAAAATTACCCGCATGCAGGCGGAAATCGCCAAGGCTCCTGAGGAAATGCAGCCGATGATGGAGGCCATCCTCGCCAACTGGTATTGGCATTATTTCCAGAATAACCGCTGGCGGTTCGTACAACGGACGCAAAGCACCGAACAGCCGGGTAAGGATTTTACCACCTGGGATTTGCCACGCATTCTCGCGGAAATCGACAAGCAATTTACCAAGGCGCTCTCTGCCGAAAAGACGCTCAAAATCACCCCCGTCTCTGCCTATAGTGACCTGCTGGAAAAGGGCACCGCGCCTGACAACTACCGCCCGACACTGTTTGATTTCCTGGCGCACAACGCACTGGCATTCTACAGCGCGGCGGAGCAGGGTGGAGCGGGAGCCGAAGACGAGTTTGTCCTTGGAGCCGATAGCCCGATCTTCGGGACGGTTGGCGAATTTCTGAAATGGGAGCCGCAAGCCACCGACTCCGAATCGCCAACGCTGAGGGCGATCCGCCTCTACCAAAACCTCATTTTGTTTCACCAAGACGACACGGACAAAACTGCATTCCTTGACGCCGATCTGTGGCGGCTGAACTTCGGCTACAACCGGGCGGTTGGCGACGACAAGAACGAGCGCTACAAAACGGCGCTGAAAAAGTTCTCGGACGACTGGAGCGGCCATGAGGTCTCCGCCCGCGCTCTTGCCTACCGGGCGCAAGTGCTGCAAGCCGAGCAAAAATTCGTTGAGGCACGGAAGCTGGCGCAAGCCGGCCTGAACGCCTTCCCTAAGAGCGACGGTGGGGTGTTGTGTTTCAACATCATCAAGGCGATTGAGGCCAAGTCCGCATCCATCCAGACCGAGCGCGTATGGAATGATCCGCTGCCGGCTATCACCGTTACCTACCGCAACGTAACGAAAGTATTCTTTCGCGCCGTACCCTATGACTTCGAGGCGGTCATCAAATCTCGCCGCTGGAATCTGTATTTCGGTTTCGACGATGCGCAGCGGAAAGAATTGCTCAGCAGGAAACCCGCCCTTGAATGGAGCTCCGAGCTGCCCGCTACCGCCGACTTTAAGGAGCGTGTGGAAAAGTTGACAGCTCCGAAAGGCCTCAAGCCCGGCTTCTATTTCATCGTAGCGAGCCACGAGGCGTCGTTCGATGGAAACAACCACCCGGTGTCGGTAGCGCCGCTCTGGGTGAGCGATCTTGCCTTAGTGATGCGCCAACGTTCATACGAAGGCGCCGTGGAAGGTATGGTGCTCAAGGCGCTCACGGGAGAACCGGTCGCGGGTGCGAATGTTCGCGCCTGGGCGCGTGACCGCGAAGGCTGGTTTAAACCGGGAGAACAGGCAAAGACGGACGAGAACGGGCTTTTCAAGTTCGAAGGCGCCACCGACAATCGCTCAACCATGTTTCTCGTGGAATCCGGCGGACAGCAAATCGCAACCGCCAACGAATTTTCCTGGGGCGGACGCTCCTCGCCCGAAGACAAGGGAGAGCAGACGGTCTTTTTTACCGATCGCTCCCTTTACCGGCCCGGTCAGACCATTCATTACAAAGGCATCTGCATCCGCTTCGATCAGAGAGAGGCCAACTATGAGACAATCTCCGGCCGGACGGTGACTGTCATCTTCACCGACCCGAACAACAAGGAGATCGAGAAGCGGACCCATAAATGCAACGATTACGGCGCATTCGATGGCGTATTCACCGCGCCGCGCGATCGAGTCACTGGACGCATGACCATTACCGCAAATGGGCCGAAGGGCAACACGCAGGTCAGCGTCGAGGAATACAAGCGGCCTAAATTCCAGGTGGAACTCGCCGCGCCAAAAGAAGCGGCAAAGCTCTATGGCGAAGTAGTCCTCACGGGCAAGGCCACCGCATACACGGGTGCTGCCATCAGCGGTGCGAAAGTCAAATGGCGGGTCATGCGGCAAGTGCAATTCCCACCGTGGTGCTGGTGGGGCGCCTGGTATTTCGGTGGAGAACGTTTACAGAACCAAGCCATCGCCCACGGCAGCGCGGTCACGGAGACGGACGGCTCTTTCACCGTCAAATTCACTGCCTTGCCCGATCTTTCCATCTCCGAGAAGGACGAACCGATTTTCCACTACACCCTTTACGCCGACGTAACAGATACGACCGGCGAGACACGTACCGGTCAGAAAGGCGTGCAGGTGGCGTATACCGCGCTTACGGCGACTCTTAGCGTGAGCGAATGGCAGACGACAGAGAAACCGGTTGAGGTAAACGTGAGAACTACGACGCACGACGGCGAGGGACAATCGGCAGAAGGCACGATGAAGGTTTACCTGTTGCAGCAGCCCGAGAAGGTCGAGCGGCCGGACCTTGCGGGAGACCATCCATATGGATACTCCGGCCGAGGGGTGCGCCCGGAAACGAAATCCGACCCGGCGAACCCGAACTCGTGGGAACTTGGTGAAGTCGTGAGCGAGAAAGCGTTCAAGACCGACGAGACAGGCAACGGCAAACTCGATGTGCCGCTGAAAGTCGGCATCTATCGTGTAATGCTTGCGACCAAAGACCGCTTCGGCAAAACCGTCACCGCCCGACTGAACATCCAGGTTGTCGACCCGAAGGCAGGGCAATACACCATCAAACTCCCGAGCCATTTTTCCGCGCCGAAATGGTCGCTTGCGCCGGGCGAATCGTTTTTCGCGCTCTGGGGCACGGGCTACGACAAGGGACGCGCCTTTGTGGAGTTGGAGTGCCGGGGCAAACTGCTGCGCGCCTGGTGGACGGCTGCCAGCTGCACGCAGGAAGCCATCGAGCAGGCGGTGACCGAAGAGATGCGCGGCGGGTTCACCGTGCGCATCACCTACGTTCGCGAGAACCGGGCCTATCTGGAGAACCGCGTCGTGGATGTGCCGTGGTCGAACAAACAGCTCACAGTCAAATGGGAGCATTTCACCTCGAAACTCGGCCCCGGCCAGAAGGAAACGTGGACGGCCGTTGTGACTGGCCCCGACGCCAAGAAGACCGTCGTTGAAATGGTAGCGGGGCTTTACGACGCGTCGCTCGACCAATATTTGCCACACAACTGGACGCAGCAATTCGGCATCTTCCGGCGGGAAGTCCAGCGCGTGTATCCGCAGTTCCAGAATTCCGGGCTCCCGTTCCAGCAGATCTTCGGATCATGGCCGAGCGAGTCGCGGGGATACGACTGGCGTTATCGCACCTTCCCACAGGAAATCCTTGCGAATCTTATGGGATATGGGTTTTACCGTGGAAAGGGATTGGGCGGCGCACTTCCTGCTCCGGCGTCTGCTGCCCCGGAGTCTCTCTCTCTCGATGGGGCAGCCCGCAGCGGGGCAATACAGTCTCTGCAAAAAGCCGCAAAACAAAGCGAGAGAAAAGCTGAGGCCGACAGCAGTGGCGCGGCTGAACCCGCCGCACCACCACCCCCCAGTCCCGATCTGAGCAAGGTTACAGCCCGCAAGAACTTAAACGAGACGGCTTTTTTCTTCCCGCACCTGCTTTCGGGCGAGGACGGCCGGGTGAAGATGGAATTCACCATGCCCGAGGCCTTGACCGAATGGAAATTCCTCGGCTTTGCGCACGACAAGAATTTGCGCAGCAGTTTCATCACCGATAAAACCGTCACCACCAAGGACCTCATGGTCGAACCCAATACGCCGCGTTTCGTGCGCGAGGGAGACAAGATCGAGTTTACGGTGAAGGTCTCAAACCAAAGCAGCGAACGACAAACGGGTAAGGTGAAGCTGACGTTTGCCGACGCCCGGACGCTTCAATCGATGGATGAGGCGCTTGGTAACCAGGCCCTCTTGGGTGACAGCGCTGAAAGCGGAGGGATTGAACGGGACTTCGATATCCCGCCCAAGGAATCCCGTACCTACTCATGGGGCATCGCCATTCCCGATGGAATGGACTTTCTCACCTACAAGGCCGTCGGCGCGACGGACAAGTTGGCCGACGGGGAAGAAGGGAACCTCCCTGTATTGAGCCGGCGCATCCTCGTCACCGAATCACTGCCGCTGCCGATTCGCGGCAAAGAGACTAAGAAATTCGAGTTCACAAAGCTTCTCGAATCGGGCAAATCGAAGACGCTGCGCCATGAAAATGTCACGGTCCAGATGGTGTCGCAGCCCGCCTGGTATGCGGTGATGGCATTGCCATACCTGATGGAATATCCGTATGAGTGCAGCGAACAGACGTTCAACCGCCTTTACGCCAACGCCCTTGCCCGCCACATCGGCAACAGTGACCCGAAAATCCGCCGCATTTTTGACCTGTGGAAGGGGACCCCGGCGCTCGATTCACCGATGGAGAAAAATCAAGAACTGAAGATGGTGATGCTGGAGGAAACGCCGTGGTATCGGCAGTCGATGCAGGAGAGCCAGGCACGGCGCAACATCGGGATTTTGTTCGATGAAAACCGGCTGAAGGACGAAATGGGCCGCGGGCTAAAAAAGCTCACCGAGATGCAGCTCAGCGATGGTCGATGGCCGTGGTTTCCCGGCGGGCCGCCGAGCGAGTACATCACACTCTATATCGTAACGGGATTCGGGCGGTTGCGGCATCTGGACGTGGATATCGATGTGTCGGCCGCAAAGAAATCGCTGACCGCGCTCGACGCCTGGATGGATCAGCAATACCGGAAAATTATCGACAAAGACAACTATGTGCCGGGCGCAACGGAGGCACTGTACCTGTATGGGCGAAGTTTTTTCATAAGAGATCAGGCGGTCGACGACCAACACAAGGAAGCGGTGGGCTACTTCCTGCAACAGTCGCGGAAATTCTGGTTGAAAATGATGTCCCGGCAGTCACAGGCCCATTTGGCAATTGCCCTGAAGCGTTTCAACGCCAGCGACACATTCGCCCGGAAGGACGACACCACCCCGACCGATATCATGAAATCCATGAAGGAACGTAGCGTCTCGGATGAAGAACTCGGCATGTTCTGGCGTGAGCAGGAGTTGAGCTGGTGGTGGTTCCATGCGCCGATTGAGACGCAGGCGATGATGATCGAGGCCTTCGATGAGGTGCTAGGCGACCGGCAGGCCGTCCTGGATTGCCAGGTCTGGCTCTTGAAACAGAAACAGACCCAGGATTGGAAAACGACAAAAGCGACCGCCGACGCCATTTACGCACTCCTGCTGCGCGGCACAAAGAAACTGGCAAGCGATACACTGGTGGAAGTTACCCTCGGAGGTGAGACCGTCAAACCCGAGAAGGTCGAGGCGGGTACGGGTTTTTACGAGAAGAAATTCGTGCACAGTGAAATCAAACCCGATTTGGGGCACATCACTTTGAAGAAGGAGGATGAGGGCGTCAGCTGGGGAAGTTTTCACTGGCAATATCTGGAGGATATGACCAAGGTGACGCCGTATGCAGGCACACCGCTCAAGTTGCAAAAGACGCTCTTCATCAAGGACACAACAAAGAAAGGGCAGGTACTGAAACCCGTGACCGGGCCGCTCGCGGTGGGCGACGAGTTGGTGGTGCGCGTTGAATTGCGCGTCGATCGAGACATGGAATACATCCACCTCAAAGACCAGCGTGGAAGCGGAACAGAGCCCGTGAACGTGCTGAGCGGCTACAGGTATCAAGACGGCCTCGCGTATTACGAAAGCACACGCGACACGGCAAGCCACTTCTTTATTGATTATCTGCCGAAAGGTACCTATGTGTTTGAATATTCCACACGTATCCAACTAAAAGGCAGGTATCAAACCGGCATCGCCGACATCCAGTGCATGTATGCCCCTGAATTCAACAGCCACTCGGAGAGTTACACCTTGGAAGTCAAGTGAAGTTGCGCAATGGGGAAGAAGCACTCAATCAAGTGCTTGTAGCAGTTTCAGGCACCTATTTTTGCCACTTGTGTGCAAAAAATGCACCTTGATCGGAGCTCAATTTTCCCCCACCTCTCCGATAGAGCCTAATATATTGGTTCTGCTAATTGGCACACGATTTGCTTGTTGTTTTCGTGGATTATTAGCATGAAATTCAGCATGCTAATGAGAACTCAAATATCTGCGTTAGAACACACAACCAACAACTCTTTATTCTAATAAAATTGCTGGAAATCGAAAAAATATGACCTACAACGGGCTGCCATGACGAGTAAAGAGATCGATGAAACGACAGGTGCATCCCTGGCACTTCCAAACACATTCGTTCTGGAGTTGACGCGACATTGCAACAACCGTTGCGGGTACTGCTATAACGCTTGGCGTGCACCTGAACTGCAGTATGCAATGGATGAGCAAGGAGAGATGACCACCGCCGAGATCAAGTGGACTATTCTCAAGTTGATGGAAGATCTCCCCCTGACAACCGTAGTCCTCAGTGGCGGAGAACCGACGCTGCGGCCCGACCTCCCCGAGATTGTCCAATTTATCCGTTCGCAGGGCCTCGCGACGCAAATCATCACTAACGGCACCAATTTGACAGAATCGCTGGTGGACGCGACGGTGAGCGGCTGCTGCTATCAGATATCGCTTCTCAGTTGGAAGCGTGAAGTGCATGACCGATTGACCGGCCACCCCGGTGCGTGGGACGCCGTAATAGACGGTATGACCAACGTGCATCTCGCCGGCGGACACTTGATCGTAGTCTTTGTGGCAACCCGCCAAAACTATGCCGATATCGGTCCCACGGCCCATATTGCTATGATGCTGGGCGCCAACTCGCTTATGTATAACAGGATCAACGCCGGCGCGGCCAATCTGCACCATTCAAAGGAGCTGTTCCTCACACCCACAATGGTGGAAGAAAACCTGCGCGTGCTGGACGAGATCGCGGCTGCCACCGGATTTCCCGTCTCAACAGGGGTTGTCATCGAGCCGTGCATGGTCGACATCGCACGCTACCCGCATATCCAGTTCAATTGGTGTTCTCTCGCAGGCGAGCAGTCGACCCTGATAGTCGACCCTGCGGGCAATTTTCGGGTCTGCGAACACTCATCAATGGTGCTCGGAAACATCCGGCGGGATTCGGTCCGCGATATCTACGAACACCATGCCTATGTGAAGGCGTTCCGCACGACGTGGCCCACGGAGTGCACTCACTGTGAAAATACTCTCAAGGAATCGTGCCGCGGGGGATGTAAGGCTGCGGCCGAGCAAGCTTATGGAACGTTCGCTCGCGTTGAACCATTCGTGAGGCTTCAGTGATGAAATTCACCTTGAGCCTGACCCATCGCTGCAACCTTGCCTGCCGCTACTGTTATGCTGGGAACAGCCGCAAGCCGGACATGCAATTGGCCACCGCGAAGCAATGCATCGACACCGCTCTGGCATCGCTGCCTGCCGGAAGATCTCTTGACCTTGGCCTGTTCGGGGGCGAGCCTTTGCTGCGGTTCGACCTCGTCAGGGAAATCGTTACTTACACGTATCGCCGGACCCGCGAGATATTCGTGCCTGTTCGTATCGGCATCACGACCAACGGCACCCTGGTATCGCCGGAGGCACTCGACTACTTCGCGGAGCAAGGGATCAATCTTTGCTTCAGTATCGATGGCCCGGAAGACGTGCATGACCGTAACCGGTGTCACCACAACGGCAGTGGCAGCTTTGTCGAGGTCGTTGACAACCTGGAGCTGGCAATCCAACGGCTTGGAGTCGTTGAGGTCAACGCTGTCGTTGGACCCGACACACTTTTCGACGTGCCCCGCACCCTGGACTTCTTCATCAACCTCGGGGTACCCGTGATTCATTTGAGCCCCAACATAAAGGCAACTTGGCCAAGAGAAGCCTGCGATCATTTTGATGATATCTACAGACAGGTGGCCGAGCAATACATTGCATGCTACCAGCGCGGCAAAGAGATCGCATTGAACATTATCGACAGCAAGGCGATCCTTTTCGTAAAGGGCGGCTATTCGCCCAGCGACAAATGTTCCATGGGAGACGGCGAGTGGGGAGTCGCACCAAGCGGCAACCTCTATCCCTGCGAACGCTTCATCGGCGAGGACGACGACCAGACATTCAGTCTCGGCAATATTCGGACCGGACTCAACCAGGCACGGCGCTGCGCGCAGCACCTCAAGCGGGGCAACCGCCGGGAAGAGTGCTCCAACTGCTTTTACACGCGTTTCTGCATGAGTTGGTGTGGATGCACGAACTGGTTCATGTCCGGTGAGAGCAACATGCCGGCACCAGTACTGTGCGCAATGGAGAAAGCAGCCATTGAGGCAGCTCGGCACGCATTCGAATCACTCGTCGGGGACGAAAACGACCTGTTCGCCGATCACTTGTTCAACTACGTGAACGCGGAAAACCATCGTCGGGATGGCAGCCGCAGACACGAATACGCAACTCGCAATAAAGCGGGGCCAACTCACTATTAGGAGGTAACAGCCATGACCGAGTCATCTGAGGCACCAACCAAAGTGCTCCGTACGCAAACCCTCACCTGGAAGGCAGAAGTCGAGTTTCAAGGCTCTCCCGAGGAGTTCATGAAATTAGAGGCGGCATTTTCTGCTGCAAATGTGAAATTCGATTTCGGCAAATTGGGGAAGTACCCTTCTGGTGTAAAGGCTGGTTACGTTGCTCGTCGCAACCTGGATGCTGTCAATGCCTTTGGCAAGCTGAACGAGACCAACTCCCAGCGTATCACTGCTGGACTCATCAACGGAGGAATCAAAACGCCCCACTTTCACCTCGGCAAAGAGATTGTGCTGGTCGATCGCACTCAGTTCAAAAACATATTGGGCGAGGTGGCCCGCGATGTGTTCGAGCAGCGAGCACTCCAGATGGATGATTGCCTTGAAGTGATAGCCCCGTTGGTGGAGTCCGAAGGCTAGGTCCGGAAGAAAAAAGAATACAGATAAAAATTGTCTTGAAAAACCCCCGTCCTTTGGGCGGGGCAGAGATAGTTGAACAACTTGTCAGTCAACCAAGACAAATAAAGAGGTGGAGGGTTGCCATGAAACTGCTGACGCTTGATCAACTGGGACCTCATGAAAGAAAAGGATTAATGAGCTGAATATACGCACTAATCCTTTGATAAATATTGGTACCCTCGGCGCGAATCGAACGCGCGACTCCAGGATTAGGAAGATTCAATGCTGATTTTCTTCAAAGTTCTTTTTTATTCTGAATCAATTGATATTGTGATGAATTTTCTATTTACAAGCTGTCGGAACATGCTTTCGATTTCTGTCAAATTCCCTCTTTTTCTGGGCATGATTACACAGGAATTACACAGACAAGACATAGTGTCTGTTGCGTCGTAACCTGCTCAATACAAGCCAGGATGACCATCCACTATCGGGTCGAATACCTCCCGAATATCTGAACCCCTTCTTTCAGTTCCTGAAATTCCCTCCCCGCATTGTTCCCCGCAGACAGTCTTGCACCCTCTTCCATCCTTTCATTTAGATTGACTTTGATTTTACTTTGTACCATAAATAACCTTGGTTAATTAATGGGTTGTCAACCGGCAAGGATTCCCACGAAACACCCCATCAAAATTATCATAGTGCAACCAACTCGGGTCCGCGAATGATGCGCAGGGGGTGACCTTGCGCTTTTCACACCAAGAAGGCTAAATCGTAAGCGAGGAATGTGATCGTATGAGTCAAGTTGTCATCGAGAACCCGATTATCAACACGCCATTCCACGAACCGACTCGTCATTTCCGTTTTTCTGATGAGGGTATCACAAACGAGATCATTGGTGGACGTAGGGTAAGCTCCTATTTCGTACCTATCGCCCGCACCAAAAAGAAAAAAGGTGCAACGCAGTTGGCTCTCCCCGGCACAGAGTGGACACAAGACCGTATCGAAGAAAACAAGCTCGTTAACGATATCCGTCAACGTGTTGGCTTATGGCGCAAAGGTGGGCATATTGGCGTAACGCCTACAACTTCCCGCCTGATTGCCTACTGGACAGATCCCAACCGCGAAAAGAAATTATTCTTTTGTCAAATAGAGGCCCTCGAAACAGCAATTTATTTGACAGAGGTGGCCAAAAAATACGGCGACGCCTGGATCGAAAACGAGCTTCGTGACGCAAACGACGCCTCGAATCCAGGCTTGCCCCGTACATCATTCAAGATGGCAACCGGCTCGGGTAAGACCGTAGTCATGGCAATGCTCATTGCCTGGCATACCCTCAATAAGCGCGCCAACCCGCAAGATGCCCGTTTTTCCGATACCTTCCTCATCGTCACACCCGGCATCACTATCCGTGACCGACTGCGCGTACTGCTGCCAAATGACCCGGAAAGTTATTACCGCCAAAGAGATATCATTCCCACCCAATTCCAGGACCAGCTCGGCCAAGCCAAAATCCTGATCACCAACTATCATTCCTTCCAACTGCGCGAGAAGGTTGCCACCGGTAAAATTACCAAACAAATTCTCGCCAATGGGCAGCCAAGCCCTTTCACCGAGACGCCTGACCAGATGGTGCGCCGCGTCTGCCGCGAACTGAGTACCAAGAAAAACATTATTGTATTAAACGACGAGGCACATCATTGTTACCGCCGCAAACCAGATGCCGAAATCGAAAAGCTTACCGGTGATGATCGTATCGAAGCCAAAGATCGCGACGAAGAAGCACGCATCTGGATCTCCGGTATTGAATCCGTAAAGGCCAAGATCGGTGTCAAAGCCATCTATGATCTTTCGGCCACCCCTTTCTTTCTACGCGGTTCAGGATATCCAGAAGGCTTACTCTTTCCATGGGTGGTTTCCGACTTCTCTCTTATCGACTCCATTGAGGCCGGTATCGTCAAAGTGCCCCGCGTTCCAGTGGCCGACAATTCGATGACCGGCGAACAACCCACCTATCGTGATTTATGGCTACGCATAAGCGAACACCTCCCACGAAAAGGCCGCAAAACAGAGAAGATCGGAGGTGAACCGAATCTCCCCGTTGAACTCCAAGGGGCCTTGCATAGCCTCTACGGCAACTACGAAAAGTATTACCAACTCTGGGAACAAAACGACGAAGCTCGCGCCCGTGGAATTACCCCGCCCGTTTTTATCGTCGTTTGCAACAATACCAATGTTTCCAAGCTGGTTTTTGACTTTATTGCCGGTTGGGAGAAGCAGATCGGCGACAAAACCATTGTCCAGGCCGGGCAATTAACCATCTTCCGCAACGACGATGGCAACGGTTCCTGGCTGCACCGCCCGAACACGATACTGGTGGACAGCCGGCAACTCGAATCCGGCGAGGCAATGAGTGATGATTTTAAAAAAATTGCCTGCCGTGAAATTGACGAGTTCAAGACCGACTACCGCGCCCGCTTTCCCGGACGGGATGCCGAGGATCTCACCGACGAAGACTTGCTGCGCGAAGTGATGAACACCGTAGGCAAAGCTGGCAAACTCGGCGAACATGTTAAGTGCGTAGTCAGCGTTTCCATGCTCACCGAAGGATGGGATGCCAATACTGTTACCCATGTTCTCGGAGTGCGCGCCTTTGGAACACAACTCCTCTGTGAACAGGTCGTCGGTCGTGCTCTTAGGCGCATGAGTTACGCCGCTAACGAAGACGGCCATTTCTCCCCGGAATACGCCGAAGTCTATGGTGTGCCCTTTTCTTTCATCCCGTGCAGCGGCACAACCAAGGAACCCCCAATCGGACCAATGCCAACCCGCGTCCGAGCCCTCGAAAGTCGCCTTGCCTGCGAAATCGCCTTCCCCCGCCTTCTCGGCTACCGCTATGATGTGGCTGGTGAACGACTGGCGGCAACCTTCACTGATGATTCCCACTTAACACTTTCCACCGCTGATATCCCCACCAAAACTGAAAACGCTCCCATCGTCGGCGAATCAAGCATCCATACCCTCGACGAGCTCAGGAACCATAGGCCGAACGAGATCGCCTTTCTCCTCGCAAAACTGACACTGGAACGCTATTTCCGCGACGACGACGGCAACGACAAGCCATGGCTCTTTCCGCAACTCCTGGCCATTGCCAAGAGCTGGCTTGCCGAATGCGTCACCCTCAAAGACCACACCTTTCCACAACTTTTGCTTTTAATAGAGTTTGCGCACGATGCCGCTGACCGGATCTACAAGGCCATAGTCGCCTCAACCGACGGCACCGCGAAACTGAAACCCATCTTGCGCCCGTATGACACCGTCGGCTCAACCCGCTATGTCGATTTCGACACCCGCCGCCCGGTTTACGCCACCCACGAAAACAAGTGCCACATTTCCCACGTCGTCGCCGATACCGACTCATGGGAACAGAAGATGGCCGAGACCATCGAAGACATGCCCGAGGTCATCCGCTACGTAAAAAACCACAATCTGGGCTTTACCATTCCTTACACCTTGGGCGGCGAGGAGAAGAATTACATTCCCGACTTCATCGTCTGTATCGAAGACGGGTACGGCCCCACCGACCTCCTGAACCTGATCGTCGAAGTTACCGGCGAAAAAAAGAAAGACAAGGCTGCCAAGGTTGCCACGGCCCGCACACTCTGGATACCTGCCATGAATAACCATGGCGGCTTCGGGCGCTGGGCGTTTATCGAAATCAATGATCCCTGGAACGCCCAAAACACCATCCGTGATTACCTGAAAAAGGAATCGACACCATGATTAAAGATCTCTCTTCGGATTCAGAGGACAAACTCATCGTCTTCGGAGCGAAGCAGATTCGCCGCGCTTGGGTTGATGACCAGTGGTATTTTTCGATCATCGACATTATCGCCGCCCTGACCGACAGCGATGCACCGAACAAATACTGGACAGCGATGAAACGCCGGGAAGAAAAGGCCACCGGGTTTCAGTTCTCTACAATTTGTAGACAACTGAAATTAGCAGCAGCAGACGGCAAAAGGTATAAAACCGAGGCCGTCAACACCGAAGCCGCCTTCCGCGTCATCCAATCCATCCCCAGCCCCAAGGCTGAACCGTTCAAACGCTGGCTGGCGCAAGTCGGTTATGAGCGTGTCCAGGAAATCGAGAATCCCGAACTTGGCCAACAGCGCATGCGGCAACTCTTTAAGGAGAAAGGCTATCCCGACGATTGGATCGAAAAACGTGTTCGGGGAATCGCCGTCCGTGATGAGCTGACCGGTGAATGGCAGAAACGGGGCATTGCCGAACAGAAAGATTTCGCCATCCTCACCGCTGAAATCTCCAAGGCCACGTTTGGCGTAACGCCTGCCGGTTACAAGAAACTGAAAGGGCTGAAACGCGAGAACCTTCGTGACCACATGACCGACCTGGAGCTAATTTTTACCATGCTCGGCGAAGCTGCCACAACAGAGATCGCCCGCAACAAGGACGCTCAGGGTTTCACCGAAAACCAGGCGGCCGCCCGTGATGGCGGCACCGTTGCCGGAAATGCCCGGCGGCAGCTCGAAATAAAATCAGGCAAAAAAGTCGTCACTGCCAACAACTACCTGACGGACAAACCCAAGCCAAAACTTCCGCCCAAGTCGGAGTAAACGATATTATGAGCAAAAAAACAGCGGCACCTTTGATCGTCGATTCCATTCGCCACCAGGACAAGCGCGCCAACATCCCCACCGAGGAACTGCGCGACTTTGTCGCCGACGAAGAACTTGCCCCGCAGACGATCACCTATCCGCGTGACACCTCTCTTGACCCGCAGCTGGTTTGGAAGGGAAAAGACCAACAGGACCGCGAAGAACTTGCCGTCCCGGTGGTGCCGATCTATATCCAGGAAAAAATTCACCCGCAGGCGCTTATTGATGCACTCCCCCGCATTGAGAAGGCCGGTGGCAATCAACTCAATCTTTTTGCCGATTTCAATGGCATCGAGGGCGGCTTTGACCGTAAGGTCGATTTCTACAGTCACAATACCGGTAGCCAGCCCAACTGGTCCAACCGCCTGATACTCGGCGACTCACTGTTGGTGATGGCCAGTCTGGCCGAAAAGGAAGGGCTTAAGGGCAAGGTGCAGACCATCTATCTCGATCCGCCCTACGGTATCAAGTTCGGCTCGAACTGGCAGGTGAGTACCAGGAAGCGCGACGTGAAAGACGGCAAGGCCGAGGATGCCACCCGCCAACCCGAGCAGGTGCGCGCCTTCCGCGATACCTGGAAGCTGGGCATCCATTCGTATTTGAGTTATCTGCGAGACCGGCTGGTGGTGGCGCGAGAGTTATTGACCGAGACCGGTAGTGTCTTTGTGCAGATTGGCGATGAGAACGTGCACCTTGTCCGGTGCGTGCTGGATGAAGTGTTTGGGAGCGAGAATTTCTGTGCTCAAATTACATTCAAAAAAACCGGCTACGCTACATCTGAGCTTATTCCAAGTACCACAGATATTGACCTGTGGTATGCTAAAGACCGGACGAAGGTGAAATACCGACAACTATACACCACCAAGTCAGTTGGTATCGGTATTGGCGACAGATACAATCAATTGGAATTGCCTGATGGCGCTTCGCGGCCATTGTCGGTAGAGGAATTTGATAGGCCAAACCTTATTCCTCAGAACTGTCGCATATGGGCACCTAGCCCTCTAACTTCATCGGGTTTTCGAGTGAATACCTCAGTACCGTATTCATTTGAAGGTAAAATGTTTGATACAGGCCTATCTCAGAATTGGAAAACAACGCTTGATGGTCTTGAGAAACTGAATTTAGCCGGAAGAATAGTTGCCAGTCGCAATACTCTTAATTTCAAACGGTATCTTGAGGATTTTCCAGCGATTTCGTTGACAACGACGTGGGATGACACAATGGCGGCAGCTGATGGAGGGAAATTTTACGTCGTACAAACAGCTACACGCGTAGTAGAACGCTGCCTCCTCATGACCACCGACCCCGGCGACCTCGTCCTCGACCCGACCTGCGGCAGCGGCACCACCGCCTATGTTGCCGAGCAATGGGGCCGACGTTGGATCACCTGCGACACCAGCCGCGTCGCCCTGGCCCTGGCCCGTACCCGCCTGATGGCAGCCAAGTACCCGTACTACCTGCTGGCCGACTCAGACGAGGGCATCAAGAAGGAATCGGAACTGACTGGCAAGCTGCCCCCTGACTACATGACCGAAGGCGACATCAAAAAGGGCTTTGTCTACAAGCGCGTGCCCCATGTCACCCTGAAATCGATCGCCAACAACCCGGAGATCAAGGAAGGAATGACCCGGCAGCAGATCGACGCCACCATTGCCCGCCATGCCGATACCGAAACCCTCTACGACCAACCCTACCCGGATAACAAACGAATACGAGTTTGCGGGCCGTTCTCGGTGGAAAGCCTGTCACCTCATCGCGTCCTCTCCACCGCCGACGGCATGGACGGCACGGCCACAGAGCAGGAAGCCCGTAACCAGCAGGACTTCACTTCGATGATTCTCGACAACCTGAAAAAAGCAGGCGTCCAAAATACGGTGAAAGGAGAGCGGCTGAGCTTTGACCGACTTGACCCTTATGCCGGAACCTGGCTGCATGCCTCGGGCGAATATACCGACGCCGATGACAAGACCCGGCGTGTTGCTATCTCCATCGGTCCGGAGCACGGCACAGTCGGACCGCAGCAGGTGAAGGAGGCCGCCAAGGAAGCAGTGCAAGGGGTGGGCTTTGACATGCTCATTGTCTGCGGTTTCGCCTTCGACCCCCACGTTGCCGAAGAGGTGAAACGCTACGGCAAATTGACCGTGCTGCCCGCCAAGATGAACCCCGACCTGGCAATGGGCGACGAACTCCTTAAAAAAACCGGTGCCGGCAATCTGTTCATGGTCTTTGGCGAACCGGATGTCGAGATCACCACGCACAAGGACGGAAGCATTATCGTTGAAATCAAGGGCGTGGATGTCTACGACCCGACCACCGGCCAGATTCGCAGCGCCTCGACCAATGACATTGCCTGCTGGTTTATCGACACCAGCTACAACGGCGAGAGTTTCTTTGTGCGGCACGCCTACTTCACCGGAGCTGACGATCCCTACAACAAACTGAAACGAGCACTAAAAGCGGAAATCGACGAAACCGCCTGGAACAGCATCTACAGCACGACCAGCCGCCCGTTTGAAAAACCGGAATCAGGCAAGATAGCCGTCAAGGTTATCAACCATTACGGCGACGAGGTATTGAAGGTATTTGCGGTGTAAAAATGGTGCGTTCTAATCTGACGTATCTTTGGCAAAAGAAATTACTCATTCATAAAGTCCCAGAAGATTGCCAGAATGCTTTTCTCTGCGGGGTCTTGTCTTGCTGGAAGCCCGCCCCATAGCCGCCAATGCAGCCAGTCACTCATCACCTCAAATGCCTGGTTTGAAAGCTTAAAACCGCTCAACTCAAAGGAGTTATAGTTAAAACCAAAGGGCTGCAGGTGGTCAAGACGTAAAATCGATTCTTTGGTTTTTCCGTCTATCGGCAAAGAATCGGCAAAAAACTGTGGGTACTCGGCATGCCGAATGCGTTCCATCAATTGAGGCGGATAGCCCGCCCTGCCTTCCTGATCGGCTCCATGATATGGGGCAAGCAGAACCGTTTTTGCATAAGATTTTTTCGGAAGGTTTTTTGTCAGGTCGCCATCGACTTCTTTACTGCTGGGGCCTGATAAAATTAAACATGGACGTTTTTTTGCTTTATATGCAGCCCAAACTTCACGTCGATCCAGACTCATCGCAGCAACCGGAAGAGGAGGACTACAAGCATAGCTCTTGGTGATTTCGAGCCGTTCGATCCGTACAGTTGCTTCTTCATGTTTTCTAGGGTCTTTCCGACCTACAGGGATAAAAGTGTAAGGTACTTGGTCAACATATGGAACAAATGCCCATACAAGCATTCCTGGCTCAGGAATTTTGGATGTAGTTCCTTCCCACCATGGATCTACTAAATCCTGTATGGAAACATCAGATTGAGCCATCCATCCTCCTGGTGGGAGACTGCCATATTGATTTGTCGAAGGCCACTTCTATCTGTTCTTCTTGAAACGGTTCACCGGCCAAGCTATCCAGCAACTTCACTCCTTCGCTGAACACTTCATCATAGCGTGGTTCATGTGGAGGTTTAACAAGATTTTCCTGCCAAGATTTGTTTTCTTGCTTTCGGTCTTGGATTTGAGCCTTAAGCTCTTTGAGTCTCCGCTTTTTATCGAGTTGCTTTTTCTTAGTCAATGTTTGCAGGTATGGGGTGTGTTTCTCTTCTTTCTCGATTGCCACTTGAGCAACACAGGAAAAATCAAGGTATTCAAGGGGAGTAGCATTACGCATTGGCGGGGTATTGTAAACAAAGCGCAACAAATCCGCTGTGCTGTTTGTATTGCTATGAATATGGCGTTGCAGTGCGCCTGTAATTGTAACAGGAAGTTTTTTATCTATTTTCCTTAACAAGGCATCGTCGTCCTCCAGATCCAGACTATAACAACACCATTCTTGCTGATCCTGATAATCCGAAGGAAAAGTTTTCTTTATTGCATGAATTGCGTGTGCTGCCGGTTCTATCTGCAGATATACTTCATTGGCGTAGGGACCGAAATTATAGAATTGCCAATTAATTCCGGTGTAGGTTTCTCCGTCGTGGTTTTTTGCAAACTCAAAATCAGCTAGGTATACGTATTTGATGAGGTGTATAGGCCGGAGATCCCGGTCTCTATAATCTTCCTCTTGCCCAGCAACCAAAAGAGAATACTGGATTATAAGAGAAACTTTTTCCTGAGAATTCATAGGTGAAAAACCTAATTATTATTGCTTTAAAGATAATATTGGGAATGCTTAAAAGCAACGCCTATACCATTTCTAGCCAAATTCCGCACTATGGATTCTATCACAATATTTCCGAATAGGACAGTGGTCAGGGTGAAAATTCAGGGGATGGACCACTTGTTACCCTACCTCGAAATTCAAAAAGGTGACAGGTCTGGCATAGGCTTTCACACGCCACCATTCTCTCGCAATCTTTTGAATACTGCCTCGGCAATTTCGTTGACATTAGTTTGCATAGCCTTCTGTGGTGCCGCCAAATCGCGTATAATTTCTCCCTGGCGCTGGCACGCAACACCTCCATAGCTTAGAAAGGTTGTCAGAACCTTCTCATGTCCGAGGTTCTGGCTCCACGCTTTAAACTGTTCTGGAGTCTTACATACTTTCTCACCGAGTTGGGCAAGGGTATTCCTGAAACTATGCGGGTTAAAATACTGCAGACCTGCATTGACAAAGGCTCCTCGAAAAATACTACGAATTGGCGAAGCACTACTCCATTGATCCCGCCCAAGCCCCGCCACCTCAAACTGCCGAGATGAACCTACCGTTACTCGTGTTGCTGGAAATAGCGGATCATCATTGCCCCATAGTTTATGCTCCCGGAGGTATTCCACCCACATTACCACAATTTCGTATACTTCCTCGCCGACCGGAAAGAAAAAGGTATTAAACGTCTTGCCGAATTTCGTCTTTACATCCCGCGCATCCTGAGTAACACAATTCGTTATCAGATCGACATGCTTCAGCTTCATTGAAGCAATTGCACCATCTCTCGCACCAGTCAACAGAGTGAATGCCACCAGGGCGCGGTTACGAAGATCTATGTCGGTCTTGGCTGGCATTGAACTGATGACGTGCTTGATCTGTTCCAAAGTCGGCACTTTTTGTTCCCGGCGAGCTGTGGCTACCCGCATGTCATTTTCGGGCAGATTGAAATACTCGGCATCATAATACTGAACACGCGACTTGTAGCCAGGTTGCATCGCAAGCCATTGGAAGAATCGTTTCAGTTGTGTGAGGGTCGCATGCAATGTCGCCTTGCTCAAATTCTCCCCGGACTGCTGGCCCTTTTGCTCGGCTAGATGTTTCTTGAAGGCGATGGCCTGTTCGGAGTGAAATGTTTTGAAATCCCGATGCTTGCTATAAACCTCAAACCGACTAAGGGCTTTTGCAGCCGCATCAACTGTCGGCTCGCTGTTGCGTTTAGCTTCTTTCAAAAAAGTGAAATACTTGCGCTTGATCCGTTCATTGGCGGGGTTGTTCTTTTTCATGGTCTGATGCTCCTTATCTCAAGTCACTGTTTACGGTGGGTTTGGTACTCTCAACTATATGTTGCAGTGCTTTCGGAAAGGTGATGTCCATGTTTGCGCTAATCTCCTCGATTCTGGCCAAGCTCACACGCTGGTTCATGATAGAATCGCAGTTGGGGCAAATTGCACTCAGGTTGCCAAACTTCTCAGTAATAGGTGTATATTCCGCCATGCCCTCCGCCGGGAAATTCGGGATGCGACACCGGACGCAGTAGAGTTCCCCCAGCTTGCAGGTCTGCTTGTTTTTGGTTCGGAGTTTCTTGATAAATTCCACAAGACCAGGACCATGAATCAGCATGGGGTGGTGTTCATCTATGACAGCAAGTCCGTCTTTAATCCATCGTCGTACTGTATTCTTGTGAATACCGAGCAAATCGGCAGCCTCTTCCACTTTGTAACTGCGATGAATCTTAATGAGCCGATAATTTGTGTATCGTTTTCCCATGAATTAGTTTGCCCCGCAGGTATGCCACAAAGTTACTGGAGTGTGGTATCTATAGAATAGTATCACTATTGTTACTCCAAAGGAGTTGTTGCATTGGCTGACGTTTATTTTTTAGATTATCGGTAGTTATGCTATTATTCTCTTCTTTTGGAGTATCCGATTTGTTACTCGAAACTATTCTGCCTTTCCCGCCTGGAGTAACAGATTTGTTACTCGAAACAACCTTTTCAGGTGTCTTTATTGTTACCGACAATTTTTTAGTTTTAGCGTGATAAGCAGACCACCCTCTTCCTTTGCGAGTGTCTTTAGCTCTAGGATTTTTGGCAGATCGAAAAGAAGGAGTACCATAGTCTTTCCAGCGAACATCAATGCAGTATTTGGTCATGTCGCCTGAACGCCCTCCAGATCCTTGATGTGTAATGTCGAGAAAACCTTTCTCCAGTAATTCATCAATTGCATTGCGAAACTCACGGCGACCGATTCCTTTTTTCTCCGCCTCAGAATATGGATAAACAATTTCGCCATTATTTTTGATGATCCAATCATCCGATCGTTTTGATCTTTTAACCCGCTCCATTTGCCTCCTACGGAGAAAATCAAAATAAACAAGCAGAGCCCATTTGTTTAATGATCTGAAAGCAATTGACCGGAGCAAATCTTTCTCAATCCAAATTTTTTTATCCATGCTGGAAAGCAGCTTCTTGTTACATGATTGGATTCGTTATGTGGTACGTAATTGAGCTGTACTTTTTGCCCGCTTGCATTCGTTGATCCAAGCCTCCAAATCTTCCTTGAAATAGAAAATGCGGCCTCGTTTAATAAAGCTGGGGCCGGTTCCGTCGCTTCGTTTCATTGCCAGCGTCTTTTCTTCCAAGCCCAAGTACAAAGCTGCATTCCTGGTGTCCATTCTGCCGTCTGGGTACATTTTTACTGATACCATCTCAATTCTTGCCGTTTCCTGCATAGTAAAACTCCCTTCTTAGAATTTGTACTAACTTAGACTACATGTCATCATTTATATAAAACAAAATAAATGTATTGTCAAACATAACATGTGGTGATATAGTTATTCAGAACAACTTAGAACTTACAATTGGAGGACATACTCATGGTTGCAAAGAAGAAAGGTGCAGGCGGGAATTTGAACCGCTCGGAGGTAATTACAGTGAGACTTGACCCCAAGTTGCGCTATCTCGCAGAACTCGCGGCACTCAAACAGCGCAGAACTTTATCAAGCTATATTGAATGGGCAATTCAAGATAGTTTAAACCGAGTCTATCTCCGTGAAGGTACGGGTTATAATGGCGATGAAGGAACTACCTTTTTCGACGAAACCGACAGATTATGGGATGTAGACGCGCCGGATAGATTCGCCAAGCTCGCACTACATTATCCAGAGCTGCTAAACTATGATGAACAAAAAAAATGGAAACTGATTAGAGAAAATGGGAACTTATGGAAAGGACGCATGATTTTCGGCAAGTGGACATGGGTGGTTGAAGAAGGTGATCTGATTATCGAACGACTGAGAAAATATTGGGATGAGTTCTGCGCTGTAGCCGAAGGAACCATGGATTCTTCAGTGTTGCCAACCTGGGCTAAGGAAGACCAAGAAGAAGAGCAATCAACACCGCCTCCTCCTCCGCCACCATTTCCTGAAGAGGTTCCTTTTTAAAAGGTATCTATTATGGCTCTCAAATATCAAAAACTTACCCGAACTAATATCCGGAAAGTGCAGCCCGGCGACAAGTGCCAGGAACACGGAATCACATTTGAACGACTTGGCAATGGCGACGGTCGCTACACCGTTAATATCATGGTTGACGGTGTCCGTGTGCATCGAGTGATCGGCAAAGAGTCTGAGGGTGTAACAAGAAATCAGGTTGAAGATTTTATTGAGCAAGCTCGAACAGACGCAAGAAAGGGGAGACTGAACTTGCCTAAAGGCAGGAAAGTAGTTCAGGGTTTTCGAGATGCAGTAGAAAAGTACTTAGAAAAACAAGAAAAGGAGGGTGGAAAAGACCTTTACATGAAAAAATTTCGGTTTAATGGTCACTTAATACCTTTTTTCAAAGATAAATCTCTTGGCAAAATCTCTTCGTTCGATGTTGAGCGGTACAAGAAGCATCGTATTGATGAAGGTGCAAAACCAGGAACTGTAAACCGTGAACTTTCCGCCCTGTCACATCTTTACACTAAAGCAGTAGAATGGAAATGGATTGACCATAAACCTTTTGCCCCAAAAAAGATAAAAGAGGATTCAGGCCGTATTGTCTATTTGACACAAGAACAAATTGAGCGGTTGCTGGAAGCAGCAAAACAGGACCAGAATCCCCACATCTACCCTTTCATCGTGGTCGGTCTTGAAACCTCAATGAGGAAGATGGAAATACTTTCAATCAGACTTGAGCACATCGATACAAAAAGAAAGATTATTTATATTCCCCAAGCCAAAGCGGGCGCAAGAGAACAGCCAATAACAAACCGGCTGGCTGATTTCCTCTCAGAATACATTGCTGCTGCCGAAGCAGAGCAAGTATGGCTGTTCCCCTCCCCCACTTCCCGCACCAGCCATACAGTATCAATTGAAAAACCCTTCCGCCGGGTTGTTAAAAACGCCGGACTTGATGAAAAAGAAGTTGTTCGTCACACACTACGACATACCGCCATAACCCATCTTGTGCAGGCTGGCGTTGACTTACCAACTGTGCAAAGAATATCAGGCCACAAGTCATTTGACATGGTTGTGAGATATAGCCATCAGAACAGCGAACACATTGATTCAGCAATGGATAAGCTGGAGAAGCGGTACAAGATCGCACAATGATTGAAAGCTTGCATGTCAGCTGAGCAATGCTACTCTCCCAAACATGGAAACTTGAAAAAATGAAAAGGAAGATCTGCTCCAGCCGTTGCGCACAGTTGCCCCCAAAAAAAGTAGGCACCTCTCGCCGGGGTTCTGTTGCTCTTTTGAGAGGTGTTCTTTGGTAATCTCTTCTTTGCAGTTGCTCCCTTTCTAAACAAGCTCAAAGGGGTCAGAAGATTTGCAGTATCTCAAAAACAAGGGCTATACGTAAGCCTACAACCGTTTAACCTTGCCAATACTAACCGTTACCGGTGCCGCAATGGGAGCTCCAGCAACCTCACAGTAGCAGTCCAACCTCGCTGGTAGTATTAAAATTAAAGCTGTATATCTTTCAAGAAATGGTGTATTATATATTGGTACATATTTTTTAAAGGGGGACCTGATATGCAGAGAAATACCAGTGTAACTTTAGGTGATCATTTTTCGAATTTTATCAAATCGAAAATTTCTCAAGGGCGCTTTGATAATACAAGCGAAGCTGTTCGCGCAGGTTTGCGTCTTTTGGAGGTTGAGGAAACCAAACTGGAAGCGTTACGAGCCAAACTGGCCGAAGGTGAAGCACAGCTTGATAAAGGGCAAGGGATTGACGGTCAATCCTTTATGGATGAGTTGATTGGCTGATATGACCTATATTCTTTCGCCCAATGCGCAAGAGAGCTTACGTAACATTAAAGCCTATTCGCTTGAACAATTCGGTAAAGAGCAGACTATCTCGTATTTAAAGCTGATTGAGAGAAAGCTACGGATGATCGCAGAAGGTCCCGATATAGGTCGGAAACGTGAAGAGATCAATAAAGGCTACTTATGTTTTTTGGCCGGATCACATGTTATTTTTTATCGCAAAGCTAGAAAACACGTCGAAATTATCGACATACTGCATCAAAGTATGGACCCTTACCAACACTTGGAGATATAAAACTATTCTCCCCTGTCAGATTTCAAAAATTAACATCAACCACAGACATGCTATAACCTGTAGCTTGTCCATGAGTACTCGACCGAAGATGGTCTTTGGTAAGCTCTATTTTAAAGATGGTCCATTTTTGAACAATTCCAGTGAAATATTCACGTCTACCTGCTCAGGAAACACCTAAACTTGCTTCCCAATGCGTAAATCTTGGGTTGGCAGGGCGAAGCTCTCTCACCAATAGAGCATTCTTTGAATGAATATTTAGAATAATATCACATTATTGTTAACAGAATATCTTCAAAGGCACTGAAATGGTTTAGAAAATGTACAAAATGTGCCTCAATCAATAGAAGGAAATAATGCCAAGACTATTTGAACCAACAGAGATAAATGGCCTGAAATTAAAAAACCGCTTTGTAAGATCAGCAACCCATGAGGCAATGGCAGAGCTTGATGGAACGGTGAAAAATCAGTTATTGAACTGTATGACTGAATTGGCCCGTGGCCAGGTAGGACTTGTGATTACTGGACACGCTCATGTGATCAGGGAAGGCCAGGCTGGTGCTCGACAGATGGGTGTGTATTCCGATGCTATGGTTGACGGCTTGAAACGAATTTCGTCGGTTGTTCATAATAATGGTGGGGTTGTTGCTATACAACTTGCTCATGCTGGAAACAGGGGTAAAGGAAAAAATGAATATGCAGCTCTTGGACCTTCAGACCTTTTTATAGAGGGCATCAAAAAAGCCTCCGCAATGACAGTTGATGACATCAAAAGAACTGTCAAGTCTTTTGGTGAAGCGGCTGAAAGATCTGTCAAAGCCGGATTTGATGCCGTTCAGATCCACTCGGCTCATGGTTATCTGCTGAGCCAGTTTCTATCTCCTTATTATAACAAGAGAGATGACAGTTACGGTGGAATCCTAGAGAATCGTGCGAAGTTGCTTCTCGAAGTGTATGAAGAAATCAGAAACAGGGTTGGAAAGGCATTTCCAGTGATGGTCAAGATCAACTCAGAGGATTTCCTCGACGGCGGCACCACTGTGCAGGAGGTAATCACGGTCGCTCATATGCTTGAGGATCGTGGAATGGACGCAATTGAGATGAGTGGCGGAACCTTTGAATCAGGCAAGCTCATTCCATCAAGGGTAGGTACTTCAAAATCAGAAAAGCGAGAGGTCTACTACAAAAAGGCGGCTGAAGCATTCAAGAAAGAAATAAAGATCCCGCTTATTCTTGTAGGAGGCTTTCTGTCGTTTAATGTTGCGGAGGAAGTCGTAAATTCTGGACTTGCCGATTACGTGGCACTTTCACGGCCTCTTGTCAGAGAGCCTCATCTTGTTGCAAGGTGGGCAAGTGGAGATACGAGAAAGGCATCGTGTATTTCGTGTAATAAGTGCTTTTCCACCCTTTTCATGGAAGAGTCCTTACACTGCCCTGTTGAAAAAGAGCTGAAGCAATGAGGATATACCCGGTTCGTACTGGATGGTGTATATCCTTTAAGGTCCAGGCCATATCCTGTCCCCCGCATTGGGTAGAAAATTTTTGGAGGTGAGTGGGTACTCATGAATAGTTTTAACCCCTCAGATGTTCTCCCATACCGAGGTTTGCCCGTGGAAATCTTGTAGGATTGAAATTATTTTCTGCCGACCGTTGGTCCATCTTTGAGCGTTATTTGTTGCAGATTTTCTACTTAAACGATTGTTCAATTTACCGGAACCACTCCTTTCACCATAACCAAGGCATTTCCGATCACTTTTTCATTTCATGTTGACACAGGAATCTGCTTGCGTTATATGTAGGTAACAGTTAGATGTTAATTACATATAATGGAGGTATTATGGTATCACTTAGTCTTTTAGCTATCACCGTGATTGCTCTCACCATCTCGTACCTGAAGGACACGGACCGGACGAAAAGGGCTTTGCTAGTGAGTTATAGATCCCTCATGGCGCTGGTCCCGAGTCTGTTGAGCATGATTGCGCTCATCGGTCTCATGCTCGCCATAACGCCCCAGCAGGTATTAACCCGCCTCTTCAATGTGCATGGCTTGGCTGGATTTGCCCTGACAGCTGTGGTTGGCGCCGCAATCACAATACCCGCACCCGTTGCTTTTCCTTTAGCAGGGTCCCTGCTCAAATTGGGAGCGAGTCTTCCAACTCTTGCAACGTTCATCACAACCTTAACCATGGTGGGCACCGTTACCGCTCCCATGGAGATTGCATATTTCGGTAGACGCTTTACCCTTGTCCGGCAGAGTCTCAGTCTTGTTCTGGCAATTTTGATTGGGGGTTTGATGGGAGTGATACTGTGATGATGAAACAGCTCAAGAAATATCGACTCCTTGCAGTGGTGTTCATTGCCAATTTGGGTCTTGGCCTCTACGATTCCTCTTTGGGAACAACTTCAATAAGAAACTCACTCCAGTTTTCATGGGAGGTATTGAAGATAGTTCCATCCGTCATGATCCTGATGGGACTATTTGACGTCTGGGTACCTCGTAAGCTAGTGGAACAGAGTATCGGTTACGGCTCGGGTCTGCGGGGGATGCTGTTTACCATCCTCCTGGGAACAGCAGCGGCCGGACCGATATATGCAGCCTTCCCGGTTGCACTGTCACTCCATAAAAAGGGCGCACGGCTGGCTAATATAGGGATTTTTCTGGGGACTTGGGCTGCTATCAAAATACCCATGATTCTAATGGAAAGTTCTTTCATCGGGCTACGATTTGCCTTGATACGGCTAACGCTTACTATTCCCGGTGTTATCGTAGTGGGCCTTTTGATGGAACAACTAATTCCGGTAAGCACTGTGCCAAACATGGAAAGGACACAGGAGATCTCGTTCACTGCTCGGTAAGAGAGGGAAGACAATGGAAAAAAGAACTACACGAAAAGGCCAGAAATACCGACATACGCCTGCATTTATTTTACTCCTTTTGGCTCAATCAGAAGCCTATGGCGCTTCCCTGATGAACCGCCTGGAAAGCGAACTACCGGCCTATCGGACTGACAGCGCTGTTATTTATCGGACGTTGCAAGATTTAGAGCAAATAGGAGCGGTGGAATCATATTGGGAGCACGAGCAGAGCGGCCCGCCACGGAAGTGGTATAAAATCACAGAGATTGGCAGAAATCAATTAAGAGAATACAGAGAAGATATAGCGATGCGACACCAAAATCTATCGTATTTTCTCAAAGTTTATGAAAATCTTTCACAAGGATAAGCTGAAGCAAGATGGCATATTCGATAAATTATTGCTCCAGTAGACACCTATCTAACCCTAACAAAATCGATTGAATCATACATATCCAATTCATTAACATTTTTATCAATTTTATCCTTGTTTCGTCAACTGCTTAGACACCAGAGAAATATCAACATGTAAACAGTATGACTATTCCCATATATTTCAACATAGCATATTGATGCATGTGAAAAATATTATAAAAGCAACATTTATAGGAGAAAAAATGTTCGATTACAATCGAATTAAATATATTTGCAATAAATACATAGTGTTATTATTGGTCATTGTTACATTTCTACTATTTGAACAATGTATTGTGAATGCGGAATCAAAAATAGTCAAGGATGATAATCAGACGCAATACAATGGATATCTTGATCAAATATTTAATAATAGAGGGGGATTGAACGTCAATAATATTCAGCGTAAATGGCTTGATATAGCTTATGCTACTCAATCCTCTACTCAAAAATTAGACATCTTTTTACCCAATGAAGGCATCGGCCCTTTTCCAGTAATTATTGCTATCCATGGAGGCTCTTTTGTTAAAGGTGACAAACGTGATTTTCAGGTTGTCCCAATAATGAAAGCTCTTGAAAGGAAATATGCCGTGGTTTCAATAAATTACAGGCTAAGCAGTGAGGTGAAGTTTCCCCATCAAATCAATGACATAAAAGCTGCCGTTCGATGGATTCGCGCAAACGGGGGAAGGTATACACTTAGTACGGGAAAAATTGCCGTATGGGGAGATTCAGCAGGAGGAAATCTTGCGGCATTAGCTGGAACATCTGATGGTGTAACAGAGTTAGAAGATTTGACAATGGGTAACCCTGATCAATCAAGCCATGTTGATGCCGTTGTTGACTGGTATGGCCCGATAAATTTTTTGACTATGGGGAATCAATTACAACAACTCCCAAACAACCCCAGAAATAGCAATGTTAGCTATATAGGAAAATCAAAAGAAGAAGCACCTGAGCTATATGTTGCAGCAAGTCCCGAAACCTACATACGTTCGGGGTTGCCACCGTTCTTTATTCAGCATGGAAATGTTGATCAAATAATACCGCTTCAGCAGTCCATCGATTTTGCCGCTAAACTGGAAAGTGTTTTAGGAAAAGAAAAGGTGATTTTTGAAATAATCGATGGAGCCAATCATTTAGATGAAAAATTAACCACTCCAGAAAATATAAGCAAAGTACTTAATTTTCTGGATAGTTATATGAAATAGGAGAGCGAAACAATCCGGGCGATGGCAACGATTCAGTACATATTTTCCAATGATCTTCTGTTCTTTTAAATTATTAAAGCACCGGAGTAATAACATGTGAATAGAATGACTATTTGCACATATTTAATTCAAAAATGCAGCGAGAATCAATCATACGGTTGAGAGGGCAGACCATGGAATGTAATCGGTGTAAGGCAAATATAAAAACTGGGGAAGAAAATGAGCATCTGGGGCAAAGCCTGTGTGAAGATTGTTATATGGACATTCTGTCGCCAGTTCATACCTGCGATCCATGGGCGGTTCACAGTGCGAAGACCTTTGAAAACCTGATGGGCGGGCATGGGGTTTTAAATGATCTTCAAAAAAAAATCCTCAATATTTTGAAAGAGACTGGCGGGATTCAGAGGCACGAACTCTTACAACGGATTGGAGAAGGTTTCTCTGATGCCGACCTCAACAGGGAATTTGCTTCCCTGCGGCATATGGAAAAAGCACGGGCGGAAAAACGAGGCGACACTCTCTTCCTGAGGTTGTGGTAGATGAGAAACAGTCCATGGCTTTTTCCAAATATATTTGATGGAACGCATTCTGTCGATCGACACTTTGAATACAAACAATCGCAAGGTTGGCTAACGATATTGTCAGCACCCGATGCGCATCAGCGGCTCCTTTGAGGACCGCAAGAAACCACAAGGAGGTTCACCCATGTCAGCAGAGATGAGTCGAAGAGCGTTTTTGAAAGCTTCAGCAGCTACTATGACGGCAATTATGACGGATAGCGCAATAATCGGGTATGCCGCTCCGGTGTCTGGCGCAGTGCGTATCCCCGAGGTGGATAAGCTTACCGTAACCGTGATCACAGACAATTATTATGATACCTTTAGACCGAACACTGCTATCGTAAACCGATTTTCCATGCTCGATGCCTCTGAAACCAAGTCGTTTATTCATGCGGAACACGGATTGTCATATCATATCGTCACGGAAATCAATGGCGAGACCCATTCCTTTCTGTTCGATTACGGCCTGGATGCTCATGGAGTCAACCAGAACATCGACCTTTTGAAAATTGATCTTGCGAAAGTAGAGGCACTGGGCCTGAGTCATGGACACGTTGACCACTGGGCAACTCTGATACCTCTGCTGAAACAGCATCGCGAGCAATTCATTAAAAACCTACCACTTTATGTTGGAGAAGAGGCGTTTGCCAAACGATTTATAAAAAGAGAAGATCATACGGCAAGTATCGGTCGCCTGAGCAGGGAAGAAATCGAAGAGCTGGGATTTGTGAAGATCATTGAGATCAGCGAGCCGACGCCGATTGCTCCCGGCGCATACCTGACTGGAACTATCGCGCGAAAAACGGAGTATGAAAAAATTCAGCCGTACCTGATTATACAAAGAGGCGATGTCCTTGAACAGGATTCTTTACGAGGCGAGCAGAGCTTGGTAGTAAACATCAAGGGTAAAGGTCTCGTCGTGCTGACTTCTTGTGCCCACTCAGGGGTTATCAACACAACAAAACATGCCCAGGCAATGACCCAGGTGAAAAAAGTGCATGCTGTCATGGGTGGATTCCACCTAACCGGGGCGAAACCAGAGATAATCGACAAAACCATCGCGGATATGAAAGCCATAGCGCCTGACTATATTGTCCCCATGCATTGCGTCGGCTTTGAGGCCCAGGCTGCTTTTGCACGAGAAATGCCCAAAGAATTTATCCTGAACACTGCCGGATCGAAATACACATTTTCCAGCTGAGAAAGTAATACTCTTCCAACACCTGGTGACTCTGGGGAAGTAACGATGAAAAATCTCAACTTAGCCACCCTGTAAATATTAGAATTTTTCATCATACAAGGCTGCTAAAAATGGTCAAAACAGAAAATGTCGGAGTAGTAGTATCACCCGATATACGAGATCCGATGTGGGGCGCTGGTCCTTAATATGGATTTTTCCGTGGCATCGACAAACAGCTTGGAGGAAAAATGCGAAAAATACAAGATGGAACTAGTCAGGCAGACAACTCAATGCTGGTCGAGATGGTGATGGACGCCTTTCGCAGAATCATTGTTCATTACGGCATTTGGTTTGCCGAGGTGGCGCATCAGGTCGGGTGGGAAAAAGCCATGGCCGTTGAGGACGATGTCTGGAAGCAGAGCCTGGCCAATCAATTTGATCGTCTCGGAAAAACGCTCAATTTCCCCACTGAAGAGGGAATTCCCACTGTGCTGAAATCATTACCTCGGGAGACCTTGATTGATTTGATCGAGAAGTTGAGCATTAACTGGCTGGTGAACGACGGTATCTGGTTTCAAGCGGTAGAAAATGAATTTGGTATGGACGACGCCAAACGCTGCAATGATACTTGCTTGACCCGGTATTCGCCCTTTGAAGCGGAGAGGATTAAAAAATTACTAGATCTGCCCGATAACGGTGGCATTCCGGCTTTGAAAAAAGGACTTTCCTTGCGTATGTATGCCTTTATTAATGAACAGTCCATAGAACAAGTAAATGAGCAGTGCATCATTTTTTATATGAATAACTGTCGGGTGCAGGCCGCGAGAAAACGAAAAGGGTTGGCCGATTACCCCTGCAAATCCGCTGGAATGGTTGAATACCTCACCTTTGCCCAAACCATTGATCCCCTGATTACAACCGAATGTATCGGTTGCCCCCCGGACTCGCACCCGGACACATGGTTTTGCGCCTGGAAATTCACTATGAAAGCACACTCGTCGCCATAAGAATTGAGCATTGTCTCGGATATGAAAGAAGAACAATTATCAGGGTCCATAAGCCTCAACAGCTCTGTTCAAACCAAGGTACAAGAAGATGTCATGGAAAAATCCATAACGGCACCGCTTGTTCTGTTGCTTGCGGTGGCCACTGGTATGGGCGTAGCGAGCATTTACTATGCACAGCCCCTTTTGGAGGCCATCCGCGGCACCCTCGGAATGAATGTGGTCGGCGCAGGGCTGATCATTACGGCATCGCAGTTGGGCTATGCGATCGGGCTTATTTTGCTTGTGCCTTTAGGCGACCTCTTCGAACGTCGAAAGCTGGTTGTCATAATGATGATCGGTATAGCAGTATGTCTGGCAGGCATCGGTTTTTCCTCAAACGGTTTCATACTTCTCCTTTTATCTGTCGTTGTCGGGGCCTTGTCGGTCGTAGCCCAGATCCTTGTCGCATTTTCGGCTGATCTGGCAAGAGCAGCGGAACGCGGTCGAGTGGTGGGAACTGTGATGAGTGGATTACTTCTCGGTATCCTCCTTGCTCGCACCGTGGCCGGTATTATCGCCCAGAGTTATAGCTGGCGCGCGGTTTTCTGGCTGGCAGCCGGGATGATGTTGCTTATCGCTCTAATGATGTATCGGGGGCTGCCGCTCCGGACACCTAATGTGAAATCGAGCTATCTGGCACTTCTCAGGTCTTTACTGGTGTTGTTCAAAGAGGAACGCATCTTGCGTGTAAGATCCCTGTACGGAGCGATTGCATTCGGGATATTCAGCGCACTCTGGACGCCGCTGGCCTTTCTGCTGTCCAAACCGCCGTTTAATTATGCTCCGGGAATTATCGGTCTGTTCGGTCTGGCCGGGATTGCAGGAGCTGTAGCCGCTTCGATGGCGGGTCGACTTGCCGATCGGGGCAGTGCCGGTCGCACCACATTTGCAACCATTATCCTGCTGATCGCTTCTTGGTTGCCGATCTGGTTGGGACGTCATTCAGTTCTGTTACTGATAGCAGGAATCGTTTTGGCGGACCTTGGTATTCAAGCACTTCATATTACCAATCAGAGCGAAATCTATCGCTTACGTCCGGAGGCACGCAGCCGGTTGACTTCCGCATATATGGCCAGTTTTTTCGCCGGCGGAGTGATAGGTTCTTCGATTTCTATGTTGGTCTATACTAGCGCGGGTTGGACGGGTGTCTGTGTGTTCGGGGTGGCACTCGGACTTGTAGCGGCAATAGTTTGGGTTGGCGAAAAGAGGACAGCTGGAGAAACCTGAAACAGGTTCTTTTATGTGGAGTGAAGGGGGTAACGTGTCCAAATTTGCTTATCGGTTAATCTGAGGGGGAACATACGAGGAGCCGGATGAGTCGAGAGGTTCCCATCTGTATCTATGAGAGCCTGGGAGGTGAAATTCCCACGGGCGACTTGAGTTTTGTTACGTATACTCAGGAAGAAGGTCAATTTTGTACCCCATTTAATGGGATTAGATTGCCATTGGAAATATCCTGTTTTGGCTACTTGATTATGACATATCATCGATTACGGCCTTTTTTGAAAATGCGGCGACTCTTGCTTTACTTGCTTGCATTGTGATATAATGTAAGCAAATAAAGCTTAAGATGGAGGTGCAATCATGCCATCAGTCACTGTCAGAAACGTACCGGATGAGATTCATCGCGCTTTGCGGGTTAGGGCTGCACAGCATGGCCGAAGCGCCGAAGCTGAAATTCGTGAGATACTTGAAAATGCCGTCCAGCCGGAAGGAAGGGTAAAACTTGGTTCTTTACTTGCTAGCATCGGTCGCAAAATCAATTTGAGCGATGATGAATTTTCGATTTTTGAGCAGAGCCGAGATAAATCTCCGTCCAAGCCGGTGGATTTCGAATGATACTGTTAGATACAAATGTAATTTCGGAACCGTTGCGTCGTGCTCCTGAGGCCCGTGTTATTAAATGGATTGATGCACAATCACTAGAAACGCTATTTTTATCAGCCATCACTGTGGCAGAACTGCGTTTTGGAGTTGCAAACCTTCCAGCTGGAAAGCGACGAGATGAACTGCAAACCAGTCTAGAAAATCAAATTTTGCCGCTATTTACCGGACGTGTATGTCCTTTTGATATGGACTGCACGGCCGCTTATGCTGAGCTCATGGCAAAAGCCAAATCTGTCGGCTTAGCAATTGCTGCAGCAGATGGATACATTGCGTCTATTGCGGCTACTAACCGATTTAGCGTCGCGACACGAGATGTCAGTCCATTCCAAGCCGCAGGTGTCAACGTTATCAATCCTTGGGATGATTAGAATGACTCAGGAATAAGGTCACAACTGAGTGGGTCTGAAAATCGTTTAATCTTGCCGGTTATAACCTTCTCACTACCAAAGTGACTGATAGTGTCGTGGTATCTTGCAAGAAGCCTGACAGATAGTCAGTTAGTATGTGTCACGCTGCCTATCAGTAAACTCGTCAAGCAATCCGTGCTCCGCTATAAACTGGATTGCTGATAGATGTTTTATTTGCTGCCTTGTTTCAGCTCGCCCATCAATACCTCTCTCTAGCTCAGACACTCGGTGTTGAGTAACGCCGAGCAATTTTGCCATTTGTTTTTGTGTGAGGTCCAGCTTTTGCCGGACCTCTTTAATTGTTACCGTCAAGCTCCTTTCCTCAAACTATCAATAATTTCGAATCTTATGTACTTTTCTACGTTTCCATCCCCTCTTGCCGATGCTACAATTACAACGTTTTGGCTATCTACCGTAGTAACTATCATAATGTCAGCAGACAGCATTGTGTGTGTTACCGCGTCTGGATAACCAGCGTCAGAAAGTGCATCATGGAAAAACTTTTCTGGAATAATAGAGTCCGTGTAAGGTATTGTGATATTAGTGATTACGGCCATGTTGTTCCCCTTGTTGAGTTTCTGATCTTATTGTCTCATCCTTTAGTTCCAAAATATACCCAATGGGTATAATAGTCAATAAGAAAAACAACCTTTTTACGAATAATTAAAAATAATTTTCTTCTCCTTTTTTTCGTAGCACCGACGCAAGAGTTGAGACTGGCAAGTCAAATATCTTGATTGCCAGTCTCAGGCTGATGTAAACATTACTACTGTTGCCGATAACGGGCGAGGAAAAATTCCCGCCCGTATTAAAGCACCTACCCATATAGGGTTTCGATCCACCTGATCGCTTCAGTGTCATTTACCTTTCCGAGATACCGTTGAGTTGTTGAAAGGTCTGCATGGCGCAAAATCACTTTACTGACGATTTCAATAGGGGTGCCTGATCTTGAAGCATAAGTCGCTGCATGTCGCCGGAGATCATGCGGGCGAAGTTCGATATCTACAAGTCTGCCTGCCTTTTTTACCATTGACCAAGCTGCAACATAGGGAATCGGGAAAATTCGCTCATTGCTGCCGACATTCTTGGATTGGACATAGGGGGTTAACCTTATCAAAATTTTTCGTGGAACATAAACTGTCTCCCCGACACGGCCACTTTTAGGGCTCTGAATAGTCAGGCTTCGTTCTTGGATATCAACTGGAGTCAAGTGCAGGACTTCTCCGACGCGCATGCCACCTCTGGCCATCAATTCCAGCATAAGCCTGTTCCTGATGTTCATGGTCCGAAAGATAATCTCATCAACCGTTTCTTTATCGACAATCTGCCATTGAATGGCTTGGGGTCGCTTGAATATCTTTTTGATAACTGCCGTGTTGCAGGGATTGGTAAGGGAGGGCAATCCAGTGTTGATGCTGAAAGTGTAGAAAGAGGCGAGTACTGAGTAACGGTTCCTTTTCGTTGCCTGTTTGTTGTCTTTGGTCAGCGAAAGCAGAAAGCCCAGCACCTCTTCAGTGGATATGCTGGCAAGATCACGTTTGTCAAACTGGGTTGTAAAACGGGAGAGGACGAACTCACAGGTTTTGACAGTATTTTTTTTTCGAGTTGGCCCGGTGATACTGCAGATGGAAATCGACAGCTTGTGCTACTTTCATGGTGCACCTCCTGTGGTTAGGGTTGTTGGAGCAATATGCTCTCACTGAAGTATACACTATGATGCGGAAAAGCTGACAAGGGGTGCTGACTGGGCTCAGGAACAATCAAAAATCCAAATTGCTCCATTACCAGCCATTTCTTCTGAGAAAATTTCGAATTTGCAACAGTGCAAAATTGCTCCTTTTCTGGCATATTTCTTGGCCATGATCAAGGCCAAAACGATCAGGAAACACCTTAAATTAGCTACTCCGTCTATCCTTTAACATTGGCAACATGAACCATAAACATCCAGCCGCAGCAAATTGTTGGGTGGAGCTGTGATTATGTCAGCTTTTTACTTTCTCTATCATGTGATTGATAACATGGCAGTGCTATTGCTGATCTGTGAGATATTTTTTGCCGATGTTTGCCCGGCGTGAACACCGAGAAACAAATGTCACTAAAGGGGCGGCACAGAAATCTTCCAGCCCTCGATTTATTTCACTCTCGCGATAAGCCTCGTTTATTGTCAGGTATTACCACCGATAGTGGCCGATAGTTATCTCCGCCTCATACATCAATTTCAATGTGGCACATGAATTGCTTATATTCTCACAACCATTCACTTTCCTTGAGGAGACATTCATGCTACAACACAGCTTATTAATAGTTGATGACGAGAAATCATTCTTGAACAGCATCGCAAGGGCATTGCGAAAAGAACGATATTGTCTCGAATTGGCAAATAGCGGTACAAGCGCTCTACAAATATTGAAGGAGAAAAATATCAGCATTATAGTAACCGACCTGAAAATGCCTGGTATGGACGGACTCGAGCTCCTCCATCAGGTTCGCACCCAATATCCTAATGTTTTAACAATCATGCTGACGGCGATCCAGGACCTCGGTGCTACAATGCACGCCATTAACGATATCGGTGTGTATAAGTTTTTCCTTAAGCCACTGGAATTGAACCTTTTTAAGGTTTCTATCCAGCGTGCCATGGAAACTCTGGACCTGCGGAACGATAACCACCATCTCCTCAAACAGGTAAAGACTCGGGACTTCATAATCGGCAATTTTGAACGACAGTTTCCAGGTATCTTAACGGTACAACGTGATTCGGAGGGCTATTACATTCCCGAAGAAGACTGAACCACTCATTTTCTCTGATAAGAGTAATACGTTTCAGTATCGAGCCTTTTGCAATAGGCTCGATCAGTAAATTATAAAAACCACCGTATTCATTTCTCGTGCAAAATATTCTGCCTGCAACAAGCTCTCATTTTGAGAGTTCTACTCTCATTTTGATGGTAATGCTATCATGTGCCCTGCCCCTTTCACCTCCAACACAATCAATCAATATACTGTAATAACTCATATATTGTTTAACAAAGATCCTGGCTCACAAATTTCTTGGATTATTTACAGGTACTTTATGAATTCCCTATTAATTTGTCTTCAACATCGATACCGACAAAATGAACATTCCTCCGCAACTCTCAAAAAGACAATAGCTAGATTTACCTGTTGTCCATACCTGGATCAGAATCTTCAAAGACACCTGACTTAATCCTGGTTGACATAATGATGCCTTACATAAAAAAGTTTCGTGATCTGCCGTCAATTACAGGCAGATCCTTTTAATTTTATGCTGGATTCGGCTAATTTTTGTCACTGCTCCTGACGATGCCTGCCACGAGGAGAAAGGCATCGAAGTGGGCACCGTTGATTGCTTTCACAATCCGATCAATTTCCCCGTGACCAAAACTCATATTTGCACCCCATATTGAATTAAAAACGGACAATGCCTAGTCAATTTGCTGGCAGATGAACTGGCAAGAAATGACAAACTAGGTTACAGTCCCTCTGGTGATAATATCAACCTCCTTTGACAGTCTGCCATTTTGCACGGTATTGGCAAATTTGCTCTCAACCGCTGAGCCGCGAAGAGGCAAGAAGTCACATTGCCCAGGAAAGCGGCAGCTATTTTGATCCCGATTTTGTTGCTGAATTTTTCAGTATTGGGGCTATTTTCCGTGGGAAAATCATGGAATATTTTGACTTCAAACAGCAACCGAGCGTAGCCTTGCAGCAATGAACTAACCCTAATATCATCACAATTTGGACAAGGCACGTGAGTTAGAATATGGACCGATTCAAAATTCTCATAATCGACGACGAAAAAAACGTGGTCTCTGCATTGAAACGTTTTTTGTCCCGCCAAGACTATGAAATTGATTCTGCCTCTGATGGAGAGAAAGGATTGGCAGCCCTCAGCAAACAATCCTTCGACTTGCTGCTCCTTGACTTGAAAATGCCCGGCATGGATGGCATGGCCGTTTTGCGCCAGGCATTAGAAATCGCCCCCGATCTGAAAATTATCATCCAAACCGGTCATGGTGGCGTTGCCGACGCAGTGAAAGCACTAAAAATTGGCGCTACTGATTTTCTTGAAAAAAGCTGTGATCCTGCCATCCTGCGAACGCGTGTCGAGCAGGTATATACTCAATGGTCCCTCAGTCAAGCCAATGCCGCCCTGGCAAAAAATTGCCTCTGCTCCTTCAATTATCCCGCCCTCATCGGTGAATCCTCGGCGATGCTCAAGTTGAAGGACATGATCACCCGCGTGGCACCCACCGATTCAACCATCCTTATCCAGGGGGAAAGCGGCACCGGCAAGGAGATCATTGCCCGCGCTATCCACCATCACTCCATGCGCAACAATCATGATCTAGTAACAGTCGATTGCACTACCATTGGAGAGAGCGTTTTTGAATCAGAACTGTTCGGCCACAAAAAGGGTTCTTTTACTGGGGCCAATGTTTCGGCAACCGGATTAGTTCGTACGGCTGAAAAAGGCACCCTGTTTCTCGACGAAATCGGCGAGCTGTCGTTAAGCATTCAGGCAAAGCTGCTTCGGGTTATCCAGGAAAAAACCATTCGCCCGGTCGGTTCTACGCAGAACCTGCCTGTTGATTTCCGCTTGATTGCCGCCACCAACAAAAACCTGGCTGATGAAGTTGCCAAGGGACTTTTCCGTCAGGATCTCTTCTACCGGTTAAGTTTTGTCACACTCACGATATCGCCTTTGCGTGAGAGAGAGGGTGACATTACCCTTATCGCCAATGATCTGATATCAAACATCCAGACGCCATTGGGGAAACCCGCGACAATCACCCGTGATGCTATGCTGCTATTGCAACGATATGATTGGCCGGGCAACGTCCGTGAGTTGGAAAATATCTTACGCGGTTCAGCTATTTTTTCGGAAAATGGACAAATTACCCCCGGCAATCTCCCTGCTCATATTTGCAATTACTCGCAACAGGCCGCCAAGCATCCTGGCGAAGTTGACACATACACCCTCGCCCAACACGTGATGGCCGCCATCAAGAGTGCCCTGGCACAGGCCAACCAGAGCCGCAGGCAAGCTGCCCAGTTGTTGCAAATCTCCGAGGCAACTTTGTATCGAAAAATAAAATTGTACAATCTGTAAAGCCTGATACCGGGGGAAACTCACACGGCAACCTGGTTGCGGCCGCGCTGTTTGGCATCATACAGTCTTTCATCTGCCAGGGTGATAATATTGCTCCAGTTGTCGGAATTACTTGCGGCGAAGCTGGAAATACCGATACTGGCGGTTACAATTACCGTTTCTCCAGCGAAAACATAGGCAGAACCACGAATTGACTCCAGTAATCGCTCGGCGACCTGGACGGCTCCTGCAATTTGAGCTGCCGGTAATACCACGACGAATTCCTCGCCACCATATCGAAAACAGCTATCAATCTTACGGAAGGTTGCCTCGAGCAACTTGGCAAAACCTTTCAGTACTTCATCGCCTGCGTCATGACCGTAGGTGTCATTAATCCGTTTAAAATGGTCCAAATCCAACATCATGCAGGTGCAATCGATACGATATCGTTTCCACCGTTGAAATTCTTTTTGTAATACCGCGGTGAGCTGGCGTCGGTTATACAGCCCGGTCAACGGATCTGATATGGTCAAGCGTCGCAACTCCCTTTCCGTTTCTTCCTTTGACTGGAGGGCCTCTTCAAGGAGTTTGTTTTTCACCACGAGTTGTTGCAGCAGCTCTTTTTTCTCCTGTGCCAGTTGGTAATAAGCCACAGCCTCGTGCAGCGAGGATTTTAGATCACTGGGTTCAAGCGGCTTAGCAATGAATTTGAACAAATGACCGGTATTTATACAGGGAATAAGTTGTGCCGTATGGGTGTAGGCACTGAGAGCCATTCGCACTGTTTCCGGATACCTTTCCTTAACCTCAGTGAGCAGAGTCAGGCCATCCATTGACGGCATTCTCATGTCGGCGACGATGATGTGAATCGGCACACCCGTCATTATTTCGAGCGCTTCAGCACCACTTTTGGCAAAATATTTGCCAAAGTCTTCCTTGTACAGCAACCTCTCAATGGAATGCAGGGTAAAAATTTCATCATCAACAAATAACACATTAATTACACTCATTGTTCCCTCTGCTCGTAAACAATATTAAAGCGTGAGACAGACGCCGAAACGTCTGTTATTCACCCGCCGGCACTATGGAAATTGCCATGCGCCGGATCTCCCTGAATTCCTCGGGATTGAGTGGTTTGGAAATGAACTCATAAACAGCTACCTTTTCCAACACCTGGTCCCTTTCTCTCTTTTCCATGGTTGCGCTGACCACCAAACGCAGAATTCGGGAAAAACGATTACTGACAATTTCCAAGAGTTCCAGGCCAGTCATTTCCGGCATGCGCAGGTCAGTTACCAAAATATCAACCTTTCCCTCGGCAAGGATGGCCAATGCATCCATGCCGCTCTCGGCGAAAAGCATCCGGCATGGCTCCCGTCGCAGAAAACGACACATCGAGTTGAGAGTACTTTTCTCATCGTCGACAAAAAGAATCGTCGGGAGGAAATCAATCATCACGGCCACCTTGTGGTGGTTTGGCCAACGGTAGCAGGAGGGTTATGATGGTTCCACCTTGCGGTGGACACACGCAGGAAATTTTGCCGCCATGTTTGTTGACGATTATATCATAGGTGGTGCTCAGACCGAGTCCTTTACCGGAACCAGGCTCATGTGTGGTAAAAAAAGGATCAAAAATACGGATCTGTTCCTGCTCGGGAATGCCTGGGCCATTATCTTCAATGACACAGCCGACATGCCTCGAATCGGCAAAGGTTCGAATGGTGATTTGACCCTCCGTCTCATGCAATCGTGAATTGATGGCCTGGATGCTGTTGATAAGAACATTGAGCAGTGCCTGTTTGATAAGGACCGACTGCCCTGACAGCGGTGGTAAATCAGCAAGGTCTGTTTCTATGGTTATGCCATGCTCAGTGATATTGCGGGAGAGCATAAGCGTTTCGCCAATTGCCAGATTCAGGTCAAAATGGTCGATTTGATCATGGAAGCCGGCGCTTGTAAAATTTCGCAGGATATTGACCACCTCGTTGATCCGTTCGAATCCGTTGGAGTTTTCCTTGAATATTTTCAAGGTTTCTTCACTGATATTGTCATACTTGATCCGCTGTTTCTGGGATGCTATACCCTGTGTCAACTCAGGCAGCAGTGCTTGCCTTAAGCAATTTTCTGCAAGGTTATCATAAAGACGCAGGATGGTGACAAAATCGACAAGATATTCCTCAAGACAGGCCATATTGGTACGTATAAAATTAAGCGGATTGTAGAGCTCATGCGCGATTCCGGTAGCCAACTGGCCAACGGATGCCAATTTTTCATGGATCATTAGTTGTGATTGTGCCTGCTCTAATTCCCTGGTGCGTTGACGAACCCGTTGTTCAAGTCCTTTTTGTGCTTCTGCCAGTGCGACCTCGGCTTGTCGCCGCTCATTTATTTCCTGCTGCAGTTTTATATTGCTGGCGGCAAGACTTTCAGTCCGCACAGCAACCAGCCCCTCCAGCTTGCTCCGATGACTTTCCAGTTCTCCCTGGGATTGAGCCAAACTCTGAACATTCTCCTCAAGTTTTTGGGTAACGCCCCTATTCCATTTATGGAGCTCGTACAGTTGAACAGCATTAGCGCAATTGTACATGACGAGGCTGAAGAGGGTCAGCCTATGGTCGTCGATTTTTTGATACTCTTCGTCCAGATAACAAATAAACATGCCGCGCACTCTTGTTGTAGTAGCCAAGACATGCAGGAGAAGTTGTTTCTTACCGTGCGAAGATTTAAAAAATACCGGCTTTTTCCTTTTTAGCACCCAATGAAAGAGCTTCATCTTGATTAGATGTTCGACCTCTGCGACAAGTACATTCCTTGCATCATTCGGCCTAACACTTTTGATCACGAAATCTGCGCTTGTTTCGTCAACGAGAAAAAAACCTCCATCGGTAAATCTGATGAGTTGCGCACTGCGCTTCATGGCTATGTCCAGGATGGTATCCAGGGAGGACTCTTTGGTATCACTGAGATGAAGATTGAAGTCGCCAAACATGATCGCCTTCTGCAGAGCATCATTGACATTACGATTAATAGTCTTCAGGAGTGCTATTTCCTGCTCAAGGCCGACTGCAGTATGTTGGGGGGCATTGTTCTTCACAAGAGAATATTGAGTAATGTTTTTTCTATGTTTTGTGCCTGAGCGACAATGCTTCGCAAGGTGTTACCGGAAAGAGAACACATATCCCAAACATCCGGATTGATCGGGGGTACCTGATACACTCCACTGTTCCCCATAGCGGCGGCATGAGCCAGTACATCGGCAAGATGCACAAAGCCAGCTTCGACCAGGTTGTGGTGAAATTCATGATGATTGAGAACACTGTCAACAATACCGGCGGGAAAATTCCAATTTTCCAAAAGCCTTCCGCCAAGCAAACCATGATCAAACCCCCAGATTTCTCTCTCCGCCGGACACAGAGGAATTTTCTCCTGTCCTGCCATCAAGATCGCTTCCCTGAGCATTTCCGGCCTAGCCTGTAACATAACCAGCCTGCCAATATCATGAAGTAAACCGGCAAGAAACAACCTTTCATGGTCAGCCACTACCAATTGTTCCCCTAGACATTTACAGAGAATTCCGCAACCTACCGAATGTCGCCAGAAACCCTGCATATCAAAATCAGCAACTTGGCATTCCTGGAACATCCCGATAAGGGCAATACCGATAGCTATATTTTGCAACTCTCTCTGGCCGATTATGGTAACTGCACGGGACAAACTCTCTATGCGGCTGGGAAATCCATAAAAAACACTATTGACAACACGAAGGATTTTAGCAGACAGGCCTACATCCCTGCCGATTATTTCGGCAATAGCAGACGAGGAATATTGACCATTCATGGAATTAAAGAGATGCACCACGGTCTCGGGCAACACCGTCAGCCGAATTTCACCGGCGAGAATTTCCTTAATGCCCTCATCGCCTTTTTTTGCCATCCCTCGAAAAACGGCTTTTGGTGACGATGGTGCCATGCGGTATCTCTGAACAACGGCTGCTACTCCAAATCGCGCCATATCTCCCGCCGCACAACAGAGAAAAATCTCCCGTAAAGGTATCTCTGCCGCTGTCTCGGGACGAGGCAAGGTAAAGGCATCGTCTATCAGTGCCGCAGCCTTCGCAAGAAATTCGTTATCGATTACCACAACCGGCTCCTCCGCTTCCCCAGCCTCGCCGAACTCTATCCAGGCCTCGGTAATCCCCCAGATATTCAATATCCTGAAGGCTTTTTCACTGAGACTGCATCCTTGATTGAGCAGTAACCGTCCCTCCAGCGAAAAGACGTCTTTTGCCAACACCATGCCAGGATTAAGATTGTCTATTGCCAGCAGTTTCATGCTCTTCCCACACTGGTTGTATTGCTTTATTTCCCGGTAAAAAGCGATTTTCTCCCCCACTTTCCATCAACTCGAACTGTGCGGTTATATTGCCTGGAGGCCCATCGCCCCCATCTCTGAGGTAATCCGGCAGAGAACCATTGCTAGGTTTTACTCCTTCCGTCTCTTGAAAATCATTCCGCTTCTCCTTGATCATACTCTTTTCCCGGAAAACTTGAGCCAATTCCCGTAGAAGACATTCAGCCAGCTGTTTCAAACCCAATTGCTTATCGAAACATCTGTGCACTCCTGCCTGGGAATAAAATTGTTTGTCAAACAATTGCCGGCCAAAGAGCACAATGACCCTCGGCGGAGCAGTGCTTCTGTTTACCCTCAACATAAAACCGTTAATTGGCCTGACGACAGCTTTCCTGGCATTGATGAGTACCAGATCAATTGTGTTCCTCTTAAGAATTTGTAATCCATTGTCAAAATTATCTGTGAATATCAATAAATGTGGAAAGAGGGCACGGGCCAACTGGGCTTGTAACCCCATTTCTTCACCAATGAGAAGAACAGATTGACTGTGACAGAGAGTCTCGTGAAGCATTGTATCACCTGACAAATATAAATGTAGCTCGTACTTAATATTTATTGTAATCAAACTCTGTTTTTTTCGTGCAATTCATACTCATCGCCCCGGATATACTTCCGGAAGATACACGGTAAACACTGAGCCGCAGCCATGTTCACTGGCCACGGTGATGGTTCCCCCCAGAGCCTTCACGGTGTCTATAGCACAGACCAGGCCAAGTCCGGTTCCCCCGTCAATTGTCTTGGTCGTGAAAAATGGATCGAAAATTTTACTTAAATCATCCGCAAGAATACCTGTTCCCCTATCCCAGACAGTTATCGAGGCATATCTCCCTGGGAGCAGACCCGCAAGAATCTCATTCCTTTCACCATTTACGCTGAGAACGTCGGTACCTATTGTTATTGTTGCATTTATATCCTCAATTGTTTCACAAACAGCATCAACTGCGTTTATCAGCAGGTTGCAGAGTATTTTATCAATCTCTGATTGACTGGCGGCAACTTCCACCTGTTTTATGCAAGGTAAAAAATCTATACGATGATGTCCTGTACCAAACACCCCATACACCAGTAACGAATTTCTGACTGAAGTATTCAAGTCCACCGATCGGGAATTACTTGTATTTTTATCTGCAGCGAGATCAAGAAGTTCACTACAGAGTACATTTGCCTTGCGACACGCCTCTTTCACCACCATGAGTGATTCTGTTGACATAGAGATATTGCCCACATGAATCATAAGATCACACTGCCCTTGGATGATTGTAAGTAAGTTCTTCAGATCGTGAGCGTTACTCCCGGCAGCACGCCTTATATGATCACATGACACCATCACATCCACTCCTGAATTGCCTGCTGCTCTTCGACAGTATCAATTTGTTCAAAGTTTGCGGGAGGCCACCATTCCGGTGGTTCCTGAAAATAGTTTTTTGCCTCGGGGTCGGCAGGCTTTCCAAATTTCTTAAACTCTTCATCCAAACAGATAAAAGCCGCCATTTTGTTACTGATACACCATCTCACCGTTTCATCCGCCAGGTTAGCTCTCAGTGGGCCAATCGCCTCCCAATAATGCTCAAAGCGAAAAAGCACCACTTCGTTGCGCGGATCAATAAATTTGACAATTCCCATGGATACCTCCATTTTCTTATTCATTCCCAAGGTGTTTTATTATTGCCCGATGGAAGGCGAGTAAGAAAAAATTTGCAATTACGGTGCCAATCGTTACGCGAGACCCCAAAAGATAATCTGCGGTCACACAGACTCCAGGGAAGCATCCGGATTATATATTTTCTCTGCCTTGCAGATATTTTTCACAGCGTAAGAGAAATGAAAAACGACCCACTGAGTGGGGTGGGCGGGGGAGTGCCAGCATGGTCTCAGTGCGCAGAGACGTCGATCAAAATGAGAGACAATGAGAGATTCTGCCACGCCAGTCCGTTTCTCTCCTGGGTTTCCCGCCATTAAAAATGGGAAAATGAATTCACCGCAGATGTGCGCAAAAAACATCAACAAGGATACTTTACCCCTCAAAGCGAAAATTATGCTTTCTTCCTCCTGCGTGCGGCGGCGAGTCCAACTAAGCCCGTACCCATTATGTGCATAGTAGCTGGCTCGAGGACGGGGGCAGTACCAGCATCCTCCGTAACAGGGATGTAGCCCTGCCAAGTCTGACCAAAGGTTTCCGGATACCAATGTTGGTTACCACCGTAGTTTGTCAGCCACGACAAAGTGCTCTTTTTCATTATTGTCGGCCAATATTCGAGACGCAAGTCCCAACCATGATATATAACATAAAGATATCATGGGTAAATCCCAGAAAACAGATGTTTCCTCTCACCTCTCGCAAAATGAGAGACGATATGTTTTTTATGCCGGTGCACAACGAAATCCCCACGCAGCGCTATCAAGAACACACCTTTGTGGCATTAATCCCAGGGCATGAGAGAGTTGTATTGCAAATTCTTCACTTTGCCTTCGGCACCTCTGTTAGTCGCCAACAGACCTTCCGAAAAGCGTTTTTCCCACAGCTTAATACTATATTAACATAATCATATTAATATGTTACGTATGTAAATATTTTCACCTAGGCAGTTGGCACGCTCATTGCAAACTCTATTGCAACGTTGGCCATACGTGGAGAAAAAGACTTACAGCAAATCGAAGATCAAAATATCACTAACCAAAAATCAATAGGAGCAAGAAAATGAAAGTAAAAAGATACATCGTGTCTTTTCGGCAAGCCTGCCATGACACCATAAAAGTGATCTGCTACAATCGGTACCCTTCTTATAACCAATGGAGGATTACCGATGGATCAATCACCAGCATTCCCCCTCGCTACACTACCAGAA
>Ga0209697_10000103_pt1 | contig 120618 bp, 97 predicted proteins | sample AliMusrvi5mmetaG_FD_184115 | JGI IMG/M metagenome (GOLD analysis project Ga0209697, IMG submission 184115) | Freshwater lake bacterial and archeal communities from Alinen Mustajarvi, Finland, to study Microbial Dark Matter (Phase II) - Alinen... | ecosystem: Environmental > Aquatic >... | reverse complement strand
GTAATCAGCTTGACTGCAGACTCCCGGAATTCCTGTGTGTATTTCTTCCTCTTTTTTGTCATGGAACACCTCCTCGCGCGGTCTAACCCGCTCTTAAAAAAGTGTCCACCTTTTCAATACCACCTCAACTCCGTCCTTGCGATAGAACAACTCGTCATCAGCATGGTGCCTTCTCCCGACTGAAAAGCTTTGAAAATGCGGCATTTTTGTATCGGAAAGGGAGAACCGTCAGGAAGGAAGGGTATGATGAATCAGGTCGTGCATGTTTTTGCCGAGCAGTTCCTCTTTGCTATCATATCCCAGCTGATCCACGCAGGCCTTGTTGGAGAAGGTACAGCACCCGTTTTTGTCAATGCCGTAGACGCCTTCGGCGGTGGAGTTCAGTATCAAACTGAGCATTTCCTTGCTTTCCCTGAGCCCCGCTGTCAATTGACCAGCCAACTGCTGCGCTCTGAATCGAGTGTTCAGGAGAGAGAAGACGAACCCGAACAAGAGCAGACTGGTGATAGCCCCACTAACAAGAATGCCATAGACTTTCCCGTATTCTACCTGTCCCGTTGTCTGCGTGAAGCGGAGATGCCAGGTATGATGATGGAAAGCAAGAGGAATTTGTAGGGCCAATCGTGATATATCATCTCTTTCCGGCCCATCCTCCATCTGTTCGCTGTCGTATAGCATCGAATCGGGAGATATCTGCTCGTCATCGAAAATCTGCAAACGAATCTGGCGTTCTCTTTTTTTGTCTCCTCCCCCCCAAATACCGCCCATAAGATCATTCATTCGATAGGGACTGTAGACCCATCCATGGAGTGCCGCACGGCGTTGCCCGATGGTATCGACAATGGTTCCTTTCATGTAAACAGGGATATATATCAATACTCCAGCCTGGATATTTTGGTTGGACTCCTGTACCAAGGTTACTTTTCCGGAGAGGACCGCCGCATCTGCATCTCGCGCCAGTTCCATTGCCGCTCGGCGTACAGGTTCGGAGAACATATCATAGCCTATTGCTCGAAGGTTCCGACCTGAAAACGGTTCGAGATAAATGATGGAGGTATAGAGTGCCCTGTCACCTTCTGGCCTCACTTTGTAATCAGCAAAACCTTGCCTATGGATTTCTTGGATATGTTGCGGCAACCGTTCACGGGGAATCATCAGCGAAAAACCAATGCCCTGTATACCGGGTAGATACTGTTCGACCTTTTGATCTGTGGTGAAGTTCTTCCAGGAATCCCGTGTAACGTGATCCGAAGCATCGAAGAATGCGGCAGCGCTTCTCAATATCTGGGCATGGGCATCCATTCGCGCAGATATTCTGAGCTGGATTTCAGTACACACTGATTCGAAGGCCTTTGCCCCATCGGCTTCCACTTCTATTTTGGTGTAAATAGCGGCAACTGATGTGAGTATTAATCCCACTGATAGCAGAATCCAGGCTAGCCAGATATTTTTATGAACTTCGTTTTGGTTAAGTGACATTATTTCGGTTTCTCATTGATGCATGTCGCCTCGTTACCGATGGGTAATAGCGTTACCTTAAAACCCTTAGTTTTTTATCGAAGCACCTCTATTGTTGCGAGCTATTTACTTAAGAAGTATCTCACAAAATCAAGGAGCTCTGAAGTAGAAAATGGCTTCTGCATGATGGAGTCAGCCCCTAACATTTTCGCAGTCGGGAGGTATGCCTCAGGTCTTAGCCTACCCCCCCCTGACATAGCAATAATAAATGGTTTTGGATTCTGCTTTTGAAGTTCCATTATTACTTCAATGCCTTCTTTTTCAGGCATAACAAGATCTGTTATCACCAAGGCTGGCTTATTGGCATAATAGGCTTTCATTCCCGAGTGACCATCAGAAGCAGCGACAACCGGGTATCCCGCGCTACGCAAACGTATGCAAAGCATCTCTCTCAAATCATCATCATCATCAATTACAAGTATTGTCTTCTTCATCTATTGGAAAATATTAAATAAGGGATGAGTAGCTACCCTGACTTGAATGGTTCAGGTTTTATCAATTAAAACAACTGAAGTTGTTGGTACCAGTTACCTTATTCACGTTTCACACCGTGACTGATACTATCAATACCTGTTTTGTATGGTGTTGGTCCGAACCACGTTGAAAGCAGCCCTAGTCGGGTCGCCGGAATCTTGCTTCAACTGTACCGAATTAAGTAGCATCAACTTTCCTTTCTACTCTCATCAAGTACCTTCCTGAGGAGTGTGGCAATAACTTGCTTGCTCAAGGGTTTCATAGCGAATCCTTTGAAGCCTGCTGCTTTTGCCTGTTCTTCATTGATAAGCGTGCTGTAGCCCGTGCAGAGGATAATCGGAAGGCCAGGCCTTATCTGCCATAATTTCCGGGCGAAATCGATGCCCGTCATGTCCGGCATAGTCTGGTCGGTGATTACCACGTCAAAACTGTCTGGTTGTTGCTGAAAGATGACAAGGGCTTCACTGCTCCTTGTCAGTGCAGTGACAGCATACCCCAATTGCCCGAGCATCATTTCGCCCAAATCAGCCAGTATCTCCTCGTCGTCAACCAAAAGGATGCGTTCTGTCCCAGAAGGCGCAACCTCGCAAGTCTCAACCTCAGAGACAACCTCCTGCTCAATAGCAGGGAAAAACACCCTGAAAACCGTACCACCTCCAAATTTATTTTCACTGGTGATGAATCCGCCATAGCTGGTGACAATGCCATGCACGATGGAGAGCCCCATGCCTGAACCTTTACCGACCTCCTTTGTGGTAAAATAAGGGTCAAAAATTCTGCCCCAGATATCCGGTTCTATGCCTGAACCCGTGTCGCTGATCGTGAGTACCACGAAACCACCAGGCTGCACTTCTGGATGTTTCTGGATTTCATCTTGTAAAAGTTCGTAGTCGTTAAGAGTGATGTCAAGGATGCCCCCGGTCTGTTCCATGGCGTGGCAGGCATTGGTGCAGAGGTTAATCAGTATTTGATGCACCTGTGTCGGATCGGCAAGAATGGGCCTGGTTTTGGTATTAATATGCTCTATAATTTCAATAGTTGAAGGTATCGAGGCGCGGAGAAGTTTCAGGGCTTCCTGGACAATTCGAGCAGGGTCGAGGGGGCTCAGTTTGATTTTCTCCTGACGGCTAAAAGAGAGAATCTGCTTGACCAGGCCTGCTGCCCGTTGGCTTGCTTCCATGACTTTGTTAAGATTTTTGGCAGTAAAAGATTCCTGGGGAATGGTATCCTTGGCGATTTCAGTGAACCCCATAATCGCACCGAGGATATTGTTGAAATCATGAGCAATGCCACCTGCCAAGGTGCCGACAGACTCCATCTTCTGGGCCTGAAGTAGTTGTAATTGGAGTCTATTGTTTTCTTCTTCGGCCCGCTTGCGTTCAGTGATGTCATATAACATCACCAAGTGCTCCCCTTTAAATTTGTTGGAAATCGAAGCGGCGTTAATCAATACGGTTTTATCCGTAAGGTCTTTGCACCTTACAATCACTTCCAGCGGCGAAAAAGCTGAACCTGTCTGCTTTGCTGCATCAAAGTTTACTTGCCAGGCTTCAGTTACCTCTTGTCGATAAACAGAGTCGGGATAGGCTTTGGGCCACCAGTGTGCGAGAGTTGGAATATCTTCCAAGGTATAGCCAAATGTTTGAACAAACGCGGGATTCAAGTAGCTAATATTTTGTTGTTCATCATTAATTGCCATCGGTACCGGTGAAGCATCAAGGATGGATCGATACCGCTCCTTGCTTTCTGTCAGTTCTGCCGTCCGTTCAACCACCCGCAGTTCTAATGATTTATTGATTTGACGATTCTCCTCAAACTGTGACCTTAACCATGTCGCCATCTTGCTGAAATTACGGATCAGATTGTTTGTTTCTAACATGCCACTTTCAGGCCAGGCAATTTTTTCATCACTTTTCATCAACCGGATCGGTAAGTCCTGCGTGATCAAGCAAAGCTTGTCGATCGTAGCGATAAAACGACGGCTCAATAATTCGGCCAGTACCAGCGCTCCGAGTAAAATAAAGAACAGCAGAGATAACTTGCACGCATAGTTATGGTAGAGCTTGCCCTGGTAAGGTGCTAAGGGCTGTTCTAAAATTAATTTCCAGTTTGCCAGGTTGTCGACAGTGGCTTCAACCACATAAGAAGATTGTTTCCACCGTTCCGAGATGGTCACGTAGGGAGTCATGGCTGGTATCCATTGACTTATTTCTGCATCAAGACGGTTTAATGTTCCATCAAGGCGCACAAAGGGCTCCATTATCTTTTGATCGGATCGGTTGGACATGATGACATTATTATTTCTGTCCACCACCGTGTAGCGAATAGCCTTGTGCCCTGAATTGGCGTCAAAAAGGTTCTGAAGTTGGCTAAAATCAAGAACACCAAAAACATAACCATTGTACTTCTCACTGATGATCACCGGCGCAAGCATCAGCGCTCTAGGCATAATTTCACCAACTTTTCCCATGATTACCTCAGAAAGCATCGGCTTGAGCGTTCGCTGGAGAATCGGCACATAAGGACGCTCTGCGAAACTGATTCCTATGGTACTTAATCCCTTCTCGTCTACCAGAGGTGAGAATGCCACTGAGATGGCCTCTTTGTTGGTCACGGGCTATCCGTGCTTGAAATCGATTATTTCTTTCTACCGTTCACTGCTTCCATCATGGCTGCCGCTCCCTTCTCCATACTGGCCCGAACGGGATCAAGATCAAGTCGGGAATAGATAGCTGTTGCTTGTTGGCTCTTATGGCCCAGGCTCTTGCCAATAATGGGTAGACTCGATCCGGCAATAGCTTGCCAACTACCCATGGTCCGCCTCAAGTCGTGAATGCGGACACCTTCAATACCTGCTGCTTTGCAGATCCGCCCCCATGCCTTCTTAGGTTCCACAAGGTGGCCGGTGATTCCCGATCCAGGAAAAACAAAGAAAGAGGAACACCCCCTCCTTCGCTCCTGGAGAATTTCAAGAACGGCTCCGGTCAGCGGTACAGTCTGTGGGGTTCCGTTCTTGGTTTCCTGAATCCTCCAGGTGGCGTTTTTCAAATCAATATCACTCCATCGCATGGAAAGGACATTGGCACGTCTGGCACCAGTCATAAGGGCAACAAGAAAGAAATCTCTGGCAGTAGTGTTCAGTTCCTGCTCCACGGCTTGAAAGAACCGTGACAATTCTTCACCATTCAGGAACCTATCACGGGACTGTTCAGAGAATTTCTTTATACCCCTGCAAGGGTTCAGTTCTTCCCACAGGCCAAATTCGATAGCCCTACCAAAAACCGAGGACATGAGTGTCAGCACCCTGTTGGCATGAACTTGTCGGTTTTTACCGATCTTGCCATGGATGGTGGCAATGTCCCTTCTGGAGATGGTAGAAAGTTTCTTGCTGCCTATAGATGAAGCCAGATGGCGCTCATAATAGCGTTGATCTTCTTTCCAGGTCCCTTTTTTAATCTTGGCGTGGCGCTCTAGGTAGATGTCAAACAATTCCGCAAAGGTCATTTCTTCACGCTGCCGTTTTAACTTATCTGCTGGATTCTCCCCCACGGCAAACTGGGCGTTGATCTTCTCCGCCTCCTTGCGGACCTGCTCGACAGTGAGACCGCTCCCCCAAACTCCTATGTTTATCCGTGACGGTTTACCTTGATGCCAGCGGTACACCTGGAAGGTTTTTCTGCCTGTAGAAGATACTCGGACAAGCAGATGATTCACCTTCATATCGTAGAATTCAAGGCGTTGGCCTTTTTCGGGAAGAGGAAGGGCTTCGATTTCCGATGCGGTAAAGTTAATTGCCTGCTTTGCCATGGCCCACGGTCTCGGATTTGGGTTATGTATGGGTTAGGTTCCTGGTTATGGGTTAGGTGTCCTGGTTACTCTTTGTTAACCTTAACCTATCCACTAACTTGCTAATTATCAAGGCAAATAGCACACCATCAACCTCGGTAAACTATACGAACCAGAGACTTCTAAGCCGTAGGTCGCAGGTTCGAATCCTGCCTGGCGCACCATAATATCAAGCAAGCACTTAGCCGATTCAGCTAGGTGCTTTTTTATTTAGTACTACCTTTGAAAAAAAATCCCGGGAAAGCGTAGCCAACTTGGGCTACCTACTGCTCGGTGGTGGTGATCACTGCGACGAGCTTTCGTATTACAACTTCTGGAATGGACAGGGTTTGTCTTTTTTGTAATATCCATAATAGCCCCCGGTCAATCGGGGCCGACCTAGACCAAAGCCAACCTAACCATTTTTCTACCGCGATTTTTATGACAAAATAGTTTTCCGTACACGCAGGATGCTTTTTTAAATTGTCATATCATTTTGTATGGTTGCATATTCGTTAATGGCATCTACTAGAGACTGGGGATCGCGCTGCCTGGTTGAACCCTTCGCTTCCCAGACCTCCTGCAATTTCAGGGTTTATGAAATACTATAGTGGTCCCCAAAATTTGGGTAATATGGTAAGGAGGAAAACGTACCTTCAACCAAAAGCATTATTTTCAGCGATCACAAGGAGAACAAAATCGGTGAGCCCCCATCAAGCAGATCGATTCATCTATGTTGTCGGCGAACAACAGCGCGCCATTATTGCGGAAAATGCAGAGACTTTCTCCTTCACCCAGCACAACATGCAGCAAATCGACACGAAAGAACTCGTATCGGTGGTAGCCAATGTTTTCGCCAAAGGACAATTTTTCCCAGGTCCCGACGAGGCGCTTACCTCTGTCATCCATGAATTAACCAGCAGAGCGGACGTTTTTAGAAGCGCATCATCCCACCAGGCAATTAACGGGCGATGCACACTCATCACCGCATTTAAACGTCTGGATGGAGAGATTTCCGTTCAAGTAGCGGCCACGGTTCCCGTTGAACCGGGCACACTGAACCTGGAGAAACCAGACAGCTTTCATGCATTTTTACTGGAAATTCTGCCCGAATTTCAGCAGGCCTTCACGGAGGAAGCCTATGCGCCTGACTCGAAACTTATTAATATTATTAAAGAAACAACAATACACCACATAAACAAAAAACTTCACTGAAGCGCTCGGCCTCATGTAATCGAGGCAGGCGATCTTCCTGCACTCTATTCTCGGTATCATCAATGTTGACCAGAGTTGCTCTTCTTGGCAAGATGGTTTTTGCTCTGTTGATACTAAAAAACGCACATGCTGGCCGCGTACACGGGGCACACAAAACCCGGTTCCCCGGGCATCAAACCCTGATTATAGTTAAACCCCCTGGCAACTATCTGCCTTTATCGTATTTTTCTTTTTTTTAAACACACCCCTATGGATAACAAACAAAAATACAATGTGATTTTTGCGGTTTTTGCCATCTTCGGCATCCTGATCATTCACGAAATGTGGGTCGAGCAACAGAGCATCAAGGCGGTTCCTTACAGCCAGCTTGAAACACTTCTTCAGCAGGGCAAGGTTGGGGAATTGACCATCCGGGAGAAATTCATAACCGGTGAACTGAAGGAGGCCGACGAAACCGGCAAAAAAATCATTGTAGCCAATCGGGTTGATCCCGGTCTTGCGGAACAGCTTTCGAAATACAATGTGCCGTTCACCCAGGTATACGAAAGCAAATTTTTAGCAACCCTCCTTTCCTGGATCATTCCGGCTCTCGTCTTTTTTGGCATCTGGGCTGTAATCATGCGAAAATTCGGCGACAAACAGGGTTTGGGCGGCGGTTTCATGAGCATCGGCAAATCCAAAGCCAAGGTCTATGTGGAACACCAGACCGGCGTCACTTTCGAAGATGTCGCCGGGGTTGAAGAAAGCAAGGCCGAGCTACAGGAGATTGTCGATTTCCTCAAAGCACCCGATGATTATGGCAAGCTCGGCGCGCGAATGCCCAAGGGGGTTCTCCTCGTCGGCCCTCCGGGAACGGGAAAAACCCTGCTGGCCAGGGCGGTGGCCGGGGAGGCCAGTGTCCCCTTCTTCTCGATCAGCGGCTCGGAATTTGTCGAAATGTTTGTGGGCGTGGGTGCCGCCCGTGTACGGGATCTTTTCGATCAAGCAAGAAAATCGGCCCCAGCGATCATCTTTATCGATGAACTCGATGCCTTAGGGCGGGCTCGCAGCGCAGCCGGATTAGGGGGCAACGACGAAAGGGAGCAGACCCTCAATCAATTATTGGTCGAGCTGGATGGTTTCGACCCGTCCAGCGGTCTCGTACTTCTGGCCGCCACCAACCGCCCGGAAGTGCTTGACCCTGCCCTGCTGCGGGCCGGTCGTTTCGATCGGCAGGTGCTGGTCGACAGGCCTGACAAACTCGGCCGCATTGCCATTCTCGAAGTACATATGAAAAAGATCCAAATGGGAATCGATGTTGACGCCAGCCAGGTGGCTGACCTGACCACCGGTTTTTCTGGGGCAGATCTTGCCAATCTGGTCAACGAGGCAGCGTTGCTGGCCACCCGCCGTAAGGCCACGCAAGTCGAAATGGTTGATTTTACCCAGGCGATTGAACGGATCGTGGCGGGCTTAGAGAAGAAAAACCGGCTACTCAATCCCCGGGAGCGGGAGATTGTCGCCTACCATGAAATCGGCCATGCCTTGGCGGCTCTAGCCATTCCAGGTACAGATCCTGTCTATAAAATTTCGATCATCCCCAGGGGGATAGGGGCGCTCGGCTACACCCTGCAACGACCGACGGAAGACCGTTTTCTTATGACCAAAGAAGAGCTTGAGCATAAAATAGCCGTGCTGCTGGGCGGCCGGGCAGCGGAAAAACTCATTTTCAACCACCTTTCTACCGGGGCCTCCGACGATATCGCCAGGGCCACGGATATTGCCCGGAACATGGTCACCCGCTATGGCATGGACCCGGAAATCGGCTTTGTGGTCTATGAAGAAAATCATCAGACTTTTATGGGCCCGCAAAGCCCAGGCGTCAGCGGTTGCATGATCAGTGACAGCACCGCCCAACAGATCGACGCCTCTGTGCGAAAAATTATTGACGATACCTTTGCCGTGACCTTCAGAATCATGGATAACAACCGAGCGGTCCTGGAGCGTTGCGCCAAGGCGCTTTTGGAAAAAGAAACACTCTTGGAAAAAGAGCTGGTCGAATTAACCAGTGATTTGCAGCGATAAGCCGAATGACACGGTGCAACCGAAAGATTTGCCTTAGCTTCGGGATCTGCTCTGCCTCTCACAGAGAGGTAGGTTACCCTGCCTCGCTTTAGACAAAAAGGTTACGAGGTCCGCAAATACCATGTTCAACAAAAAAAGGGCGGCCTTTACGGGACGCCCTTTGTGCTGATCAGATAAACCGACCGGATCAATATTTGCTCAGATAATTGTCCAGTTCCCAATCAGTGACAGCAGTACGGAATGAATCCCATTCCTTCTCCTTACCTTCGACATATTTTCCGAGGATATGTGAACCAAGGGAATCCTTGGCAATCGGATTGGCCTGAAGGACCTGAATGGCTTCCTGAAGATTTGCCGGCAGACTGGCAATTCCGGCCGCCTCTTTCTCAGCAGGAGTCATCTCGAAGATATCGACATTGACCGATGGCGGCACCGCCAAGTTGTTCTTGATGCCGTCCAGACCCGAATTCAACATCATGGCGAAGGCCAGATACGGATTGCAGGTGGGATCCGGGCAACGCACCTCGGTCCGGGTTCCCATGCCGCGGGAGGCCGGGATACGGATGAGGGCGGAACGGTTTGAGGCAGACCAGGCCACATAGACCGGTGCTTCATAACCGGAAACCAGACGTTTATAAGAATTGACCAGCGGATTGGTTATAGCGCAGAAGCCCCGGGCGTTTTTCATGATACCAGCAATGTACTTATAACAGACATCGCTCAACTGCAGCGGGCCTTTCTCATCAAAAAAAGCGTTGGTGCCGTCGAGCTTGAACAGGGACTGATTGGTGTGCATCCCTGAGCCGTTGATGCCAAAAACCGGCTTGGGCATAAAGGTAGCATGCAGGCCGAATTCAGCAGCGATCGAGCGGACAACCCATTTGAAAGTGATGGTGTTATCGGCAGCGGTGAGCGCATCCGCATATTTGAAATTGATCTCATGCTGCCCCTCGGCAACCTCATGATGGGAAGCCTCGATCTCGAAGCCCATGGCCTCAAGCGTGTGGATGATCTCGCGGCGGCAATCGATGCCAGCATCATCGGGTTCTACATCGAAATATCCGGTGACATCGTCGGTAATGGTGGTAGCACAGCCATCTTCATCCCGTCTGAACAGGAAAAATTCGCATTCAGTCCCGACGTTCATGGTATAGCCGAGTTTTTTGGCGTCTGCCAGCACCCGCTTGAGGTTGTTGCGCGGACAGCCGACAAAGGGGGTGCCGTCTGGTTTGTACACATCACAGATAATACGGGCCGCATTACAACCATCTTTTTCACGCCAAGGCAGCACCACAAAGGTATCGTAATCCGGTTTGAGGTACATGTCGGACTCATTGATCCGGACGAAGCCCTCGATGGAGGAACCGTCAAACATAATCTGGCCGTCCAGCGCTTTTGCAATCTGACTTTTGGGAATGGCAATATTTTTCATAAATCCGAAAATATCAACAAACTGAAGACGGAAGAAATTCACATTCTTCTCTTTGATAATTTTCATTATTTCGTCACGTGTCATAACTCATCTCCTTGTCCTTTGTTGATTCTGATTACCAACGAACTTCAGCCAGGGGTCAGCAAGCGCTGGGGGATCGGCTGGGTTTGCAGTGCTCCATAGGCCAACCGGTCAACCATGGTGTCCAGCTGAAACCGGAAAACACGGCTCTGGACTTGATTTGTGTATAATCTTGAACATGGAAAAGATCAATACACGAACACATAATCACAGGCACAGGGCGAGCGTTGTGCCATCAGGTCGACCACCAATATGGGGTTGGGGTGTGGATCACGGTCTGGCCCGAGCTATCAAACTGGACGGGATGCCGCCTGCAGATTCGGCGGCGTTGGTGGCAGTCGAGCTTTGGCTGACGAGGGGGTGGGATGACGGCGACTTACGTCTTGCGAGAAAGAAAAAGGCCGCCCCCGGTAGGGAGCGGCCTTGAACGCTTTCGCGATGAATCCAGGATCAGCGGATAAACAGCATCTCCTGGTAGGAGGGCAGCGGCCACAGATCGTCAGCCACCACGGATTCCAGGGCGTCGGCGTAGCCGCGCACAGTCAGCATGGCGGGCAGCACCTTCGTGCACATGTACTTGGCGTGGGCGAGGGTGTCGCCGCCCTCGTGGGCCAGAACCTTCTCCAGCTTGTCCACCTCGGTCTGCATGGAGCGCAGCTTGGCGGTGACATCCTCCAGGGCTTCCATCTTGAAGTCGTGGCCGATGGCCTTCATGCTGGCGCAGGTTTCGGCCAGCTGGCCTTGGTAACGCATGGCGGCCGGGAAGATCACGGTGCGGGCCATGCGGATCACCAGGTTGGCCTCAGTAAAGATGGTCTTGACGTACTGCTCCAGGTAGATTTCCTGGCGAGACTTCAGTTCGGCCTCGGAGAGGACGCCGTACTTGGTGAAGAGCGCAATGGTCTCCTTGGAGGTAAGCACCGGCAGGGCCTCGGGGGTGGTCTTCAGGTTGGACAGTCCGCGCTTGGCCGCTTCCTTGTGCCAGGCCTCGGAGTAGCCGTCGCCGTTGAAGATCACGGCATCGTGCTCCTTCATGATCTTCTGCAGCAGCTTCTGCACGCCTTCGTTGAACTGGGTCTTGTTCACTCTGCCTAACTTCTCCAGTTCGGTTGCCACGTAATCGAGGGATTCCGCCATCATCGTGTTCAGGGCCACCTGGGCGCCGGCGATGGAGTGGGAGGAGCCCACGGCGCGGAATTCGAAGCGGTTGCCGGTGAAGGCAAACGGGCTGGTGCGGTTGCGGTCGCCCGGATCCATGGGCAGCGGCGGCAGGGTATCGACGCCGATGTTCATGACGCCCTTGGTCTTGGATCCCTTGACCTCGCCCTTCTTGATCTGCTCGAACACGTCGGTGAGCTGCTCACCCAGGTAGGCGCTCATGATGGCCGGCGGAGCCTCGTTGGCGCCCAGGCGGTGGTCGTTGGAGGCGGAAGCCACGGTGGCGCGCAGCAGGGAGCCGTGCTTGTGCAGGGCGCGGATAGCGGCGGCGCAGAACACCAGGAACTGAGCGTTGGAGTGGGGGGTGTCGCCCGGATCGAGGAGACAGCCCAGCTCAGCGTTGCCCAGGGAGTAATTGAGGTGCTTGCCGGAGCCGTTGATGCCGGCGAAGGGCTTCTCGTGCAGCAGGCAGATCATGCCGTAGCGCTTGGCCACGGAGCGCAGGGTGGTCATGACCAGCTGGTTGTGGTCGGTGGCCAGGTTGCCGGACTCGTAGATAGGGGCGATTTCGAACTGGGCGGGGGCCACTTCGTTGTGGCGGGTCTTGACCGGCACGCCCAGCTTGAAAAGCTCACGCTCAACTTCCATCATGAAGGAGAGCACACGACGGTTGATCACGCCAAAGTACTGGTCCTCGAACTCCTGGCCCTTGGCGGAGGGAGCGCCAAACAGGGTGCGACCGGCGATGAGCAGGTCGGGACGGGAGAATACGAAGTTGCGGTCGACCAGGAAGTATTCCTGCTCGGGACCGGCATAAGAGCCGATGGGCAGCTTGGTGTTGACGCCGAAGAGACCCAGCACGCGCTTGGCCTGTTTGTTCAAGGCCTGGAGGGAGCGCAGCAGCGGCGTCTTCTTGTCGAGGGCCTCTCCGGTCCAAGAGACAAAGGCGGTGGGGATACAGAGGAAGGTACCGTTGGGATTCTCGAGGATGTAGGCCGGGCTGGTGACGTCCCAAGCGGTATAGCCACGGGCTTCGAAGGTGGCGCGCAGTCCGCCGGAGGGGAAGCTGGAGGCGTCGGGCTCGCCCTGGATGAGCATCTTGCCGGAGAACTCGGCCATGGCGCCGCCGTCGCCGTCGGGAACCAGGAAAGCGTCGTGCTTTTCGGCGGTGAGGCCGGTCAGGGGATAGAAGACATGGGTGAAGTGGGTAGCGCCCTTGTCAATAGCCCAGTCCTTCATGGCGTTGGCGACCACGTCGGCAAGGGAGGCATCAAGTTTCTCACCGAAGTCGATGGTTTTCTTCAACGACTTGTAGACAGGTTTGGGCAGACGTTCCTTCATGACCTTGTCACTGAAGACGTTGGATCCAAACAAGTCGGTGGGTTTTGTTTCGCTGAAATTCAGGGGGGCATGGGATGGTTGGTAGTTGATAATTGCCGAAATGGCGTTCAGACGGGCCTGGATTCCACTCATAGTGCACGCTCCATAATGGGTTGAAGATGATGATTACTACAGCTTCGAAGTTAGTAGTTTGTGGATTGATGAAAAACCCGGTCGTTGCCGGATACGGTTGCTCCTACGGGTGGCGCGGGGGGCCTGCGGTTTCGGGTTCCGCCTCCTCCGCACCGATGATGTGCATAAGGGTCATGCGCACCTTCTCCACCGCAGCCGGCTCGGTCAGCTTGCCGTCCGCGGTGGTTTTGACATAAAATACGTCGATCAACTGCTCGACCTCGGTAGCAATGCGGGCCCGATGGATAGTCAGACCAAAATCGGCCAGGGTCTGGGTCAGCTGGTACAACGTCCCCCGGCTGTCGCCGCCATAGACATCGACCAGCGTATACTGCTGCGAGGTCTGATTGTCGATTATGACCTTGCGCTCCAGCTGCTGCACCTGACGGACCTGTCCATAGGTTTGCGGCTGCATTTTCTGGTAGAGTTGATAGCCAACATCGAGACGATAATTAATCGCCAGATTCAAATCTCGCTCCACGGTCTGCCAATTCAGTTCTTCGAATGTCCGACTCGCGGCTGGAATAACCTCAATGACATCGACCACGGTGCCGTCCGGCCAAGTAAAAATCTGCGCTGACAATACCGTGAGGTTATGGAGAGCCAGCACTCCGCAGAATTTAGCCAGCAACCCGACCTTGTCCCGCCCCATGATCAACAGGGACCAGGAACGCTTGCCCGATTCCGGGTAAAGTAAAATCTGCTGCTGCAAACGGGCGGCCTGCTCTCTGTGGATGCGGAGATGCCCGAGAACCGCATCCAGGCTGAAACTCAACAGGTAATCAGCGGGCAGGTTATCAATCCCTATCCGCACCGGCTGTCCGTCCAGTTTCACCAGCAACTGTTCCCGCAGCCAGCTTACTCCCTGCTCTTCTCCTTCCTGCGCATCATGCTCAAGATGACAATCCGCACCCAGGCAGGCTTTGAGACTCAGATACAACTCGGAAAGCAGGCTCGATTTCCAGTCCGACCAGGCCGACGGCCCCGTTGCCTTAGAATCGGCAATGGTCAACAGGTAGAGCATAATCAGACGCTGATTGTCACCGATCAGTTCCGCGGCCTGACGGATGAACTCACGATCGCTGAAATCGCGACGCATCGCATTTTCAGGCAGGAACAGGTGATAGCGGATGAGAAACGCGAGCGTTTCACAAGCACTCCCCGACAACTGCAACCGCCTCCCGATCGCGGCCACCATTTCTGCCCCCAACACTGAATGGTCGGCCTGCTTGCCTTTGCCGATATCGTGGAGCAGGGCCGCCAGATAGAGAACTTCAATATCTTGGATCTCGGCAAACAACTCCACCATGCTCTTCCTCAGCAGGGTCAGTTCGGCTACGGCCTGCAACTGGTGCCGGTCAACGGTGTACAGATGATACAAATCATGCTGCGCCAGTGATTCTACCCCCGCAAATTCCGGGATGTACCGAGGCAACAGACCGGTGGCCAGCATGGTTTCCATCACCGGAAAGATGTCGTCCGTCTGGGTCAGCAGTTCAAGAAACACATTGGCCACTCTCTTCGATGATCGAAAATGGTCATCCACCAGATGCAAGTGGCTGGTCACAATCTGTCGGGTACGGTGATGCAATGGCAACCCCATTCTCCCGGCCTGGAGGAAAAGCCGCATAAGCAGATAGGGTCGCTCCCCCAGATCCTCTATGGCCGCCAGTCGTACGGTGCCGCCACGGAGGACGATGGAGCGTTCAAGTTGCTGCTCGGTGCCCAAACCGGCCGTGAGCCCCAGAACCTCTTGAACATGTTCAAAGAACAGGTCGGTTACGACAGAAACCGTCTGCAGATGACTGTAGACATCCCGCATGAAATACTCAACTCCGAGCATTCCCCCCGAGTCCTTGTAATCAAAGGATTCGGCCATCTCTTGCTGCAATTCAAAGATCAGATGATCGCTTTTTCTGCGGCAGAGCAGGTGCAGGCGATTTCTGATCTTGGCCAACATGGACCAGGAGTTTTCAAACGCCTGGCGGTTTGCAGACTCCAGCATGCCAGAGGCCTCAATAGCCTCCAGATCCTGAAGACCGAAGACACCTTTGGCTACCCAAAGCATTGCCTGGATATCACGTAAACCACCTTTACCTTCCTTGATATGGGGCTCCAACAGGTAGGTGTGGCTGCCGTATTTCTGCCATCGCTCCAACTTGAAGGCTTCCATGGTCCGGGCAAATTCATGGCGCCGCCCATCAAAAATCTTTTTGGTATAGCGTGCCAACAATTCATCAAAAAGTGCTTGGGATCCCGCAAGCAGTCGGGCATCCAGCAGGGCCACCTGGAAATGAAAATCTTCTAGGGCAAACTGCACAGCATCCTTGACGCCGCGCACACTTTGGCCGACCTCAAACCCTTCATCCCACAGCGGATAGAGGAGAGCTTCCGACACTGCTTGCATTGATTTTTTCGCCCACCAATCATGCAACAGCAACAGATCGATATCCGAATACGGAAAAAACTCCTGGCGTCCATACCCGCCCAACGCGATGACGGCAATAGCCCCTCTCGCCCCCTGCACTGCCGGCGAGTTGTTGAATTGGTTAACAATGAAATTGTCCACCAATTCAGCGCAACGCTGCTGTATTTCTTGGCCGCTGAGTCCCTGACGCCGCGCTTCTTCAGCCAGAACTTCCTGCTGCGCTCGCAGCGTTGCCGCCATTAAACCGCCTCGCTGCCGGTCTCCCCGGTCCGGACCCGAATAACCCTTTCCACTGGCATCACGAAAATTTTGCCGTCACCGATCTTACCGGTTCTCGCGACCTTAGTAATCGTGTCAATCACCTGATCGACCTGTTCGGCCTCAATGATGATCTCTAACTTGATCTTAGGTATGAAATCGACAACATACTCGGCGCCACGATAAATTTCGGTATGCCCTTTCTGCCGTCCGTATCCCTTGACCTCGGTAACCGTCATCCCTTTGATGCCGAGAGCATTCAATGCATCCTTTACCTCATCGAGCTTAAAGGGTTTGATGATAGCCTCAATTTTTTTCATGGTTCTTTCCTCATTAAAATCCCGTTCGATCCAAGCCGATCATTTCCAATAGAAGATTCGATGTAAAGATTTTGGCGGCTACAGTTGAGATAAACACAAAGGTGTCCGTAATCAATTGTACGCCGTTTCCGAATGCTCCGTATAATCAAGCCCCTGGTGCTCAGCCTCTTCGCTGATCCGGAGTCCCATGACAACATCCGTTACCTTAAGAATGATCCAGCTGACCACAAAAGCATAGACGCAAACCACACCGACACCGATTAACTGTGAGACCAACTGGGCGCTGTTACCAGCCAGCAGCCCATCGACTCCAGCGGGATTCACTGCTTTGGATGCAAAAACCCCGAGAAGGATGGTTCCGGTTACACCGCCCACACCGTGAATGCCAACCACATCAAGGGAATCGTCGAACTTGAATCTGCTTTTCAGGTTAACCGCAAGGTAACAGACAACACCTGCGATCAATCCTATAACAATCGCTGCATTCGGTCCAACAAAACCTGCCGCCGGAGTAATAGTCGCAAGCCCGGCAATAGCCCCGGATGCGGCACCGAGGGTTGTCGGCTTACCCAATTTCACCCATTCCATCAGCGTCCACATCGCCATCCCAGACATTCCGGCCAGATGGGTAGCAACAAAAGCGGTTGCAGCTACCTCATTGGCAGCCAATGCACTGCCGCCGTTAAAGCCGAACCAGCCGAACCAGAGCAAACCCGTACCCAGCATGGTCATGGGCAAATTATGCGGCATAAAGTTGGTATGCCCGTATCCCTTGCGCGGGCCGATGACCAAGACCGCGGCCAGAGCAGCTGCCCCGCAGGTTGCATGCACCACCAGACCACCAGCAAAATCCTGCACTCCCAGCTTTGCCAACCAGCCACCGCTGCCCCAGATCCAATGGCAGACCGGGTTATAGACCAGGACCGCCCAGAGCAAACTGAACACGACAAAAGACGGGAAGCGTACGCGTTCGGCAAAAGCACCAGCGATCAGCGCCGGAGTAATCACTGCAAACATGCATTGATAGATCATGAATACCGTCTGCGGAATCGTCGTTGCATAGGTAGCGCTGGGTGCAGTGGTCACCCCTTTCAAGGCCACCCAAGACAAATCACCGATCAGGCCGTGAACATCAGGGCCAAACGACATGGAATACCCGATATAGACCCATTCAAGCGAAACTAGCGAGATGAGAATAAGGCTTTGCATGATAGTGCCCAGCGCATTCTTACTCCGCACCATTCCTGCATAAAACAAAGCCAACCCAGGCGTCATGAGCAATACGAGCCCTGCAGCCGCCAAAATGAACGCCGTGTCTGCACCGTTGATCATCCCTCCCTCCCTTGTAACTTTGTTACATTATTGTTATAAAATTTTCACAATTGTAACAAAGGGGGGGGAAATAATCAAGCGGGGGCGCGCCTCTTTTTCAAATTATCAAATATCAAATTATCCGCCCGATACAGGGAGGCACGTTGCTCTTAACACCCCCAATGCATCACATAATCATCTTGGGGACATATCTTAACCAGCAACGCATGGGCACCATGCTCAACAACGGATGATGCCGAAAAACACTGTCGTGCATAATACAATCAATCCAGCCCCTCTATTACAAAAAAGGTGCCAATAAAAGGAAAAATAACGCAACCACCTAAAATTAAAAATAAAGAATAAAAATATTCGATAAATAACATCCTCGACGACCCTACATACTTGTCACATCAGAGGATAGAATAAACAAAAATGTCCCCCCACATCTGTGCCACGTTATTTGACAAATCAGCATGCGAACTGTACAATTTTCCGATAAGGCATTTATAGCTGAGATGTTGCATACTCTCCGTATTATTAAAATCCGAATACAGCGTCCTACGGTTGCAGCAACCAAAAAGAAAAAAGCCGTTTGCTTGCAGAGCAACAGAGCACTGAACGCTGTAATATTCCGTAAATTATTTATTATCCAAGGCAAGAGCATGACCATTGAACGCAGACGCTATATTAGACCCGAAGCCTTGAATTTACTCGATTATCTTGTAGTAGACGAACAAGGTAGACAAGGAGAGTATTCCATGGCAAGGACCCTGAATATCAGCAAAGGCGGGATTTTGATGGAAACGCATATACCGCTGCCCCTAGGACAGCAGGTTATGATTACATTGGGATTAGAAAATCAATTGATTGATGTGATGGGAAGAATCGTCTACGTGACCAGCTCCTCAGGCCGTCACCAGAACGGGATTGAATTTTTTCATGTCTCCGACAGCGACAAACGCATACTCGATCGTTATGTGACAGCGTTCCACAATCTCTATGCTGGAGACACTGCCAATCGTTCCATACCCTCTGCCGGAGACTGAGTACCCGGCAGCATCCCTCGAATTCTTTCCGTTCGTATCGATGGACTAATCCTGAAGACGACCGTATTCGTCATCAAAGCGGACAATATCATCCTCGCCCAGATAACTACCGATCTGTACCTCAATAAGCTCCAAAGGAATCACCCCAGGATTCTCCAGGCGATGGATCGTACCGCAAGAGATATAAGTTGCCTCATCTTCCTTGAGCAAAATTGATTGTTCCCCGTTCTGGACCCTGGCCGTTCCCGAGACGACGACCCAATGCTCGTGGCGGTGGTGGTGCATCTGCAGGGAAAGCCGTCCCCCCGGTTTGACCGTGATTCGTTTGATCTGAAAACGATCCTGTATCTCCAGCGTGGTATAACTCCCCCAGGGTCGGTACACGGTCCTATGAATATGGAATTCCCCCCTTTTTTCTTTTTTCAGCCTGGTGACGATCGTTTTAACATCCTGAGAGCGATCCATCGGTGCAACCAGCACCGCATCGGCAGTTTCCACCACCATGGTATCCCGGAGACCGATGGCGGTCACCAAGGTGTGTTCGGAACGGATCAGTGAGTTGTGGACATCCTCAAGCATGACATCGCCGCTGACCACGTTTCCCTGGTCGTCTTTGGCAGCGACCTCCCAGAGCGCCCGCCACGAACCGATATCGCTCCAACCGATGTCGGCTTCGACCACAGCAGCTTTGGTGGTTTTCTCCATCAGAGCGTAATCGATCGAATCCGAAGGGCAGACGGCCATGGCATCGCGGTTGAAACGGAAAAACAGACCATCCGGTTTCCCTTTGCCGACCGCCTCGGTCATACACTCGACAATCTTGGGGGTATACCGCTGCATCTCAGCCAGCAGCGCCTCTGCGGTAAAAGCGAACATGCCGCTGTTCCACAAATAATTGCCCCTGGCCAGATACTGTTCCGCTGTCGCCAGATCGGGTTTTTCCACAAAGCTCTCAACCTGCATCCCTTGGCCGCGGGCGATGTAGCCATAGCCTGTTTCCGGATGATCGGGCACGATACCAAAGGTGACGATATGTCCCTGCTCTGCAAGGGTGACCGCCTCGCTGACTGTTTGGGCGAACGCCTCGGTCTTGCCGATCAGGTGATCAGCCGGGAGCACCAACAGCACATCCCCTCCCCGGCCCTGCTGGATCACGTAGGCCGCCGCACCGCAAATGGCGGGAGCCGTGTTCTTGCCAAACGGTTCGAGCAGAATACGGAAATCGGCAAAAAGATGCAGGTCCTCGACTTGGCTCTTGGTCAAAAACCGGTGTTCCTCGCCGACCACAATGATGGGGGCCACGGCATTCTCAAGGGCAGCTACTCGCTGCACGGTCGTCTGTAACAGCGATAATTCGCCGGTCAAACTGATTACCTGTTTCGGATAGAGTTCCCGCGAAAGCGGCCAGAGCCGGGAGCCGGTCCCGCCGGCCAGTATGATGGGTTGAATTGCCACCAAGTTACCTCATGTATTTGTGTTATTGAGTGGAAACGATTGGTTTAGTGAAATTCACGATCTAATCAGCTGCAGCAGCTCTTCGGTCATTCGCCGCAGGAGTCCTTCATCACCTCGGGTCTCGACATTGAGCCGCAGGACCGGCTCCGTGTTTGACCTGCGCAGATTAAAACGATACTCCGGATATTCGATGGAAATGCCGTCAGTGGTGTCTTTGGCGCCATCGGCATATTGCTGTTCAATCCGGGCAATGACAGCATCAGGATCCCCTACCTTTGAATTGATCTCGCCACTCACCGGGTAGGCGGCCATTCGTTCATCGCAGAGCGCTGAAAGTTTTTGCCCGGAGAGGCTCATCAATCGACACACCAGCAGCCAGGGCAGCATACCCGAATCACAATACCCGAAATCGCGGAAATAATGGTGGGCCGACATCTCGCCACCGTAGACCGCGTCCAGGGTCCGCATGCGTTCCTTGATAAAGGCATGGCCGGTACGAGTCATGACCGGAATCCCGCCGGCACCCGACACCATTTCCCGAGTATTCCAGGTCAGGCGGGGATCGTGGAGAATCGTTGCCCCCGGATGCTGCTGGAGCAGCGCCACAGCCAGCAGGCCAACGATGTAATAGCCTTCGATAAAACGACCGTTTTCGTCATAAAGAAAACAGCGGTCAAAGTCACCGTCCCAGGCAATACCCAGATCGGCATGGTGCTCGCGGACGGCCCGGGCCGTGGCCTCTCGCTTTTCTGGAAGCAGGGGATTAGGCACACCGTTGGGAAAGCGGCCATCGGGCTCATGCTGCATGCGAATGAACTCGAAAGGCAGATGCGGTGCCAATAGATCGATGATCGCCCCGGCACAGCCGTTGCCGCTATTGACCACCAGCCTCATGGGCTGCATGCCGCTGCAATCGACCGTGGCCAGGAGATGGTCGATATAGGCGCCCTTATCAGCCACCCGCGTACAGGTTCCCAGGTGCACTGTTTTTTGCGCGCACAAGGCTCGGTACCATGCAGCATCCCCGGCCATGGCAGCAATCTCGAGCAAACCGTTATCACCCGAAACCGGACGGGCTTCACGCTGCACGATCTTCATGCCGTTATATTCTGCGGGATTATGACTGGCGGTAATCATGATACCACCATCCACCCCTGCCGCAGTTCCGCTGAAAACGGCGTGGTAGACCTCTTCTGTGCCGCAGAGTCCGATATCGATAACATCAACACCTTGGGCGAGCAGCCCCGCAATAATCGTATCGGCGATAGCAGGGCTGGTCAGGCGCATGTCGCGACCGATGACCATCTTGCGCACGGTACAGTGCTGGGCAAAGGCCAAGGCTATCCGCAAGGCAATATGGTGATCGAAATCTTCTGGAATCTTGCCGCGGACATCATAGGCAGTGAAGCATCGTAACGAATCCGTCATAGTAGTTTTCGTCCTTACCGTGGTATTTTGGAAAAATCCCAGCGTCCCGCAAACATCTGCCACAAGAAGCCGAGGCAGAAACAGGCAGAGGTTACGGTTGCGCCGGTTTCTGCTGCTCTGATTTCTTCTGTTCAGTCTTCTCAGACTTCTGTCCAGATTTTCCGGACAAAAGGTCGGTAAGGATGGCCGGTTCCTTCTGTAAGAAATATTTGCGCAGCCTGGGGTCGTCAATGAACGACTGCAACAACTCGGCCCCCTGTTTCAAATAGGGGGAAGAGTAGGACTTGCGCAACAACTGGTTGGTCGTCGACATGCTGGAAGCCAAAAACATATAAAGCAACGAGGCCAACACCGCAGCCTTAACCCCTCCAAGAATCAATCCGGAAAACCGATCCAGCCAGCCAAGCAGGGTAATCTGCATGACACGGTGCAGCACCTTGCCGATCATGGTGAAGACAAAGGCCGCGACCAAAAAAATGATGGCGAAGCTGACCAGAAAGGTCAATTTCGGATTATCAACAAAGCGCTCGGTAAAAGGCAAAATCCTGGCCGCATACTGGCCAGCGAGATAGTAACTCCCCACCAAGGCAAAAAAAGCGGCCAGCTGGCGCATGAACCCTATCCACAGCCCCCTGACCAGAAAAAACAGAAAAACAAAGGCGACCACAAGGTCAAAATAGGTCAAATCATTGAATGTCGGCATATTCGCTCGATTATGTTAAACTACGCTGGAACGGTCCTGTGAACTTTGCCAGCCAGCCCCTGCTTGAGAGCGCTGGCCCTCCTTCTTATCGCGATGAACAAAACAATTATACCGGATCCATCGGTTATGACAAGGATTTGTCCGGGACTGATCCCCCAGGACTGCCAAGGCCTGTTTGCCAGCATGGAGGCTCTCGCTGCCCGTTTCGCCTCGCTGGCACCCGAAAGCGGCCACCTGTCACTCCTCGATCTGGCCCGGCTGCGCCCGCTGCTGGAGCAGGACGCTGGGCTCCGATTTTTGACCTCCCTACTCTCGCCTGCTGAAGCCCGTCTCTTTGCCGGCTTCACCTACCCCAAACGCCGACTGGAGTGGCTGGGCGGCCGGCTGACAGCCAAACATTGCCTCAGCAGACTGTCGCCGTCCGCACAAACGGCCCAATCGTTCTATTGCGATTACTCGTTTCTGCCCGATGCACACGGCCGTCCCGCCCTCGACATGCTCCCGAACCGGGGCACAGCAGTTCCTGCCATTTCCATCTCGCACAGTCGGGGATATGCCTGCGCTCTGGTTGCCGCAACTAGGACCTGCGGCATCGATATTCAGCTAATAACAGAGCAACTTGCCACCGTGCAGGAACGATTCGCCTCCGCAGAGGAACTCGCCCTGCTGCACCAGATTCCCGCTCCGTTGACCCGCCTAGGCCTCATCTGGACGGCCAAGGAAGCCGTGAAGAAATGCCGGCTCTCTGATCAATCCACCTTCTTCGGCACGATCAGTCTCACGGAGATTTCGTATGAACCGCAGGAAGCAATCTGGACAGCAAGCTGTCAGGTGACCGGCCCGACGGGGGCCACCGCCTCGGTCCGCATTGCTGAATTCGGCGACTACCTCATCGCCTGCACGGCGGGAGACCTGTATGCCTGAACTCCCGGAAGTAGAAGTGACCCGAAGGGGACTGCTGGAACAGTTGCCGGGAAGGACCATCATGGAAATTAGCTGGAGCGCCCACCGGCTCCGCGCTGAAATCCCCCGCCGATTACTGCAGGAACACCTGACCGGACAGCAAATCCTCACTATTGACCGGCGGGCAAAGTATCTGTTGTTGAGAATGACGAGCGGCGCGGTCCTGGTTATCCATCTGGGGATGACCGGCAAGCTCGGCCTGCTACAGCAAGAAACAGCGAGGCACAAACACGATCACCTCATGCTGCTGCTGGATACCGCCATGGAACTGCGCTTTAACGACAGCCGCAGATTCGGCGCCATTATTGTCTGGCCGGCAGGACAAGCCAGAGAACGGGAACGTGAGTTCTCCAGCAGGGAGGGGATGGAACCCTTCGACCATGCATTCACCGCCGAGCACTTGCTCCGTCTGGCCAAGGGCAGACAAATCCCGGTGAAATCGTTTCTCATGAACACACGACTCGTCGCCGGAATCGGCAATATCTATGCCAACGAAATCCTGTTCGCCGCCCGCATCCATCCTTTGACGCCAGCAGCGCAACTTCCTGCCGATGCCTGGCAGCGGCTTATAAAGGAAGGCCGGCGTATTCTGCAACAGGCTATTGATGCCGGCGGGTCCACTATTTCCGATTTCCTCGGTGCCAGCGGCCACCCCGGTTATTTCCAACTGCAGTTCAAAGTCTATGGCCGTAAAGATGTCCCGTGTCCGGAATGCGCACGGCCCATTATCAAAACAGCACTGGCGGGCAGGGCCACCTATTACTGCCCGATCTGCCAGTTACAGCCCTGACCGTCACCTTTCCCCCGGCCAAACAACACAAACCGCCGTGTTCCCTCGATCAAAGCATCGACCACCGGTTCTTGCTGTTCTTACAATGCGACCACCAACTGATATCCATCAGTCTTTGTACAAAGCAGGGACAATATGATGCCGATTGAGCAATTTATAAAAATCCGATCTGTTGCGCTGGGCTAGCCGGGCCGCATGGGAGACATTACCCTGGGTCGTTTGCAGCAGTTGGATGAGATACTGCTGTTCAAACTGCCTTTTGGCCTCGGCAAGCGGTAGTATCTTTTTCTGGTGTTGCTTAATGACGCCATAGAGCAGATCTTCCGAGATCAACGTAGAAGTCGCCAGAGCGACTGCATTTTCCACAACATTGTAGAGCTGCCTGATATTTCCCGGCCAAGGGGCCTCAACGAGAACCTGCATAGCCTCCGGCGTAAAAAGCTTGCCCGGCCCGTCTTTTTTCTCGGTAAGAATAGCCGCAAAGTGTTCGGCCAGAAGGGGAATGTCTTCTTTGCGCTTGTGCAAGGGCGGCAGCAGCAGGCTGACCACGTTCAACCGGTAAAAAAGGTCTTCACGGAAGGTGTTTTCGAGGATCGCCTCTTCCAGATTTTTATGGGTTGCCGAAATAATGCGCACATTCACCGAGACCGGATGCGCGCTCCCCACTGGCCGAATCTGCCGATCCTGAAGAACCCGCAGCAATTTGACCTGAATATGGAGCGGCATATCACCGATTTCATCAAGAAAGAGCGTCCCATTATGCGCGGACTGGAAAAGGCCGGCATAACTCTTCACCGCCCCGGTGAAAGAGCCCATGACGTGCCCGAACAGTTCCGACTCCAGGAGGGTTTCGGGAATAGCCGTACAGTTGACCGGAATAAACGGCCCCTTCCTGAAATTGCTGGCTTTATGGATGGCGATGGCCAACAATTCCTTGCCCGTACCGCTCTCTCCCCGGATGAGCACGGTGGAATCACTTTCGGCAACAAGTTTGGCACGGGAGAGCAGCTCCTCCATCACCGCACTCTGACAAATAATCTCCTGTCGCCATTCTTCCCGGTCCCCCATGGCCTCACCGGTACTGCCACCGATCACCTCAATGGCCTTTTCCACTTCCAACAGAAGCGTGGCCCCCTCAATGGGTTTGGTCAAAAACGAAAAGACGCCCTGCCGCGTCGCCTCAACCGCTTCAGGGATGGAGCCGTGGGCAGTAATGATGATGACAGGCACCGACTTGTTGAGTTTGCGAATCGCCTCAAACAGCGCCATCCCATCGATGCCCGGCATGCGCAGATCAGTGAGCACGACATCCGGCTTGAAGGCTGAGAAGGTGGCCATAGCCTCCTCACCGCTCCCGGCGACTGCGACATCGTAATCCTTGCTTTCCAGGCGCAATTTCCAGAGACGAAGCAGGTCGGATTCATCGTCGACCAGAAGTATTTTATAATGACGTCCCATGTCAATGTTCCCTATTTTTGATGATATTCTCTATATCTTTCAACTGTTCTATCTGTTTTTGCAGCTCTCTGATCCGCTCCTGATCCTGTGCCGCCCCTTTTTCCAGAGCCTCATTGCGCTCCGACAATTCTTTATTCTCGGCCTCCAACCCCTCTTTTTCATCGAGGTTTTTATTGCTCTGGGCCCACTTGACTATCTTTTCCTTATCTATCCGCTGCATCAGCACATGAATACCCTGAAGACGTGCTGCATCATCCGGGTGATCCTTGATATACTTGACCAGGGTGTCCGTCCCATACTTAAACTGTTTGCAGCTGGCATACTCATGAAGACTCAGGCAGATCAAACGCAAGACACCCTCTTCGGCCCCACCGGCAGCCTGCACCGAGGCCGTCTTGTATGCGGCCTTGAAATCCTTGCGGGACATCGCCTGGTGCTCAGCCAGGCAGGACAGAATCGTATCGGCTCCGGTCGAAGAGGAAACGACAGACTCCTGAGATTGATCAGAAGACGGCCGCATCCCAAAGCCCCCGGCGCAACTGCTTAACAACAGGCCTGACAGCAGGATAAAAAACAGACTGAAACCTTTCACCTGACGCCATCCTTGGTACAGGGCAAAGTTACGGAAAAACGAGCGCCCTGACTACTGGGCAACAACCGGAGGGTGCCTCCGAAATTCTGAATATATTCTTTACTGATAGCAAGTCCCAAGCCAGACCCCTTGACGACAGACCTATTCTTCTGACTCCCCTGGAAAAACGGCAAAAAAATCTGCGGACGATCTTCCTCGCTGATTCCCGGCCCTGTATCCTCGACCAGAACATTCACCTTGTTGCCTTTTATTTTCATATAGATCCCGATTTTGCCCTCGTCCGGGGTAAATTTAACCGCATTGGCCAGCAGATTATCGATAACGGCCTTCAGCTGTTTCCGGTTGCCGTTGACAGTCACCGGCGCCAGTTTTGTTGCCAGCCTGATGTTTCTGGCGAGCATGGCGTTACGATGATCATCGGCCACCTCGGCGATAAGAGCGTCAACCCCGACATCCTGGAGGTCAAGAGGTATCTCATTGGCCTGGGCCATATTGAAATCCAGGATATTCTGGATGAGTCTTTGCAATTTATTGCAATTCTTGTCGAGAATAGCCACAACCTCTGCCTGTTTGCTACTCAACGGCCCCACCAAACCATCCTTCAGCAAACCAGCCCCTTCTTTGATGGACGACAGCGGTGTTTTTAGCTCATGGGAAATATGGGCCAGCATTTTCACCTTTTCCCGATCCAGGGTGTCGAGCCTTTTTCTCAACCAATCGAGCTTGGCACCGATTGCTTCGAGATCACGGGGGCCAAAAACGATAATCGGCGTCGAAAAATCGCCCTCACCCAACCGCTCAATCCCCTGGTCCAGCTGACTGACCGGTTTATTAATCAGTGAGATGAAGAGGACCACCAGCAGCACACTGAAACCGATCAGCCCGGAAACCTGCCAGATCAGAGCTTTTTTGTTGCTCTGCACCCGTTCTTTGAGGATATCAACTTCCCGAAGCATCAGGGTATTACTCAACCGTTCCAGCTCAATAGCCAGCACACCAATCTCGCCATATCCGGCAAGAGCGGCCTCCAGCTCTTGTTTTCCGGGTGCAGGATCAATTGAGGCCTTGTTCAGGGCTGCCACCAGGCGGTGCTCACTGGCCAATAACTGTTCGATCAACGGGGCTAGATCGTTTTCAGTATTGAGCGTCGCAAACTGCCGCAGCAACTCCTCTACTTCCCGATAGCTCGAATTAACCGCTTGCAAATGTTCCGCTTCCCCGAGGACACTGTATAAACGAGCAGCCCGCTCCTGGCCATGGAGCAGGTCGGCCGCCTTTTTGCAGCTGTCGATCCTGTTGACCGACCGAAACACCGCCACGGCACTCTGCTGTACGAGCCCATCAAGAATCTGGATGGAACTGACCAAAGCGATGACCAGAGGCAGGGCCACGAATATAAAGCCGGTCAGCAATAGGGAAAAAAATGAACGGGGACGGTAGAGGCGGCTCACAATTGCTCACTCGCTGAGATAGACATGATCAAGGCAAACCTCCAGTGGACTCGGTTGCTGCATAACAAACAGACCGAATCCTTCAATATGCTGCATATCCATTGTTCGCCCTCTGGGGGCATTTTTCACTTTTTCAAGGGAAATGACCAGGTCATTCCATCCCTGTGGGAGGGTGAACTGCTGATTGAAACGATCGCTAAATGCAAGACCATGCTCTTTATGATGCCCATCATGGATGCGGCAGTTCAGCACCAGGCTTGCCTCCTGCGGATTATACACACTGAACCGGAGGGTTTGATACCCCTGCCAGTCGCCGGGAAAATGGAACAGAGAAACACCGGAGTACTGTGCTGTAGACAACTGCACCCGCATCGCGCGGTTACCATGCCGCACCCTTTCCGTTTCCTCGCTCAGTTGCTGCATATCAACCCAACGATATCGCTCAAAGGGCGTTTCAAAATCGGCAAGTACGGGAAATTGCCTGGCGGCAAGATATTCGTCCAGCAGCGATCTGGACAGCGGCCAAACCGCTATTGCCAGCAGGATGAGGACCATCCCCCTGAACAGATACTGTTGCCACTTTCTGCCAAAAGGCATTGGACGGATAAAAAAAGCGAATGCCAGTAAACATCCCAGCTGATCACGGAGTACATCAAAAATGTCGGGAGTACGGCCGTCACAGAACATCTGCAGGATTTCAACCGAAGATCCGACCAAGAAAACAATGATAAATGTAAGCAAAAATATCCGGAAAAACGGATAGACGGGAGTTCTTTTCCTGAGGTAGCTGTAGAGTAAACAGGACCCGAGGAAAAAATAAAGAATATGCCCAAGATCCCAGGCGGCATGAAAGGATCGAGCCGAATGATATCCCGGCCCGCCCAGAAAGAAAAAAGGTGCGCCGATCAGCAAAAGCACGATGAGGATGGGATTAAGATATTTTCCGTTTATCATTGCTGCAACAGGCAAGAAACAATCCTTTTTTTGACACAATGGTTGTTCTTTTTGCAAAAAGACGAAAATTGCCTGGCGGCGAGAAATTCGCCGCCGGAGGTTTACCCGCCTAACAATTTAAAATAATGTAACGTAACGGCATGCCCCAACAAGGTTTTGCATCCAACAAAACTGAGCCAGAGAGAAGGCCTTGAAGCTCTCTGAGCAAGATATCATGGTTGAGGGGACGTGTCCAAAGAAGTCTGCCCCCATCTCAACCAATGCCTGTCAGCGTCGTTTACTAATCAGGAGAAGCGGTTGCCCCATAGGTTTTCAAATATCAGAGGGCTTGGCTTCAATACTCCGTGGCGATCTCCTCATTTTGCAAGAGGCACGGCTGTTGGCCGAGAAAAACAAGCGGCCTGCCCCCTGGCAATATGGATTATGCTGTGAGCGATAGTCGTTCACCTCCGCCAATCGGCATGAGAGCCTTTCCTTTATCACGAAAAAATTTCACGCTTGCCGAACCAGCAGAACACGTTTTTCGTTCTTCAATCCCGCCAAATTGAGCTATAAAGGGAGAAGTATAATCAGCAATTTTTTACAAGTCCATTCCATAACAGGGTAACTATGCCATCCAAAAGACCACGGCTCTCCACCGCAATTTTTCTGCCTATTCTCTTGCTGCTGCTGTTTTCCGGGTGCTCCGATGAAGGGAAAAATAAAAAACAGCACTATAACAAGGCAATGGTCTACCTGGAGGAGAAAAAAGAGAAAGAAGCAACCGTAGAATTACGGAACGCCATCCAGATCGATCCGATGTATGCCGAAGCCCACTACCAGTTGGGGCTGTTGCATCTGAAAACCGGAGAAGCCCGCCACGCCTTTGAGGAACTCCAGCGGGCGGCAACCCTTGATCCCAAAAATATCGACGCCAAAATCAAAACAGCTGAGTTTTACCTACTCTCCAAGAAGAAGGATGAGGCCCGGAAAAATGTTATGGAGGTGCTCAATCAAGCTCCGGAAAATAAGGACGCCCTAGCCCTGCTGGCGAACCTGGAACTGATCGACGGCAAGCATGACGCGGCCCTGACCGCCATTGACAAGGCCCTGGCCAAGTCACCCAACGAAGACTGGCTCTATGCCATCAAGGGCCGCGCCTTGGCCTTACAGCAACGCCTTCCGGAAGCGGAAAAAGCCTTTCTCAAAGCTCTTGAATTGGACGGAGGGAAAATCTCCAATTATGCCACGCTGACCGCCTTTTATGTTGAACGAAAAGAACTGGACAAAGCCAAAGCCACCTTAGAGAAGATGGCCGCTGCGCTGCCGGGTTCCCCCCAGCCTTTTCTGCAGATGGCAACGCTTGAGCTGATGCAGAACGATGTGAAAGACGCCGAACAACACCTGACCCAAGCTCTCAAAATCGACCCGAAAAACAGCAAACTGAAAGCATCGGTTGCCGAATTTTACGCAAAAAGGGGTAAACTTGAGCAGGCGGAACAGCTCTATCAAGAGGCTATCGAATCCGCCGAAAAACCCGAGGACCTCGAAGCGGAACTTGCTAATTTCTACTTTGACTACGGTAAATCCGACCAGGCTAAGGCCGAATTGGAGAGGGTTGTCAAAAAGAATGAAAAGAACGCAACCGCCAATCTGGTCAAAGCCAAATTCGCTCTGCAAGACGGCAATAACCAGGAAGCGTTGGCTATCACCACCGAACTGACCCGCGATTACCCTAAATGGGGTGAGGTGTTCTTTACCAAAGCCCTGGCTCTCAGCAATCTCGATGACCAGAAAATGGCCAAAGAGGCTGTGCTGGAGGCGATAAAGTTGCAACCAGGATTTGACAAGGCCCACTCGTTGCTTGCCCTCCTGGCCCTCCAAGAAGGCGATTTTGCGACTGCCAAAAATGAGGCGGCCACAACACTCCAAATTAATCCACGCGACTTTCAGGCGGCGCTCATCCTTGCCAAAGGCATGCTCTTTTCCAAGGACTATGCAACCGCTGAAAAAATGCTCAACGGACTCCATGCCTACGTTCCGGAAAACATCGAAGTTCTGGGCAGTCTCGGCCTGACCTACATGGCCATGCAAAATACAACCATGGCCAAACAGACCTTTGAAAAGCTGCTCACCCTGCAGCCCGGCAACGTCAAGGCCTTTACCTTCATTCTGCAGATAGCTCAAGAGGGTGGCGCACCAAAAGACGCCCTCATCAAAATAACGCAGGCGCAGATCGAAAAAGTCCCTACCAGCGGCGAATTGCATATCCTGCTGGGCAACCTCCTGCTCAGTAATAATCAGCCCGACATGGCTCTGGAGATCTACAACAAGGCGCAAGAACTGGCCCCGGAGAATCCACAATCCTATACCATGAGCGCGCTCATCCTGACCAACCAGGGGAAAACGAACCAGGCCATTGCCGAATACATGGAACTCCTGGCAAAGCAGCCCGAGGCAATCGGTGCGTATATGGGGTTGGGCAGCATCTATGAGCAGACAGGCAAAGATAACCTGGCCCAAGAGGCCTATGAGAAAATCCTGACGATCAAACCGGATTTCGCCCCGGCGGCCAACAATTTGGCGTGGATGCTTGTCGAAAGCAAAGACCCGGATCTCGGTGAAGCCTTACGCCTGGCGATGACCGCAAAACAACAATTGCCTGACGATGCCTCTATCATCGACACCCTGGGCTGGGTCCATTACAAACGGGGTTCGTTTGACCGGGCCCGCAATGAATTCGACCAGGCCGTGCAAAAACAGGAAAACATGCCGATTCTGCGCTATCACCTGGCCTTGGCCCTGTATGGCGAAGGAAAAAAACAGGAGGCCATCAAAGAGGCCGAACGAGCCTTAAGCCAGACGCAGCCTTTCAAGGAACACGAGGAGGCAGCCGCCACCCTGCACAAATGGCAGAGTGAAAAATAGGCTGTTTGCAACCCTACAAGACTAAAGGACAATATCTTGAAACCGTTACGGAAAAAAATCGTCAGCAGCCTGCAGCTGCAGGCAAGGGTCGAGGAATTGGGTCGACAGATCACCAAGGAGTATCAGGGCAGGCAGATGGTGCTGCTGGGGGTGCTCAACGGCGCCTTCATTTTTGCGGCCGATCTCTGCCGGGCCATCGATCTTGACCTGGAAATCGATTTCATCCGAGTGACCAGTTACGGCGCCTCGACCGAGTCCTCGGGAACCATCCGCCTCCTCAAGGAGCCGAGCATCGACTTGACGGGCAAGGATGTCCTGCTCGTCGAGGATATCGTTGATACCGGCACGACCATGGCCTGGCTCCAAAACCATTTCCGCCAAAGCCCGGCCAACACGGTCAAAATATGTTCGCTGATCGACAAGAAAGAACGCCGGTCCGTCCCGGTCGATGTCGATTATATCGGTTTTTCGCTCGACAAGGGGTTTCTGGTCGGCTACGGACTCGACTGCGCCGAAAAATACCGTAATCTTCCGGCAATATATTCCCTGGACTAAATGCAACTCGGCCTGTCTTCGATAAGACGGGCCGTACCTGTTGGTAACCTGCTGCAATGGAGACTTTTATGCAAAAAAAATGTTTTGCCGTGATCCTTTCCGGCTGCGGCCACCAGGATGGTGCGGAAATCCACGAAGCCACCCTCACCCTCTGGGCCATCCACAAAAACGGCGCTGAATTTCAATGCTATGCCCCCGATATCAAACAGCATCACGTCCTCAACCATATCACCGGCCAGGAGATGGACGAACAACGCAACGTGCTGATCGAATCAGCCCGAATCGCCCGCGGCAAGATTGCACCGCTCTCTACCTTCTCGGCCGAGGCCTTTGATGGACTGGTCATACCCGGCGGGGTCGGCGCTGCTAAAAATCTGAGCAGCTACGCCTTTGACGGTGCGGATTGCACGGTGAACAGCGATGTCGCCAGGGCCGTACAAGCCATGCATACCGCTGGCAAACCTATCGGCGCCCTCTGCATCGCCCCGGTCATTCTCGCCAAGGTCCTGGGCAATGTCTCCCTGACCATCGGCCAGGACAGCACCACCGCCGACAATCTGGCAGCCATGGGAGCACGACACACACCGACCCGGCACGGGGAAATCACCATCGACCGGCACCACAAGATCGTCACCACGCCCTGCTATATGCTCAATGCTCGGGTCGACCAAATTGGCGACGGTGCAGACAACCTGATCCAGGCAATGCTGGAGATGATGGCATAGCGCATTGCAGACCAAAAATTCTTTTCGTTGGAGAAGGTCTGATGAGGGGGGAAGGTTGTTTTTACAGCCCTCCCCCTTCTTGACTGGAGAGACAATCGATTTTATCGTTGAGCTAAAATTACTGGGGTTAATAAACCGCCGGAGATTCGATCCAAACAACCCAAAGGAACCCTTCAATGAATACCATGAAAACCTGCCTGCTCATGGCGGCGCTCACCGCTCTGTTCATGATTGCCGGAAAGGCGATGGGCGGCCAGCAGGGCATGACCATCGCCCTGCTCCTTGCCATTGGCCTCAATTTCTTTGCCTACTGGAATTCCGACACCATGGCGCTGGCCATGAACAAGGCACGCGAGGTCTCAGTGGCGGAAGCACCCGACCTGCACGGCTTGGTTGCCTCCCTGGCGGCTCAGGCCGGGATTCCCAAACCCAGGGTCTATGTGGTTGACGATTCGACGCCCAATGCCTTTGCCACCGGACGCAACCCTGAGCATGCGGCGGTGGCGGTGACCACCGGCATACTCGAGGTGCTTGATCGGTATGAACTGGAAGGTGTGATTGCCCACGAGTTGGGGCATATTAAAAATCGCGATATCCTGATCGGTTCGATTGCCGCAGTCATGGCCGGGGCCATTTCCTATCTGGCGACCATGGCGCAGTGGTCCATGCTTTTTGGCGGCAGCCGGAGCGATGAAGAGGGCGGCAGCAACCCCCTGGTGATGCTGGTGACCCTCATTGTCGCACCGCTGGCCGCCTCTTTGATTCAGATGGCCATCTCTCGCAGCCGTGAATATATTGCCGACGCCACCGGAGCGGCAATTTGTGGCCATCCCAAATCACTGGCCAGCGCCCTCAACAAACTCTCCCATGACAATGCCCAGCGGCCGATGAATGTCAATCCGGCCTCTGCCCAGATGTACATCGTCAACCCGCTTAGCGGCGGCGCTATCGCCAATCTTTTTTCGACCCATCCGCCCATGGAAGAACGGATTCGCCGCTTGCTGGCGATGTAATCTGTCGCTGAACAGATGTAGCGCCCTGAAAAAACCTTATAACTGACTGATGAAGCCGGCAAAAGCTCGGGCATCAAGACAGCCCTGGCCCAACAGGATTCCTGAGACCCCGGGGAGTTGCAAGACCGACCTGCCGATGGCCACGGTCACGCCGCCGCCGTACAACACCGGCCGGTTGTCTGTTTTTTTGGCGACCTGCGCCATCATGGAAGATATATCCTCACCACCCCTGGCCATCTCCAAGGCCACCGGCGTCGCCGGGGTATAGGCCCACATCAGTTTACTCAGTTCCGCGATCGCCATGGCGGCAGCCTGCGCCACCAACACCTCCCGATCAATACAGACGATGGGCTGGAGTTCTTCCGCCAAGGATTCATAGACCTGCCGGGCCACATCCTGGACGGATTCATGGAAATAGCGCCGCCGCTCCTGATGACCGACCAGGGCGTATTTTACCAAGCCCCGCAGCCATGCCGCCGGGAGCGAACCGGTGTAGCTCCCTTGCGGATAGGGTGAGACCCCCTGTGCGGCAAGGGCAACCCCGGCAAGCTTGCGCGTCTTCTCTGCAACGCGCTCCAAAGAGAACGCCGGAACCGCGAGGACAACCTCGACATCAGCGCGTGGCTGATAGACAGCGGCGAAGGCATCACACCACTGCATGGCCCGATCCGGGGCAAGATTGGCTTTCCAGTTGGCCAGTACTATTTTCTGCATGGATGGTTCTCCTTGATAGACGTTACCGCTGGAGCACGAGGCGGGTCAAAATAATGGGGACAGCCTGGTCAACGTGTCTCACCAGAGCCCAGAACATCTGTCAGCAGGGTTCGCACCTGCTGCTCGTCAGCGCCCTTGATGACCACTGTTTTGATCCGGCTTTGCTGGCCGCTTTTGATAATCAGGGCGGATTTGGGCAGGCGAAAAAATTTGGCCAGATAGGCGATCACCGCCTTGTTGGCCTTGCCGTCAACCGGCGGGGTGGTCAGGCGAAGTTTAAGCGCGTCTCCCTGCAAACCGGCCAGCGCATTGGCGGCAGCACGGGGTTGGACATGCAAACGCAGGAGCAGCGAGCCATCCGCCAGGCTTTGCAAACAGGGAATCTCCTCATGTGGCAGCATCGGTAGGTGGAGTTAATGTATGCTTGTAACTTCTGCCGGATACGCGATCGCCTTTTCCATCCCCTTCATATCATCGATGTTCCCGAAATTACACTCATGCGAACAACTCCGATGTTTGTAGCAAGGTTCCTGACTGATCTTTGGCCGAGAGTACCGGCAGGGTACTGATGGGCCACTGGATGGCAAGGGTCGGGTCATTCCAGAGAAGAGTACGTTCAAATGCAGGTGCCCAATAGTCAGTGGTTTTGTACAGGAACTCGGCTGATTCGCTGAGCACCAGAAATCCGTGGGCAAGGCCTTCCGGTATCCACATCTGCTTTTTATTTTCCGCACTGAGGATCTCGCCCACCCATTGGCCGAAGGTGGGCGAGCTTTGGCGGATGTCGACCGCCACGTCAAACACCGCGCCCTGAACAACGCGCACCAGCTTGCCTTGCGGTTGCTGGATCTGATAATGCAGGCCGCGCAGCACATCCTTAGCAGAACGGGAGTGGTTATCCTGGACGAAATGTATTTCCGTACCGATGGCGGCGGCAAACTGCTGCTGGTTAAAGCTTTCAAAAAAGAAGCCCCGGGGGTCTACGAACACTTTCGGTTCGATCAGGAAGACGTCGGCAATGGCAAGCGGTGTAACGTTCATTAGAAGGCTTTATTCTTGAGAATACGTAACAGGTATTGGCCGTAGCCACTTTTTACCAAGGGCTGCGCCAGTTTTTCCAGTTGGGCGGCATCGATCCACTGTTGCCGGTAGGCGATTTCTTCCGGGCAGGCGACCTTGAGCCCCTGACGACGTTCAAGGGTAGCGATGAACTGGCTGGCATCAAGCAGGGATGCATGCGTGCCGGTGTCAAGCCAGGCATAGCCGCGACCCATGATCTCAACATGCAATCGGCCCTGCTCCAGATAGAGACTGTTGAGATCGGTGATTTCCAGCTCACCGCGCGGGGAGGGTTTGAGGCTCTTGACCATCTCAACCACTTGACTATCGTAGAAATAGAGGCCGGTGACGGCATAGCTCGATTTGGGGTGCAGGGGCTTCTCTTCAAGCGAGACGACCTTGCCGCGGGCATCGAACTCGGCCACACCATAGCGTTCGGGATCCTGGACGTGATAGGCAAAAATGGTGGCCCCTTCGCTCCGGGTCACGGCGCTGCCCAATAATTCATAAAAATCATGACCATAAAAAATATTATCCCCCAATACTAACGCTGAAGGATGACCGTCAATAAATTCGCGACCGATGATAAAGGCCTGAGCCAACCCGTCCGGTGAGGGCTGCACCGCATAGGACAGGTTCAAGCCCCACTGGCTGCCATCTCCCAACAGCGAGTGAAAACGCGGCGTGTCCTCCGGGGTGGAAATCAACAAAATGTCGCGGATGGAGGCAAGCATCAGGGTGGAGAGCGGATAATAGACCATCGGCTTGTCGTAGATCGGCAGCAGCTGCTTGGAGATAGCCTGCGTAACCGGATAGAGTCGTGTTCCGGACCCTCCGGCAAGGATGATGCCTTTGCGTGTTGTCATGATGTCAGGATCTGCTGAAGGACATGGTGGACCCCGGACTGCCACATCGGTAGTTCGAGATTGAAGGTCTGACGGAATAAGGTGGTATCCAAGTGAGAATTGGACGGCCTCCTGGCCGGTAACGGATAGGCTTCGGTGGTGATCGGCCGGATATTCTCCAGCACCGTTTTCAGAGGTTTGCCCGCCTGGAGCGCTTGCGCAATGATAGAGCAGGCGTATTCATGCCAGGTAGTCACCCCGCCCGCGGTCAGGTGATAGAGGCCGAAGGGGAAATCCGCTAAGCCTTCGCGCCGCACGCGGCCAACCAGTTGCGCGGTCACATCGGCCAGCAGGGCTGCCGAGGTCGGCGCGCCGTACTGATCGGCAACGATGCTGAGGCTGTCGCGTTCACCTGCCAGGCGCAGCATGGTCTTGGCAAAGTTATTGCCATGCGCCCCGACCACCCAACTGGTGCGCAAGATCAAATGCCGGCTACAGCTCTGCTGCAGTGCCAGCTCGCCATCTCTTTTGGTCCTGCCGTAGACACTCTGCGGATGGGTGGCATCGCTTTCCAGGTAGGCGGTTGGGCTGTTGCCATCAAAAACATAGTCAGTGGAATAGTGAATCACCCAGGCCCCAAGACGGGTCGCCTCTTCGCCTAGAATACCGGGAGCGATTGCATTAATCGCAGCAGCCACTTTGGGTTCGCTTTCCGCACGATCAACCGCAGTATAGGCCGCCGGGTTAATAATCAGGTCCGGCTGGATAGATCGCACCAGGTTTCGGAGGGCCTCAGCATCGGCGAGGTCGCATTCCTGCCGGCCAACGGCGAACACCTGGCCGACCGGCGCCAGGGCGCGCTGCAGCTCAAAGCCGAGCTGACCGTGTTTGCCGGTGAGCAGGATCTTCATCAGCGGGCACCGTAGTTGCAATCAACCCATTGGCGGTATTCGCCACTGGTCACATGCGCCACCCACTCCTGGTTGGCCAGATTCCACTCCACGGTCTTGCGGATTCCGGTTGCAAAAACCTCTGTCGGGCGCCAGTCCAGCTCCCGCTCAATCTTGCGGGCGTCGATGGCATAACGACGGTCGTGGCCGGGCCGATCCGCAACGTAGGTGATCAGACGAGCATAGCTGCCAGCCGGATCAGGTTTGAGTTCATCCAGCAGACGAATGATGGTAGTGACAATATCAATATTAGGCATCTCGTTCCAGCCCCCGACATTGTAGACCTCACCCACCTGCCCCGCTTCCAGAATGCGGCGGATAGCGCTGCAGTGGTCCGTGACATACAACCAGTCACGAATCTGCCGCCCATCACCATAAATGGGCAACGGTTTGCCGGCCAAGGCGTTGGCAATAACTAAAGGAATGAGTTTCTCAGGGAAGTGGTACGGTCCGTAATTGTTGGAACAATTGCTGATGGTGATTGGCAGGCCGTAGGTATGGTGCCAAGCACGCACTAGGTGGTCGCTGGCTGCTTTGCTGGCCGAATAGGGGCTATTGGGCTGATACGGGCTGTTTTCGGTGAAGGGCGGGTCCTCCAGCCCAAGCGAGCCGTAGACTTCATCGGTGCTGACATGATGGAAACGGAATCGCTCCCGGTCCGCACCTTCCAGTGTCGTCCAGTACGAGCGCGCCGCTTCCAGCAGCGTGAAGGTGCCATCGATATTGGTACGCATGAATGCACCCGGTCCATGAATACTGCGGTCGACATGGCTTTCCGCGGCAAAATGGACGAGGGCACGGGGGCGGTGCGTCGTCAGCAGGTGATCGACTAAAGCGCGGTCACAGATATCGCCATGGACGAAGACATGCCGCGGGTCACCCGCCAACGCCGTGAGATTCTCCAGGTTACCGGCGTAGGTGAGCTGGTCAAAATTGATAACGGGTTCGTCCGACTGGGCCAGCCAATCAAGAACAAAGTTGCTCCCGATAAAACCGGCTCCGCCGGTAACGAGTAGAGCCATAGCCCGTCCTTTAAGATATTGCCAGATTCAATAAACAGAACGCAGTGACGACCACCCTTGGCCGTTGCGCCGAACCGGTGGGTTACTGCAGGCCCTGGCCAATCTGTTGCAGAGTCGGCACCAGAAAACTCTGCAGAAAGACAATGGCCAGGATAAGAATCATCGGACTTAAGTCAAAGCCGCCCATCGCCGGCAGCACCCGCCGAATTCTTGTCAAGAGCGGATCGGTCGCCTGCCGAAGAAACCGGACAATGGGATTATACGGGTCGGCATTCACCCAGGAGATGACAGCACTGCCGATAACCACCCAGATATAGGCGCTGAGGGCAAAATTTATCAGTTTGGCGATGGCCATGAGGAAATTACCGAGCATAAACATAGCGAGTTCCTAAAAAGAATAAAAAGAGAGGTTGAGGGGTCATTCGACCACTGCAGAACGAGCGCAAAGCGGTGTTCACGCTGTTGCGATGCGTAAGCGCTGTACCCATATGGTCAGGCTACCCGGCTGCCGACGGCAATGGGCCCGGCGACCGTTGTCAACACCAGTCGTTCCGAACCGTCCGCCTGCTGCTCTTTGGCTGCCAGCACCATACCGTGCGACAGGATGCCCATGAGTTTCGCAGGTTTCAAGTTGGCAACAATGATGACCCGCTGCCCGATCAGGGTTTCCGGGTTGTAGTGCAAGGCGATTCCAGCAACAATGGTCCGTTCCTCTGGCGCCTTCACCGTCAGTTTGAGCAATCGCTCCGATTTAGCCACCTTTTCAGCTGCCACAATCTCCGCCACCCGCAGTTCGACGTCCTTGAACTGGTCAAAGGTGATCAGCCCCGCGCCAAGATCGGTATCCGCTTTGCCAGGCGTTTGCGACTTGCCGGCTGACGGCGCTGGTGCGTCCACCTTCTTTTCCAAACGCGGAAAGAGTTGCGCGCCTTTGTCGATGACCGTACCACTGGGCACTTCACCCCACCACCCCACGGCCTCAATACCTGCGCTGGAGAAATCTTCCTGCAGGCCCAGGGCAGATGCCATTTTCTCCGCTGTTTCCGGCATGATCGGCTTGAGGACCAACGCAATCATCCATAAGGCCTCGGCCAGATGATAGAGGACCATCTTTAAGCGCTCGGCGTGACGGACATCCTTGGCCAATTCCCAGGGAGCATTGCCGACGATGTAGCGATTGAGTAAACCGATGACCTCCCATACAGCCTGCAGGGCCTTGTGAAATCTGAAAGTGTCCATACACTCCCGGTACTGGACCACCATGGAAGACATGGCACTCATCAGTTCACGATCTTCCGGTGTAAACATACCGTCGTTGCCGCAGTCCGGAATCCGGCCCCCGGCATACTTATCAATCATGGTCAAGGAACGAGAGAACAGATTGCCGAGATCATTGGCCAGATCTGAATTGTGGCGGACGAGGATAGCATCCGCAGAAAAAGAGGCGTCCAGGCCGAAACTCATCTCTCTTAGGACAAAATAACGGACCGTATCCACTCCGTACGCATCCACCAGTTCCTTGGGCCTGACTACATTTCCCAGAGACTTGGACATCTTGGTGGCATCCATATTCCAGTAGCCATGGACATGGAGCCGTTGGTAGGGCGGCAGCCCCATAGCCTGGAGCATAGTCGGCCAATAGATGGCATGGGGTTTGAGAATATCCTTGGCAATGACGTGTTCGGCGGCGGCCCAGTAGGTATCAAAATCCGGCCCGTCGGGATAGCCGATTCCGGTCAGGTAGTTGATCAGGGCGTCAAACCAGACATAGGTGACAAAATTAGAGTCAAAGGGCAAAGGGATGCCCCAAGTCAGGCGGGAAGTCGGCCGGGAAATGCACAGATCTTCCAACGGCTCGCTGAGAAAGGACAGCACTTCATTGCGGTAGCGTTCCGGAGTGATATATTCCGGATGGGTCTTGATGTGATCGATGAGCCAGTCCTGATATTTCGACATCCGAAAAAAATAATTCTGCTCGCTGATCGCTTTCGGCTCCACCAGATGATCAGGGCACTTGCCGTCCACCAGTTCCTTCTCGGTCAGGAAGCGCTCGCAGCCCTGGCAATAGAGTCCGGAATATTCGCTGAAATAGATATCACCCCGGTCATGCACCAGTTGAAGAATGTTCTGCACGGTCTGGATATGGTCAGGATCCGTGGTGCGGATGGTGTAATCCTGACGGATGGACAGCAGCGGCCAGGTCTCCTTGAAGGTCGCGGCAATCCGGTCAACATACTGCCGGGGCGTTTCTCCGGCCTTGGCGGCAGCCTCGGCGATTTTCTCCCCGTGCTCATCGGTACCGGTTTGGAAACGGACATCGTCACCGCAGAGCCGCTTATACCGGCTGTAGGCATCGGTGACTATGGTGGTGTAGGCATGTCCCAGATGGGGCATGGCATTGACATAATAGATCGGGGTGGTGACGTAGGTTGTCATAATGTGAACAAGAGTAACAGCTTTGAGGTTGGTTAGGTCATGAGACGATATATCTATTAGGCTCAAAACAGGCAGAGCGAGGGACAAGGCCATTCCGCATCACAAACAAAAGGCCTCTGCAACCGATCAGCACAGCGACAAGTTAGTCGTCCTGCTCCGGGTCCTGTTCGTGGTCCTGCATCCCCCAGATATCGATGGTTTGCTTCCCTTTCCTCCCCGACCCCTTCCGGCCGGCAATTTTCGGCATTGGGTCCGCAGACCGCCATTCTTCCTCGGTTAACAACCGTTCCTCTCCCTCGGAAGAGACCGTAACCACTTTGCCAAGCAGAGGGACCTGCCGGGTGACCAGGTAGGTTTTCCCCTCAAACTGGATGGAACGACCCACCCGCGGCATCCCTTTTTTCATGGTCCGGTAGGCCTCGTATTCATAGGTGAGGCAGCAGAGCAGGCGATTGCACAAGCCGGAAATTTTCGCCGGATTAAGCGGCAGGTCCTGAATCTTGGCCATTTTGATCGATACCGAATCGAATTTGGTCAAAAAAGAGGTGCAGCATAATTCTCGACCGCAGGCCCCAAGCCCGCCGATCATCTGGGTTTCATGACGGACGCCGATCTGGCGCATTTCCACCCGAGTGCGAAATTCCTGAACGAGCGCCTTGACCAATTCTCTGAAATCGACCCGGCTTTCGGCCGTGAAGTAAAAGATGATCTTGGATCCGTTGAAAAATCGTTCCACCCGAACCAAGTGCATCGGCAACTGCAGGATCTCGATCTGTTTACGACAGAGTCGAAACGCATCCTTTTCCGAATGGGGCAAAAGGGCGTATTTTTCCTTTTCTTCGTCACTGGCGCGGCGCTGGATACGGTAGTTCACCGGACGCGCGACCCCGTCATCAACCGCCCCGGCAGAACGAATGACGACAACCGCCGGTTCTGGGCCCTGCTCAGTCCGAACCATAACCTGATCGCCCCGGACAAAATCGGCGACATGGGCGCTGGCTATAAATTCCTGCCCTTGCTCGCGGAATCGAATTTTATAATAATGGAGGACTATATCCTTACTGCCGCTTTCCTTGCTACGGGGGAACTCAGCAGGCGGAAGCCCGGTTTGTACGTCTGTCATATCATTTCACGGTAAAAGGGTACTGCAGTCAAAAAGATCCAGGAGGAGTACTTCGCTGGTCAGGCCTCGGTTGCAGTTTCTGGCAAGCGCTTGTTCCGCCAGATCAATAGCGGCTATCTTAGCAGAAAACTGCTGTAAATTCCAGCGTTCTCTTGCCCGCATCACCTCCTCGGGGAAGGCGGCGCAAGCGGCAGATGTTCGAGCAGCCATGCTGTTCTTCATAAATATGCGTAAGAGGGTGAGCAACGATTCGCCCCCCTCCTTGCATTCCGCCAACTCAGCGGCAAGGGCCAGAGCTGTTTCGACCCGCTCCGCCTGGCTTCCTGCCTCAGCAACCAAGCCGTGGACCAATCGGCGATAGAGCGCCAGGATATCGTCAGCCTCGATGGTCAAGGCCTGACCGGGACACCCGTCGACCAGCGCTGCCAGCGCCATGCTGCCTACGGCATCAAGCTGTGGCTTGTGACAAGCGATAATCTGGGCCGCCAAGGGTAACGGCAGCGGCGTGAACGGAATGACCTGACAGCGGGAGACAATAGTGGCCAGCATCGCCCCGGTCGCGTTCCCCACCAGAATGAGGATATTATTAGCGGGCGGCTCTTCCAGGACCTTGAGCAGACTGTTGCCCGCCTCCCGTCGCATGGTGTGTACATCCTCGAGCAGAACGATCCGCTGGTCACTCTCGAACGGCGCGAAGTTCAGCGCTTTTTTTAAGTGACGAATCTGGTCGATTTTGATGGCGGCGCCATCAGGTCGAATACGCACGAAATCCGGATGATTTCCCGACTGAAATTTCAGGCAGCCGGGGCAGGACCCGCACGGTCGATCGGATTGCCGTTGCCGGCAGAGGAGAATGGCGGCCAGATCGAGGGCCACAGTGGTTTTACCAACCCCATCCGGGCCGGTGAAAAGATAGGCATGGGCCAGACGCCCGCTGGCCTGCGCCCGACTCAGGAGGGTGAGGGCTTTGGTTTGGCCAAGAATCGCGGAAAAAGTCATGGTTCAGAACAGCGTTTGCTGGCGTTGAGTACCTGCCTGGGGTTGCGAAGGCGCAGCGGACTCCTGCCCCTGAAAGGATTGAGCCTCTCGCGGCTCATCCACCGCTTCTGCCGGCTCCTCTTCAATACCACTCGCCCGAAGATAAAGATACCGCTCCAACGGCCTTTGGTAATCCGTCCATTGCCAGCCGGAACCCGCCATTTTCCCGCGGAGCCCCTCCATATAATTCATTTTGGCATCCATATCGTCGAGATGATGCAACAGGATGGCCTCGGGAGTCATGGGCAAGACCGGGCTGCCAAAGGCAAACTGACCATGGTGACTGAGGATGATATGCATCAGCTGATCCACCTGATCGTTGGTGATAGCAGCTACTTTCTCTGCGGCCTTACGCACCAGTTCCACACCTAGGACCAGATGGCCGACCAGCCGGCCCCGATCAGTATAGCTAAACGGTGGCCGGGCAAAATCAAACTCCTCAATTTTGGCAAGATCGTGGAGCAGGGCACCGGCAATGAGCATGTCCCTGTCCAGCAGCGGATAGTGGGCGGCGGTCTTTTCCGCCATGGCTGCGATCGACAGGGTATGTTCAATCAAGCCGCCAATATAGGCGTGATGCATTTTCTTGGCAGCCGGGGCTCGCTTGAACCGAGCAAGGGTTTCCCCCTGAAAGATTTCACAGATAAGACCCTGCAAGGCCGGATCGGCAATACCCGCGATGACCGCATCCAACTCAACGGCCATTGCAGCCAACGGTCGGGTGCTTGCGGGCATGAAATCCCCGAGATGCACCGCATCCTCCGCCACCTGCTGCAGGGAAATAACCCCCAACTGCATCTGCTCACGGAAAGGTTTGGCGATGGCCTGCACCAGCACAAAGCTCCCCTCCTCCGCCAAGGCATCAAACTGACGGGCATTCTCCCAGAGTCGGGCCTCAATCTCGCCCGTTTTATCCATTAGCCCGAGGGCGAGGTAGGGTTTGCCGGCCTTGGTCTCAGCCAGCGATTTTTTCGAGACCAGAAAAATATCCTGGAGTTGCTGCCCGGCAACCAACTGGGCGACAAAGATTCTTTTTTCGACTGCATGCGTCATACGGTCGCCTCACCCGCCAACAGGCGTGTCAATCCGCCACCCGTCACCAGAAGGCGATTTCTGATGGGAGCGGAACAGGTCAGACATTGAATCGAAACAGGATGCAATCCCCATCCTGCACCACATATTCCTTGCCCTCGGAGCGCATCAATCCTCTATCGCGGGCAACGGACTCAGCCCCGCAGGCAATGTAATCATCATAAGCAATCACTTCGGCCCGGATGAAGCCGCGTTCAAAATCGGAATGGATCTTACCCGCCGCACCCGGCCCCTTGGTGCCTTTTTTGATGGTCCAGGCCCTGGTTTCCTTTTCGCCCACAGTGAAATAGGTGATGAGCCCGAGCAGCTGATAACCCGCCTTGATCAGACGGTGCAACCCCGGTTCTTCCATTCCCATCTCCGCCAAGAACTCCCGTTGCTCTTCGGTTGTCAGCAGACTTAATTCCTGTTCGATCGCCCCGGCAATAGTGACCATGGAGGCGGCCTCTTCGGCTGCAGCCTTGGCCAGCTGATCGACATATTTATTCCCCGCGGCCAGATCCTCTTCGCTGACATTGGCGACATAGAGCACCGGCTTGGTGGTCAGCAGACAGAGATCGCGGAGCAACTCGTTCTGCTGGTCGGTTTCGACCACAAGGGTGCGGGCGGGTTTTCCCTGATTAAGCACGGCCTGGACCTGCTCAAGAAAGGCCGCCTCGGCTATGAATTTCTTATCGCCCGATTTCGCCTGGCTCCGGGCTTTGGTCAAACGCTTTTCCACGGTGTCCATATCAGCGAGGATCAACTCCATGGAGATCACCTCCAGATCGCGCAGAGGATCGACGGTGCAATCGACATGGATGATATTGTCATCCTCAAAACAGCGCACCACATGCAAAATGGCGTCAACCTGACGGATATGGCCAAGAAACTGGTTGCCCAACCCCTCGCCCTGGCTGGCGCCTTTCACCAGCCCGGCAATATCGACAAACTCCATCTGGGTGGAGACTTTGCTTTTGGTCTTTGCCAGAATGGCCAGCCGATCGAGCCGGTCGTCCGGGACAGGGACAATGCCGACGTTGGGCTCAATGGTACAGAAAGGGTAGTTTTCCGCAGCAATGGCAGCAGCGGTCAAGGCATTAAATATGGTCGACTTGCCCACATTGGGCAGGCCAACAATTCCACAACGAAATCCCATGGGATCCTCAATAGTTCGGTATCGGCAACGGCAGGGGAATCAGAGGCGGATATCGCGTCTCCCTCTTGCTCACCCTGGTATTTCGGGTATAGTTGTCCAGTTCTTACCGGTCAATCCGGTTCCCTGTGATACACTATCTCTCACTCCTTGTGCAAGCAGTTATGAAAATCGACCTCCTGATAACCGACTGCGTTCTTCTCCCCTATCCAGGCAAAGACACGCTGATCGCCCCGGCCTTTATTGCCATCAGCGGAGCCCACATCGACCGAATCGGTCCGATGGCGGAATGCCCAACGATCGTAACCGGGACACGCATAGACGGACAAGGACAACTGGCCATGCCCGGCCTGGTCAACGGCCATTGCCACGCCCCCATGACCCTGTTCCGGGGAATGGCGGATGACCTCGCCCTGACCACCTGGCTCCATGCGCATATCTTTCCTGCCGAAGCGAAATACGTTAATCCTGAGATGGTGTATTGGTGTGCTCGATTGGCTGCCGCCGAGATGTTGCTCGGGGGCATTACTACGGTGGCCGACGGCTATTTCCTCGAGAATGAGGTGGCCCGCGCCTTTGCGGAAACGGGAATGCGCTGTGTCGCGGCCCAGGGAGTCATTGATTTTCCGGCTCCTGGGGTGACCGATCCCGCCCAAAACATCAAGGCAGCGCAATGCTTCCTGGAGCAGTGGCAGGGCCGCAATCCGCTCGTCACCCCGGCGGTCTTTGCCCATTCACCCTATACCTGCGCCAATCAGACCCTGCTCCGGGCCAAGGCATTGACCCGTAAATACCAGGTGCCCCTGTTTATTCATGTGGCCGAAACCAGGGATGAAATCCATCAAATCGCTCACCCGCTCGCAGCAACGCCGATCCGCCATCTGGATGCGCTCGGCCTGTTGGACCGCGACACCGTCTGCGTCCACTGTGTCCGGGCGGACGATGCAGACCTGGACATCCTGGCACAACGGCAGGCCGGGGTGGTCGTCTGCCCGCAAAGCAATCTCAAACTGGCCTCCGGCAGGGCTCCGCTGCTCGCCATGCTGGAACGACAAATCCGAGTTGGCCTGGGAACCGATGGAGCCGCCTCCAACAACAGCCTGGATATGTTTCGCGAGATGGATATGGCAGCCAAGATCCAGAAAATCAGCCTCTGCAACCCGGTGGCAGTACCGGCCGGCCGGATTCTGGCGATGGCCACCAGCGGCGGAGCTGACGTTCTAGGACTGAGCGCTGGTCATGGGCAGCTTGCGCCCGGCTCACCCGCCGATCTGATCCTCATCGACCAGCAGCAGGCCCACCTCCAGCCTTTTCACAGCCCCAATCTCCTGGTGTATAGCACTGGCGCCGCCGATGTCCGCACCGTCATCGTCAACGGCCAGATAGTGATCCAAAACCGTGAGTGCCTCACCCTCGACCTGCAGGATACCATGGACCGAGTTCGGCGGCTGGTGGTTCGACCGTAAGCCTTCTCCCCGTATACCGGCGCGTCCCTCACAACCCCTCCGCACCAACAACCGCTGCTGCTCAGTCTTTCTCGACCCGGATAACCTGGACAGCCCCCATCTGCCTGATGCCGCTATGGGTCAGACGTGCGCCCTCGACCACCGCAATAATCTCGCCAGCATGAATATAGCCCCACTCCCTGGCCATGGCGATGGAGCGGAAAACCATCTCGGTGCGGCCGAGTTCTTCCCGAATGATAAGGGGGAAAATATTGTTATACAGGCTGGCATGCCGGGCCACATGCAGCGACTTGGTGACCAGCAGGGTTGGCACCTTGCGGTTCCACTTGGAGAGCGTCGGATAGAGGGTACCATCCGGGTCAAGCAACAGGGTGGCGGCATTGGTGCTGAGGTTAGCGACCGCAGAGAGAGCGGGATTGACAGCCGCGTCCACGAGCAGTTCCTGATAATGCTCGGCACTGCTCCCTGAATACCGCTCCTCCTCGCAGATAATCGAGGCCATGGTGCGCACCACATTGACGGGATCGACCCCGGTCGCGGTTTCCTGGGAAAGCATCACCGCATCGGTCCCTTCCTTGATCGCCATGCTGACGTCGGTCACCTCCGCCCTGGTCGGCCGGGCATTGATGGTCATGGAATCGAGCATCTGGGTGGCGGTGATTACCGGGGTATTCATCTCCCAGCAGAGACGGATGATCCGTTCCTGGATGCGGGGTACCCGTGCTGCCGGCAGTTCCACCCCCATGTCGCCACGGGCGATCATGATGGCATCGGCAACCTCAATGATCTCTTTGATATTCTGCACCGCCTCGGGTTTTTCAATCTTGGCCACCACCTTGAGATTACGCTTACCCGAGGCCTTGATGTAGTCTTTGATCGTCCTGATTTCCTCTGCAGTGCGCACAAAGGAAAGGGCAACATAATCGACGGAATGGTTGAGCCCCCAGTCGAGATCGCGCCAGTCCTTTTCCGTGACACTCGGCAGCGAGATGGCCGTTGCGGGCAGGTTGATGCCCTTGCTTGACTTCAGGGTGCCGCCGATGATCACCTCGCAATGGACCTCGGAGGTGCCGCCCCTGACCACCCGCAATTCCAGGAGACCATCGTCAAGCAGCACCGGGTCACCAACCCGCAAGTCGGCAAGAATCGCCGGGGTGATGGTCGAGATCCGATCCACGTTCCCCTCCACCGGCTCGGCCTGGATAATGAGCACCTCACCGGTAATAAGCCGAATAGCGCCGTCCGCCATCAACCCGGTACGGATCTTCGGACCGCAGAGATCCTGGAGCACGGCAATGGGTTTTTCCCAGCTCTTTTCAGCCTCCCTGATCGCCAGCAAGGTTGCTTCGTGTGCCTCATAACTGCCGTGCGAGAAATTGAGACGGGCCACATCCATCCCAGCCAGGATCATCTTGCCGAGCATTTCCGGACTGTTGCTGGCTGGCCCGATGGTGCAGACGATTTTCGCCTTCTTGTTGACACTGGTGTGCGCCTGCGTGGGGATGCTGGCCAGTTGTTTGAACAAAACATCAAAATCAAAAGGTTTGGCAAGCACCCCGATGACGTTGGGGTACTGTTCCAATCGATCAAGGATCTTCCGGTCATCATGGGAGGAGGTGGTGATAATGATGGGCAGATGCGGATTGACCACCTGGATGGCCTCGATAAACTTGAACCCATCCCAATGCGGCATCTCGATGTCGCTGAGGATGATGTCATAGGCGTTCGAAGTCGCCAGTTGGAATCCCTGGTGGCCATTATCGGCGGTATCGACCGTGATACCGGCCTTTTCCAGGCGAGTTTGCAGCAGGTGCTGGGTGGGTTTGGAATCTTCGAGAATAAGAATACGCATGGCACAACCTCTCATGGGCAGGGGGGGTTACAGGTTGTCTTCGGTGGCTTTCTGTAGCATAGTGGAAAATAAGGCAAATGGGAAAAGAGAAATTACCTATTTTCGTGTGGATGGCGAGTTTCCCGATGTTTTTTGTAGTGCAATAGCGTTCGGGCCAACCCGATGGATTGGAGGAGAGTATGCAAGTGATTATGGATCTGTGTATCGTACCGCTCGGTGTCGGCGTTTCCGTTTCCACTTATGTGGCCGAGTGCCACCGGGTGCTGCAAGCGGCCGGGCTCAAGACGCAGCTGCATGCCTACGGAACCAATATCGAGGGCGATTGGGATGTGGTCATGGCGGCGGTCAAGCAATGTCATGAACGGGTCCATGCATTGGGTGCGCCGCGCATCACCACCACCATCAAGCTCGGCACCCGTATTGACCGCGACCAGACCATGGCCGATAAGGTGCGGAGCGTGGAGGAAAAGTTGAAGTAAAAGGGCTATTCCCCGACAACCTCACCTGAAACAGCAGCTCTGTAATTTAGGAGTTGCCAGAATGGCCGCACCACCGCACCGGAGTTTCCTATCATTTCACAGGAGGAGAGTCATCACTGCTCCAACCGCACCCCTTCGTTGAGCAGCAACAGATAGACGCTGCCGTCCTCCTTCATCTGCCCCGCCTCCATTCCCGCCTGCTCGCCCGATCCCCAGAAAACATCGGCCCGACCCGGCCCGGTCAGTGCAGAACCGGTATCCTGGACACTGACAAAACGCTGCAACCGTTTCCAATCCACCACCTGGCCGTTTGCCATCACCGGTCTTCTGCTGTCGATAAAGGCCAAGGCTCCGGGGGGATACCACTGCTGATCAGCGGCAATGGAACGCCCTGCTGTCAATTCCTGACCGAGACTGCCGATCACCGGGCCGACCTTGCTCCAATGGAAAAAGATGAAGGAATCGTTGTGGTGCAGGATCAGATCCCGTTCTTCGGGATGATCAACCAGATATTGCCGAATACTGTCCATGGTGACATCCGCCAATTGCATCCGTCCGGTGTCGACCAGAAATTTGCCGACACTCCGATATTCGCGGCCATTGCTTTGCGCGTAATGAACGCCACGCTCGGTGCCATCGGTCAGTTGAATCACTCCCGAACCTTGGACATGCAGGACAAAGACATCAAACGGGTCCTTTAACCAGACCAACTCCTGCCCATTCAGCAGATTGTGACGCTCAATCTCCTTTCGCGTCCAGAAAGGCAGGACCCGGCCCCCCTGCAGGCGACCGATGTTTTTTTTCTTGCTGCCGACGTCCTGGACCTTGAGAGTTTTTGGGACGACATAGAGGGGATACAGATAGGGCGAATGCCGTTTTAGGCTGCCAGCAAAAAGGGGCTGATAATATCCGGTAATCAGCATGCGGCGTGTTGTCGCGCCTTGGCCGCCATCGATCCGGTACACAGTATAGGAGCGCTGTATCTCCTGATTCAGCTGTTCGGTCGTGAGCGATGTCTGCAATAAGTTTTGGAAAAAAAGGGCGGAATCAATCAGACGCTGCACAGGAACAGAGACACCGGCAAGGGTATAGCAGGTGGAGGCGGGAACCGTCCGCAAAAAATTAAGACTATGGTCAAGCGTGGACTTGAGTTCCTGCAGTTGCAGATCATCGTGGAAAGAGGGGTACTGCGAGACCTGCAGGGGCACAAGAGAGGAAAAGGCTACCGGTGCCAGCAGGAGAAAGATCACCACACTGATGACAGCCAGGGTCGTATTCTTCCAGCGGTTCACCGTATCGCTCCGACGATTAAGGCCTCTCTGTTCAGCGGACGAAGGCCTCCGCCAGTTCAGTCACAGCCATGGCATATCGGTTGGAATGGTTCCATTCGGTAATCGCCTGGAAATTCGGATAACCGGCAACAAACCGCTTGGCGAATTCACCGCCGGGCGGCAGTTCCAGTCCGATGATGGTGAGCGGCCTGTTTTGCGGAGAAAGGGGGAGCGCAGGATTTTGCAGCTTGCGCACCAAATCGAACGGCACCAGCTCCTTCCGGCCTTTCAACTCGGCTGCAACCAGGAGCGGATCCTTGAGGGCGTACCCTAATTCACCATAAATGGGCGCATCGAGGGTCCAGTTACTCCGTTTCAGGTAGTTGGCAATGGACGCGAGGATATCAGGGACCGAATGCCAGACATCCCGCTTGGCATCACCATCAAAACTGACTGCATATTCACGATAGGAGGAGGGGATGAATTGAGTCTGGCCGAATGCCGCTCCATAGGAGCCCATAATACCATGGGGATCGATCCCGTTTTCCCGGCAGAGCAGGAGAAAATCAATCAGCTGTTTGCGATAAAAATCCGCCCGGCGCGGGTAGGCATCAAACAGGGTATTCAGGGTCTGAAGGACCTCAAGCTTGCCCTGGCTGGCACCATATCGGGTTTCCACCCCCCAGATGGCCACCACCACCTCCCGATTGACGCCAAAGGTCGCCTCAATTCTGTCGAGTAGTTGCTTGTACTCCGCTAATTTCGCCTTGCCTTCTCTGATATTTTCCGGGGTGATAAACCGGGGGGCATACTGATAGTAGGGCTTGGCTTCCCACTGTTTGTCCATCAGAACCAACACCTGCCTGTTGATGGTCAGCCCTTGAAAAATTGTTTGCAACTCCCGGAGGGTAAACTGATGCTTCTGGCTGAGCTCGGTGAAAAGTTGCTGGTATTTTTCCTGCTGCAGATTGATGGGTTGCCCATCTTCGACCAGATCTGCCGGCAACTCTTGCGCTGCAACCGGGAAAGGACAGGACATCTGTATCAACAGCAGCCACAGTCCGGCATGGAAGGCCATGCGTATCAGGGCGCCGAATCGCCTGATCAGGGAACAATCAATCATAAGAGTACCAGAAAAACAATTTAACAAAAAAGATGTTGAGAAAACATGGAGAAAAACGTCTCCGACTCATGCGCGGGCAGCCTGTTGATCCCGGCAGCGGCAGCCCTGCCACCGCCGGTGGCGAATTGACGGCACAGCGTATCAGCGCCCTTGCGGGTTGTTAACGGCGCGCGAACACTGACCCTCAGGCTGCCGTCAGGATTTGCAAGTAAGGTCGCATGCGCCATATCAGGCTGCTCCCGGGCCATCTGATTGGCAAAAACACCAACCGCCCTTCTCGACCAAGAGGCCTCTGGGAGCCAGAAAACGCGCCCGCTTGCATAGAGCCTGAAGGGATGCAAGCCTGCCGCCTTGGCCATATCACGATCATATTCCACCCGAAGATTCTGCAGCATTACCGAGTCCCGGTAAAAATTGAAAGGGTCGGGATAGCGCTGCACCTCACGAAACAAATCGGCAGGATGGACCTGGAGGTCCTCAATTGAGAATCCGTAGCCATTGTAATTGAGGAGAAGACCGATTTCGCGAAGTTTTTGTAGCTCTTCGGCTTGTAGATTGATTGCCCCGGCATACGCACTAGCCACTTCGTCAAGATTATCGCCAAAAGCCCCTGCGATCGCCCATGTTCGGAATTTCCCGGCCAGCAGCCGATCAACGATGAGTGCGGTGCAGAGATGGGGCGAAGGGGCGATGTGTGCTTCCAGAAAGGAGGAGTCGGGAATATCGCCACTGTAATGGTGATCTGCGTAAAAGACGAGATTCCGGTTCAACAACAGTTGTTCGAGCGCGTCCCGGTTTCGATCAAGTGAGATATCCAAGACGGTGATGCGGCTGTCGGCGATGTCGGTGAGCCTGGCAAGGAGTGCAATGTCTCGTTTGACACCGGTAATGAGTCGTGCCTCCGGTTGCGGCTGATGCAGGCGGAGTTGTTGCAGGGAGCAGATGCCATCCGCATCCCCATTAAACACATCGATGCAGTTCATGGAAAAACGAAGGCGAAGGAGGGGGCCGACGAGCTCTTCTTACAGACCAGGAACATTAAAACCATTACCGATATTGGCGAGACTAAAGGTGATCATGTAGGTTTGAACTCCCACGGTCGAATTTGATGAAAGCTCGACCGACCAGCATGGTTGATGGTACCGCAACCGAATTTTCTCCTCAATAGTTTCACTCGTCGCAATGGCGCGTTGCAGGCTGTATCCAGCGGCAAAATTATACGGCAACAGATGCCAGACACTGCCGCTGACGGAATCGACGTTGGTGAGCGAGTTATATCTGTAATCTAAAGCGAACAGATCCCCTCGTGCACTCGCATAATTGGCCTCTATCGAATGCAGATACGCCCCTTTGCCATACATGTCGATGTCCGTTGTGTACATGAGACGGAGGAGTTCAAGGGGATAAAAACCAGTTTTAATTTCAACAGGGGTCAGCGGGCCGGAACCTGGAATCAGAGGGGGTATATCCCCGAAAAAACTGGTTGGTGTTTCAAAAGTGGACAACGGAGAGTCGGGTTCTTTATTAAGCAGATCATATCCCTGTTTCACCTTGAGAAAGGCATAGGTACGTTCAAACTCGCGACCATTATGCTCTCCGGAGATGTCAAAAAAATTATTCACCCCGTAATAGACGATATTTTGCTCCCTAAGAGCATCAATGCTGTCGAACTGCGGCAATAACACATCCTTGGGCATCGAGGTATAACTGTAAGCGATATAAGGACGAACCGTGTGGCTCCAGGCCTTGACATCGCCGATGTTGGCCGTGAAATCATGCATCAAGGTGGTCCCTATCTCTCCGCCCAGATTGTAGATATAACGGTTTTTCGAATCGCTGTCTTCCCAATCGGAGGCACCATTACCCTGAATCATATACAGGGTATCCCGCACTCCACCACTGACTGATGTCTCGAGATAGGGGCTTATGGGCACCCCCGTCGTCACCGTGGGAACAAGGTCGATACGCTGTGCCCCGACACCCTTTTCCCGCCAAAAATTGATATAGTTGGCATCCCAGGAAAAATCAGGCCCCCCGGTCTTGTAAAGAGGCAGGAGGCCCGAGTAGGTGAGTGAAGGCAACTTCCAGACACGCGAGGGGTTGTCCGCCGTATACGCTTGCTGGCTCAGGTCGTTGACCGCAAAGAACTCACCTTCCAAGGAAGTCCCGTTATCCCAGGAACGAAGAAATGCAAAAGTATTGTCGCGATATTTGTTGGCTTTATCAACAAAACCACGCCCAAAGATTCCAGCAAATTTTTCATTGCTGGAGGTGAAACCCGTTGACCCGGAATTGAATTCCTGCAGGTAATCCAAATCGGAAGCGATATCCAGATCCAGACGGGTAACCCATTGGCCAATATTCTGGTCTGCTTTTCCTCGAAGCCAGTAGCGATCCGAATTGGTATGAGTGAAATGACTGTCCTTGTAGTATGCGTCCTCGGAAAAATTGGTCAAGGTATCGGCGAGATAATTCCCCATCAGCATTCCCTTACTGTTCTCATCGAGAACATAACGGAATTCCGCACCATTCATCATGCCGCGATTAGCTAAATACCGGGGAAAAAGTGTAATATCCGTATTGGGGGAGAGGTCGATAAAAAAAGGAGTCTCTATGCTGAAGCCGTCACGACTCGACGTAAAAATGGAAGGAAACAGGAAACCGGTCTGCCGTTTCCGTTTCGCTGGCAACAGCATGATCGGAGAATACAGTACCGGTACATCTTTGATGCGAAAGGTCGCATGCTTAAGATAGGCATAACCGCCATCAGTAATTTCCACATCAGCCGCCCCGAAGCTCCACGGCGGCGTTTCTCCCTGCTGCAGTTTACAGGTAACAATCCAGCCATCTTCGATGTGGTAGGTCAGGTCGCCCGTTTTCTCTACAACCTTGCCTTCCAAATGCATATCCATATATGGACCGACGATTACCGCGTTGTCGAACATGCCGATCTCGCCCTGCATGTCGATGCTGCCGGATTCAGCGGTCAACTGATCAGTACCGTTGTCGATCAGAAGATTGCCACGAGCTTTTATCTTGCCAAGATTGACATCGTATGCTGCCCAATCAGCTTTGACGGTCGTCAGCGTCTTCATTTCGGTAACCGTTTCCGCAGGTACGACCTCGACCCGTCCCCCCTTTTCTTCTCCCAGCAAACCGCTCCATTGAGAGGACTGGGTATCCTTGGGTCGGGTTACCGATTCTTTTTTCTCGAGGACAACATGGCCTTCAGCGATAACGACAGGAGGGTCTTCATACCTGGTAATTTTATCGGCAGTTATCTCCCATTGGCCTTTGGCGGACTCAGCCGACGCCAACGTTGCGAACAGGAAGGAACTCGCAACCAATACAAGAAAAAGTGCCAGGATCGGGGATGATTGTTTGATATGCTTCACCTCGATCGGCTCCTTTGAGGGGTAAGGTAAATAGAGGTTGGATTCGTTGCCAGGAATCGCAATCTGGTTTGAAGCGGCAATCCAACTGGTCGTATCGACACAAAAAATAGTAAAGATACTAACCCAAATAACGACTTCGAATGTACGTGTACACCGATGTTGTGTCAAGTGAAAAGTCGTAAATTTGCCTTGCGCCACCGTGGAAATTAGTTTAAGTATCGGAGGTCGAGAATATTGCCTAATGGCCTGATTTTCCATGGCTTGCAGAAGCATCAACCATTCGCAGCGCTGTATGAAATGTATCTTCGGCCCGGTGAATTCCAGGCGACTTGGCCGCTCTCTCGGCATTGATCTGTTTTCAGGGAAGACCTGCAATCTCAACTGTATATATTGCGAAGTAGGGGCTACTGCCTCCCCCGTCCGTCAACGCGCCGTCTATACCTCCACGCAAGCAATCATTGAAGAGATCAACACCTTTTGCGCGGATCCCCGTCGGCTGGACGATGTCGATGTACTCACCGTTACCGCCAAAGGTGAACCGACATTGCATCGCGGACTTGGCGAGATTCTCCGCCATATCAAACGCATGACCGACAAACCGGTTGCTGTCTTGACCAACGGAACAACCCTGATGTACCAGGATGTCCGCCAGGAACTCACTGCTGCCGATATTGTTATTCCCTCACTCGATTCGGCCCGGCGTGAGAGTTTCTTGAAAATCGATCGTCCGGCCGCTGGTATCGATCTGCAGGAAGTCATTCACGGCCTGACGATCTTTTCCCATGCATACCAGGGCAGGATATGGCTGGAAATCCTTCTGGTTCAGAACGTTAACGATTCCGACCAGGATATCGAGGCGCTGGTATCGGTACTCAGACTGATGCGCCTTGACAGGATTCAGCTCAACACCGTAGTCCGACCGCCTACGGAGCCTTTTGCACGACCAGTGAACCCCGGAAGACTGCAGGAAATTGCCCATCTTTTCCACAAGGAGTTGGCAATCCCGATTGACCTTCCCGTCACTCCGACAGACCAGGCCACTCAGGTGCCATGGCCTGTTGATAGGAAAACAACCAGTCCCTTGTCATCAGATGAAATACTGGATGAAATTTTACAGATGTTACAGCGACGGCCTTGTACCGCCGCTGATATAGACCGGACTTTTCAACTAGGCGGTCCGGATAAGGTTGAGCAACTGCTCGAACCGTTTGTAAACTCGGGTGTACTGCAGAAGCAGGACCACACCAACGAGTGTTACTATCAGCAATCGTCAACAATACAATGACGTGGCAGGGCAATATTACCCATGCGTCAGGACGATGAGGCTACCAACGGGCTCAGTTGCTTTAAAAATTTACATGAAGGCTACTAATGACAGAAAACGAACAAAACCCAAATGAAAACAAGCCCCCCCGTGTGCGCAAAGCCAAAACAGGCGCCTGGTGGAAAAGTGTACCAGGTACCGCTTCGACAGACCCTTTGCAACAAGCAGAATCAATAAGTCCGAGCAGCCAGGCCGCAAAAAAAAACGAAAAAGATGTAATCGCGCCCGTACAGATAATTGTGCCGCAACCACCTCAGAAAAAGGTTGTTCAGGCAACGCCTCCCCCTGTGGCTGATCAATTACCTAGCTCTCAAGAAAAACCGGCAGAAACCGAGATTGCGGAAAGTGACGGTCCCGTGGAGGATAAGCCACCGGCCAAAAGAAAAAGAAGGCCGCGCAGGAGTGGTAAAAAACGCCCGAAACCAGAGGACATCCTTAAACAAGATGCAACTGAAGAGGGTGAGCAAGAGGACGAGGAAACGCCCGATGCTGCTCAGGACGATGATGACCAACCTGTACCGGAGACCTCTGAATTCCCTGAAAAGGCTGTTACCTATAAGCTACTGATCAATGCAGAGGAACCAGAGGAGTGCCGCATTGCCCTGGTAGAAGATGGCCGGCTCGAATCCTTTCATGTCACCACCATCGATCGTGAACCCACGAAAAACAATATCTACAAAGGAAAGATCGTCTCGATTGAGGCAAACCTGCAGGCAGCTTTTGTCGATATTGGTACCGGAAGAAACGGATTCTTACCCTTCAACGAAATTCATCCCGAATATTTCCGCCAGGACGTTAATGAGAAGAGCCGCAATATTATCGCCCAGCAGCAGTGGAAAAAACTGAAAATCGAGGATGTTGTCCAGAAAGGGCAGGAAGTACTCGTCCAGGTGGTCAAGGAGGTGACCGGTAACAAGGGCGCCAACATGACCACCTTTCTCTCCCTGCCTGGCCGTTGCCTTGTCTTAATGCCGGGAAGCGACAGTGCTGGCATTTCGCGTAAAATCGTTGGCGAGGAACGTCGATCCAGCCTCCGTGAAATCATGAGTGAATTTGAGATACCCGAGGGGATAGGCTACATCATCAGAACCGCCAGTGCGGAAATAACCGCGGTCACCCTGCAAAAGGATCTGCAAACCCTGCTCAGCCTCTGGGAAGAAATCAAAAAGCGCGGCCAGACCATGGAAGCGCCAGCCCTAGTCTATGAAGAACAGGACACGGTGGTCCGCTTTTTACGCGACCATTTTTTCCAGGAAATTCAAGAAATCATGGTTGACACCCAGGAGTCGCTGAACAACGTCAACACCTTTATCGAACAGTTGCCAGCCAAACAGAATAAGGTCAAGGTCAGGCTGCATCGCGGCACCAAACCCATTTTCAATCAGCATAACATCGAAGAACAGATCGAATCGATCTACAAACCCCAGGTGACCCTGCCGTCTGGGGGGTCTATCGTCATCGATCCCACCGAAGCACTGGTTGCTATCGATGTCAACTCCGGTCGGACCTCGAAAAATAGCGATTTTGACGAGACGATTTTTCTCGCCAATATGGAAGCAGCCGCAGAATTGGCCCGACAGCTCAGATTGCGCGACCTGGGCGGCCTGATCGTCGTTGATTTCATCGATATGCGTAATAAAAAACATATCCGGGAAGTTGAGCGACAAGTAAAGGTCAGCATGAAACGCGATAAGGCAAAGGTTGATATCAGTAAGATTTCACGCTTTGGCCTCATGCAGATTTCCCGCCAGAAGATGGGCGCTCCTATTGAAAAGGGAAGCTACCGGACCTGCGATTTTTGCCAGGGACGCGGCGTGGTGCGGTCTGTCGAAACCTTGGCCCTTTATTACCTTCGTCGCATCCAAACCGGCATCAGTCGGAAGAGTATAGCAAGAGTTGATTGCCGGCTGCCCCTTGATGTTGCCCAGTATCTGCTGAACAAAAAACGCGCAGAACTGGCCGATTTGGAGGTCAAGCACAACGCCAAGATCGACATCATTCCCAGAGTGGAAATGAAACCAGCTGAAAATCAGATAGATTTTCTGGAGACTGAACCCACTCGATAGACCTTGTCCGGTGGCCGGACTGCGTTTCTGATTAACGAAGGGTGTACAGGAAGAAATCACGCAACCGCTCAAGCAGACAGAAACCACTTGTATAAAGCCACTTTTCAGGATATAGAGCTTTCTCATTGCGATTGCGCCAGTAGCTCAGCTGGATAGAGTGCCGGACTACGAATCCGTAGGTCGCAGGTTCGAATCCTGCCTGGCGCACCAAGAAAATCAAGGGGTTAGATCATTACGGTCTAACCCCTTTTTTGTTTTATTGCTCCATAGGGTCAATATAGGGTCAGTCACTCGTAACCAGAACAACCTTTTGTGAACATAAAGACACCCCCCGCCAGCCGAAGCCAACCGGGTGATATTTTAAAGTGAAGGGCGGCTGATTGCGGCCGTCACTCACATTCCGTTCATCTGCCTTGCAGCTTCCTTGACGGCCTTTTTATCCCCTGTCCTGAGAGCGGCAACCATGACCGCAACCTTCTCGTCTACCGACAAGGAAGCGGGACTATTGGCGTAGGCGATAGCCTTCAGCATCGCTTCGATGCGAGAATTTGTCTCATCTATCCGGTCCAGACGCGCTATTATCTCTTGCTCTACGGTGGTCATTGTCTTCCTCCAGAAGGTAGGTAATGAAAAAGTACGCGTCCATCCTCTCATGTGCCTTGATCACTTTGCTCTCCTTGGTCGTTTGAGACGGTTTCGTTTGTTCTCTGCCATGAGAGCAGCTGGTCCACCGACAATTACCCCCACTATCGATTTGGGTTGATTATCAAGCAGCGATGGGCGGTGTCCTACGGCCGAAATCTCCCGCAACATCGATTCAATGCGATCCAGTCGAGCTATGATTTCCTGTTCTGCTGCGGTCATTATTTACCTCAAGAGCGGGGATGGATAAAAAAAGGACTCCCGAAAATTAAGGAGTCCTCGGATAATATCCAGGCAAGGGGGAAAGAATCTACTGGTTGATCTGGTCGACGGAATGCTCCTCGGGGATGCTATTGCCTAGTTGCTGTCAACTCGTCGTGCTTGTCCATTGTGTCACTGGCGGTCATGCGAATTCCTCCTCGACTGTACACTCGTCTATTCCGAGAAGCATGCAGGCCCTATCTGAGATACCCATTGCTTTATGCTCCAGCGCTTCGAGCTGTCGATGAAGACCACGGATAGCAACCGGGTGGAGTTGACGACCCCTTACCCCTTCTCTTGCCAGGCCGTTTAGAGCCTCCTGCAGAAAATAAAGCTGGTTGCCGATGTTTCGCGCGTCCAGGCGGATCATGTGCAACTCGTGTTCACTGTTGGCGCGTGCTGATTTTTCTGTACTCATAGTGCGTTTCTCCAAACAAAAAAAGGGCGGTGAAGTGCGGGTTAGCGGACCGGGTCTAGGAACCGGCAGGCACGAAGCCTCCCACACATCACCGCCCAAGCAAGGAGCAATTCTGTGCGCCGGACGCAAAAAAACCGCCGAACATAAATATATGAGGCGGTGCATCCGCCTAGAACATCGGGCCGCTAAACCCGGAAGTCGTATATCGACAACGTTTATATCATTGCCTCAATCATCGGGGGATGTCAACGGGAAATCTGTGGGCTGTTCCCTGGCAGGATAGGCAGTGGGGGTGATACTTGGAACGCTTAGGACTCGATAAAAAATCCAGAATATGTCAGAAATAGGGTTCCAGATCGTGCCCCTGTGGTATTCAAACGGGAAGGAGGATTGACGATGAGCCTCAGATCAGAATATGGGAAATATGGCAGATGGATGTGGGTACCATTGCTCTCGGCATCAGTCGGGGCGGGAATTCCTATCTTAATTGGGTCCTGGCTCTTCGGTTTTGATTTTAGCGATGACAGCTGGGAAGAAAGGATATGGATTGGAATGGGGTCCACGTTCGCTGTGTTTATATGGGCAATTTTCAAGAAAATCGGCGGGCGGCTTCCTAAGGTTAAAGAATGGATGCTTGAATCATTCTGGGGAACCACAGTCCTTTTTTATATCAGCGGGTTCTTTATCTCCTCCGGGGGCACTTTCTTTGCGCTGCTTCCTGTTCCGCATTGGTTAACCGTTACGGCTGGCATGATACTGGCACTCGTCGCATTAGTAATAATGGTGCCCCCTTCACACGAAGCATAATAACCATCTCAACAAAAGGACCAAAATGAAAAAACTACTTACTATTGCGGCAATCTGCGCCACTATATCGTTGACCGGTTGTGCCACCAAGCAATACCCGCAAGCTCCTGCGGTAAGCGCCTCAAAGGTTTTCTCGCCCTTCACCGGATCGAATCCACCATCATTTACTGGAACCTGCTGTTTGACGGCCTGATGCCCTCTTTTGCACGCAATACCGACAACACCCACCTGTATCTTCTTCCCTTTTTCTACGCTCTTGCAGAAGAATACCGAGATGATATCGGCAAGAGTAAAGCGAACGCGCTCATGAAGGCACGCCTGCCCTTTCATGACTTGCGAAACGACAACAGCGATTATCTGCAGAAAACGACCAAATTATTGACAGCAGCAATTGATCGTGAACTTGGTCGCATCGATGAAGCATTACCGCTACTCTTCGGCATATCGTGCAAATATGAGCAATGGATTCCGGGAGTCATCCTGGCGAAGCAGATAAAACAACGGTTTCCTGCGGCAAAAATAGTTATCGGCGGAATAAGCAATGCGAGCAAGGCAGCATCTATCCTCCAGCTTTGTAGCCATTTTGATTTTGCTGTATGGGGAGAGGGGGAATATCCGCTCTTGGAATTGTGCCAAGCTCTGGAGGACAATCTTGAAACCTTCAGCTCGATTCCCCGCCTAGTATATCGGAAAGACAACGCACTGCATGTTTCCCCTCAAACCGATGACCGGTATCACGACTTGAATCGCCTGATCTTGTCGGATCACCACGACTATTTTCGCTATCTTAACGCATCGGACCAACGGAATATCCCGGTCATCTTTCCCCTTGAATCAAGCAGGGGCTGTGTATGGAATCGATGCAGATTCTGCGTTTATTCCGATGGGTATAAACATAGAGTCAAGAGCCCTGCAGTTGTAAAGCGTGAGATCGAACATCTGACAGAAACCTATCAAGCACGGTATTTTGCCTTCATGGACAACGACATTGCCACAAACGCCCCAGAACGACTGGAGGCCATGCTTGATGATCTAATCCGCCTTCGCCGGCAACACGATTTTCAGTTGATCGCCGAGATTATTCCGAAGAATATCACCGCCGCGACCATCAGGAAGTTATCGCAAGCAGGTTTCAACCGGCTTCATTTCGGGTATGAGTCGCTTTCGGAACGGCTTTTGAAAACCATGGGCAAGAAGACGACCTTCTCGGACAACATATTTTTTATCAAGTTTGCCCATAAGTATAAAATCAAGCTACCTTCGGCAAATATCATTTGTGGGGCAATCGGCGAGGAGGATGTCGACATTCTCGAATGTATCGACAATCTCCATTTTTTGCGGTTTTTCCTGAAAAAAGATTTTTTCGCCCACAACATGATTCCGCTCAGAGTGGCGCAACAATCCGATTTCTATCGGATGATTGAATCTTCCCTTCTGGTCAAATGGGAAGAAAATGCGATTCATGCGTTATTGCCACCCAAGATGCTTGATCGCCTGGACCGGTTCTCCTTATTTGACTTTTCTGCACCACCTCGCCCCCTATGGGAAGCGTTCGCCCAAATGAATACATTTTATTATGAGCACAGTTATGCCTACAGTTTCCTGGGTGATACGGACGGTATTTTCTATAAAGAATTCTTTGATGGCGAGCTGTTGCTGGAGTACAGGATGACCGACTTGGAACACAGCATTCTCCAGGCAACCAATTCGGGCATATTGCATTTTCAGGAGCTGCAAAACGTACTGTGTGCCAAACACAAAATTGATATTGAGGATCAGGTCATTGCAACAGCCCTCAACCGGCTCAAGGAAAAGCACTTAATCTATTTTGCGGCGAATCACCGTTCCATCATCTCGATTATTGATACCGATCAGAGTGATGATTCTTTACCATGTGATGGAAGGGCTAAGTAGAACATCCTGATGGACTTGCTCATCACGAACCAGACGGCCAGCACGGAATAAACTCCAAAAATCATCCCATAAATTAACGGTATATTCTTGTGTACTTTGTCAATCAATATGCCACCAACGGCAAAGGACAAGGGGACAAGGCCACCATTGATCGAATCCAGCGTCGCAAAGACCCGTCCCCGCAAAGCCTCAGGTATGACCTTTTGTTTGATGGATGTGTTGATCAACTTAGATATAGCCATGCAAATGGAAACTAGTGCGAGCAGCGCGAAATCCAGGTAGCAGTTTTTGGTTACAGACAGGAGGAGAAAGAGCAAAGCCTCCGCTATAAATATTACGCAGATCACCACATAGTTCTGTTTATCGGTCGTTTTAAGCAAGCCAAAACCAAGATACCCCACAATGGAACTGAGAGTTAGCGTACTCAACAGATAGCCGTAATAAGCCGTTCCAAATTTCAGCACATCCTCGATCAAGAACGGCAAACTCAGCATGACCGTTGGGAAGAAGAGGTTAGAAAGGGAATAGACTATGGTTTGACTCCGCAACCCCTTGTTTGTCCAGATAAAATCAAAGCCCTCCTTCACATCTCCAAAGAAGCCCCTTGTTACTTTCCTTTTTGCCACAGCATGTTGCTTGGGACCAAAAGAAAGAAACAGCCCTGCAGCTGCAGCCGTGAAATAGGATATTCCATTCAGCAGAAAAACAAGTGTTCCGCCGGTAACAGCAAAGATCATTCCGCCAAGGGCATTGCCGATCATCGCCAACACACCGCCAACCCCCTGAAACATGGAGTTCCCTCGCTGAATGCATTCGTTGTTCAGGATTCTCGGGATAATCGAATAAAGGGCAGCATTAAAGGCCGAGTCGATTATCCCCATGCAGAGCGTCACCACAAATACTGCATAAACGGGAAAAGGATATGCCGGAAGGGTGAATTCCGAGAAACCACGATCTACGACTTTGAGCGTGAAAAAAAAATCCAAACTGAAGAGCGACAGCATGAGCATAAGGATGCCACGGAAAAAAAAACTCAAGACAATCACGGTTTTTTCGCTCATCCGATCCACCATTGCACCGGCAAATGGACCCAAGATAACCCATGGCAGAAACGCAAGCAGTTCAACGATGCCAATGACCGTTGCAGAACCTGTCAATTGTTTCAGATAGAGAACCAGCACGACAGAGTAAACCGTGCTCCCCAGCAAGGTTGCGCATTGACTGGACAGCAGAAGCGTGAAATTTTTATTGAACAAGCGGAGCTGAGGCTTGTTCATGTTACTGAAGGCGCCTGACACCGAAAAGCTGTTGCGTCTCCATTACTTTCATGCTTCCTGCTGGGAAAGTGTGCCGCATGTTCGGGGCATATCTTTGGGGAAGGAGGCCTTGTGCGCAAGAAACCTTTTGGCAATAAGTTTTGCAACCTCTGCGTTTTGATCCATCAGTTGCAGCAAGGCTATTTGGGAATTGCAATAGGAATCCATGCAGTTTTTATCCGTTACTGGAGTTAAAGCGCAATATTCTCCGCAAATCGGCAATGCACTGCAATGTTTGCATTTTTGGTCGTAATACGGATTGGGAGCTTCACACATTTCGATCGCCTGGGTCGCATTGTCCAAATAGGTAGGAATATCCTTGGCCTTTGCGATGGGACCGGTCAAGCCGGTAAAAAAGCTGCATGGATATATGAGCCCGGCAGCGTCGATATATGCGGAATAGATACCAGCCTTGCATTTCTGTGCCCGAGGCAGGTGACTGTAGTCGCCCCCATTGATGACATTCTCATGATAAAAGAGGAACTTGTTCATCACCACATTATCCCGTGTGGCGAAATCAAACTGGGAGGCCAAAAAGGCCGCTTCGAATTCGGATTCCGCTCTCAGCTGTGGCGGAATCTTGGACACTTGATGCCCCCTGCCTTGGCTTGAGATGTAATTGATCCGATAAAAGCGGACTCCATTTTTACTGAAGAAATTGATGGTCGAGGAAAGTGTTTGCAACGATTCAACCGTCCCCACGACCAATCCGGTGACACGGAATCCATACTGGTGGAGCAGCGCAATATTATCTCGGCGCGCCTTTGACAAAAGTTTTGGATCATTCATTTCGCCATCGTAATGGACGGAAAAATGAACATTGTGTTTCTTAAAAAGATTTATAATCTCCGGTTTCAGGATCGAGATATTGGTCTGCACCGAATAATCGGTTGCTTTTCCCGTCCGTTCCAGATAGCGATCCATTGACTGAAAAAAACGTTCGTACCAATCGGTTGGAATCAGCAGAGGTTCCCCCCCCGAGAACACCACCCCCAACTTCATCTTACTGAGTTCCATCAGCTTGATAACTGTTTCCGCGGATTCCACGGGATTAGCGATCTGTTTTGGTTCCCCATCAGTAGTATCCGAAACTCTACCGGCGTCTTGAAAACAATATTCACATGAAATATTGCAGGTCGTAATCAGCTGCAAGGTCAGGCTACTCAGATTGTCAAAAGACAGTATGGTGGACATCATGCTCCCATCGCCCTGCTGTTTTTTTCATAAAAAAAGCACCGCAGCGTTTCCCTTGTTCCGGACAACGCTGCGGTGCTTGAGGTTTATTGGCAAAGTTTAGAACTACTTATTGGGACAGTAATTGGAATAAACACAGCAACAACCGCAATCCAACTCATTGGTTGTGGATGGGGAAGCCTCATTGGAAGAACAGAGAAAATCTTTAAGCGATGCGGATGATGCATTCCATGAAGTGACAATAAATTTTTCAGAAATTGTGTCAGGAACATCATAAACTCGACCACTCTTGTTCATTAGTAGCATATTATCCTCCTATTAAGATTTTGTTCCTCATCAAAGTGGTGTTAACTTGAATTCTAGAAACCAAATATTAGTACTTAAAATTACCTGCAGGTGTAGTTTATGGGGTACTGGGAAAGAAGTCAAGGGCTGGCATTTTAAAGCTCTGAAAAAAAAAGATGCGTTATCTTGATGTAGGGTTTCTGGCGGTGACGGACAAAGACGATCTTCACCTTCTGCTCCTTTTCGGTCTCGACCACCACGCTGGCAAGAATCCGTGCCTTGCCCGGCCGCTTCTTCAGTTTGCCGAACAGACTGCCCAAGGTCAGCCATTGTTCCTGATGCCGGTAAAAGCACCTTGGCCATATCCTTGCCCATGCAGATCACCGACAAAAGAAGTGGCCCCGAGGAATTCGGACAAGCCTTTAGGTGAAAAATGAACGAGTTTTTCTTCGGTCTTTCTCCAGTCTTTTTGGCAGGTGTCGAATACTCTCTTCGTTTCATTTACGTTGATAAAAAATGCTTTATGCGCCTAACTTTTTACCGGAAGACCTTGTTTTCTTAGCGGAACTGGGGTAGGGACTGTTAGTCCTTTTTCTCGTGTGAAGTCAGTTCCGAGGTATTATTTTTTTGTGTTAAATTTCAAGCAGTTACCCCGAAAGCAAGAGCCCCTGTTTATTAGGCTACGAATCCGTAGGTCGCAGGTTCGAATCCTGCCTGGCGCACCAAGTACTCAAGGGTTTAGAGAATTTCTCTAGACCCTTTTTTTGTTCCCCGGTCACCCTCCGGTCCGCGCTTGAGATTCCTTGTCCGAACAGTTTTTTTTTACATCCGTTTTTTTCACCTCCCTTTTTGGGGTACATATTTATTCTATCCCGACAATCGGGATAGCCGGATTGAGAATGGTGCACACGTTCAATTTCAAGTGCAATTATGGCTTCACGTACAATGGCGAGTGCCTTCTGATTTCATCCGAGAACAAATCCGCGCGGCAGTTCAGTTATGATTTACCAGGAGATACCTTGACTTGGGTAATACCTGAATTTATCAACCAGCTAGAATCGTTCAGTGGTGTATATTCGAGAAGAGATGAACCACAAAAAGGATGCATAATCATTCGACAGGAGAATAAGACCATGACAACTGAAAAACGGGACTTCGACAAGGCAGCAGCATCCTGGGATGAAATGCCGTTACGGATCAAACTGGCGGAAGATGTGGCCAATACCATAGTGCGGAAGGTTGCAATCTCCCAGGATATGACCGCCTTGGACTTCGGCTGTGGCACCGGGTTGCTGACGCTTCAACTGCAACCGCTTGTTAAGTCCATTACCGGCGTTGACAGTTCTCAGGGAATGCTTGATATCTTCAATGCCAAGATAGCAACTGCGAATATTGACAATGTTTGCACCCTATTCTTGGATTCAGACAAAGGCGGCACATTGACGGGCAAGTACGACCTTATTGTCAGTGGCATGACGCTGCATCATATCAGGGAAATAACACCGCTCCTCGCTCAATTCTACACGGTCTTGGCACCAGGAGGCACCTTGTGCCTGGCCGATCTCGATCTTGATGACGGACAGTTTCATGACGACAGTACCGGTGTCTTCCACAACGGGTTTGATCGAGTGTCGCTGCACAGATATTTCACTGATGCAGGATTTGTGGGTGTTCAGGATGTGACTGCCACGAAAATAGAGAAAAAGACCCGCGACGGTCAAACAAGAAAATTTTCCGTTTTTCTTATGATCGGTCGAAAGAAATAAACTAAACAACCGTATCCATACCCATCGTGAGATCAAGCGGGTTACCAATCAGGTGAACGTCTTCATCGGTACTACACTGGAAACCGGTTTTCTTCAGGTCATAAACCGAAAACACCTAACGGGATAATTATATGGCATATTGTATTTATTACCAAGTTGAGCAACTCCATCGACCTCAAGCAAGGGAGGTGACATTAACCTGGCGGCAAACAAAAAGCGGTTTTGTTTATATTCCTTATTGCACTCACCCCTCAGGCGAACTGAGCTTGAGCAATATAAAATTCTGTCCAGATGCCGCTGATATACTGAAGTGCCAAGGCAATGTCTCAAGATGCCAGTTGGAAAACGGCCCGGAATGATCTAGGCCCCCCCAACCGTTGAGATTCCCCCCCTTCCTTCCATTGAGTTCCACCCAAAAAAAGCATATAAAGGGCAGGACTGTCCTGGCTGCTCGATAAAAAAACTCTAGGTGAGCCCGTACTGCTTAACATCGGTGTAAAATCAAACCATACTACCCCTCAACCACACGGTTTCATGCTCATCATTGTTGAATCGCCAACCAAGGCCAAGAAAATTCAATCAATTCTCAAACTGAGAGCTATGTCCACAGTGGGTCACTTTAAAGACCTTCCTGACGCTCAGATTGGTGTCGATTTGAAGACCTACGAGCCGACCTTCGTTTACCACGAGAAAAAAATGCAGCTGCCCAATGAACTGCGGGCTGCCGCCAAGGGTGAAACCGTTATGCTGGCAGGTGACCCGGACCGGGAAGGCTATGCCATCAGCTGCCACATCTACGAAGAAGTGCAATCCGTCGCCAAAGAATGTCTGCGCATGGAAATTTATGAAGTGACTGAAAAGGGCCTGAAGGAAGCTCTTGCCAAGGCAGTGCCTTTCGAGCAGACAAACACAGGTCTCTATAATGCCTTCCTTGGGAGAAGGATCGGTGACCGGTTGGTTGGCTATATCCTTTCCCCCATTACCAGTAAAAGTCTTCGCGGTAAATATAGCGTTGGCCGGGTGCAATCACCTGCAGTTCGCTTAGTCGTCGACCGAGAGCGGGAGATTAGGGATTTTGTTCCCTCCCTGTATTGGATGCTCGATATCCAGCTGGACAAGGGCGGTTCGACCTTCTTGGCTCGCCATGCCAAAGGTAAATTCAAGCAATTGGCGGATGCAGAAAAGGTTATCACTGCCATCAGAGGTATAACCGATGCCTTGGCAACAAAAGTTGAACAGAAAGAGGTTAAACAGTCTCCCAAACCACCTTTCACCACGGTCGACTTACAGGCCGCTGCGGCTGTTCGCCTGAAGTTCACCCCGGAGCAGACGATGAAACTTGCTCAAGGGCTTTTTGACCACGGTATTACCACCTATCACCGCACAGATTCTGTCCGCATGGATGCAGCCTTTATCACTGAGATTCGAGAATTCTTGGGTAAAGCGCTTGGCTCCAACTATCTTCCTAAAAAGCCGTACCAGTATAAGTCAAAGAATTCTCAGGCAGAGGCGCATGAAGGCATTCGACCCACACATATGCACTCGACTGCTGACATAGCAGCAATTATCAAGAAGGAAGGACTTAGCCAAGACCATGCCAAGCTGTACGAGATAATATTCAAACGTGCTGTCGCCAGCCAAATGGCACCGGCTCTCTTCGACTCCACAACCATGCTCTTTGAGGTAGCTGGAGAAAAGTTTAAGGCCGCTGGCCGAGTTCTCAAATTCGACGGCTTTCTCAAGGTGTACGCTGAGGTTGACGAAGAAAAAGAAAAAAAGAAGGATGAAGATACGTTGCAGTTGTTACCCCCGATAGAGATTGGTGAATTAGTCCCAAAACAAAAGGAAATTCTAGAAGAAAAAAAGACCAAAGCCCCCGGAAGATTTACCCTGGGTTCTTTGGTAAAGGAGCTGGAACGGCTTGATATAGGTCGTCCTTCGACATACGCCGCGATCACCAAAAACATTACTGACCGTGGTTATGTGAAGGAAGAAAAAGGGAAAGTGGTACCTCTCCTCCCTGGGGAAACACTTATCGACTATCTAAGAGAAAAACATTCTTGGGTGATCGATTACGAACTGACCAGTAAAATGGAAAAATTCCTGGATCAGGTCGTTGAAAACAAGGAGACATGGCAACGATTCTGTAAGGGTGTTCACCACAAGATGGGATTTTTCGAGCCGCCAATAAGAGCTACAGGTGGTGGCCCAAGCGAAAGCCAACTCAAGTACGCCAAGGACCTCGCCGTAAAAAATAATCTCACCATATCAGAGGAAACTTTAAAGACCAGCAGGGCCCTGTCATTATGGATTGAAAATGTTATCGGTAAGAACAATAAAAAGAACGATCACCCCTCGGTTGCCGAACACCTCTAAAAGATTTCAAGAAGACACTCCAGGCAAAAAATCCGTAGTGCAGGTTCGCACCCTGCCTGGCGAAGCAATAAAATCAACAGGTTAAGTAATTTTTAGTTTAACCCCTTGATTGTAGCTTGCGGCGTTGGTAACGTTGGAGGTAACACTTGCACAGAGAGAGGAGCCGACCTTTACAAAGAAACCCTTCCGGTGAAAATTTCTAAATCCACCGGACCGGCATATTGAATACACGCCAAACCAGACATCATCTTTTTTATCAGGAGAATTACCATGAAACATTTAAATATCGTTGCACTTATTTTTCTTCTGGCGCTTTCCTCATGCGCCAATAATGCCCAGACTGGTGCACTTGGCGGCGCTGCGGGTGGTGCCCTCATCGGCCAGGCGATCGGCCATAACACTGGGGCAACATTACTCGGTGCTGCGGTAGGCGCTGGGCTTGGTTATATGATTGGCAACGAAATGGACAAAAACGATAGAAGCCGACTCAATAATGTTTATGAGCGGGGTCCGTCCAACCAGCGTTCAGAGTGGGCAAACCCCGACAATGGCAACCAGTACACGGTGACACCGCAACCGGCTTACCAAAATCCGACGACTAACCGAACATGTAGACGGGCGGAGATTGAAGCTGTTATCGATGGCAAGCGGGAAAGAACATACAGTACGGCCTGTCGGAATGAGTACGGCGAATGGGAGCTGCAAAAATCATAATTGCACCTCGGCTTATAGAGTATGAAAAACCAGATCCCCTTTATCGAGCAACTCCGACAGAGGGGATTTTTGTATACATCGGGCAGAGTTACCCTTTTGACACCGCCCCCTGCCTTCGGTCGCTGTTTAGGCTTCTGTAACTTATACGACAAGCTTCACCAGCACGAGATTCTTTGCCAGAAAACCATGTTCACATTAAATGCAGCCTATTTTTGACGCTTAGGATTTACATAAAAACCAACAAGAGGAGGGTGTTTTCATGAATAAACGAATAATTGTAGTACTATTTGCAGCAATGATGCTTGGTTCAATAGCGATTTGCCATGCCCAGGAAAGGGATTGGCACGGAGGAATACGCTCCAGAATTAATGTTGAATATGAGAGAATTGAGCGGGGGATTGAACGAGGGTCCCTTACAAGGCCTGAAGCACATAGGCTTAGGCAGGAATTAGATCATATCCTCAACAAGATTGACCGCATGAAACGGGACGGATATTTGGACCCGAGAGAACGGGAGATTATCAATCGTGACCTTGATAGATTGGACCGAGATATCACGATGGAAAAAAGAAATATGAATCGCAGGTATTATTAGCCATCAGTCAGCCTTTAATAGAGAAGCAGATTTCTCCCCCGGTAGCCGGGGCCTACCGGGGGGAAGCGCAAAGAAAAGTCGAGTCATTTTGGCACGATGGATAGCTCCATTTACACCCCCCGGACCAAACCGGGCATCAAGTGAGAGGTCAGAAGAGTATTCAACCCGCAATCATGGTCAACGCGGCTGCACCAGCCTGCCCCATCCTCCATGTTTCATCATCGTCACAACTCCCATATTGCCCCTGAAAGTCCATTTTACGTATTACCTCAAATTTCATCGAACCCACCATCTTCCCATTCTGAGAAGCGCGCCTCTAAAGAGATATCAATTCATCCGACAGCAACGGCTCAACAAAGATATTTGCCAAGCGATTGCCAGAAAATACGTTGACAAAACCGACCGAAATAACGACTTTTTTTGACTTTTGCAAAAGCTCTGCTATTATTTGCTTACGAGACAAAACTCAAGATAATTATCCGCTTGCCAAAGGAAACATATGAACGTCCGTACCTCGCTGCTTCACCGGTTCTTCTGGGTATTCTCCCTTCTCCTGGCGCTCGCCGTTCCATCCCTGCTCCAGGCTTCAATCAATGATCCCACTTCCATCAATATTGGGGTATTGGCATCAGGGACCAAAGACCAGTGCTTTGACCAGTGGCGACCGACCGCCGAGTATCTGCAGAGCGCCCTGCCCGGCTATTCGGTCAACATTGTCTGTCTTGAATATCGCGAAGTTGAAGGGGTTGTTTATAATGGCCTGGTCGATTTCACCATCACCAATCCGTCGGTATACGTTAATCTCGAGTTTATTTTCGGCGCCTCGCGGATAGCCACGCTCAGGGATCGGCAAGGCCCAGAACTCTCCTCCCAGTTTGGTGGTGTGCTCTTTACCAAAGCTGACCGCAAGGACTTACAAACCGTAACCGCGCTGAAAGGAAAACGGGTAGCCGCCGTCGATCCCATGTCGTTTGGCGGATGGCTGGTCAACTGGCGTTATCTCAAGCAGCACGGCATTGACCCCTTCAAAGATTTCAAGGAACTTACTTTTCTGGGACAGCATGACACCGTTGTTCTTGCCGTATTGGATGGTTCCTTTGATGCGGGATCGGTTCGCACCGGGATCCTTGAGCAGATGGCCAAAGAAGGAAGAATCAATCTCAAGGACTTTACAATCATTGATCCACAGATGGCTGATCAATCGGCTGCTTTAGGGATCAGCAGCGCAAAGCAGAATGATCAGGCTTTTCCGTATGTGTTCACCTCCCTATTGTACCCGCACTGGGCCTTGGCCAAAATCCAGCATGTTGATACCAAACTGGCGGAGAGGGTGATGATTGCCTTCCTACAGATGACGCCGGAAAGCGAAGCGGCGCGCGCCGCCCATTTATTAGGGTGGACGATCCCGCTTGATTATTCCCCGGTGCTTGAATGCCTGAAGGAATTGAAAGTCGGTCCTTATAAATATCTAGACACCCCTGTTTCCCTCTATCAACTCTACCGCCAATACCGTTACTGGGTCCATGGCGCCCTGGCTCTTTTCCTGATTATCCTCGGGGGGGCAGCCCTGGTGTTGCTCCTGAATAGAAAATTGTCGTTCACCCTAGCGAATTTGGCCAGAGAACAGAAGGAAAAAGAGAGAATTGTTGCAAGTCTCAATGAGTTCAAAACAACCCTGGATAAAACAAATGATTGTGTCTTTATTTTTGATCCAAAGACACTGCTCTTTCTGTACACCAATCAAGGAGGGCTGGAACAGGTCGGGTATTCGCTGGAAGAAATGCTCACAATGACACCATTGGACATCAAACCTGATTTCACCGAGCAGCAGTTCAGAAATCTCATTGCCCCCTTGCTCGACAATACCGAAAAATCCATGGAGTTTACAACGCGCCACAAATCGAAACAAGGCGATCTCATTCCAGTGGAAGTAGCACTGCAACACGTCGCCCTTGCTGATGGAACGGGGCGCTGCGTGGCGATTGTCCGCAATATCACCCGGCGACTGGCGGATCGAAAAGAGCGGGATCAACTACAGGCCAGGCTCCTGAATGAACAAAAACTTGCCTCTGTCGGGCAACTTGCCGCAGGCATTGCCCATGAAATCAATACGCCGACCCAGTACCTGGGAAGCAATATCACCTTTCTCGTTGATGCCTTTAAGGATGTCGACAATCTGATCACCGGCTATGATCAACGGCTCGCTGCTGCGACAAGCGACCCTGCTCCCGGCGCTACGCTTCTCGCCCAGATTGAAGAGCTCAAAGACCAGGTTGACTGGGATTACCTCAAAAACGAAATACCTAAAGCGCTCGAGCAATCTCAGGAAGGCATCATCAAGATCAGTACCATCGTCCTTGCCATGAAGGAATTCAGCCACCCCGGGAACAAAGAGAAACAACAGGTAAATATTAACCGATTGATTGAAACAACCGTAACGGTTACCAGCAACGAGTGGAAATACGTCGCTGAAATCGACAAGCAACTCGATGAGCACCTGCCACTGGTGCTCTGTCTTCCTAATGAAATCGGCCAGGTCTTCCTCAATATTCTTGTCAATGCCACCCAGGCCATAGCCGAGAAAATAAGCAAGGCTGAGGAAGGGGGCAAAGGCCGTATTACCATCACTTCCAAAGTCCTTGACGACCAGATAGAAATCACTTTTACCGATACGGGTGGCGGCATACCTGAAAAAATCGGTGCTAAAGTTTTCGATCCGTTCTTCACCACCAAAGAGGTGGGACGGGGTACCGGCCAGGGGTTGGCCATATCGCATGATATCATAGTCAAAAAACATGGCGGAACGCTTGATTTCATCTCGACCGAGGGGCAAGGGACCACTTTTATTATTCGGCTGCCCCAAGTCAAATAAACCTTTCCGAAGAACAGGGCGCAAATGTCCCTGCCCCATCCATCACTGCCGCAAACTCTATTGCGGCATCTCGGCACCGTCTTGTTGGTGATTCTTATTGCCGTTGCCGCAAGAAGATTTCTCTTGGGAGGGCGGATCGTTTGAGTGACTTTTTACCCAGCGGTCATGACGGGATCGACAAAATCACTATTCCGGACGGAATTCCTGGTGAACATGCCGTGCTTTCCATAAATGACAAGGGTGCGGCATGGATGGAGACCTTATTGATAATATTTTAGAACCCTTTTTTTCAACCCAAGGGTTTGTCCAAGGTACTGAACCCGGGTTGCCTGTTGTTGTTTTTGCTTTGCTTTGGCACAAAAAAATCAGTGCAGAGGCAAGAGGATGATAAAAGTGGTTCCCTTGCCAACCTCTGTTTCAAAACGTAGCGTTCCCTGGTGCTTATCGACAACCACACTGCGGGCGATAGCCAAACCCTGCCCAGTACCCTTCCCTATTTTCTTGGTGGTGAAAAATGGATCGAAAATCCGATTCTGTACAGCTACAGGAATGCCACCGCCGGTATCTGCTATACGAATCTCCAACCATCCGTCACGGATGCAGGTTGTCAGCCTGATGAGCCCTTTTCCTTTCCTGCCGCTCTCGGTGATATCACCAATGGCGTGAGCGGCATTGATAATCAGATTGAGGAACACTTGACTGATTTCCCCGGCCAGGCAGGGAACCAGCAGTAAGTCAGGTGCCAAATCAGTCTCGACATCAGCCACGTATTTCCACTCGTTCCGACTGACCGTGATGGTGCTGGTAAGAATACGATTGATATCAACGTGGACCTTTTCATCGGTTCCAGGGTGCGAGAACTCCTTCATGGCGCGGACGATCTCACCGACACGACTGACGCCATCCAGACTCTGTTGTACGGATTTGGGTATTTCCTCAAGCAGAAAGGGGACATCCGCCTGATCAATCACCTCTTCCAATTCCTGTATTAAAGCAGTGACGGGCTCTGCGTTCTTCACCGCCTTGAGCAGGCTGGCATATTTTTCGTTGATGGCAACCAACTCCCGAAAGGCCTCGTCAATGAAGCGGATGTTGTCGCCGACGTACTGCACCGGCGTATTGATTTCATGCGCAATGCCAGCGGCTAGTTGACCGATGGCCTCCAATTTCTGGGCCTGCCGGAATTCACGTTCTGCCGCCAGCTTATCAGTGACATCTTCAAGAAGCACCACCGCCGCGGTGATGGTATCTGCATCGTCAAAAATCGGCGAAGCGGATACCCGAAAAATTCGCTCTTCTATCGTGGTACGCACCGTCACCAAAGATTCCTGCGTTTCCCCGAGATCAAAGACTTTCTTGACAGGGCACCCCTCGCAAGGCGCCTGTTGTTGCTGATTGATCATCATCTGGAAGCAGTGCATCCCTGTTTTGGTCACAGCTCCGGAAAACCATTTCCACATTTGCCGGTTGCTTCGCAGGACCTCCATAGATGGACTGACCATCATAACCCCGATGTGCAGATTATCCATAATGGAGCGCAGATTTTCCTCGGAAAAACGCAGTGACCTCTCCACCTTTTTGAGTTCTGTGGTGTCGAACCGCACCCCAACCAGACCTGCAATGACGCCTGCACGATTAAGAAAAGATGCTTTATGATAGATTCCAGAACGCAGGGTCCCATCGCGACGAACGAATTCTTTTTCAAAAATCTGCACGCCACCAGCCTGAAGAAGTTCTTGATCTTTCTGGTGGTACTCCCTGGCGTCATCAGGAGCTAGGAAATCGCTTGATTGTTTACCAATGATGTCTTCTTGCCGCCTGTTAAACATTGCCCCGAACGCCTGATTGCAGCCGAGATAGACGCAATTAACATCTTTATAGTAGACGGGGATGGGAATAGCGTCGATCAGGGTCTGGAGGAAATGCACTTGCTCATCCAACGATTTGGTCCGAGCGACCACCTCTTGTTCCAGTTGCTGGGTACGAAGTTGCTCCCGCAATTCAAGCCGGTGACGCCTCAGGGCGTTTTCCACGGTAATCAGTACCAGATTCCGGGAAAACGGCTTGACGATGAAACCATAAACCCCCAATTCTAGGACTTCTTTCGCCAGTTCAGGATCATCAACCGCAGTCACCATTACTGCAGCTGTCTGGAGATGGTGTGTTTGGAGGTATCGAATCAGATCGATTCCCGATTCTCCCGGCATGTATCTATCCGTGAGCAGCAGGTCAAAGGTTTCTTCCGTCAAAGCCTGTTTGGCTTGTGCTACATTCTCCGCAGTTCTGCAGAGATACCCCCTTTTCTCCAAAATATTCGACAACAGGTCGAGTACATGCGGTTCATCATCAACAATAAGCAAAGAATTCGCGTAACTGTTCATAGTACCTCGTCAGAAGTAAGCAACCATCGGCAATGGTTGCAGCCAGAGGACACAGCCCTACACAGAGATTATTTCCATCGCAGTCAACATGGGTAAGAATATTGCCCGCACAGGATGTACCGACGACCTCGGCAAATGCATAACCGGAGATCCGCTCTGCCGCCTTGTTCCTGTAGATTACAGGACTCTATTGCTATCAACAAAATAAAGCCCGTCATGCAGATTATCGATAATCCGGGCAGAGGCATCACCGTCTCTATTCATAATCGCACCTTATTTTGTAATTGTTTTATTTACTCTTTTGCATCCTGATTGAAATCTGCCTGCACCCGTAACCGGAACGACCTTGATTCGATAACAACAACGGTCACCCAACCGAATCACCGTCTCCTGTTCCGTGTCCGCCTCAATGACATCACACCCAATGGATGCCATTATCCTGATTACAATGGTGCATTACCGGCACTGTAACAAGGCGAGCTGCACTAAAAGGGGTACATCATAGCGAACTTCGGTCTTGCCCCACTCCTTATAGCCGATATTCACCCATTCTCCCTGCTTCTCCCAGAGGTCGAAGCCAAACTTCCAGCTGCCGCACTGTTCCGAACAGAGATATTCCTTATCCGGGCCGTAGTAGAGAAAACGTGTACCTTTGTCGTCGCCCTGACGGCTCTGACCGATCAGCACCTGATCTGCCCCCCGTTTCCCGGCCTCGGTCAAAATGGCGGTTTCGATGTCCTTACCCGTTAGCTTGGGAGGTAGCTGTACCATCACTTCGGCAAAGACCCGGCAGGACTTCGGCACCTGGGCCGGCTGAAAAGCAATGGCGACTTGACTGGTAGGCGCATACTTTGGGCCGCTATAGACGGTCCGGTCCTTACCACCAAGACCGACCAGATCCTTGGCTTCCTTGACGCCGCTGCAGCCGAAGGTGCTGACCAGAACAAATGCCGACAGGATGATTTGAAAAATTTTATACATGTACAGACTCCACGAGAGTTGACAGTTTTTGCATGAAAAAGGATTTCCCCTCTTCGTCCTCATTCAAGTGTAATTATTCTTTCAAGAAAACCAGGCCATCCACAAGAATGCAAGGGGAAAAGTGGGGCATCCGGGCCGATTGGCTGCTGCTGTCAGCTTCAGAGAGAGAGGTCATTGATATTGTTGCCCAGCGGGTCGTCATAAAAAACAGAACTTGACGGGTCAAGGCCCCCTGACAGGAATTGCCGGATAGGCCTATTACGGTTAGAATAGAAGGTACTGTGCTGGAAAGAGGGTAGTGAGCCCCTACCCTTGGCGCACAAAAAAACATACTCTGTCAACGATTTCAAGGCCAGGTGGCCAAGACGTCGTGTTCATTTACCCCTTTATCAACTTAAAAGGATACAATAACAGCATGGCCAACGAACCCAACAAAATCATCTATTCGATGATCAAACGTTCGATGGCACGGAATTTGCTTTAATGTAATTAATATGCATCATTTCAATTATTTGCGTATAATTAGCTTATTCAATGACAAAGACAATGTCAGCGGATTTTCCAACCTTGTGTTGAAATGACCAACAACTGACCAACAATGTTGGTAAAAAAATCACGATCTTGACAGTAGCGCACAATTCAAGGAGAATTGTGATGAAACTTCAGGAGGAGTATTTAGCAAAAAACTATTTAGGAATTTACATCTTCACACGGCGAGCGTCCAGCAATGTAGTCAGAAACGCTTTCTGAGGATCTCCCGAGGCCGTTGCTAAAAATTCTCGATGCTGGAGAGTGCCTTCTGGGGAATCAAGCCAGTGAAGAGAATATTGAAAGGGAATTGACTGAAATGGACGAGTACCATCAAACAAGGGAACCGGTGTCATGTAGGTAGTCTCGAAATCCATGAAAGCAAGCGGATACCGAAGAGATGCAAGGAATGTACGAATCGCATCAGAATCAACCGAAGTCTTCTTGCGCAATGTACCATCCAACTGAAGCTGCTGACGCCAGCCAAGTGAATCTCGGTGGACGTCTTTCATTTTGACTATGCCTTTCTTGTATAGCGCGAACCCATTCGGTTTCCCTATATCGGCGAAGTCAAAAACAGACGGTGAAGGAATGTGCGACCAACAATGTCCTCGGAAAGCGCAATCGTAAGGATCTGAACAATGCGTGCCGATATCAATGACTGGCTCATCCTTTTTGAGCATGGCCCGCAGGCTTTTCAGTTTTTTTTCCACGACAGGCTGGCGCTCAAGAACTGAATCGGTGACGTCCTGAATGGCAAAGAGTCCATGTGCATCGACATCGCCGTCACGGACATACTCGTTATCGATGTGTACTAAAGCGGCCTTTTTGACATCAATCCCTAATCCGGCAAGGACGTAGTATTGAATTGCAATGTCATCCAGGTAGACGTCCTTTGCGCCTGTCGAGCCCTTGACTTCAAATAATTCCCAGCCGTTTCGGCTCCTGTGCAGGATGTCAGCTTTGATTAAAACGTTATCAAAGCTGAAGGTGGCTTCATAGATGGTCTTCGTCTTTTTGGCTATTTCAGCTTGAGTCATTTCAAGTTGTTCGGAAACCGATAGGCCCTCGAAAGGAACATCGACCCCACCAGGATATAAATTATGTGCAATGATGCCAACGTCGGTACCCGCATCAAAAACGGCCTGCTGTGACGCATTAACCTCATCTTGCAATTCAGGTCGATGAGTCCTTAGCCAGAGCGCCTTATGGCACTGCAGCCCCATGATAAAGCGTGACTTGCTAAGGAATGGGTTGGATTTGGCCATTACGAGCTCCTGATATATGTGCTTTTCACCAGTTTTTAAAAACTGTCACCATCGACGCAATACAGCAAACAGTTAAGATTTTTGTGGAATGGATTTCACCGTCGGTCAACCTGCGCTCGCAATCATAGTGTCAATAAATTCTAGAACTTTCTCCGATTCGCCATCATCTCGGATAATGTTCCTAACATTGCTGAGCTCATCAGCTCTAAATTCATTTTTTGATTTTAATAATGCATAGTAAATCAATTCGGCTCGTAGCCATCCGTTTTCACTATCAGCGTTTTCTAGAATGAATGCCATCCCATATTCATTGACGCAGTGCGAAAATGCTTTCCTCTGCAGCCACAAATCACGCGCATAACCAAGACTAGGTACATTCGGCAGCCCATCTAAAGCAATTTTCTTGATGATATCTGATTGAGAAGAATATTTCGCGACATAACAAAAGGAGAAAAATGTCGACGGAAATTCCAAGTCAAAACGTTTGCGGTCCCCACGTGTTGGGTTACTATCGCATGTATGGTAGCCAAGTTCTTTCATCTGTGTTTCCGGGTCATTTATTTCTTTCCCGTGCTCTAATATCCACCAATCGTGATAGCCTTCAAGTTTAGCAACGGAACTGGCCAAAACGTGTTTATCCGCGATAAACGAATCCCAATTGTTTTGATTCGTGAATGTTTCCTCCTTCCAGAGAGCTTTAAGCGAGGTCTCGCTATCAATTTCACATTGTCTTGAATAAAATGAATCTAGAGCAGCTCTGTCGAATTGCCTTGCGTAAAATGAATCCACAACTGATCTGTCGACGTACGATATTAGAGATGTATAAAAGGTTGAGTTGTAGCCTGAGAAAATAAAATGCTCATACAGTCGGCAAAATACGATATCGATGCCACGAGAAATATTTTTTCTGTCCTTCACAGTTTTCAGAAGAAGTTCTATGTGGTTACTCTCCAACAAGTATTCACCGACAAGGAATCCATCTTGGCAATCTGATAAAGACTGCTCAATTAACGCTAAGTCTTGGCTATATTCTACAGCCAAATACGGAAGTAAAATCCCTTGTTCCACGCAGTAACCGCACATATGCATCTCCACTGATTTGAAATATTTCTTTTTTTTGAGCTGGTCATAAACTCTTCTTGTCACCTGTTTGAATAATCATACAACAGCATCCCGACAAAACATGTCGCACTTGGACAGCTTAATGAGAATTGACATGGCAGCCTGGTGAGCATATTTCGCGTTACCTTTTCGAGTAGCCACAGAGGAGGCACCAAGACGAATAACAAGGACGTGCGATTAGAGATTGGAGTGGGATATATGTTCCACACAACATTGACGGCGCGGAGAGTGACGGAGGACTTTCGGTTGTGTGCTTTTATAAGCAACTACGGCAGATCGAAAGCAACTTGCTGGATTTATTAAATCTACAGAGAAACCCATATCAGTAATGGATTCAAAATCAGAACGTAAACCACCAGACACGGAAGGTACCGTAACTGATGGCATTGCCACACTTTACCCCTCTGTGAGACAATCGCCTTGCAAGAGCAGGGTGGGTCTGCTATTTCATCCGGAACAGAAATGATTTTCAAAACACCGCCGTATTGAAAAGGAGAGAATATGAACAAAGGTGAGTTGGTCGATAAAGTTGCTAAAGAATGTGAATTAGGCAAAGCAGTTGCCGAGCAAGCACTGTCCAGTATCTTCGGTGCGATCACGGACGCAATGGCGGCAGGTGACAAGGTTACGTTGCTCGGCTTTGGCACTTTCTCGGTATCAGAACGAGCAGCTCGCGAAGGTCGCAATCCTCAGTCCGGCAAAACTATGAGCATCCCAGCAAAAAAGGTCGTTAAGTTTAAGGCCGGTACCAAGCTCACTGATTTGGTGAAATAGCCAGCCCCCTTTCTCCACCTCATCCGTTCGATACAATCAATGGCGTTGCCTTTAGAGACTCCGCGATCAGAGTGAGACGAAAAGCAAGGGCGTGCGATTAGAGATTGAGGTTGGGATAGGTTCCACACAACGTTGACGGCGCGGGGAGTGGGCAGGTGATTTCGGTTGTGTGTTTTTATAAGCAACCATGACAGGATGAAAGCAACTATCTGAAATCAAAGGATCGGTAGAAAGATCCGTTTCAATGACGGATTAGAAAAATGAGAACGTACACAACCTGATAAGGATCTTCTTGGATAATTTACTTCTTGGCGTTTTCGCGATTCTGTTGTTGCTGCACGTACTCTCAAAGATAAGCGGCTTCAAATTGTTGAGCTCCATCCTGATCGTTCCAACAGGGATCGTTTTTCTGGTTTTGCTTATTCTATTTGGTATGCGCTTTTGGTCATGACACAAGTCGGATTGGGTAGAGGTAACTAAGAATGCTCGATGAATGGTTAGTGCCACAAATAGCATCAAGGAATTTTCGTGTCATCTATGAACATGTTGTCAAAGACGATTCACTCAGCATGTTTTGCGGCTCGATAGCAAAGGCCATTTATAAAGAGATTGATGATCCTGAAGGAGACCGCAAATTTTGTTTAAGCACCCTACAGGCGATGCAGGATAGAAAATGGCGATGGAACGATATAAGGATAGATATTCATGGCTTGTTACCTTTGCACCGTCAATTGGAGATATTGAATGTACCAGGTGCCGAAAGGGCTCAATTTTATGGTTCAGCTGTTTGCGTTTTCGCGGCGAGCAACTTGGGCAGTGACATGACAGTAAATGACTTTCGAGCGTTGTGTTGCCAAGGAGCGGTCGGCGGTGGCCCGTTTTTGAACTATTTGTAACCGGTAGTACTGAAATTCAAATCAACAAGCACTGTCGAGTTTTAAGACACAGCATTATAATTATCAGAGGAATTGAGTATGACTACCCCTGAACCTATGTCTGAAGTATTTGAGATCCTATCAAATCTGGCAATGCGAGCTCGTAACGTATGGATTTCTCATCTTGCGACACAGTCTGCGATTCAAAAGCTTTCTAATACACCCTGGCATGATCCCATGCTGGACCGTTTCACAAATAAGTCGCTAATGAAAGAAGTCGGAGCCGCTGCCATGGGATACCAGGTGTTTCTGGGCGAGAGCCTAGTGTTGGCATTGGCAAAATCACTGGAAGATTTTTGGATCGACCTTAAGAAAATTGCAAAAATAAAAAAGTACGACATTTGGAAATCCCCTCTCCAGCCGCTCCACACACAAGAGGCCAAGGTCATAAGAAACCTAGGCAATGTCATCAAACACAATCAATCGATTATTGATAAATCAAGTTCAGCTAATGCGAAGTTTCTCGTCGATCAAGCAGGTTTTACTGACAACATTCCGCTTTCAGTGGTTTTTTTGGGCTATAAAAATATTCTTGATTTGGATAACATTGTCTATCAAATATTTTTGTACAGTCTGGATCTAATGTTCCACCTTTTCGATTTTAAGCATGAATTATTGAAGTTGGATGAGCCCGAACGCCGAACACAGATTGCTAATTATTTAATACCTGGAGTGCTTGGCCTGAGTGCTGTTGAACGCACCGCATAACCATTCGGTACTTATACAGTAACTGTATTTAAAGAATAACTGTAACTTTTTTAAAATTGATATCGATGTCCGGGCCAATAAAATATTGAAAAATAGAGAACGTACTCTTCAATAAGTTCATCAAAAACGGCATAGTCAACAGGTGCGAAAATATTCAATTCAATTCCCAGATCTACAAGCGAATTCAGCATCTATAATTCGCATAATAAGCTGTACTCGGGACATCGGGTTTACTAATCTTTATTAACCAACAAGCGACAAACAATTAACAAACAACTAACCAACAAAGTCAGCAAATAAACCATTGCGCACGGTCTCTTTCGTAATTTTATCATTAACAATAACAAGGACTTATAAAAAATCGTATGGCAATCGAACCGAATAAAATCATCTATTCGATGATCAAAGTCAGCAAGAAATATGGTCAGAAACAGATCCTGAAAGATATCTCCCTGTCCTATTTTTATGGAGCCAAAATCGGGGTGCTGGGACTCAACGGCTCGGGCAAGAGTTCACTCTTGCGCATCCTCGCCGGCATCGACCAGGAATTCAACGGCAAGACCATCCTGTCAGAAGGGTTCACCATCGATTATCTGCCCCAGGAACCGACACTCGACCCAGAAAAAACTGTACGGGAGATCGTCGAGGAGGGTGCGCAGGCCACCGTTGACCTGCTGGCCGAGTTCAATGTCATCAACGAACAGTTCGCTGAACCCATGGATGACGACGCCATGGAGAAACTGCTGGACCGTCAGGCCAAGGTCCAGGACAAGCTGGACGCCACCGATGCCTGGAATCTCGACTCGCGCCTGGAGATGGCCATGGAGGCCCTGCGTTGTCCGCCCCCGGAGATGAAGACCGGTGTGCTTTCCGGCGGTGAGAAACGGCGGGTGGCACTGTGCCGAATCCTCTTGAAAAATCCCGACATCCTCCTCCTGGACGAACCGACCAACCACCTGGATGCGGAATCGGTCTCTTGGCTGGAGCAACATCTGCAGAAATATGCGGGCACGGTCATCGCCGTCACCCATGACCGCTATTTCCTCGACAACGTCGCTGGCTGGATCCTGGAACTCGACCGCGGCTTGGGCATCCCGTGGAAGGGCAACTACTCCTCATGGCTCGAGCAGAAGCAGAAACGGCTGGCCCAGGAAGAAAAGAAAGAGAGCGAACGGCAGCGGACCTTAGCAAGGGAGCTGGAATGGATTCGGATGAGTCCCAAGGGCCGGCGGTCCAAATCCAAGGCCCGCATCACCTCCTACGAAAATCTCCTCAACCAGCAGGGCGAGAAGGCTGGGAGCGATCTCGAAATTTACATCCCGCCCGGCCCGCGTCTCGGCAAGCTGGTGATTGAGGCCGAGGGGTTGAGCAAGGCCTATGACGGCAGACTGCTGATGGAGAATCTCAATTTCTCTCTGCCCCCTGGCGGTATCGTGGGCATCGTCGGGCCCAATGGCGCCGGCAAGACCACCCTGTTTCGGATGATCACCGGCCAGGACCAGCCGGACGCAGGCACGATCCGCATCGGCGAGACGGTCAAGCTTTCGTATGTCGACCAGTCGAGGGACAGTCTCGACCCCAACCAGACTATCTTCCAGGTCATCTCCGAAGGCCAGGAAACGGTCTGGCTCGGGACCCGCGAGGTCAATGCTCGTGCCTACGTGGCCAAGTTCAACTTCACCGGCAGCGATCAGCAAAACAAGGTTGGTGAGATCTCCGGCGGTCAGCGCAACCGAGTCCACCTGGCCCGGATGCTCAAAGACGGCGGCAATGTGTTGCTGCTTGATGAACCGACCAACGACCTTGATGTCAATACCATGCGGGCTCTGGAAGAGGCCCTGGAGAATTTTGCCGGTTGTGCGGTGATCATCAGCCATGACCGCTGGTTTCTCGACCGAATCGCCACCCACATCATGGCCTTTGAGGGCAACTCCGAGGTGGTCTGGTTCGAGGGCAACTATTCCGACTACGAACGCGATTATAAAACCCGCAAAGGGGCCGATGCCGACCAACCGCACCGCATCCGCTACCGGCAACTGACCCGGGATTAGGTTCAATCAAGCGGACCGAGACCGGATTGTTTTGTTGGTTCCCACGCTCTAAGTGGGAACCAGCATCCTGACGCTCTACGTCACCACACCTGACACCTGCATAAATCAGATGTCCCTATGCGGGGCCGAGGGAACAAAGGTGCAACTCCAGCCATGGAAGACGCTATGAATATCCGCACTACCAGAACCACCCTTCTCAACGAAGGCGATCCCGAACAGAAGCGTACCGAAATCCTCGATTATTTTCACAAGACTTTCGACATCGACGAACGGTTGTACGAAACGCTCCAATCCGACGCCGCCTTTTACCTGCGGCCCGACCGCCTGCGCCATCCGCTGATCTTCTATTTCGGCCATACCGCCACCTTTTTCATCAACAAGCTCAACATTGCCCGCCTGATCAGCACCCGAATCAATCCGCAATTTGAATCTATGTTTGCGGTCGGGGTGGACGAGATGTCCTGGGACGACCTCAACGCCAGCCATTACGACTGGCCGACGCGCCAGGAGGTCAAGGACTACCGCGACCAGGTGCGACACCTAGTCGATGGTCTGATCCGCCGCCTGCCCATGAACCTGCCGATCACCTGGGACAACCCGTTCTGGGCGATCATGATGGGGATCGAGCATGAGCGCATCCATCTCGAAACCTCCTCGGTGCTGATCCGCCAGCTGCCCATCGACCAGGTGGTCCCACATCCCTTCTGGGATATCTGCCGCGAAGGGGGCGAACCCCCGCCGAATCGACTGCTGCCGGTTCAGGGCGGCAAGGTGGTGCTGGGCAAGACTTCTGATCACGCCCTCTATGGCTGGGATAATGAATACGGTCACCGGGAGGCCGTAGTCGCGAGTTTCAAGGCCGGAGAGTTCCTGGTCGCAAACCGGGAGTTTCTCGCCTTTGTCGAGGCTGACGGGTATCGCGACCCGCAGTGGTGGACCGACGAAGGCTGGCAATGGCGCACCTTCAAGCAGGCGGAACACCCCTTGTTCTGGGTGAAAAACTACGGCACCGAAGGCACCTGGGGCCTGCGGACCATGCTGGAGATCATCGATCTGCCCTGGAACTGGCCCGTGGAGGTCAACCAGCTGGAGGCCAAGGCCTTCTGCAACTGGCAGGCAGCCGCGACCAGTCTGCCGATCCGGCTGCCCACCGAGGACGAGTGGCACCGACTGCGCGATGCCTGCGATATCCCAGACCAACCCTATTGGCAGCAAGCGCCCGGCAACATCAACCTGGAACACTGGAGTTCCCCCTGCCCGGTGGACCGTTTCCGTTCCGGCGATTTCTTTGATGTGATCGGCAATGTCTGGCAATGGACCGAGACCCCGACCTACCCCTTCCACGGCTTCAAAATTCACCCCTGGTACGACGATTTCTCCACCCCGACCTTCGATACCCGCCACAACCTCATCAAAGGCGGATCCTGGATTTCCACGGGTAACGAGGCCACCCGTGATGCCCGCTATGCCTTCAGGCGGCATTTCTTTCAGCATGCGGGTTTCCGCTATGTGGCGAGCAGCGCCCCGGTCGAGATTCACCAGGATCAGTATGAAACCGATACCCTGGCAGCGCAGTACTGTGAGGCCCATTACGGCACAATCCATTTCGAGGTGCCCAATTTCCCCTCAGCCTGTGCCGCCATCTGCCTGGAGCTGATGCAGGGCCGCACGGCCGGACATGCCCTTGATCTCGGTTGCGCGGTCGGACGGGCCTCGTTCGAACTGGCCCGTGGCGGTTTTGCCAAAGTTACGGGGCTCGATTTTTCCACCCGCTTCTTCCGCCTAGCCGCACGGATGCAGGAGGACGGCTACCTGCGCTACGCCTTCCCAGAAGAAGGCGAGATCTGCTCCTTTCATGAAATCGGGCTGGCAGATTTAGCCCTGGAGGCTTTTCGCGACCGAGTCGAATTTTCCCAGGCCGACGCCTGCAACCTGCCTGAGAAATTCACCGGCTACGATCTGGTGCTGGCTGCCAACCTGATCGATCGCCTCTATGCGCCGCGTCAATTCCTTACCGCCATTCATGAGCGGATCAATCCAGGCGGCCTGCTGGTGCTCACCTCGCCGTACACCTGGGACGAGGCCTACACCAAGAAGGAGGAATGGCTGGGAGGCTACCGCGATGCCGGCGAACCGGTCTGGACCCTGGACGGATTGAAAGAGGTGCTGACGCCGCACTTCCGCCTGCTGGGCGAGCCCCGTGATGTGCCTTTTGTCATCCGTGAAACACGCCGGAAATTCCAGCACAGCGTTGCCGAACTGACCGTCTGGGAATTACTGGGGTCATGAATGCCTCCAGCTTTGATTTCGATACCCTTATCGATCGCCGCTGCTCGGCCAGCGAGAAATGGGACCGGTACCAAGGGCGCGACATCATCCCCCTGTGGGTGGCGGATATGGATTTCCGCTCCCCCCCGGCTATTCTCGAGGCCCTGCATGAACGGGTCAAACACGGGGTCTTCGGATATACAGCGCCTCCTAAATCACTGATTGCAACGGTCGTTTCGCATCTACAGCAGCAATACAGCTGGGCCATTGATCCCCGTTGGCTGGTCTGGCTGCCTGGCCTGGTCTGCGGCCTCAATGTTGCCTGCCGGGCTGTGGGGAGTGCGGAGGATGAGGTGATGACCTGCACCCCGATCTATCCCCCCTTTATGAGCGCACCAATTCTGACGGGACGCACAACCGTCAAGGTACCGCTCAAACTAAACGGCTCACGCTGGGAAATGGACCTGGAGGCGATGGAGCGAGCGATTACCCCGAGGACCAAACTCTTTCTGCTCTGCAACCCGCATAATCCGGTGGGCCGAGTCTGGACGCGGGAAGAACTGATTGACCTGGCCGAGTTGGCCGAGCGCCGCGACCTGATCATATGCAGCGACGAGATCCATGCCGGCCTGATTCTCGATGCCGACAAGCGCCATCTTCCCCTTGCCATGCTGGCACCTGAGATCGCCCGCCGCACCATCACCCTCCATGCCCCCAGCAAAACCTTTAACATTCCGGGGCTGGGCTGCTCGTTTGCCGTGGTTGCCGATCCGGCGCTGCGGAAGTCCTTCAAACAGGCCATGGCCGGGATAGTGCCCCATGTCAACCTGCTGGGGTATGCGGCTACCGAGGCGGCCTATCGCGACGGGGAACCGTGGCGACGGGAGTTGATCGAGTATCTGCGCGCCAACCGCGATCTGGTGCTGCGGGCCGTGACCAGCATGGCCGGACTAAGCGTCACCCCGGTGGAGGCGACCTATCTCGCCTGGATCGATACGCGAGAGCGTGGTATCGGCAACCCGGAAATGTTCTTTGAACAGGCCGGGGTCGGTCTTTCCGATGGTGCCGCCTTCGGCCTGCCCGGCTTTGTGCGGCTCAATTTCGGTTGTCAGCGTTCGCTCTTGACCGAGGCCCTGCAACGGATGCAGCGGTCATTGGCATAGCGAACAGATTGTTCGATGATGCGTAAAAAGCTCCCTTGCCACCTTCGCTCGGCCACAATCTACCCCCTTTGTCATTCCGAACGAAGGTGATGACTCACCGATTTCTCCCGATGGTCGAAGTGACATCCCTCCTGGCTTTACGGGGATGCCTGACATTTGAGGCTCCCCCTCTTTTTCCTGCAAAGTCTGTTCAGGCCGTGACGAAATTTCTTGTGGCGCAGTTCCTTGCCTGTGCTTATAATTCCAACCATGAATCGCTTTGGTAAACATATTAAACGGCTCCCACTTTGTGGCACAATTAAGGGCGGTCCGGAGACACAAGAAGTGAGGCAGAGATGACCAATGCCGACGGGGTAGCCCCAAAACCTCTGCTCGTGGAAAGAAAACATTTCACTTTCGCCCAGAGTCCGGACGAGATGGTGCTGGACTGCGGCGTCCACCTGGGGCCGATCACCTTGGCCTATGAAACCATCGGTGAACTCAACGCCGACCGCTCCAACGCCATTCTCATTCTCCATGCCTTTTCCGGCGACTCCCATGTGGCTGGGTATCTGCACGAAAACGACGACCGTCCCGGCTGGTGGGATAACATGGTCGGGCCCGGCAAACCGATCGACACCAGCCGCTATTTTATCATCTGCTCCAATATCCTCGGCGGCTGCGCCGGTTCCACCGGCCCCTCGTCCCTTAATCCGGAGACCGGCAAGCCCTATGGCCTCGGTTTCCCCATGGTCACCATCAAGGATATGGTCCATGCCCAGAAACACCTGATCGAACACCTGGGTATCTCCAAACTGATGTCGCTCATCGGCGGCTCGGTGGGCGGCATGCAGGTCCTACGCTGGTGTGCCGACTATCCCGAGATGGTGGTCTCCGCCATACCGCTGGCCACCACCACCCGCCATTCCGCCCAGGCCATTGCCTTTAACGAGGTTGCCCGGCAGGCAATCATGGCCGATCCGGACTGGAACAACGGTAATTACTATGACGGTCCCGGTCCGGCCCACGGCCTGGCGGTAGCCCGGATGATCGGCCATGTCACGTACCTCTCCGACGAATCGATGCGGGAGAAATTCGGCCGGCGGCTGCACCGCAGCGCCCTCTCCTTTGACTTCACCGGCGATTTTCAGGTGGAAAGCTACCTCCACCACCAGGGCAAAAAGTTCGTCACCCGCTTTGACGCCAATTCGTTGCTCTTCATTACCAAGGCCGCCGATTATTTCGATCTGGAACGCGGCGGCCACAACCTACTGATCAACGAAACCCTGACGGATGTCTCTTTTTTGGTGATATCCTTCACCTCGGACTGGCTCTACCCCACCTATCAATCCAGGGGTATTGTCTCGGCGCTGAAAAAAAACGGCAGCGATGTCAGTTTCTGCGAGATCGAAGCCCAGTGCGGCCACGATGCCTTCCTCATACCGAACAAGCGATTGGACGGTTTAATCAGCGGCTTCCTCGACCGGGTCTACCATGAACACTGCCTATAACCAGGAACTGGGAACCATGCGCTTTGACCTCCAGGTCATTGCCTCTTGGATCGAACCCGGATCGAGAGTGCTCGACTTGGGTTGCGGCAACGGCGATCTCCTCGCGTATCTCAAAAAATACAAGCAGGTGAACGGCACCGGCATCGAGTATGCGGAAGAAAAAGTCGCCCGTTGTATTGAACGCGGCCTGACCGTGCTCCAGGGCGATTTCCGCAAAGAGGTCTGTGATTATCCGGAGGGGCGCTTCGATGTGGTCGTGCTCAGCCAGACCCTGCAGCAGATCCAGGATCCCAAAGAATTGCTCATCGACCTGTTATGGATCGGCAAACGGGTGATTGTCAGCTTTCCTAACTTCGCCCATTGGTCCGCCCGGCTGCAGATTGCGTTGACCGGCATGGCCCCGGTAACCGACCAGTTGCCCTATGAATGGTACGACACCCCCAATATCCGCGTCATTTCGATCAAGGATTTCAAGCGATTCCTGCGGATGTTCGGGGTCCGCACAGTCAGGGAAGTAGCAATCAATACCCATCATCACGACTATAAAGGCAATATTGTCAGATATTTCAAAAACCTCCGGGCAACCTATGGCATCATGATGCTGGAGCGCATGCCGTGAACCGTTTTTTTAAGGAAGAACTTTATATGGGACAGAAAGAAATACTGGCAGGTTCCTGCAGTACGGAAGCGGTTTCGGCCAATACGGTGCGCAATCCCATACCCGAGGTGGTGTCGCGCTTAAGCAGTGGCTTTAAAAGCGGCCGCTGGGCCAGTCACATCGAACCCGTGCCAATCCCTTCGAAGAGCGAGATCATCGATTTGATCGAACAGATGCAGCGCCTCCTCTTCCCTGGTTTTTTTTCCGCTGTTATTCTCCGACCCGAAAATCTTGAATATCACCTCGGCCAGCAGGTCAGCCTGCTCTATGAAAACCTTGCCAGCCAGATCAGTTCCGCCATCCGCCACGACTGCTTCCGTCACAACCAGGAGTGTACCCGCTGCGGTGAGCGCAGTTACGAGACTGCCGCTGCCCTGATCGACAGCCTGCCGGACATCCGCAATCTGCTGGAGTCGGACATCGAGGCCACCCTGACCGGCGATCCGGCCGCAGCCAACTCCGACGAGGTGATTTTTAGCTATCCCGGACTGTTCGCCACCATGGTCTACCGTCTGGCCCACCGGCTTCATGAACTCGGGGTGCCGCTCATTCCCCGGATCATGAGCGAGCATGCCTACCACCGCACCGCCATCGACATCAACCCTACCGCCACCATCGGCGCCCATTTCTTCATCGACCACGGCTCCGGGGTCGTGGTCGGCGCCACCACCACTATCGGTGACGGTGTCCGGATCTATCAGGGCGTCACCCTCGGGGCCCTATCACTGCCCAGGGATGCTGGCGCGCGGTTACGCAACGTCAAACGACATCCGACCATTGAGGACGATGTCATCATCTATTCTAACGCCACCATTCTTGGCGGCGCCACCGTGGTCGGGGCACGCTCAATTATCGGCGGCAACGTCTGGCTGACCGAATCGGTCGGCCCGGACACCCGGGTGATGCTGGAACAACCCAAGCTGGTTTATATCGGTCGCGAACCGGGAGGAAAGATATGAATACAACAGTGTACGCCGATCTCACCGATGCGATCGGCAGGACTCCGCTGGTCCATCTGCAGCGAATCGGGGCGGCGGCTGGTGCCGAACTTTTTGCCAAAATCGAGTCCATGAATCCGCTGGGCAGCGTCAAAGACCGGTTGGCTGTGGCCATGGTCAACGACGCCGAACAGGCGGGAATCATCCAGCCCGGCGCCACTCTGGTTGAGCCAACCAGCGGCAATACCGGCATCGGGCTTGCCTTTGTCTGCGCCAGCCGGGGCTATCGGCTCATCCTCACCATGCCGGAGAGCATGAGCATCGAACGCCGCAAACTACTGATTCACTTGGGCGCGGAACTGGTGCTGACCCCTGCGGCCGAAGGCATGAAGGGCGCAATCGCCCGGGCCATCGCAGTGCGAGAGCAGACCCCAGGCTCCTGGATGCCGAACCAATTCACCAATCCTTCCAATCCGGCCATGCACCGGCGCACCACCGGGCCGGAGATCTGGCAACAGACCGGGGGTGACATTGACGTCTTGGTTGCCGGGGTCGGTACCGGCGGCACCATCAGCGGTGCGGGCGGCTATCTCAAGGAAAAAAATCCCCGTCTCAAAATAGTGGCGATCGAGCCGGCAGCCTCGCCGGTCCTGTCCGGCGGCAAACCCGCACCCCACAAGATCCAGGGCATCGGTGCCGGTTTTATCCCGGAGGTTCTCGACCGCTCGGTGATCGACGAGATTATCCAGGTGGAGAACGACGAGGCGATCCTGCAGGCCAAGGCCTTGGCCCGCCAGGAAGGTATCCTCTGCGGCATCTCCAGCGGCGCGGCCCTGGCCGGCGCCCTGCGGCTAGCCGACCAAGAGGCCTATCGCGGCAAACGTATTGTCATCATTCTGCCGGACACCGGTGAGCGATATCTGAGCACGGATTTGATGGCGTAGTAGCTTTTTAGGTTGATTAGACTGTAGACTGTTAGGTAAATGATGGCCAAGCTGGTGCGAATCCTGGGAGCTTCGCCTTTTACCTACAGCGTAACGACCTACAGACTCTTCACCTGTATTTAACAAAGAGGAACACATGGGCAAAATCATCTCATTAAACATCAGCCGGGAAAAGGGCGTCAACAAGGAACCAGTAGAAAGCGTGGAAGTGAAGGTCGATCATGGCATGGTCGGCGACGCCCATGCCGCTGACTGGCACCGCCAGATCAGCCTGCTGGCCGAGGAATCCATCGACTTCATGCGGGCCAAGGGGTTGGAACTCACCCCCGGCGCCTTTGCCGAAAACATCACCACGGAAGGGATCGATCTAGCCCATTTGCCGATCGGCACCCGCATGGGCAACGGCGAAGTCGTACTGGAAGTGACCCAGATCGGCAAGAAATGCCACCAAGGGTGCGCCATTTTCAAACAGGTCGGCGACTGCATCATGCCGCGCGAGGGCATCTTCACCAAGGTGATTGTACCCGGCGTGCTCCGCCGGGGCGACAGCCTGGACCTGCTGCCGTGAGCAGCCCCGCGGGATGCCAGCGCTGTGGGGCCTGCTGCCGCCAAGGCGGTCCGGCCTTGCATGGCGGGGATCTCCTGCTCGTCCGATCGGGCCGGTTGCGCCTTGACGATCTGGTGACCGTGAATTTAGGTGAACTGGCCTTCCAGCCGCTGGCCACGACGGCCACCCCTGTCGCTCAAGAATTTCTCAAAATCCAGGGAAGAGACGGCACCTGGTGCTGCACCTTTTATGACGAAACCGCACGGGGTTGCCTGCGGTATGAACACCGCCCTCTGGCCTGCGGCCTGCTCGACTGCTCGGACACCGGGCCACTGCTGGACATAACCGGACAGGACCTCCTGACCCGGTTTGACTGCATTGACCCGGGCGATCCGATCCTGGCGGTAATCCTCAAACAGCAGCAGCAACAACCCTGCCCGGACATACAGACCATCAGCGACGATTTCGCTCAGATTTATGCGCGCACAGAGCTCCTCGCCGGCCTCTTGGAGGACGTCAACCTCGATCTGGCCTTTCGTTCCCGTACGGCCAGCGCCTTTCATCTTTCAGTGGCCCTCGAACTCTTTTACTTCGGCCGGCCGCTCTTCCAACTGCTCCTGCCCCTGGGCATCCAACCCGTCAACACCAGCGACGGGCTCCGCCTCAACTACCAGTTCCAGTAAACCGGTTCGGCAACCGGCCTGAGTCCGGCCAACGCCACCAGGATGTCCGGTATTTGAGGGGAGAGCAATCAATTGACTGAACAGGCAAAATTTTATAGAGTGCCGCAGTTTTAGTCACCCTTTACTTCTTCTCCTTTGAGGCAACCGAATGAGTACACCAGATATCCAAAATCTCCTTTTCCAGTTTGATCGGTTAAGCGGCACCTATATGCGCGCTGAGGTGGATGCAGCTGTGACCCAGCAGGAGGCCATCACCCCGCACCTGCTCCGCATCCTCAAAGATGTCGGCGGAAATCCGTTGCGTTATTCGCTCGAAGGGGGGAACGCCCACGTTTATGCGGCCCTGCTCCTGTCCCATTTCCGCGAACCGACCGCCCATCTGCCGTTCATCCAGGCCTTTTCCATTGCCGAGGAACAGTTGATGGACCTCTGGGGCGACATGACCACTGAAACCCTGCCCACCCTGCTCTACCAGACCTGCGACGGCTCGATTGCGGCTATCAAGGCGTTGATCGACAACCGGGAGGCTGATCAGTATGTGCGCTGCGCGGCAATGGAAGCCCTGTCGTATGTGGTGGCTTTCGATCCTTTGCAACGAGACGAGGTGGTCAACTTTTTCCAGGGGCTTTTTTCGGGGAGCGAGGCGGATCCCGATTCCTATTTCTGGGGAAATCTGACGGCAACCCTCTGCGACCTGCACCCGGAGGAGTCCATGGAGATCATACGCAAGGCCTTTGCCGACGGTATTGTCCGCCCCGGGTTTATCGGCCTGGCCGATGTTGAACAGGCGGGAGAGCGGAACAGAGAAGAGGCCATGACCTCGCTGCGGTCATGGGTAGCGGCACGCATGCCCGCCGACATTCACGCCTATATCTCCTGGTTTGCAGAATTTAACCAAGAGGATGCGGGCGTTCCGCCGTCTTCACCACCACTGGCCGACCAGAAGAGCAAAACAGAACAAAAGAAAAAAACCAGCCCCACGAAAAACAAGACCGCCAAAAAAGCAAAAAAGAAGAACCGGGGTTAACCCCCTCGCACAACGATCGGGCGATTGAACCCTGCGCCCCTCTACTCCTTCAGGACGATCTGCAGGCTACCGTCACGTACCTGGATCGAGGCCACTCCTTCGGCAAAGGCTTTCCAGAAGCCGGGGTCTGATCCGAATTCCTGGATGAGGTCGATGTTCTTCAGGCCGCCGAGCCAGGCATTGGGCAGGGGCACGCCCATGACCGAAATCCCGCGCAGGATGACCACGGGCCGATCACGACGGAAGGCGAGTTCGGCCCCGGCCTTGACCTTGAGCACCTTGCCTCCCATGATGGGAAAATCCGGGTCTATCGGGATCAACAGTTTGACGCTGACCAGATCATTGGAGAAATGCACCACCATTCGACTGGCCAGATCGGTGTTCTCGGCGATCATGCCGTTGATCTCCCGCTCGCTCAGACGAATTTCGCGCGAGGCCCCCTTTTCGCTGTAGGGTTCAGGTTTGAGATCTTCCGGGGTAGGCACCTCCCTGTGCCGACCGGGGGCGCTGCGGGAGGAGCGGCCGCCCATCTGGTCGAATTGCGACAGTTTGCGTTCCAGTTGCTGCGTTTCCGACGGGCTGAGGACCACCGGATCAAAAGGGCTGGGAAAGAGCCAGCTTTTGATGATCAGCAGGGTGGCCACCACGGTGATCACCATCGCCCCCACCACGATGCCCGTTACCTGTAAGCCCGAGAGTCTCTTCGCTTGTTTGTTCTGTTCCATAGTGTTTCTCCTTGGTGAGCGTTCCCTTTCTTTTTCTATACGGCACAGCCCGGCACCTGTCAAATATCGAACAAAATTTCGCTGGGACCGGCGTGCTCCAGGCAGCTCCCTACCCTGGCCGACACCCATTGCACGGCGCGGCACAACAAACAAGAAAATTTTAAAATATCAGATAGTTAACCATGCAATACTATTATTCCCTTGCACCACCCTGTGATCTCCTGTATTGCATCAGCAATCTTGCACACAATCAATACGCTAGGGCGATAGAATACCGATGACTACGATGGACGGATATCTTGTTTTTATACTGGGAGTTCTTCTGCTGAGCTACCTGCTGGAGCTGGTGGTGGCCCTGCTCAACCTGCGTTCGCTGACCCCACAACTCCCCGAAGAGTTTGTCGGTGTCTACGACCCGGAGCAGTATGCCCGCTCCCAGGAGTATACGCGGGTGACCACCCGTTTTTCACTGGTGGAAAGCACGGTAAGTATCATCCTGACCGTGCTCTTCATCCTGGCGGGCGGCTTCAACCTGATCGATGGCGTGGCCCGGGGATTCGGCTTCTCCTCCATCCCGACCGGCTTGCTGTTCACCGGGATGCTGGCCCTGCTCTCAACCGCGCTCAATCTGCCTTTTTCGATCTACTCCACCTTTGGCATCGAACAACGGTTCGGCTTCAACACCACCACGGTGAGAACCTTTCTCCTTGATGGCGCGAAGGCGGTGCTGCTGACCGTGGTTCTCGGCGGGCCACTGCTCAGCGCCATCCTCTGGTTTTTTGAAACCAGCGGTGCACTCGCCTGGCTCTACTGCTGGATTGCGGCAGTGGCCTTCATTCTGGTCATCCAGTTTCTCGCCCCGGTGCTGATCATGCCGTTGTTCAACAAATTCATCCCGCTGGCCGAGGGAGAACTGAAAGAAGCCATCACCCGCTATGCGGCAGGGCAACGATTCGCTATGCAGGGGATCTACACCATGGACGGCTCCAAACGTTCAACCCGGGTCAATGCCTTTTTCACCGGGTTCGGCCGCTTCCGCCGCATCGTCTTTTTCGATACCCTAGTGGACAAACTCTCCACGAGCGAGATTGTCGCTGTACTCGCCCATGAAATGGGCCACTACAAGCTCAAACACATCGCCGGCATGATGGTGCTCTCCATCCTACAGATGGGGCTCCTATTTTTCATCCTCTCCCTGTTTCTGGGCAACCAGGGGTTGTTCGACGCCTTTGGCATGACCCAGGTGTCGGTCTATGCCTCGCTGGTCTTTTTCGGCTTTCTCTATGCCCCTCTCTCCACCTTGATCGGCATCGGGTTGAATGCTTTTTCCCGGCGCAATGAATATCAGGCCGACCGTTATGCCGCAGAAAGTGGCGGCGAGGGTGAAGCCCTGATCAACGGGCTGAAAAAATTGAGCGTCAGCAATCTGGCCAACCTGACCCCGCATCCGCTCAACGTGGCGCTCAATTACAGCCATCCTCCGGTGCTGGCGCGGATTCTGGCCCTGCGGCAACTGCCGCCCCCCCACCAGCCAGGTGCCTGACCGCATGGAGCGGCTCAACGAGCGCGTACATGCGGCCTGGCTCTGCCAGTTAACTCGGGAATACCATGACATCTGCTACCAATACCGCCTCCGGCTGACACCCCCAATCCTGGCCCTCACCGGCAACACCAAACAGCTGGGCAGCTGGTCGGCCATTGACCGGCGCCTGAGCCTCAGCCATTTCCTGATCAGCGCCCATCCCTGGCCCCTGACCCTGCAGGTACTCAAGCATGAAATGGCGCATCAGATCGTCAGCGAAATCTACGGCCAGGAGGAGGCCGGGCATGGCCCGCTCTTCCGCCAGGCCTGCACCCGGATCGGCCTCGATGCCCCCTTCCACCGAGCCTCGGCAGACCTGGCCGAAAGTCTCGAGGCCCTGCCCGCAACCTCGGCAACCACCGAACAGGGGCGGCAGATCATTGAGAGGGTGCGGAAACTGCTGGCCCTGGGGGACTCGGACAACGAGCATGAAGCAGGGCTTGCCCTGCAGCGGGCCGGTGAACTGCTGACCCGCTACCGGCTCGATCTGGACGCCCTGGCCGAAGACCAGGGGCTGGTGCACCGGACCATCAATACTGGCCAGCAGACCCTGCCCGTGCACCGCAAGTCGATCTGCAGCCTGCTCGAAACCTGCTTTGCGGTGCGGGTGATCTGCGCCTCGCTTTATGAGCCGCATGCCGATTGCTCCTTTAAAACCATTGAATTGCTGGGCAGCGAAGAGCAGGTGGCCATCGCCGAACACTGCTACCATTTCCTCGAGAACCGGTTGCAGACACTATGGGAAAAGAACCGCCGCCGATTCGGCGGCAATGGCCGCATTGCCAAAAAGAGTTATTATCTCGGTCTGCTGGCCGGCTTCCGTGAAACCCTGGAACGATCCCACGCTCCCCAGGCGGCGAAAAACGGGCACCCGCCGACCGCTCTGCCCACCCTCAGGGATGAGCAGCGGCTGGATGATTTTGTTGCGACCCGCTTTCCTCGTCTGCGCCGGATACGGCGCCAGGGCAGCACCATGTATCGGGATGCCTACCAGGAAGCGGTTGCCAAAGGTCGAGAGATTACCCTCCATCGCCCGATGGACGGGGGCAAAGAAAAGAAAATCCGATTGCTGGCTTAAGGGACGCGGTATTGTTAGGTTACGAATAGAACGCTCCGGCAGCCTTGACGTACGGCGGCTGCGTTGATTATAGAAAGAAAAGTTTTTCTTGGAGGAGAATAATTGGCCAACTACACCATGGAACGTTGGAATTACAGCAAGTCATCAGATCTCTACGGCGTGACCGAATGGGGCGGCGGCTTTTTTTTCGTAGCCGAAAACGGCGACATGATGGTAGCGCCCGAACCCGGAGCCGTTGACCGGGCGGTGAGCATCGCCGCCATTTCCAGCGGCATCAGGGAACGCGGCTTCGACATGCCGGTACTGCTGCGCATCGAGAACATTCTTGATGCCCAGATCACCAGCCTCAACGAGACCTTCCGTACCGCCATGGATGAGTTGGGCTACACCGGCACTTTCATGGGGGCCTATCCGATCAAGGTCAACCAGCAGCAGCAGGTGGTCGAGAAAATCACCCAGTTCGGCTCCCGCTACCACCACGGCCTGGAAGCCGGTTCCAAGGCCGAGCTGATTGCCGCCATGGGGATGATGCGCGATAAAAAAGCGGTGCTGATCTGCAACGGCTACAAGGACGAGGAGTTCATCGATCTCGGCCTCTATGCCACCAAGATCGGTTTCACCTGCATTCTGGTGGTGGAGATGCCCGACGAGCTGCCGCTGATTATCGAACGCTCCAAGGCACTTAATGCCAAGCCCATCCTCGGCATCCGCATCAAACTTTCCGCCCAGGCGGGCGGCCACTGGTCCGAGTCTGGCGGCGAGCGTTCCATCTTCGGCCTCAACACCAGCCAGATCATCCAGGCCGTGGATCTGCTCACCGCAGCAGGCATGCTCGACTGCCTTAAGCTGGTCCATTACCATCTGGGCTCGCAGATCTCCAACATCCGCGAGATCCGGACCGCGGTCAACGAGGCCTGCCGGGTCTATGCCGGGCTGGTCAAGGAAGGGGCGCAGGTCACTTACCTCGATCTCGGCGGCGGCCTGGCGGTCGATTACGACGGCTCCCAGTCCAATTTTCTCTCCAGCCGCAACTATACCCTCAAAGAATACTGCACCGATATCATCGAGGCCGTGATGACCTCACTCGAAGATGAGGGCATCCCCCATCCCATCATCATCACCGAATCGGGACGGGCCCTGGTCGCCTACTATTCGATTCTGCTGTTCAACATCCTCGATGTCACCCAGTTCCAGGCCGATCCCCTGCCCGAGGTCCTGCCCGAGGATTGCCCGCCGCAGCTCGAATACATGTATCAGGCCTTGAAAGACCTGACAGTGCGCAACATCCAGGAGGTTCTCAACGACACCATCTTTTACCGGGATGAAACCCGGCGACTCTTTCAGAACGGCCAGATCAGCCTGCGCCAGCGTAGTTTTGCCGAACAGATGTTCTGGACCACCATCAACGAAATCTCGCGGCTGTCCAAGGAGTTGAAGCACATCAGCACCGAGCTCACCGATCTCGACCGGGTGTTGTCGGACTTTTACTACTGCAATTTCAGCGTCTTTCAGTCCCTGCCCGATGCCTGGGCCATTGGCCAGTTGTTTCCGATCATGCCGATCCACCGTCTCGACGAGGAGCCGACCCGCAAGGCCATCCTTGCCGACATCACCTGCGACTGCGACGGCAAGATCGACCAGTTCATCGACAAAAGGGGCGTGAAGCGCTACCTGCCCCTGCATGAACTCAAACCCCAGGAGGAATACTACCTCGGCGCCTTCCTGGTTGGCGCCTATCAGGAGACCCTGGGCGATTTGCACAACCTATTGGGTGACACCAACGTGGTCACCATCCGCATCCAGGACAACGGTGAGTATGAATTCGTCAGCGAGCAGGAGGGCGACACCGTGGCCGAGGTCCTGTCCTATGTCCAGTACGACCCGAAACGGTTGTTCGTCCGCTTCCGCAAGACCGCGGAACAGGCGGTGCGCTCCGGCCGGATCACCGCCCAGGAGCGGCGGGAGATCGTCCACGCCTATGAGGCCGGGTTGCGCGGCTATACATATTTTGAACGATAACCCAGAATACTCTGAACAAAGAGTTCCCAAGGAGAACCACATGGCCCATGTGCTCATCATCGGCGCCGGCGGCGTCGGCAGCGTCGTCACCCATAAATGCGCCCAGGCATCCGAGGTCTTCACGACCATCACCCTGGCCAGCCGGACCCTTGCCAAATGCGAGGCCATCGCTGCCTCTGTCAAAGAACGGACCGGTGTCATTGTTGCCGTGGCACAGGTCGACGCCGATAATGTGGCTGAAACCGTGGCCCTGATTGGGCGGATCAAACCGAATCTGGTGCTCAATGTCGCCCTGCCCTACCAGGATCTGGCCCTGATGGAGGCCTGCCTGGCCACCGGGGTCGATTACCTCGATACCGCCAACTATGAGCCGCCGGATGTGGCCAAGTTCGAGTACAAGTGGCAATGGGCCTACAAGAAGCGCTTTGCCCAGCAAAACCTCATGGCCCTGTTGGGCTCCGGCTTTGATCCCGGCGTCACCAATGTCTTCTGCGCCTGGGCCCAGAAGCATCATTTCGACGAGATTCACCAGCTGGACATCATCGACTGCAATGCCGGCGACCATGGCCAGCACTTTGCCACCAATTTCAATCCAGAGATCAACATCCGCGAGATCACCCAGCGCGGCCGCTACTGGGAGCATGGCGAATGGGTGGAGACCGACCCGCTGTCCTGGTCGATGAACTATGATTTCCCCGAGGGCATCGGCCCCAAGAAATGCTTCCTGATGTACCATGAGGAGTTGGAATCCCTGGTGCTCAACTTGAAAGGGTTGAAGCGGGCCCGCTTCTGGATGACATTCTCCGAAAATTACCTCACTCATTTGCGGGTGCTGGAAAACGTCGGAATGACCCGGATCGACCCGGTCGAGTACAACGGGACCCAAATCGTGCCCCTCAAGTTTCTCAAGGCCGTTCTGCCTGAGCCCGCCTCGCTCGGCCCGCTGACCCATGGCCGTACCTGCATTGGCTGCGTGTTCAAGGGCGTCAAGGACGGCAAGGAAAAACAGCTCTACATCTACAATATCTGCAGCCATGAAGAGGCCTACCGCGAGGTCGGCTCCCAGGCCATCTCCTACACCACCGGGGTGCCGGCGATGATCGGGGCAATGATGATGCTCACCGGCGCCTGGAAGCGGACCGGTGTATGGAACATGGAAGAGTTTGATCCCGATCCTTTCATGGACGCTCTCAATACATACGGACTCCCCTGGCAGGTGGTCGAGCTGTAATGAACGGCCGTTTTACCTGCCGATTTGACCCGGAGCGGGTGACAACCCCTGCCTTTGTAGTCGACGAAGGCCTGCTCGGCGACAATTTGGCCATCCTCGGACGGGTCAAGGCACGAACCGGCTGCCGGATTTTGCTGGCGCTCAAGTGCTTTGCCCTATTCCGGGTCTTCCCCTTGCTGCGGGAAATTCTGGACGGCGTCTGCGCCAGCTCCCCCCACGAGGCCCGATTGGGCCGCGAGGAGTTCGGCCGCGAGGTCCACAGCTTTGCTGCCGCCTATTCGGCCGCCGATATCGAACAGCTGGCTCAGACCAGCGATCACCTAGTGTTCAACTCGTTTGGTCAGCTGGAACGGTTCCGTAGCCTGGCCGAACAGACCGCCCAGGCTGCGGGTCGGACACTCGAATTCGGCCTACGGATCAACCCCGAGCATTCGGAAGGGGCCACGCCCATCTACGACCCCTGCGCCCCCGGTTCCCGGCTGGGCATCCGCCGCAAGGATTTCCAGACCGACAAACTGGCTGGCATCACCGGTCTGCACTGGCACAATCTCTGCGAACAGGATGCCAACTGTCTGGAACGGACTGTGGCCGCAGTCGAAAAATCGTTTAGCGATGTCCTGCCGCAGATGGCCTATGTCAACTTCGGCGGCGGCCATCATATCACCCGCGAGGGCTATGACCTGGACCTGCTGGTGGCGATCGTCAACCGCTTTCAAGCCCGATGGGGCACCCAGGTGTACCTGGAGCCGGGCGAGGCCGTGGCCCTCAACTGCGGTTACCTGGTGACTACAGTGCTCGATGTGGTTCAGGCGGATATGCCGGTGGCCATCATCGACGCCTCGGTGCCGGCCCATATGCCCGATGTGCTGGAGATGCCCTACCGGCCGTACATCATCGGCTCAGGTCTACCCGGCGAGAAGCTCTTCACCTGCCGAATCGGCGGGCTCTCCTGCCTGGCTGGCGATGTGGCCGACGAGTATTCCTTTGACGCCCCGCTTGTCCCCGGCGACCGGCTGGTGTTCACCGACATGGCCATCTACACCATGGTCAAGACCAACACCTTCAACGGCGTGCAGTTGCCTGCGATCGTCCTCTACCAGCCGGACACCGACGACCTGATTCTGGTGCGGCAATTCGGCTATGCAGATTTCAAATCCCGACTATCTTGAACCGCCCATGACCGCTATACCCGAATTCCTCGCCTCCGAATGCGAGTGCCGATCCGCTGCCGACAGCACTTTCCACCTCATCCCCGTGCCCATGGAACAAACGGTTTCCTATGTTGGCGGTGCTGCCGGTGGCCCTGCCGCCATCCTCCATGCTTCACAGCAGTTGGAGGACTGGGATGGCCGCTCCTGTCCGCTCGAGTTGGGCATCCATACCAGACCCTTTGTCGATTGCCAGGGAACGCCGGAAACCGTGTTGGCCCGGATCAAGGCCGCCACCACTGAGGTCCTGGCGGCCGGCAAAATCCCGGTGGTACTCGGCGGCGAGCATACCGTGACCGTGGGGGCCCTGCAGGCGGTCGCCGAACACTGCCAGGAACCGGTCGGCCTGATTCAAATCGATGCCCACGGCGACCTGCGCGACAGCTTCGAAGGCAGCCCCTACAGCCATGCCTGCGTAGCCCGGCGGGCCGTAGTCGATCTGGGCATGCCGCTCTTTCAATTCGGCATCCGTGCCCTGTCGCGTGACGAGATGCTCTTCCGCAAAGCCCACAGCGCCATCTGGCACCTGGACGGGGCCGAGCTTTTTTCCCAAGGCATCCCGCTGAAACCGCTGCCGCCCGAATTCCCCAGCACCGTCTATCTCACCTTTGATGTCGACGGCCTCGACCCCTCGGTCATCCGCGCCACCGGTACTCCGGTTCCGGGCGGCGCCACCTGGCACCAGGCCCTGTTGTTTGTCGAACGCGCCCTCCAAGGCCGCCGGGTCATCGGGTTTGATGTGGTCGAACTCGCCCCCACCCCTGAAGACCATGCTTCCTCCTTTGCCGCAGCCCTGCTGGTCTATGCCATCATGGGATTTATCCAGAGGGCCTCATAACAGCCACCGAACGACCGACGCGACACTACTTTTCAGCAGGGACGCAAGATCTGGGCTGGTAGGACGACGGAACCTGACCCGCCCCATTGACAGATCCTTTTTTCTTGAATACCTTGCCACATCTTTGCAATCAAACCAGCACGTTGTTTCGATACTTATCCACAGGGAGACGAATCCATGACGAACATGCTCTACACGCCGAAAAGTGAAATTGATGCCCGCATTCTGGCCTTTCAAGCGACCCTATCACAAGCGGGCCTGGACGGCGCCTTGATCGTCCACCATACCAATCTGTTCTACCTCAGCGGCACCTCGCAAAGCTGCCACCTGTTCATTCCCCGTACCGGCAAGCCCCTCCTCATGGTCCGCAAGAGCTACAGTCGTGCCCTCCAGGAATCGCCGATTGAGGAGATCATGGATGTCAAAAGCCTGAAGATGATCCCCGAGATTCTCAAGGAGAAGGGATTCAGCCTTGAGACCCTGGGCCTGGAACTGGATGTCATTCCCTACAATACCTGGCAGTTCTATAAAAAAATCTTCAAGGATTCGAACCTGACCGACATCTCCGATCCGCTCAAAAAAATCCGGATGATCAAGTCGGATTATGAAATCGGTCTCCTGCAAGGCGCCTGCACCGTTCTCGATCAGGTCTTCGCCGACGTGCCCGCCATGGTCCGCGACGGCATGACCGAAATTGAGCTGGCCAGCCTGTTCGAGGCCGGCATGCGGCGACGCGGCTACGGCGGCTGCAGCAAAATGCGCGCCTTCAATCAGGATTTCTTCCTCGGCAACGTCACCACCGGCGCCAGCGGCGCAGTTCCTTCCTACTTCGACGGCCCAGTGAGCGGCACTGGCCTAACCCCGGCCAACAATCCCCACGGCGCGGGCTGGAAAACCATCGGCCGTAACGAAATCATCTACATCGACTACACCTGTGTAGTGAATGGTTACACCGCCGACGGAGCCCGGATGTTTGTGATGGGCGGAGTCTCCGAAAAGTTGCAAAAGGCGCACGCCGCCGCCCTGGCCATCCTGGAGGCGCTGGTGGCAATGATTAAGCCTGGAGTGATCTGTGAAGACATTTATCTCAAATCAGCGGAACTGGCCGAACAGATGGGGTTGCAGGACCATTTCATGGGCATGGGCAACGACGGGGTCCGTTTCATCGGCCACGGGGTCGGCCTGGAGCTCGATGAATACCCGATTTTCGCCAAAGGCGTGAAGATGCCGCTGGCGGTGGGCATGACCTTTGCCCTGGAACCCAAATTCGTCTTCCCAGAAGGGGCGATCGGCATCGAGAACACCTATGCCCTGACCGCAGACGGCCCCCAGGTCCTGACCCGCGCGCCTCAAGGCATCCTCAGCGTGTAAACAGGAGGCTATCGCGCAGTGCAAAACGCTCTTTCCGGGCACAAATACGGACGGCGGGAAGGCCTCTCACCGCTCACAGGTGCAGCTACGGCTGATTATGTTGCCTCAGTGGGCGGTGATAATATCCTTGACATCTTTTGCCCGCATGAGAGACTAAAAGTAAAAGATGACATGACAACGCGTTAATACGTTGCAAGAAAGAGGTTAAAATTGATTCCACGTCGCCCTTTTCACCATCTCACCAAGAGTAAACTTCCTGATCCTAGCACTCTCACCCAACTAATATCTTCACCTTCTCCACAAAAGGACAAACACGCTGAGACGACTCCACCAAACGAGGATATCAGCTTTCAAGGTAATATTGCCGCCATCGCCCTGGATAATATTTTCCAACTCTTAGAGTTTGCCGCCCTGTCAGGAAAACTGGAAGTCAACTCCCGTGACAACATCGGCAACTTTTACTTCACCAAAGGGGTACTCACCTATGGCATGCTGCATATCAATCACCGGAAGATAGGCGAGATTCTGCTTGATTCCCAGCTGATCACTGAGGAGCAGCTGCAAGAGTGCCTGGACCTCCATAAACAGAGCCAATTTCAACGCCGATTCGGTCAGATTCTCCTCGAAAAAAATTATATCCAATCCGCCAGATTGGACGATTCCCTGCACCGCCAGATTAAAGAGGCTTTTTTTGAAGCACTTTCCTGGCAGGAAGGCACCTTCTTTTTTTACCAGAATCAGACCCCTTCTCCAGAAGCAACCCGCCTCCAGGCCCGAGTCGATCATCTGCTGCTGGAAGGCATGGTCTATCTCGACAATTCCGCAGCACCAAAGACGTAACCCCCCTGTGCGTGCAGCAACATCAGGGATGTTGCCGGGGACGCAGCCAAATTTGTCAGGCTGCGCCCTTTCTTGCCTGGTCCCCCCACCACTTTCTATTCGATTATCCGTCTCCCCTGTAGTATAGATCAAGCGGTTTTGTAGGACTCCCCTGATAATAAGGGCTTTGGGCGGTGCATGGCCGCCGTTGTCCATGGACGGGTTATGCGCCACCTCCGTCCTGCGTAATTCGGAAAAACCACCTTGCAAAAACAAAAAAAATTGATACGTTTTCACCCGGCAGGTCGTTGTCGTGCCAGATCGCTTACGGCTACGTTTGTTTTGAATCTTTACTGACAACAAACAGGGAACACACACAGGGCGTATGGAGCAGGAAAAAATCTTCGAACGACTTCTGTCGATCATTACCCGCTATTATCAAGACCGGGAAAAAGGGCGCTTTGTCGATTATGTCGATCCCGGCGAACTCCAGCGACTCCTGGATCTCGATGGCGGCCAGGAACCGGAGAACTGGGAGCAGATGTTCTCCTGGGTGGAAAAATATCTGACCCATGCCGTCAAAACCAGCCATCCGAGTTACCTCAACCGCATGTGGGCCGGGGCCAACCTACCCTCCGTAATCGGCGAGATGGTCACGGCCATCACCAATACCTCTGCCTGTACCTATGAGACGGCACCGGTGTCGACGCTCATGGAGAAATACATGCTGCGGACCATGCTGGATCTGGTCCGCTTCAAGAACGGCACCGGCCAGATGACCACCGGCTCGAGTAACGCCAACATGATCGCAATGATGGCCGCCCGCAACAAGACCAACCCGGAAATCAAACAAAACGGGCTGTTCGGCCGGCCAGAACTGTTCGGCTTCGTCAACGCCGATGCCCACTATTCCATGGACCGGGCCGCCAATATTCTCGGCCTCGGCACCGAGCATCTGATCAAAATTCCGGTCGACAACCACGGCCGCATGAGCATCCCGATCCTGGAACAAAGGCTAGACGAAATAACGGCAGCAGGCGGCGTGCCCTTCTTTGTCGGAGCCACCGCCGGCACCACTGTCCGGGGTTCCTATGACCCGCTGCAACCGCTGCTGGCCCTGCGCGAACGCTACAATTTCTGGCTGCATGTCGATGGCGCCTGGGGTGGATCGGTACTATTCAGCGAGACCCTCCGCCAGCAGTATCTACCCGATCTCGAACAGGCTGACAGCTTTACCCTGGATTTCCACAAGATGCTTGGCACGGCCCTGATGTGCAATGTCCTGCTGTTCAACAACCGACCCTCCATTCTTAAAGAGGTCTTAAGCGCCGGTGACGAAAGCTATATTTTCAGGAATGGGGAAGATGGCGATGTCCGCGATCTCGGAACCCTGTCCCTGCAGTGCGGCCGCCGGGTCGACAGCCTCAAATGGTTCCTTGACTGGAAATTTTACGGACAGACCGGCTTTGCCAGGCGGATTGAGGACTATCTTGACCTGTGCCGATACGCTGCGGAACGGGTCCAACAGTGCAGCGAACTGGAAATGGTCGTAGCCCGTGAATCCTTTAATATCTGTTTCCGCTTCAAGACTCCCGTTGGCATCCCCACCGAAGCCTTTAACCGGGACCTGCGAGATCGTATGCACCGCAAAGGCTTGCATCTGGTTGGCACCGGCTTTGTCAATGGCCAACTGATCCTGCGCCTGCTCATCACCAACATAAATGTCGGCCGGCCTGAAATTGACGCCTTTTTGCAGTCAGTCATCCAAACCGGGCAAGAGCTGCTGGCCGAAAAAGCAGGTCGTGACAATGCCTAAAACCGGGACAGACATGACGGACAAGGAATACACGGTAACCCAGAAAGAGGCGGCCGACTTCCTCCATGTATCGACTAAATCCATCAGCAGATACCGCAAACGAGGTCTCCCCTACAAATTGATCCTCAATCCGGTGGCCGGGAAGCAGGAGGTGCGGTTCTGCTACGCCGACCTGGAGCGGTGGCATGAAGGGCGGCAGTTGCTCGCCACCTATGCCCGCGATGGCGGAGAGCCTGCCAACACGAACAGCAAAGCCGGGGCCGACGAAGGCCTGCTCGACCAATCCGTCAACCAGACTTTCCTGGCCGATCTGCTGGCCGCCTACAAGGAACAGATCGAGCTGCTTCGCGACCAGCTGGAGGATATGCGCGAACAATTGGGTCGACGCGACCGGCAGATCGACGACCTGATGCGACTCATGGTCGGATTGCAGCTGGAATACAAACCGATGGCCAACGCACCAACGGACGCCGGTGCGCCGATCGCTGAGGAGGCACAAAGAAAACCCGACATCCTGCAGAAGATGGCGTCCGGGCCGCTCTTTGAAACAATCCATGTGCCGGAGCACTTCCAGCTGGCGCAGACAATTGCGGCACGTCCGCCGGCAACACCCGCACAGAGCCCCGGACCCGAAAAAAAGATTTTCTCCCGTGAACAACTGTCTGCCTCGATCTTACGGCTGCGTCGCAAGGGCAAGAGTTATGAGGAAATCGCAGGGGGTTTAAACCGGATTGCGGCGGCCACCCTCTCTGGGGAACAGGAATGGACGATTTCGGAGGTCATGACCCTGCTGCCCGCCCTCGTGGACACGGGTGCCCCCAATCTGCTCGACGAGAATGGACTCTAACCTCCTCACCCAGCGGCTTTTTCCGGCCTGGAAACGATTCCCGGCTTGACTTCACCGGTGCCTGCAGGTACGATGGGGCGCATCAAAGTTCAGGTGTCCGTAGCAACGGATGAAAAGGGAATCCGGTTACATGCCGGAACGGGCCCGCCGCTGTACCCGGGGACGAATTCCGCAGGTTCGCCACTGTTTTCTTAAGGGAAACGGGAAGGCGCGGAAGGAGAATGATCCGGAAGTCAGAAGACCTGCCTGAACAGCAAAACCCCGACCTTTCTGGCAATAAAGGTGGGCGACACAACTCCAGCGGTAAACAAGGGACATCCTGGATCAAGATTTTTTTGGTCCGGGATTTTTTTATTTCGGGCCGGAACCCTAGGTTAGCCGAGGAAGAGACAGTGCAACAGACTGAGGCGATAGTGCTGGCCATGTTCGGGACCACGGCTGAGCCGGCCCTGCAGGGGCTTATGGCCATAAAAACCGCTATGGAACACGCCTTTCCGCAGACCCCGGTTACACTCGCCTTCACCGCCAACCAGATCCGCCGCATCTGGCACCGGCGCGCCGCCGATCCGTCCTACCTGGCTGCACATCCCGAAATACCGCAGGAAATCCTTCAGGTGCAAGGCGTTCTGGCCACCATCGCCAATCTGCAGGACCGGGGCTACGACACCCTGGTGGTGCAGCCGACCCACATTGCCCCGGCCGAAGAATTTCACGACCTTGCCGCCTACATCAACGGTCTGGCCTCCATTCGCACCATGAAGCCCCGCTGGCAGCCCTTTAAAAAAATCGTTCTCGGCCGGCCGCTGTTGGGCACCTACAGCCTCACGCATGCTTATAGCGAGGACATCCGGATCGTCGCCGATGCCCTGGCCGATGATGCCGAACAGGCCCGTCGCCATAAAGCAGCTCTGGTCTACATGGGCCACGGCAACAACTATTTCCCCTCAGGCGGCCTCTACCTCGAATTTGCCGCCTGCATGCGGCAGCTCTATCCTGACGTCCTTACCCTGATCGGCACGGTGGAAGGATTTCCCGGACTCGATGCGGTGCTGGCGGAACTGCGACAACAGGCCGTGCAACGGGTGGTGCTGAAACCCTTTCTCCTGGTTGCCGGCGAACACGCAACCCGCGACCTAACCGGACCGGCTGACGAATCATGGCAATCGGTCCTGACCAAAGCGGGTCTTGAGGTCATCCCTGTGCTGGGCGGTCTGGGAGAACAACCGAAGATTGCCCGCATCTTTGTCGACCACGCTGCCGATGCCGCGGCCGATGCCGGCATAGCGCTCCGCTGATGAACAACCGATCCGCGACCACGACCCTGCTCCAGCTGACCGCAGTCCTTGTCTGTGCAGTCGCCCTGGCGGCCACTCTGGGATTCCTCAAGGTGTCGATCCCCGATGTCCTCAGTATTCTCTTTGCCCGGCTGACCCAGCAACCCCTGCCTGCAGGTATCGATCCGGTTGCCGCCACTGTGGTGGCCGATATTCGCATGCCACGGATTCTGGCTGCAGTCCTGGTCGGCGGCATGCTCGGGGTCAGCGGTGCCATCTTTCAGGCGATCCTGCTCAACCCCCTGGCCGATTCCTATACCTTGGGCATCTCCACCGGCGCGGCCTTCGGCGCCTCCCTGGTGATTGTCCTCCAAATTTTCGGTCTGGTCCTGCCGCCGGTGGTATCGGTGCCGATCTTTGCCTTTGGCGGCGCCATCGGCACGCTCGCCCTGGTCCTCTACCTGGCCTCAGGCGATCGCCGCCTCTCCTCCACCAGCCTGATCCTAGCGGGGGTGATAGTTGCCGCCATCCTGTCCGCAGCTATCGGTTTTCTCAAGTTTCTCGCTGACGAGCAGGTCGGGATCATCATCTTCTGGCTGATGGGCAGCCTCTCGGGAGCCTCCTGGCAAAACATCCAGCTGCTGACGCCCACTGCCCTGCTAGGGGTTCTGGTGGCGCTGTTCTACAGTCGCGACCTCAACATCATGGCCACCGGCGACCGGGCCGCCACCTCGCTAGGCGTGCACACGGTCCGGTTGCGGACCACCCTGCTGACCACCGGCACCCTGCTGACCGCGCTGGCAGTCTCGGTCTCCGGGATCATCGGCTTTGTCGGCCTGATCGTGCCCCACATGCTACGCCACATGGTCGGCCCCGACAACCGACGGCTGATCCCTTTGTCTTTCTTTACCGGCGGCCTGCTGCTTCTGTTCGCCGACACTCTGACCCGGGCGGTGCTGCCGGTCGAAGTGCCGATCGGCGTCCTCACCGCCCTGCTGGGAGGCCCCTTCTTCTGCATCCTTTTCAAAAAACGACAAAAAGATGGCACCACCGCTTTCTGAACAGGACACGGACCAGCTCTGGTCGCTCAACGAGGTCAGCTTCGGCTACGGCACGACACCGGTGTTGCACAAGGTCAGCCTTGCACTGCGTCCAGGTAGCTGTTATGGCATCCTCGGCCCGAACGGCAGCGGCAAGACCACCTTGCTCGACCTGCTCAGCGGGCTCTTAATGCCCCAATCCGGAACCATTGAATTCAAAGGCCGGCCCCTGCACTCCTGGCCGAAAAAACAACTGGCCCAGCGGCTGGCCCTGGTCCCCCAGGACTTCATGGTCCGCTTCGGCTATTCGGTCCGCGAGGTGGTAGAGATGGGACTGCACCCGCACCTGCATCGCTTCGCCGCCCCCAGTGAAAAGGATCAGGCCCTGATTGACGAGGTATTACGCGTGACCGGGATCACGACCTTGGCGGATCGACCGGTCACCCGGCTTTCCGGCGGCGAGAAGCAGCGGGTGGCGGTAGCCCGGGCTCTGGCCCAGCAACCAACCGTGCTGTTGCTGGACGAGGCCACCTCCAACCTCGACATCCACCACAGCTTGGAGATTCTGCAACTCATCCGACAGCGCTTTGAACAACAGGGGATGCAAGTAATCGCGGTCATGCACGACCTCAATCTGGCCTCGTTCTTCTGCGACCACCTGATCTTCCTTAAACAGGGCCAGGTGGTCTGCCAGGGCCCCACCGAGGAGGTGCTGACTCCGGACACCATCGCCGCCGTTTACGGCGTCGAGGCGGAAGTCACCCCCAATACCTTTACCAACTGCCGGCAGGTCAGCTTCAGGCTGCCGGTCAATCCTTAACCCCTGCTTTACGGAACAATGAACAGTAAATCGCTTCTTCTCGTCCCTTGTTTTTTTCTCCTCTTCGCCACCGTGGTCTCTGCCGCCACCGTCACTGACAGCGAGAAAAAAACGCTGGAATTTACCAAGCCCTTTCAGCGGATCATCTCGCTCTATCCGGCCCATACCACCAATCTGGTCGACCTCGGCCTCAAAAAGGAGATCATCGCCTGCGGCCCCAGCGACACCCTGCTGCCCGATCTGCCCCGGGTCCAGTTTCAAGATGACCCCGAACGTCTCCTGGCCCTCAAGCCTGATCTGGTCCTGATCCGGCCGATGGTCAGCAGGGCGTACCCCAATCTGGTGCGTACCCTGGAAAAAAATAATGTCCGGGTCGTCAGTCTGCAGCCGACCGAGACCGCCGAGCTCTTCACCTACTGGGAAACCCTGGGCAAACTGACCGGACGGGAACAACAGGCCAAGGCCATGGTCGAGACCTTCGGCAAACGGATGGCCAAAATCACCGCAGCACTGCAGCAGATCCCGCAGGCAAAGCGCAAGCGGGTCTATTTCGAGGCCATTCACAAGCAGATGAAAACCTTTGCGTCCACCTCCATGGCCATGTTCGTGCTGGAATCGGCCGGCGGCATCAATATCGCCGCTGATGCCGAACGGATGCGCGAAACCAACATCGCCGCCTACGGCAAGGAACGAATTCTGGCCAAGGCAGGCCAGATCGACTTCTATCTCGCCCAAAATGGCCGGATGAATCCGGTGAGCGTCGACGACATTATCAAGGAACCGGGATTCTCAGTGATCAAGGCGGTGCGTGATCGCCAGGTCTTTCTGGTGGACGAGGAGATGGTCTCTCGTCCGACCATGGGGCTGCTTGACGGCATTGCCTTTGTCCGCTCCCTGCTCTACCCGGACTTCGACCAGGAAGGGATCTCCAGTCTATGATCCGCCAACCGGCCCTGCTCATCGCCGGGACCCATTCCGGCTGCGGCAAGACCACGGTCACCTTGGCCATCATGGCCGCCCTGGCTCGACGGGGGCTTATGGTGCAGCCTTTCAAATGCGGGCCTGATTTCATCGATCCGAGCCTGCACCAGATGGTGACCGGCCGGATCTCGCGCAACCTCGATGTCCGTATGTGCGGGGCTCCGTTTGTCCGGCAGACCTTTGCCCAGCACAGCCCGTCGCAGGGCTGCGCAGTGGTGGAGGGCGTCATGGGTCTCTTTGACGGCGGTGAGGGATCGGCGGCCACGCTGGCTAAGACCCTAGACCTGCCGGTGATCCTGGTGGTCGATGTCCGCTCGGCGGCCGAGAGCGTCGCCGCTGTGGTCAAGGGGTTCGCCACCCTGGATCCAGCGCTCCATCTGGCGGGGGTCATCTGCAACCGGATCGGATCGGACAAACACCGGGACATGGTGGCTGAGGCCATCCAGACCCACTGTGATGCGCCAATCATCGGTTTTCTGCCGCGCCGGGAAGAGGTCAGCATCCCCTCCCGTCACCTCGGCCTGCACATGGGCGAGGAACACCCGCTGGCAGGCGAAGGATTGGCGCAGCTGGCCGCGTTGGCCGAACAGCACCTGGACCTGGACCTGCTCCTGCGGATAGCCGGTGAGCGGCAGGCTCTACCCCTTGATAAGAATACCGCTTCCGGCCCAATCTCTACCGCAGACTCAGGCCGGGACAAGGTCCGCATTGGCGTGGCCCGGGATGCGGCCTTCTGCTTCTATTACGAGGACAACTTCGACCTCCTCCGGGCTGCCGGAGCCGACCTGGTCTTCTTCAGCCCCCTGGAGGACAGCCATCTACCGCTGGGCTTGCAGGGGTTGTATCTGGGGGGTGGCTATCCGGAACTGTATGCCGGGCAACTGAGCGCCAACCGGGCCCTGCATAACCAGATCCGCGCCTTTGCTGAGTCAGGCCGGCCGGTCTATGCCGAATGCGGCGGGTTCATGTATCTGTGCCAGACCATTATCGACCTGGAAGGCACAGCATTCCCCATGATCAGCCTCTATCCCTTCCGCACGCGCATGCAGCCCCGCCTGCGGAGCCTAGGCTACCGGCAGCCGGTCGTGGTGCAGGATTGCCTGATGGGGCCTGCAGGCACCGTGCTCCACGGCCACGAGTTTCATTATTCCGCCATCGAGGAGGCCCACCCAGAGGTGGCATCGGTTTTCCGCTTTGCGGACGGCCGCCCCGAAGGCTATTGCTACAACAACACCCTGGCAGGGTATACCCATCTGCACTGGGGCCGCACCCCTGAGGTTGCGTCCCATTTTGTGCAGGCCTGCCGACCATCACCATCAACCTGAGAGCATTGATCCATGGTCACCTTGCAACAGATCGCCCCCCAGGAGATAGAGGCCGAGAGCTTTCGTATCATCGAGAGCGAACTCGGACCCACCGGGTTTTCCCCGGAAGAATTTGCCGTGGTGCGCCGGGCCATTCACGCCACCGGCGATTTTAGTTTTGCCGAGAACCTGCGCTTCCATCCCGAGGCCATCAAGGCCGCTCTTATGGCCATCAGGGAAGGCAAGAATATCCTGGTCGATGTCAACATGGCGGCCAACGGTATCTCAACCTCTCTCCTCACCCCCTTCGGCGGCCGGGTGATCTGCCGGATCAAAGAGACAGAGACCGTAGCTCTGGCGAAAAAAAACCGCTCCACCCGCTCCGACGCCGCCATGACCAGGGCCACGAAAGACAACATCGGCATTGTCGCGATCGGCAATGCCCCGACCGCCCTGCTCAAAGTCATGGAAATGATCGACCAGGGCCTCTTTGCCCCAGACCTGGTGATCGGCGTGCCAGTCGGATTTGTCAATGCTGCGGAATCAAAAGAGTTGCTGGCTCAAAAACCCTACCCGTTTATCACTTCGCTGGGGCGCAAGGGCGGCACCCCGGTGGCCGTGGCCGCGGTCAACGCCCTGCTCCGCCTGGCCTAAGCACACAACGATGTCACCACGGTCCGAAAAGAAAAAACCTCTGCGCAGCGGCTATACCACCGGCGCCTGCGCAGCGGCGGCAGCCAAGGCAGCGGTCCTCTGCCTGCTGGGCCGGGAGAATCCTGGATCGGTCACCATCCCCTTTCCCGACGGCTCCCGCCACAGCTTTGAACTCTGCCGCTACAGTGGTGTCATGGCCACGGTGGTCAAGGATGCCGGCGATGACCCCGATGTCACCAACGGCGCCGAGATAGGGGCCGAGGTGCGATGGCTGCCCGAGGCGCACGGCGAGCAGATTGTCCTGGTCAATGGTCCAGGTGTCGGAATCGTCACCAAACCTGGCCTGCCGGTGGCGGTCGGCGAGCCGGCGATCAATCCGGTGCCGCGCCAGATGATCCGGGCCGCAGTGGCCGAGGCCCTGGCCGACGGCAAGCACCAAAACGCCGCCCTGGAAGTCAAAATTTTCGTCCGCGACGGCGAGGCCCTGGCCGTCAAGACCCTGAACAAACGGCTGGGCGTGATCGGCGGGATCTCGATCCTCGGCACCACCGGCATTGTCAAACCGGTATCAGCCCAGGCCTGGACCGACACCATCGAGGCCTCAATGCGGGTCGCGCGGGCAGCCGGGCTCACGGAAGTGCTACTGGCCACGGGTCGGACCTCGGAGGCTGCCGTCCAGCGCCGGCTCCACCTGCCTGAGGAGGCCCAGGTAATGATGGGCGACTACCTGTTATATGCCCTGGAAGCAGCACAGCGCCATGGCTTTGCCCAAATCCATCTGGCAGCGATGTGGGCCAAACTGATCAAGGCGGCCCTGGCCGTGCCCCAGACCCATGTCCGCAACGGTGCTTTGGAGACTCGACAGGCAGCCGAACTGCTCGGCCGGTTGGGGCTGGACGAACAGGCAACTGCTGCCATGGGCGAGGCCAATACCGCCCGGGAGATCTATGAACGGCTGCAACGCCTAGATCGCCACGACCTGGTAGAGGCGGTCTGCAGCAAGGCGAAAAAACAGGCTGAGTTGTGGTCCGGCCTGTCGGTGCAGGTCTATCTGGTGACCTCGGAACAAGGAGTGGTGGTCCATGTCGCAGATTGAACTGATCGGCATCAGCGGTCCGACCCTGACTGACGAGCAACAGGCGTTGGTGCGCTCCTGCGCCGCTGTCGTGGTCTCCCGTCGCCACCAACCTCTGGTGGCGGGATGGGATTGCCGCCGGATTGCTATGACCCCAATGGCTGTCATGCTGACTCAGGTGGCCGAGGCGTTACCCACGGGTAAGGTCGCGGTGCTGGCCAGCGGCGACCCCCTGTTCTACGGCGTCGGCCGCGCTCTGATTGCCCATTTCGGCCCGGAACGCGTCCAGGTCCACCCGGCTCTTTCCGCCGTCCAGCTGGCCTGTGCCCGCTTTCGTATCCCCTGGGACGATCTCACCCTGCAGAGCCTCCACGGCCGATCGGGCCAGGATATCCCCGGCCGGGTCCTTTGCCATGCCAAGGTGATGCTGTTCACGGACCAGCACAATAGCCCGGACCGGGTAGCCGCAAGCCTGCTCACCGCCCTGAGCGCCTGTGACGACCAACAACGGATCGAGGGAATCCGCATCCAGGTGGCCGAGAATCTCGGCCTGGCCGATGAGCGGCTGATCAGCGGCAGCTTAGCCGAGATTGCCGCTCAAACCTTCGCCCCTTTAAACATGATGCTGGTGGAACAACCGCCCCGACCCGAAACCATTCGTTTCGGCCTAAGGGAACAGGAGATCCAGCATTCCCGCGGCCTGATCACCAAGGACGAGGTCCGCGCCGCCACCCTGCACCGGCTGCGCCTGCCTGCAACGGGGGTGTTCTGGGATATCGGCGGCGGCTCGGGCAGTGTCTCTCTGGAGGCGGCCCGGCTCAACCCGGAGCTTGCCGTCCATACGGTGGAAAAGAACCCGGAAGCCTTACAAAATATCCGGGCCAACATGAAAAAATACGGCGCCTACAATATCCACCTGATCAGCGGCGAGGCCCCAGAGGCTCTGGCAGGCCTGCCAGCACCGGATCGCATCTTCATCGGCGGCAGCGGTAAACGGCTCGAAGCAATCATCGAAGCGGTCGTGGCCCAACTGACCGAGGGCGGCCGAATCGTCATCAATGCGGTCCTGGCAACCACTGAAACCACCGCCTTGCAGTGCCTGCAGCGCCTGCAGCTCAAGGTGGCAAGCAGTACCCTGGCTGTAACCCGCAGGGAATATCCAGGCGGAGAATCTTGCGTCTTCAACCCCATAACCCTTATCACAGGCGACAAATGAGTATCGAAACAGCATCCTCGCAGACGGGCCATCTCTACCTGGTCGGAGTGGGTCCCGGCGACCCGGAACTCATGACCTACAAGGCAGTACGCATCCTGGACACGACCAAGGTCTGGGCCGTACCCATGGCCAAGGAGAACGGTACCAGCAGCGCCCTGCAGATTGCCAGCCAGATGGTGCCGAGCAACGGCCGCAAAATTCTGGAACTCTGTTTCCCCATGAAAAAGGTCTTTCTCGGCCAGGAAACCGATCACCATCTGCTCCAGGCCTGGGGCAAGGCGGCCAACGAGGTGATCACCTATCTCGACCGGGGCCAGGATGTGGCCTTTCCTACCCTGGGCGATGCGACCCTCTACTCCACCGCCTTTTATCTCCTGCCCATGATCCTGGAACGGCGACCGCATACCAAGGTCACGGTCGTCCCCGGCATCACCGCCATGGCTGCCTGCGCTGCCAGCCAGTCGAGTCCCCTAGCCTTGGGCGACGATGTCCTGGCCGTGGTTCCGGCCGCCTTTGAAGACGACCGCCTGCGCCACATCCTCACCAGCCTCGATGCAGTGGTGCTGATGAAGGTCTACCGCAGGCTGGACGCCCTGATCGACCTGCTGACCGAGCTCGACCTGGTGGACCAGGCGGTGCTGATCGAACGCTCCGGTATGCCCGACGAACGGGTCTATACCGATATCCGCCAGGCTCGGGGCCTCAAGCTCCACTATTTTTCAACCATGCTGATCCGCAAAAAACAGGTGCAAATGTAAGATGAAAAATTCGCAAAAACAGCCCGGCACAACACGCTTTCCGGTGGTCTTTCTCGGCGCCGGTCCGGGCGACCCGGAACTGATCACCCTTAAAGGACGCCGCCTGCTCGATACCGCCGATCTGGTGGTCTATGCCGGCAGCCTGGTCAACGTTGCCCTGCTGACCGGCATCAAAGCCGCCTGTCACGACAGCGCCACCCTGGACCTGGAGGCCATCATGCAGCTGCTGGCCCAGGGGCATAGGGAGGGCTTGCGGGTGGTCCGCCTCCACACCGGCGACCCCGCCATTTACGGGGCGATCCGCGAACAGATGCAGTGGCTGGATAAAGCCACCATTCCCTACGAGGTAGTGCCGGGGGTCAGCTCCGCCTTTGCTGCCGCTGCTGCTCTTAAGAAGGAACTGACCGTACCTGAGGTCACCCAGACCGTGATCTTCACCCGCCAGGCCGGCCGCACGCCCGTGCCGGAGCGGGAGTCGTTGCGCAATCTGGCCAAGGCCCAGGCCACCATGTGCATCTTCCTCAGCGTGTCGATGATGGCACGGGTGGTCGAAGATCTGCTGGCCGGCGGCTATCCGGCCACGACCCCGATTGCGGTGGTTGAGCGGGCCAGCTGGCCGGACGAACAGATCCTCCGCGGCACCCTGGCTGACATCACCGAAAAAATCCAGGCCTCGCAGATCAAGAAAACCGCAATGATTGTGGTCGGCCCGGCCCTTGCCGAGGACAGCGTTATTGCCTCCAAGCTCTATGACGCCGAATTCTCGCACGAATACCGTTGATGGCCGCTGACGCTCCGAACGCCCGGCGCTGCGCCGTACTCGCTCTGACCAAGGGCGGTTGCGACCAGGGACGACGTCTGGCCGAATCCCTGCACGGCGATTTTTTTGCCTGCAAGGGGCGGCTTGCCGAGGTGTTCGCCCAGGTCTGGCGAGAGTATCAGGAGATCGTCTGCATCATGGCCACCGGCATTGTGATCCGGACCATCGCCCCGCTGTTGGAGGACAAATACCGGGATCCGGCGATTGTGGTCTGCGATGAACAGGGCAAATTTGCCATATCGCTGCTCTCCGGCCACCTCGGCGGCGCCAACCGGCTGGCGGACGTGGTTGCCACCCACACCGGCGGCCAGGCGGTACTCACCACGGCCTCCGATGTCCTGGGCCTGACCGCGCTTGACCTCTGGTGCCGCGACCTGAAGCTGATTATCGGTGACAAAGACGCCTTCACCAAAGCCATGGGCCGACTGGTGGATCAGGGTTTGTTGAACATCTGGAGCAGTTATCCCCTGCCGCCCTTACCGCCGGATTTGCAGACGGTGGCCGACCCGGAGGAGGCAGACCTCATCATTGCTGCCCGCACCGAGGGGCCGGTCAAAGGTGCGCTTCTCCATCCCAAAAGTTTGGTGATCGGCATCGGCTGCAATCGCGGCACCCCGAAAGCCGACATTGCCCGGGCAGTGGCCGCAACCTGTGCCCAGCATCAGTTGGCGTCCGAGGCCATCGCCCGGCTGGCCTCGATCGATCTCAAGCAGGATGAAGAAGGTTTGCTGGAATTTGCCCGCAGCCATGACCTGGCTCTCGATTTTTTCTCCAGCGATCAGCTCAACCAGGTCGAAGAGGTCAGCACCTCCCTGGCGGTGCTGAAGGCGACCGGAGCCAAGGGCGTAGCCGAACCGGCAGCCCTGCTCAGCGCCGGGCCCGGCAGCACCCTGCTGATTCCCAAAATGAAATGGACGGACGTGACCACCGCCGTGGCGGAGATGAGCGACCCGTTGGGTCGCCAGGTGGTTTAGGTGGATAGACTGTAGGCTGTTAGTTTGAAGGGTGGTCTGCGTGATCACCAGGATGAGCCTTTCACCGTGTCTTTTCTGTTCCTAAAAGCCTAAATCGCTACAGCCTATCAACCTCAATATTCACAACGCGTAAGGAAAAACAGAACCATGACGACAGCAGCAGAGAAGAGCAATGGCTCACTGGTGGTGGCAGGCCTCGGCCCCGGCGCAATCGATCTCATGGCCCCCCGGGCCAGAACAGCTCTCGAACAGGCGGAGATCGTGGTCGGCTACCGCACCTATCTCGATCTGGTCCGCGACTGCCTCAATCCGGCTAGCGAGATCATCTCGTCTTCAATGATGCAGGAGATCGACCGCTGCCGTAAGGCCCTGGAACTGGCGGTAGAAGGTAAGCGGGTGGTCCTGGTCTGCGGCGGCGATCCCGGCATCTACGCCATGGCCGGGCTGGTTTTTGAACTGGCCAAATCCATGGATTCCAAGGTCGCAATCGACATCATTCCCGGCATTGCGGCCCTCAACTCCTGCGCCGCCATCTTAGGGGCACCCCTGATGCACGATTTCGCCGCCATCAGCCTCTCTGATCTGATGACGCCTTGGGAGATGATCGAGCGCCGCCTTGAAGCGGTAGCCCCAGCCGATTTCGTGGTGGTGATCTACAATCCCAAATCCAAAAAGCGGACCGACCAGATCGTCAGGGCCCGCGAGATCCTGCTGCAGCACCGTTCCGCCACCACCCCGGTGGGGATTGTCAGCGGTGCCACTCGGGAACACGAGACCGTGCGCCTCACCACCTTGGGCACCATGCTCGATGAGGAGATCGGCATGCAGACCACGGTGATCATCGGTAACTCCCAGACCTTTGTCTGGCGGGATAGGATGGTTACTCCGCGGGGGTATAGTAAGAAATATGGGTTGTGAGACAAAGAGCTGTCGGTACCGGGAGGTTGAGAGTGCCGGTGTCTACGTGGCGCAAAAAATCGTAACAAGGGACCAGACCACGTTTTTAGAAAAACGTGGTCTGGTCCCTTGTTATTTATAAAAAAAACCCCCAGCCTGCTTTTTCAAACAAGGTGGGGGTAGACGGCCATGGATTATTTTTCTATATAGCTTTGTATAGCCTACTTTATTTATTTCTCCAGCAATTCATAAGGCTTTACCTCTCGAAAATCAAAACCATACTTGGCAGACGAGCTGACCTGTTTGGTTTTCATATCCATTTCCTGCTTCATAATCGTAGCGGACTGACAATGCCGCATTCTTACTCACAGAGAACATCAGGCTAGCGCCAATATTGCCGGCATCGCGTTCTATGTTCTGTCCTGGTGTGGTAAACGCCGCACCACCGCCAGCAAAACTCGCGGTAGTGGCAATCCCATCATTTTCAAAGTTATGCAGCCATTGAACGTGCATTGAAGGGCGCACATGCATGCCTTTAAGCTCTAGGTCGCTAGCGAGACGAGCGCCGACTCCTGTTCGCAGACGCTCAGCGCTGTTGCTGCCGACCGTCAGGTCAAGAGGGCCGGCGCCATTCTCCTGGTAACCATCTAGATTCATCCGGTTGTATTCAATTGAAGCAAACGGCGTAAGCACCATCTTTTCAGTGAGCGCGAAAGGCATTCCTGCATTCAGCTTAACAGCCAGCATATTACCGTTGTAATCGGCATTCGCGACACCAGTAACATTTGTATCGCGTAGCGATTTATAGTGCTGAATGCCATAGGAAAGAAATCCATCCAAATACCAGCTCCCGAAATTGTGATCGATGTACCCGGTGAGCTGTTCATTCTCCATATCGTTGCCAGAGCCATTCAAAAAATCATGCTGATCAAGGTCAGTTTTGGAGTATGTAAAAGCGCCACCAACAACGGTTCCCTGCGGCAATCGGGTATCAGCACCAAAGGCCAGACCCCACGTGTTTGCAGCATATCCGGCATAACTATCTTGAGCATCCTGACGCATTTCGCCGCCGAAAAACTTACCCCAAACCCCATGCTTCAATTCCTTGTTCTCCAATATGCCCTGTAACGGTCCGACCGAAGCAACGACCAAATTTTCATAGTTCGGTCCACCCTGTGTTAGGGTACCGGCGTTACGAATACCATCGAGCCGGGCCTCAATATTGGAAAGACCTGCGGTTGTGGCCCCCTCGCCTAATCTTGCTAAAGCGTTGTTGGCGGCAGGAGTCAGACGATTCATAGCGACTGCCCGCTGATCGTCCGGTAATCCGCTTAATGCACCCACAGCCGCTGCCATGCTTGCATCAATCGACGAAGCGGCCAGCAGACCATCAAGGGTCGTCGCGACTCCATGCGTGATAGTATTCGATACGGGCACGAAATTGGCGAAGGGCTGGGCGCCGATATCTCCTTGGATGTTAAGGTATTGGCACTGCTGTCTCATAAATGATCACTAAAAGGAGGCTCGGAGCGCTCTTTGGGGTATAATGATTTTGCGAAAAAGATCATACAAACCAAGGAGATCCGAGCCATGGCCCATAGCGACACCGTATTGAA
>Ga0209697_10000102_pt1 | contig 120934 bp, 115 predicted proteins | sample AliMusrvi5mmetaG_FD_184115 | JGI IMG/M metagenome (GOLD analysis project Ga0209697, IMG submission 184115) | Freshwater lake bacterial and archeal communities from Alinen Mustajarvi, Finland, to study Microbial Dark Matter (Phase II) - Alinen... | ecosystem: Environmental > Aquatic >... | reverse complement strand
TTGAACTTCTGGCAGTGTCGCGGGGGGAAATGCTGGTGATTGATCCATCGGTAATCCTCCATTGGTTATAAGAAGGGTACCGATTGTAGCAGATCAATTTTTTGGCGTCATGGCAGGCTTGCCGAAAAGACACGGTCGTATGAGCCCCAAAGCAACTCGCAAAGGCAGCCAAAACCACTTCACCGGGAAATTGAAACTTCGCATTTCACAGTCAGCCTTCGTTACCTCGGCGGCATGAACTTTTATCAGAATTTCATCATCCTTGGGCGTAGGTTTTTCAACCTCTTGGACCTGAAGAACATCCGGCGATCCATATTGAGCATATACAATCGCTTTCATGAGCCTCCTTCAAGATTACTTGTGTTTCTAATGGGTTCGGCATGGTTTGTCACCTGGAAGGATTATGACGAACGCTTCGAGACTTTTAAACGTGGTATTCTTTTAAAACAAGCCCGCAAAGAAGCTGGGATGACGCAAGAGCAAATCGCTATTGAATTAGAGACTACCAAGTCAGTAATTTCCAGAATGGAAAATCATGCCACTGATATCCGTCTTTCAACACTTGAAAAATTTGCCAAAGCCCTTGGGCGGCGTATTCAAGTTTTTTTAGTCTGCCTCCCCTTCCTTTTGCTCTTTTTTATAATTCATCAGCTTCTTCAGGATAATACTTTTTCAAACACTCCTCGCAAATCCCGTGGCTGAACTGGGCCTCAGAATGTTCTGTTATGAATTTCTCAAGTTGGTTCCAAGACCCCTTATCATCTCTTATTCCTTTGCAATGCATACAGATGGGGATGATGCCTTTTAAAGTTTTAATTTCTTCAAGAGCTGTCTGGAGCTCTTTTATGAGTTTTTCTTTTTCTCTTTCCGCTTTTTTACGGTCGGTAATATCTCGGGCGATATGGACAATCTGTATGACTTTTCCTTTTTCGTCCATTACCGGAGAGGTGATAATGTGGACAAAAACTTCAGAACCGTCCGGAAGAAAATGTCGATGTTCAACATGAGCGGTCCTCACCTCCTGCACCGTTTCCTTGAGAGGACATTTGTCGTCGGGAGGACAGCAAGGTTCCTGCCGGTGATGGGTAATGTCGTAGCAAGGTCTACCGAGAATAGCATTTTGGGTGGTTTGGTACTCCGCCAAGAAAGAACTGTTGGCATTAACTATACTAAAATCATCGGTATTTATTAGGCAAACAGAGTCATCTATTGCGTTCAGTATGGTTTCACTTAACTCTTTGGAACGTTGGAGTTCTTCCTCCATCATCTTACGTTCGGTAATATCAAATATTATTCCAACAAGACCACCTAAGGAGCCGTCAATTTTATTAATAGTTGCTTTGTTGAACAGAACATCACGATGGTTGCCTTCTGAATCAACAACTGAATATTCATAAATTTGAACGCCTGGCTCATTGAGGAGAGCTACATCCATTTCATGATATTTATCAGCCTTTTCCTTCGGAGCAAGGTCATAAACTGTTTTTCCAATAATTTCTGATGACACCCTCCCAAGGAAGCTTTCAAACGCTTTATTACAGCCTAAATAGGCGGCATTTTCGTTTTTATAGAAAATGGGATTGGGGATAGAATCGATTAATTCTTGTAAAAAATAACTTTGTTGTCTGAATTTATCTTCCGCCTGCTCAAACTTCTCGTAATTTTTCTCCAGGGCTTTTAATTTTTGTTCCAGTTCTTCATATGTGGGCTTGCCGGACATAGGATTTCCTCTGCTTTTAAAACTTAATCTTTCACGGCCATTATTTTTTCCGCTTACATGTAATCTGATTTATCCTTTGCCATCGTTATTATTCCGCCGCCGACGTTTGAATTCAGGGGCGCGACGCGGCTTTATCGCGGCGCGTTCCTCGGAATGATGGGTTAGCCGTTTAGTGGCCAAAATTGAACCTCATGAGCGCCATTGCCGCCGCAAAGAGATAGCCGTACGCGAAGCGGTCAAGGCGAATGAGTTCTTGATTTCGGCTACGTCGCCACGCGCCTATGGCAACCATTGCGCTACCCGCAAGGAATGGAGTAAGAGCCAAACTCGCGAGCCTGCCCGAATGTGAAACGATGAACAGCGTAGGGAAAACCGCGAGGCTGAGAGCACCGGCGATGACGCCGAAAAGAGCGTAGCCGATGGCCGCAAGCAATGGATTCGGTTTGCGACGGAAAGGTGCGGCGATGCTTTGCAAACCCAACTCAAAGAGAATCTCGAGAACGATCTGCAGCAGTAATTCACCCAGAAACTGGAACAGGACTTCAAACAGTATATCCATATGGGAAAACGGCTACGTGCTGGTCGGACGCACCGGGCAGCTGAACGACCGCAGATAGTAATGCAGCCTTCCCGGCGTTGGCTTGAATGGCTGCTGGAAATTATAGAAGTAATTGATTATGCTTGCAAATATCTCAATATGTCAACATTAAAGATTTGTATTTTCTCCCTGCTTCACTTCAATCTGGATACACGGCAGAGCACCTGGTTTTGAGGCATAACCGTGGAGTTGAGACGCGCGCGGTTTTGCGCATCGATTCTCATACGATTCGTTGGACTTACCCATGGTGTGTCTTCCGATGACAATTGGGGCATAAAGCAATTGCATTGTCGACAGTGTCATCTCCATCGTTCGCAAGTGGTGTTCGATGATGAACCTCAAGATAGGGCTCGCCCGTACTAGCTTTGGTGAACGGGGCACGTTGTTTGCATTGATGACACACGCCACCCGCTAATACCAGCACCTCAGCAACAACATCGGGATTTCGACGATAGTTAGTAGTTACGATTTTGACTACAGCGGGTTTTCTAGAAGCTGACGCCAGCCGCTTTTTCCTCTCATCGGATGAGAGTCTAAGCGAAGCAGCCACCTCATCCTCGAAGTCATCCGTTACTGCTGATAGATATCCAACAGTAACGGGGTACGACTTGAAAACTCTCTCACCTTTGTATTTCCAAAGCACATTAGTGACTGCATTCTTGTGGTGCTGTGAAAATTGAACTCGTAGAACCCCAAGGAGCATCACTTGCTTTTCGTTGAATTCTGCATATGGACGATAGTCTAGATCTACCTGCGCACCAGTGACCGTGACGTTACACTTCGCTTTCCATAGCCCAAAATGTGGCCCTAATACGTCGTGGACACAACCCCTTGTTTTTCCATCGCGAGTAAACCAAGAAAGTGGAATCTGATCCGTGTACCCGTCAGATTCCCTGTCATGCCAAAGAATCGTTAACATTGCACCCCTCGATTTGTTGATGCCCAACGCCAGCCGTAACCGGCGTATTTGTAGTGAGCGCAGCGAACGAAGAATACGTCCGAATTTACGGCATAGTTAGGTTTCTTCATCGTAATACCCTTCCCACCATGAGCTTGTGTCTACTCCAAATCCATTCTCGTCTGTCTGAATGTCTTCAGGATCATCTACAGGACTCCAAAGTTCACAGGTGAATGGAAATGACTGCGGTAGAACCGCACCATCTCCACGTCGTAGATCAGAATTCGAGCCCCATTGCAGCTCACAAGAAACGGTGCCGTGGGCTTCAAACCGAACGAAATAGCTATCGATGCCAACAATTTCTATCTTATCAGTGTAAATTTCTTCAATTGTATGGTGCGTTGCAAGCTCATCGATGGCTAATAGAGTTTCTCTTAGTGCCGCATCAATTGTAGTCTCATCAAGGTGTTCCCACAGTGCTGTTACCAATGCCTTGTGGTTGTCCACGATGGTTACAAAAACCCTGACCACTGCCGACAACACTTCTTCCACGTATGTTTGAACTTGCATGTCGTCAATATTGAAGGTTTTTTCTTCTATATGCGTATGCTTGCTTAGGTTGTCTACCGCATCCCGAAGGGACGAGTGGACCGCAAGCACATCAATGTCGAGTTCGCCCTGAACGTATTCATCAGATAAACCGCCTTGTACGGCATAGTAAACACGTTGCCTACGCGAAATGCCGTCTTTTCTGCCAGTTTCTTCTTTATACCACGAGCACTTCAAGACCTCTTCGTCTGGAGCCAGCCGTGCGAGAATATGCCGCACGAGTTCTCTCATTGCATACGCAAAATTATTGAATCGGAGCGGGTTGCTTGCGTTCTCAAGATTACCCAAAGCGGCTTGCAACAACTCCTTCTCAAAACCCTCATTCAGCCTTCTTTCTATTTCCGCCTGCATATTTCTTGTGCCAAGTAATTCTGCTGACCTGCATATCACCCCGATTTGCAGAGTGTGTTTCATTGTTTCCTATACCGACAAAACGAGTGTTCTTTGCGGTGTTTGCTTGGAAATTTTTGTAATGTACCAATATTTCGCAAAATGTTCTTAAAAATTTTGTTATGATCGAATACCTGCTTTTCTGTATATCATCCTCTTGGGATGGGTGAGCAATTTCTGGAGAACATCATGCGATACAAGTCCCTGATTCATTGTTGGCACGTCTCAAGGCCTGCCTTGCAGCTAAGAATGTCCCTATTTTACATGCCGGGGTCTTTCATTCGGACGATCCAGGGGTTGCTCGGCACAGCGATCTGAAAACCACCATGATCTATACCCACACCGTGAAAAGCGTCACCAACAAGGAAGCCAAAAGTCCGCTCGATCTTTGGTAGACTTTTCCGGTCATCGGTCGGTTTGCCATCCGGATCATGGGTTTTTCCCCCTTCAGAGTTGAGTAACATATCTATCTCTTGCTGCATGCATCCAAAACAATAAAAATAATTGATTGGGAGGTTTTACAAAAATGAAATAGAATTGACTTGCTCGCACAATTGAGGACATGACAAAAAGTAAGCCCCTTGACCTAGGTCAAGGATTTCTGCTTGCAAGTGTGTGACGATGGAGCAGTTGCTGACAGTCACTTCACACAACAGTCAATCACGCGGGAGTTGTCATGCCGATTTTCAGTTATCTTGCCATTCCCAGAAGTGGCGCCAAGGAGTCCCTGTGCGCCGAACTCTCTGCTCTAGAGTATTGCCGAGTTATCCCCGCAGAAAATCACGAAGTAGTTGTTCTTGTTACCGAAGCACCGGATGAAACCAGCGAAGAAGCGCTCCAGGGAAAGCTGAAGAAGCTGCAGGGGCTGCAGTCGCTCAGCCTGGCCTTTGGCTATGATGAAAAATTAGGGAGGAAGTGAGGTGACCATGAAACTCGACAGACGACGATTTATTCTCAGTGCAGCGGCCGGCAGTGCGGTTGCAACGGCGGGGGCGCTTTTTCCGGGAATCAGTTTCGCTGACTGGCCGAAAATCACCGGCAATTCAGGGGTGGTTTCCTGGCAAAAGGCGCCCTGTCGCTTTTGCGGTACCGGCTGCGGCGTCTTAGTAGGTGTTGTCGAGGGCCGGGCGGTGGCGGTGAAGGGCGATCCGAACTGCAGCGTCAATAAGGGCTTATGCTGCATGAAGGGCTATCACTCGGTGCAGGCGCTCTATGGAGCCGACCGGCTGACCAAAGCGAAAATCCGCAAAAATGGCGAGATGGTCGAGGTTCCCATCGCCGAAGCCCTGGATCTGGTGGCGGCAAAGTTGAAAGAAACCCGGGATAAACATGGCAAAAACTCTGTGGCTATCTATGGTTCCGGGCAATGGACCATCCCCGACGGCTATGTTGCCTCGAAGCTCTTCAAAGGCTGCCTCGGTACCAACAATGTTGAGGCCAATGCCCGGCTATGCATGTCCAGCGCGGTGACCGGCTTTATGACTACCTTCGGCATCGACGAGCCGATGGGCTGCTACGAGGATATCGACAACGCCAATGTCTTTATCACCTGGGGCAACAATATGGCGGAGATGCACCCGGTGCTCTTTTCCCGGATGCTCGCCAACCGCAAGCGGCGCACGAACGTCAAGATCATCGACTTTGCCACCCGCACGACCCGTACCAGCGCCGCGGCCGATAAATCGATTCTCTTTAAACCCCAGACCGACCTGGCGGTGGCCAACGCCATTTGCCATGAGATCATTGCCAATGACTGGGTGAACTGGAATTTTGTGGGCGAACATGTGTCGTTTCACAAGGGCAAAACCAACATCGGCTACGGCACCGAAGACAATTTTGCCTTTACCGATCAGGACGAGGCGATCGGTTTCGAGGATTACAAGAAGTTTCTGGCCGATTACTCTCCGGAAAAAGTCGAAAAGATCTCCGGGGTGTCGGCCAAGGACATCAAATATATGGCCGCCCTCTACGGCGACCCGGCGCTGAAGGTCACCTCGTTCTGGTGCATGGGCATGAACCAGCACACCCGCGGCACCTGGATCAACAACCTGGTCTACAATATCCATCTCTTGGTCGGCAAGATCTCGACCCCGGGCAACAGCCCGTTTTCTCTCACCGGCCAACCGAGCGCCTGCGGCACGGTGCGCGAGGTCGGTACCCTGACCCATGCGCTGCCGCACGGCACGGTCACAGATGAGCATGACCGCAAAATGGCCGCCGAGATTTGGGGGGTGCCGGTGGAAAATATCGACCCCAAACCGACCTACCATACGGTCGAGATGTTTCGCGCGCTTGACCGCGGCGAGATCAAATTCATGTGGATCCAGGTAACCAATCCGATGGTTACCCTTCCCAATCTGAAACGCTACCGCAATGGTGCCAAGAAAGAAGGGCACTTTCTCGTGGTCTCCGATGTTTATCCGACGCCGACGACCGATGTCGCCGATGTTATCCTGCCGGCGGCGATGTGGATTGAAAAAGAGGGGTTGTACGGCAACTCCGAACGGCGGACCCAGCATTTCGGTCAGATCGTCAATCCTCCGGGCGAGGCGATGTCCGACACCTGGCAAATTATTGAGGTTGCCAGAAGACTCGGTTTCGAAAAGCAATTTCCCTGGAGTCCGGAGAATTATATCGAAAAAATCTGGGAGGAATATCGTCGTTTCCATGCCGGTCCGAAGCACGAAATGGCTTCCTACCAGGTGCTGAGCGAGAGATCCGGGGTGCAGTGGCCATTTGTAAACGGCAAAGAGACCCGCTGGCGTTTCAATCCGAAATATGATCCGGCCTGTACTAACGGCAAGGCTTTCGACTTCTACGGCAAGAAGGACAACCGCGCCTGGATCTGGGCTCGCCCCTATGAACCGGCGGCCGAATCCCCGGACAGCGACTATCCCTTCTGGCTCAATACCGGGCGGGTTATTGAACACTGGCATACCGGGACCATGACCCGGCGTATCCCGGTCCTCCACAATGCAATGCCGTCGTCGTATGTTGAGCTGAACCCGGAAGACGCCGCCGACCTTGGGGTGGTTAATGGCGAAAAGGTGAAGATCATCTCCCGTCGCGGCGAGGTTACCATACCGGCGCAGATCAACGGCCGTGGCGTGCCGCCGCGGGGCATGGTCTTCGTGCCGTTCTTCGATGAGAGCTACCTTATCAACGAGGTCACCTTGGATGCCTTCTGCCCGATTTCCAAGCAGCCGGACTATAAAAAATGCGCCGTGAGGCTGGAGAAAGCATGATGAAACGACATGAACAGAGGAACAGGTGGGTGGTGGCCGCCGCCGCACTCTGTTGCCTGACAATCTCTCATTTTGCCGGGGAAAGGGCCTTTGCCGCCGGAGTGGGCAACGACGATTTCGATCATCAGAGCAAAAAATTCTTCGTCGCTTACGACGCGGTGCCGGAACCCTTCATGACTGCCGATTCCGGGGATCGGAACCTGGCCGATTTTTACGAGCTGCGTCAGTATCCCGGCTCGCCGCCGCGCATTCCCCATCCGGTCGACCTGACCATCAGCGGCAACGGCACCGACTGTTTGGCCTGCCATGCCAAGGGCGGATACAGCGCCGAGTTCGGCAAGTTCATCCCGGTGACGCCGCATCCGGAAAATAGCCTCTGCTACCAGTGTCACGTCCAGAAAGTGACGGACGCGACCTTTGTTGCGAGCACCTGGCAATCGATTAAACCGCCGCGTCTCGGTTTGTCGTTTTTGGCCGGTTCGCCGCCGTCGATCCCGCACAGCCTGCAGCTGCGGGAGAACTGTATCGCCTGCCATACCGGACCGGGCGCGGTGGCGGAAATTCGTGTCTCCCATGCTTCCCGGGGTTACTGCCGACAGTGTCATGTGCCGGCGGTACAACAGGAAGCTTTCAGTGAATTCCGCAGACCATAACTTCGAGGCAACAGGCGGCTTACTATGAAAACAATGAGGAATCGTATGGCCAGGTGGCTGGGGGGCAGCGTGCTGCTCGTGGCCCTTTTTCTGGCAGGTGGCGGCAGCGGCTTGGCGAGTGAAAAAAAATCCTTTCTCGACTCGGTGAAAGACGTGGATAAACCGTTTGACAGCCGTGCCGTCCGCCAGGTGCAGCCGATTACCCAGACGACGGTGTTGGTTAAGGAAGAGTCTCAGGGCGGCCCATTCCGGGTGCTGGCACGGAAAGAGCAAATCGAGCGCTACCGCTGCAGCAACTGTCACGGGGAAAAAGAGGTCAAGGGTAAGGATGCCTTCAACCTGACCCACGGCAATGTGGTCATCCACCATGGCCAGGAAGGAAATGCCCTCGCCTGCATCGATTGTCACCATCCGCAGGATCGTAATTCTCTTGAGGACAAAAAGGGCAGGAAAATTGATTTCGATCACAGCTATCAGCTCTGCGGCCAATGCCATTTCCGCCAAAAGCGCGACTGGCTGGGCGGGGCGCACGGCAAGCGGGTGGCTTATTGGGCCGGGGAACGGGTAGCCTATAACTGCACGACCTGCCATGATCCCCATGCCCCGAAATTTGCCAAACGCTTTCCGGCCACCTATTCCGTTCCGCTCCATTGACAGGGGTATCCCATGAGTTTACCAGATAACGAAAAAGAAAAAACCGACCCGACCGATGCCCTGAGTGAAAAGAGCAGCCGCAGGGCCTTTCTCAAAGGGCTGTCCATTGGTGCGGCGGCGGCCAGTGCCGCCCTGGTAGTCGGCTGTGTGCCGGGCGCCGATGCCGCGGCCAGCGGCGAACTGCGCCTGCGCTGGCAGGAATTCTTCAAAAAGAATTATCGCCTGATGACTCAGGAAGAAAAGGACCAGACCGTTGAGCGGTTGGAACGACTGGCGGCCCTGCGCGATGGCATCGATGTGCAGATCGGTAGTGAACCGCCGCTGCCGAAGGTGCTCTACGGCTACGCCTTCAACATCACCCGCTGCGAAGGCTTCATGGAGTGTGTGACCGCCTGCATCAAGGAAAATAACCTCGATCGCAAGACCAACACCCAGTATATCCGCATCTTTGAAATGGAACCCGGCCAGCTGGACCCGAGCACCGGCGACGGCAAATATTTCCACGAGGTCCCGGTCGAAAATAAGTTTTACATGGGCACCCAGTGTTTTCATTGCGAGAACGCCCCCTGCACCAAGGCCTGTCCGACCAAGGCCACCTGGAAGGAACCGGACGGCATCGTCGTCGTCGATTATGATTGGTGCATCGGCTGTCGGTATTGTCAGGCTGCCTGCCCCTATTTCGGCAGGCGGTTTAACTGGGGCAAGGCGGAAATACCGAAGGAAGAGATCACCACGAAACAGCACTATCTCGGCAATCGCCTGCGGCCGATGGGCAAGATGGAAAAATGCACCTTCTGCATCCAGCGGACGAGAAAGGGCCGACTCCCTGCCTGCGTCGAGGCCTGCCCAACGGGCTCGCGGGTCTTTGGCAATCTGCTCGATCCGGACAGCGAGATCCGCTATGTCCTGAAACATAAGAAGGTCTTCCGTATGAAGGAAGAACTCGGCACCGAACCCAAATTCTGGTATTTCATCGATTGATCGCCTAACGTAAAGGACTATCATGAACGCATATCCGCACAATAACTTGAAAACTTTCGTTATCGATGTCATTCGCTGGAACCTGCGAGGCGGGATAGGTTTTCAGCTCTTCCGGCTGCTCCTCCTTGGCTGCATGGGGATGGGTATCTATGCCTATTCCTTTCAGGCGAGGTTCGGCTTGTCCGTTACCGGTATGAACGATATCGTCAGCTGGGGTTTTTATATCTCCAACTTCACATTTTTGGTAGGTGTTGCCGCCGCCGCGGTCATGCTCATCCTGCCGGCCTATGTCTTCCATGACCCGAATTTTCACCGGGTGGTCATCATCGGCGAAGGGGTGGCGGTGGGGGCGCTGGTGATGTGCCTTTCCTTTATCGTGGTCGATCTCGGCGGGCCATTACAGGCCTGGCACCTGATCCCCGGCATCGGCATCTTTAACTTTCCCTCCTCGATTCTTGCCTGGGACGTGCTGGTGCTGAACGGCTATCTGCTCCTTAACGGACTGGTTCCCGCCTATATCCTCTATAGCCATTATATGGGGCGAAAGGCCAACGAAAGGCTCTACCGGCCATTTGTTTTTCTGTCGATCTTCTGGGCTTTTTCCATCCATATGGTCACTGCCTTTCTCTATCAGGGATTGCCGGCCCGACCGTTCTGGAATAATCCGCTTCTCGGCCCGCGCTTTCTCGCTTCCGCCTTTGCCGCGGGTCCGGCGCTCATCGCCTTGATTCTGGCGGTGATCCACAATTTCACCAGCTATAAAATCGATCGGAGTGTCTTCAACAAACTGCGACTGATCATCGTTATTTCGGCGATCATCAACCTGCTCATGCTCTTTTCCGAAATCTTCAAGGAGTTTTACTTCCCCACCCATCATTCGAGTGCAGCGGTTTACTTGTTTTTCGGGATGGCCGGACACAATTCCCTGGTGCCCTGGATCTGGACATCGGTGTGCGTCAATTTAGCGGCGACTCTGGTGCTGGCCTTCAATCCCGGCAAGAACAATCCGAAGGTGCTGCTGCCTGCCTGTGTCTTTCTCTTTGTGGCGATCTGGATGGAAAAAGGCATCGGTCTCATTGTGCCGGGGCTTATTCCCTCACCGCTCGGCGAGATCGTCGACTATCTGCCCACCTGGGTCGAACTGTCGGTGACACTCGGCATCCTGGCCTTGGGGATTACTGTCGTTTCCTGGCTTATTAGAGCAGCGTTGATCATTGAGGAGAAATATGAACAGTAGCGAAAAATTACCACTCCCCCGTCTGCTCAACCACCAAGCCTGACTTTTTTTCGCCATCTTCTCTCTGCAATTAAACGCCTCACTTTTGCGGGAGAAAAGCCTTGGATTATGAAGTGAACGCAGGTGTTTCACCAGCAGAGTTACTGTCTTGAATATTTTCGAGAATGCGGAAAAGAAATGCATGAACTATTTTTATAACCAACAATAGTTTCATGGAATAAAGTGAAAATCATGAAAAATTAAATAGCTATCATCAAAGTAAGCATTTTTAAAACTAATTTTTAGATGGAAAAAAGTCAGCTGATTATTATGCGGGATTAAAAAAAACTGGACATGGCGCATTAATTGACTAATATCTCCAATAAGACAATATCGACAGGATTTATTAACTCAGCCAATAATGAAAGAGGAATAAAGTATGAGCGAACTATTAAGAATTATGTCCCACTCGCGTCGTCTGAAAAGTGCCGTCAAAGAATTGAGTGTTGAACAACTGGAAGACATTAAGGACAAGCTGCAAGCCATAATTGAAGAGCGTGTTGCCGAAGAGGCCGCAGAAAAACAAGAGAACCAGGAAAGACTCGACAAGATCAAAAAATATCGAGAACTACTGGCCGCCGATGGTATTAATCCGGATGAATTAGCAGATATTTCTCTTGAAAAAACAGGGAGAAGAAACCCTCGTCAGCCGAAATATGAAGTGTGGAATGAAGTCGGCGAGCGTATTACCTGGACCGGCCAAGGGCGCATGCCTAACGTCTTCAAGGCACGTATCGATGCCGGTGAATCACTCGATACCTTTCTTATCGAATAGCCTTATTGAAGAGGGCAGTGCTCAGCGGGATTGCATTCTTCTAAGCCCTTGTAAAAAATAACTGTGGCCACTGCAATGTGCAGGAAACGGCCCTCTTTTCACTCCCTCCTCAAGGGGGTAGTGAAAAGAGGGCCGCTTTCGTTTGTTAACTAGTGTCTGTCCAGAAATGAGAAATTTTGTTCTAAATCGAGGCGCTCGATAAATTTAACCGCAGGTATATGGTTAATATTCCGAGGATTAAATTTTGAGAGCAACGAAGAGTTAGGGGAAAATTGCCATTTATGGACAGACACTAACTGGCTTTGCGATAATTGGCCATAGTTACGCCGGTCAGAACCATAAGGCCGCCAGCCAGGACGGCGAGTCTTATGGTTTCGCCAAGGATGCACCAGGAGAGCAAGAGGGAAAAGACCGGGACGAGGTTGATAAAAATGCCGGCCCGGCTGGCTCCGATCTTTTTGATACCTATGTAATACAGGGAAAAGCCCAAAGCCGTGCCGCCCAACCCAAGGTAGGCCAGGCTCACCCAGGACAGGAAGGTGATGGCCGACAGGTGGCCGAAAAGGCCTTCCCGGGCGGCGGGGAAGGCAAGGAGCAGCGTCCCGATAATCGACGAATAACAGACGGTTGTCAGCGGCGGCAGAGAGCGGAGCACCGATCTGCCGATCAGGGAATAGGCCGACCAGCTGACAACACATCCGACCAGGGCCTGTTCGCCACGGCCAAAGCCGCCGGTAAACAGCGAACCGGGATGACCATTGCTGATGACCATGATTGCGCCAGCAAGCGACATCAACACGCCGCAGGTTTTCAGGAAGGTCAGGCGTTCGTTAAGAAAGAGGGCGGCGAAGACGGTGATGACCAGCGGCGTGCCGGCAACGATAAGCGAGGCACGACCGGCGGTGATGTGCTGCAGGCCGTTAAAGAAAAAGACATTGTAGGCAAAAACCCCGGTCATGCCAAGGAGGGTGAGAGAGAGCCAGAGCCTAGCCGGCGGCATTCTGAATTTTCCCTCCAAAATGCGGGTCACTGCCAGCATCGCCACCGAGGCGATAAGAAAACGGAGAAAGGCGGCGCTGGCCGGCTCGACCGCACCGGCCAACAGTCTGCCGGCGATAAAGGTACCGCCCCAGAGAAACATGGTAAGGACCAAAGACAAATATGTGAGTACGGGCATGGGCGGTATTCCTGCAAACCTCAAAATTGGAGACCTTTTCGCGCCTCCTGGCGAAGCAACATATCAAGGACAACCAGGGCAGCCATGCCCTCGACTATGGGCACGGCCCGCGGCACGACGCACGGGTCATGCCGGCCTTTGGCTTCAAGGATCGCCACTTCTCCGGAAAAATCGACGGTCGGCTGGGGCAGGGAGATGGTTGCCGGCGGCTTGAAGGCGATGCGCAGGATGATCGGTTCGCCGTTGCTGATGCCGCCTTGGATACCCCCGGAGCGGTTGGTAAGGGTGCCGAGCCGTCCGTCCTTTTGGGTGAAGGCGTCGTTATGCTGCGAGCCGCGCTGCCTGGCACCGGCAAAACCTGATCCGACCTCAAAACCCTTGGTGGCCGGGATGGCAAGCATTGCCTGGGCAAGTTTTGCCTCAAGTTTCTCAAAGGTCGGCTCGCCAAGACCCACGGGGACATTGCGGATGACGCAGGAGACCACGCCGCCCACCGAATCGCCGATCTTTTTCAGTTCTACGACCAGCTCCTCCATCCGTGCCGCGGCCTGACGGTCGGGGCAGCGGATGAGGGTGGCATCGACCTCTTGCCGGGTGATGGTGTTGCTGTCTATCGCCTGCGCCTCGATTTCCCCGACGCTTGTGACCCAGGCGACGATGTCGATCCCCAGTTTTTCCTTCAGAATCTTGGCGGCCACCGCCCCCGAGGCGACCGTGCCGATGGTTTCTCTAGCGCTCGCTCTGCCGCCGCCGGAGGAGGCCCTGATGCCGTATTTCATCTGGTAGGTGTAGTCGGCGTGCGAGGGTCGAGGGATATCGCGCATCGTGCCGTAGTCCTTCGGCCGTTGATCCTTGTTGGCGACCTGCAGGGCGATGGGCGTGCCGAGGGTACGGCCGTTTTCGGTGCCGGAGAGGATGACCACCTGGTCGGCCTCCTGGCGGTCTGTCGACAGGGCGCTCTGGCCGGGGCGCCTGCGGTCGAGCTGGGCCTGGATATCGGCTTCAATCAGGGCAAGGCCGGGCGGACAGCCGTCTATCACCACGCCGACCGCCTTGCAGTGCGATTCGCCAAAGGTGGTGACACGAAAAAGAGTACCGAAACTGCTGGACATGGGGGTGTTCTCCTCGTTGATTGAAGATGAAAAATTCGGATAGTGATTAAAAGTCGTTCGGCAACGGCTTAAATCAATTTTTAAGCTTTGTCCAATGAAATGCTATCGCGCCTTGCTTGCATACATCGACGCAGGTGCCGCAGAGAATGCATTCCCCGTTTTCCATACCTGCCCGGCTGACCATTTCCTCCACGGGAAGGCTCATGGGACAGTGTTCAGTGCAGGTGTGGCAGCGCTTGCATGTATTAGGCTTGGCGTGTAGCTGCAACGACGGCCAAAGGAAAATATTCCGCACTTTTCTGCCCAGAATCATAAAAGGAGCCATCCAGCAGAGGTGATGACAGAATGACCGTTTGCCGACGGCAAATGCCGGCATGACAATGAGCAGTAAAAGAACAAACAGGTAGATTATGAGGCCTTGGACGTTGGTAACGGAAAGGCCATATTTCGTCATATAAAAAAAGTCAATCCGGTGGTAGCCGCCGGATTTGATCGCCAGGACGGCAATTGCCCCGATCCAGGGCACCCAGATAAACCATTTCAGCCAATCGCCTTTCCTTACCGGGTTATCCCTGGCGAGAAAGAGAGCCTCCTGGCAACCGGCACCCGGACAAAGCCAGCCGCAATAGCCCCTGCCCAGGAAAAGCGAGCTGAGGAACATTAGAACAAAGAGAACAAAACTGCCGTTGATTATGCCTTCGGAACTCGCCTGGAGAATGAGCGCGGGGGAGAGATAAAAGAAAATTGCCGGAAAGAGGAAGAAAGAGAATAAGATTATGCCGCTGCGAATTTTTTGCCTTGTTTTCATGTGCGCCTAACGCCCTTTAATGCTCGATGAAAGCAAGGCGAAATCGGCAGTTCGTGGCAGCGACCGGAGGGCCGCGAGCAAGGCTTCGCTTGGCGCGACAAGCTTTCTTGCCGCCAAATCAAGCCAACCGCCTGTACTCGTTACCTTAGCCGAGAGCCGTCCATCGGGGCGGAGAATCTCGTTGCGCATTATGAAGCGGCTTCCGTCATCTGACAGCCCTGCTATTGCCAGAGTGACAATGATCTCTTGCAGCAGGGCAACTTCTTTCTGGTACTCGACTTCATCCTTCATGATGACCGGACCAATTTTCAAACGGGAGAATTCGGCCATGGGGAAGCCATTTTCGGCAAAGAACATCATGCGGACATCGGCGGATTTGTCTAAAAATGCCGTGTTCTTCATATGGGAGTTGAAGTCCATGTCGCCCCAACCTGCGAATAGTGTTTTCGAGTACATGGGAGGGTTCCTTGAGGTATGAGAGTTTGTGTTTCGGTTAAATTTACAGACCCAGGTGGTCACATTATTTCCGGATATCCTGGGCAGTCGCTTGCTCTAAGCTCGGCGCATTTTGTTGTAAAAATCCTGCGGCGTGCCGTGCGGCAAATTCAATTGCCTCACAGGTAATTCGCTCACACATATGCGGTGGATTGTCGTTGATAAATCCTTGTGGTCTTAGCACCCGGCAGAGCAAACTGCCAAATTTGTTCTCGAATTTCTTCGCAAATTCCCCGCAAGTGTCGATGGTCAAATTGTCGTGTATCTCCTTCTGTCTGCCGAAGATACCCATAAACATGATTGACCCTTCAACCAAACCGCACTGAGCACCATATTTACCGGCTCCATGCATAGCCAAGGTAGCGTCAATAGTCTGCTTGTGCAATTGGATTTCGAAGAGTTCCGACAGAATGCATAAGGCTGTCGTGGCGCAGTTTCGATCATGTTTCCAATAGAATTGGGCAACACTTTCTCTGACACTATGAGCTATATCATCGACTGCCATAGGAGCACCTTGTTATCTGAATCACCCCAAAATACGCTTGCGATTCTCCACCACCTGGCCCCAGGCATAGATAAAAAGACCGATGGAGCAGCCAATAATTCCGCACAGCTCCCAGGAGTTCAGTGCTTCACCGAGCAACAGCCAGGCCAGCAGAGCGGTGCCCACCGGGACAAAGGACATGAAGATGGAGACGGTGATGGTGCCGATGCGGGCGATGGCATAGGTCGAGCAGATCAGGGCGACGATATTGACAATGATCCCCTGGTACACCGCCTGACTAAGGATTTCACCGATACCGGCCTTGTCAAGCGAGGTCGGAAAAAGAAACCACAGCGGCAGAAAAATCAGGGCGTTGACCACCGGCACGGCGACCAGCACATCCCGCCACTCAAAACCCCAGAGTCGCACGGCGATCATATGCGTCGTATAAAAAACCGCGGCGCTGAGCAGGAGGAGTATGCCGAGGGAATGGCCGGCGGAAAAGGTGTCGCCTCCGGCCATAACGAAGTTGGCAAGAAAGATCAAGGCAATCGCCGCGTAGCGCAGGACCGACACCCGCTGGCGCAGGATGAACCAGGCCGCCACCGCGCCCAAAACCGGCAGCATGCCGTTGACCAGGACGCCGGCATGCGCCGCCTTCAGTTCTTTCAGGCCATAGAAGCTGAGCATGGTGTAGGGAGCGCCGATACCGAGGGCCATGACAAGGTACTGGTGCAATTTGAACCTTGCCCAGCGATGGCGGACGACCAAGGGCGAGACGCAGAGCAGCGCCGTCACATACCTGATCAGGGTGATATCCGCCGGTTGCAGATTGGAGTGCACACCGTGGCGGGAGATGGTGATCCACCCCGACCAGGCGAAAACAATGAAGATACAGGCAAGATAGGCACGGAGGTTGGTCATTTGCGTCTTTTACAGGCTTCGTCTTCCGGTCTGTCGCCGTCCTGTATGTGGTTTGAGGCGGATAGGGCGGCGATTTTCAGGGCCTCGGAATAGGTCGGGAAGTTGAAGATATTGTCGATGAAGATATCGATTTTGGCATTGTAAAGAAGAGCCATCTGGGCGATGTGAATGACCTCGGTGGCGCCGCCGCCGATGATATGCACGCCGAGGATCTCGCGGGTGTCGCGGTGGACGATCATCTTCAGCATGCCCTCGTTTTCGCCTGAGATCTGGCCGCGTGGCAGTTCGTGGTAGCGGCAGCGACCGATGACGATCTTGTAGTCCCTGGCCCTGGCCTCTTCCTCGGTGATGCCGACATAGGAGATCTCGGGGATGGTGTAGATGCCGAAGGGAAAGATCCGCGGAAAGGATTCCACCCTGGTTTTCAGGCCGTTCAGGGCGGCCAGGCGGCCCTGGATGATGGAGGTGGAGGCAAGGCTCGGCCAGCCGACTACATCGCCCACCGCGTAGATGTTCGGTGACGCGGTCTGGTAGAGTTCGTTGACCTCGATGTAGTGATGTTCGTTCAGCCGTACCCCGGCCTTTTCGATATCGAGGCCGACGGTGTTGGCCTCGCGACCGAGGGCGAAAAACAGACAGTCGGCCTCGAAGATTTTCTCGCCGCTAAGCGTCACCTTGGCACCGGAAGTGCTTTTTTCAATCAGGAACTTGCCGCAATTGTTGATGTAGTTGATATTGCCGCCGGGGAAATTGTTCTGCAGTTCGGCAATTATTTCATGGTCGAGAAATTTCAGTAACTTATCGCCACGGTCAAGGAGGGTAACCTTTACCCCGAGGGCGGCAAAGATGGTGGCGTATTCCGAACCGATAACGCCGCCGCCGAGGATGATCATGCTTGCCGGGATCTGCTTGATACCAAGAATCGAGGTCGAATCGAGAATCGTCTCATGATCAAAGGGGATATCCGGCGGGTTGCGGGGATTTGACCCGGTGGCGATGATGATCCGCTCGCCGGTCGCCTCAATCTCCCGGCCTTCCGCAAGGCTCGTAACGACGATCCCATGGTCGTTGATAAAACGGGCCGAGCCGCGGATCAGGTCTATGCCGTTGCGTTCCAGCTGGCAGGTGATGATCGCCTGCTCTTCGATCCGCACATTATGGAGGCGCTGTTTGAGTTTTTCCATGGAGATTTCCACATCCCGGATGGAGCTGGAATCGTCCTCGAAAACCTTGCGTTTCAGGTGGCCGGTGAGGTAGAGCACCGCCTCGCGCAGGGTCTTACTGGGAAAAGTGCCGGTATTGACGCAGACGCCGCCGAGGGAGCCTTCTTTTTCAAGAACCAGGACCTTCTTGCCGGATTTGGCGGCGGTCATGGCGGCGGCAAGGCCCGCGGGGCCGGTGCCGATAATGATGAAGTCGTAGTGGGTTGCAGTCATGGGCGTAGCCAGTTTATTTTAAGGGAAAAAGAAAATATTTACCTCTTCATACACCTCTGCCGGGGATTTGCAAATCAATCTCTTGCGGAAAAAGCGATGGGGTCTTCAAGACATGACCTATCATTTTCCGGCAGGCTTGCTGCGCTGGCCGCCATTCGCATGCGAACTCCCGACGCCGCGCAGACGCCGGTACCAGGCGGCCAGCGTCGTCGGCTGCACCCCGAGACCATGGCCGCAGACGATCAGCTGGTTGATGAGCGTAGTGCGCAGGACGCCGATATTCTCCCAGCGTCTCGCCGAGGTTATGGCCCGGTCGGGGAGGATGAGGATTTTTCCCAGCAGTTGCAGACGCTTCACAAAGACATAGTCCTCCATGATCGCCATCTCCGGGAAGCCGCCGACGGTGGCAAAGGTGCGGCTGCTGGTAAAGAGAGCCTGATCGCCGTAGGGGAGTTGCAGTAGCCGCGAGCGCAGATTGGCAAAAAAAGCGATGGCCGCAAGGCTTAGAGCCGGGCTGTCTATCGCAAGTGAGAAGGCCCCGCCGACAACACCGGGTTGGGAGAGAGCAGCGAGGACGAATTGCCGGAAACCTGCGGGCAGCAGGGTGTCGGCATGGACAAAGAGCAGCACTCGGCCAGACGCTATCGCCGCCCCGGCATTCATCTGCCGCCCCCGGCCTCTGGGGCATTCGATCACCCGGCACCCGGCCTTGCGGGCGAGGGCCACGCTGTCATCGCTGCTGCCGCCATCGACGACAATCAGCTCGCAGTCAGGCTGACCCTGCAGACGGTCAAGGGTTGCGCCGAGGACCCACTGTTCATTTAAAGTGGGGATAATGACCGAGATGGCAACGCTCATAACAGGCCTTGAGCGCGGGCGAGAGCAAGATCTTCCGGGGTATCGATATCATGGAGGACGGGCAAGACGGTGGGGCAAAAAGCCGCATCCGCCAGGCGCCGGCGGGTAGTGGCAAAGACCTCGGGGGTCGACCAGACGATCCCCTCAAAGAGCAAAGGATAGAGCCGGTCGGCGGCGTCGGCATGGATGCCCACCAGGTAATAGCCGCCGTCCCGGCTGGGGCCGATGACCACCTTGGCGGTTTGCAGGGCGGTAAAGGCCTCGGCCAGCAGGGCGGCACTGAGGTCTGGGATATCGCAGCCGACCAGCACCGCCTTGCCCGCGCCCCCGGCAAAGGCGTGGACAAATGCCGCCTGCATCCGCCGGCCGAGATCGCCGTCGACCTGGGCCGCATACGCCAGCGGTCCCAGCCAGGAGGTCATTTTTTCCCTGCTGCCGCCGGAATAATGGACAACGAGTTCGATATCGGCATTTTCCACCAGGATATCGGCCTGGGAGATAATTTTTTCGGTCAGCAGCCGTTGCAGGCGGGCGGCGCCGTCGGCACCGAGTTCCGGGATTAGTCGGGTTTTGCACAGGCCGGCTTCGGGGTAGCGGGTGAAGAGCAGAAGTTGGTCGCGACAAGTCATAATCGGCTATATTAATGGGCTGAGCGATGTGTAGCCGGTGCCAATATTTAACAGCCGGGCTTCCGGTTTGGTTTTATTGGGCTTTGGGGTCAATGTCGACAATTGTTACCCGATTACGACCATTCTCTTTCGACAGGTAAAGGCCCTTGTCGGCCGCCTCAATGAATTCCTGTTGGGTAATGGTATCTTCCTGGGAGTACTGAGCACCACCACAACTGACGGTGACTTTGATCGAACTCTTGTTGAAGATCGTCGTGACAGCGGCGGCGCAGTGCCTGAGCCGTTCGGCAAAAACCTTCAGGCCGGTGCGGTCGGTTTCCGGCAAAATGACGGTGAACTCCTCCCCGCCATAGCGGGCGACGATGTCGCTCGGCCTTACCGCGATGCCGATGGCCTTAGCCAGATTGATCAGCACCTGATCGCCCGCCGGGTGACCGTAGGTGTCGTTAACCTTCTTAAAAAAATCGATATCGAAAATGACCAGACTCAAGGGACGGCCGTAGCGTTTGGTCCGGGTTATTTCTCTTGCGAGGGTTTCCTGGAAATACCGATGGTTAAAGAGACCTGTCAGGCCGTCGCGGAAGGCCAGTTGTTCGAGACGGGAATTCGCCTCCCGAAGTTCGCCGGCATATTTTTCCGCTTTTTCTTTTGCCTCCTTGAGCTCCAGGACCAGTTGTTCGTAGGAAAAATTCAGTTTGCCGAGTTCCTCGTTGGCCTCTTGGAGCATCTGCGAGTAGGGTTTCATCTCGCCGGGATCGATCTCGAAGATTTGCAGCATCTCGATGCTTTTGCGGGCAACATCGTCGAGGAGTTCGCGGGTCTGTTCCGGCTGGATCTCGAAGGTCTCGAACATCTTCGACTCCAACTCCTTGACGTGTTTCGAGGTCTCGGTGCCGGTATAGATGGCCGCCAACAGGCCGGCAGTGTTGAGGACATGAGCGGTCTGCCGGGAGGGTTCCGGGGTAAATTCCGGTTGGTGATGATAGCTTATCGGCTCGGTTATGCTGGTGGGGATTCCCCAACTCGCCAGCAGCGTGCCGCCGAGTTGCTGATGATCGAATTGGTAGGCTTGCCGTTCCTCGGTTATCAGGTCGATATCTCCCTTGCCGATGCAGCGTTTCAGAAGCCCCAGATACTCGTTTCCCTTAATCAGATACAGCACCAGCACGCCGATGTCATGCAGCAGGGCGGTGACGAAGATGTCATCATTTTTTTGGCGCAGCAGCCCGGTTACCAGCTCGGCCGCTACCGCTGCAGTCACCGACCGTCGCCAAAAATAATCGAAGTCGAAAAAGGACGCCTTGTCCCCGCGCAGATCGCCGGCGATGACAAAGGACAAGGCAATGTTCTTGATTACGTTGGTACCGAGAATGGACAGCGCCCTGCCGACGTTGCTGACCTCGTTGGGCAGGCAATAGAAGGCCGAGTTGGCGGTGCGGAGCATCTTGCTGGTGAGCGCTGGATCGGCTGAGATGATTGATTCCAACTCCTCTATCGAACACTCCCGGCTCTGTACGATATTGAGGATCTTCACGGCAATGGCCGGCGGAGAAGGCAGATTGATCTGCTCCTTGATCAGCCGTTCTATCTCGTCGCTTGCGGTGTTTGCTGCCATTTTTTACTTCCGGAGATGGGTGCGCGGTTTATTTTTTCTTGGACGGTGCAATTGCCCACACTTTATGATAACAGGTCTCTGGCCGAAATGCGAGACCTATGTTACCGATTTGTTGCAATAAATTATTTACAGTTGGTGGCGGATGGGCTGGGTGGAACAACTTGCCCATTTCGGAAGCTTGTCGCCAACAGTTTTAACGCGGGACCCGTTTTCGTTCTTGAAGAACTGAAAATTAATTGGTATCACTGCCGTCGTACGGAGGAGTGCCGGAGCGGCCGAACGGGACGGTCTCGAAAACCGTTGTGGAGGAAACTCCACCCAGGGTTCGAATCCCTGCTCCTCCGCCAAGTCAATAAACAGAAAGGCTAATCATATTAATTGATTAGCCTTTTTCGTTAAAGAGTTTGTTTGATTGAAGTGACAGTAACTTCAAGAACCCGTGTTAGAAAGGAGAACTTCGCCTTCATCATATCCCATTCCGGCCCTGAAGGTATGTATCTTGCCGTTCCTTCAATGAGGAAACCGCAACCAAGTCCGTTTCGTCCCGTTACTTCTTTGCTGCCGACTGTGAGTAATACTTTATTGTTTTTCAGTATTTTCTTCTCTGTTTTTCTCATTGCCCAGGCAGGAATCAAGAGTCTTCCGTCGTTTGGGTTTACCAGGTAGGTGTTCCAGGTGTTTACCACATGAGCCTCGTTATCAGCGCATGATACTATAGAAACTACCCCTTCTTTGCCAATTACTTCCAAAAATTTGTCTGTGAACATACATTACTCCTTCATTAGAATTTAATAGTGGATATCATGTATCCATGATATCCTTTATACTGTGTTGTCTGAAAAGTCAAACCACTTTTTTTGAAAACAGGTTATTGTGGGCTATCAAAGTCAGGAAGGAGATAACAGATGCAATTCACTATAGGGGTCGAATACGCGTTTCATTCGCTTTTTTACATGGTCGACCTAGCAGAACATAAAACTATTGGAATTAAAGAATTAGCTAAATTGAACGGGATTACAGAAAGTTATCTCTCGAAGATATTCGCAAAGCTGCGAAAAGCCGGCATTGTCCGCTCAATTGCCGGTGTAAATGGGGGATATGAACTTGCAAGAGGGCCGGAAACTATTTCCTTTTGGAATGTTATCGAAGCCATTGAAGGATCTTCTTGGTTTTTCCAATGTGTAGAAATTCGCAAAAAAAACATTTTCGTCGACGATCCGAGTGTATTTACTGATAAATGTCCCTGTCTGATCAAGGTGGTTATCCAGGAGGCAGAGGAGCTAATGCGAAACCGGTTAAGAACGAAGTCGCTCCTTTGGTTGTACGAAAATGTTCATAAGGGCTTTTCAGTGGAGAAAAAGATTGCAATGGCCCAATGGTTAGAAGAACTGTAAATATGAAGCAATGGAATCTTGCTTTGACAACATTAAAACTCGGCGATTATTTTCATATCAGCACTTGCAGCTACAAGTATGACTCATACCGGGGTCAAGTTTGACAAAACTATTGTTATAATCAGACAGTTGCGATATGGTAAAAGAAATATGAATAGACCGGTAGCCATACTGGATTTACTGGTATTACTGGAATGGTTTATCACCCCTCTCAACTAGTGAACCTGATGCTAGCAAAACAACTTTTTCGACAGCTTCTGATATCTATTACTATCCTCATCCCCTTCGTATTCGCAGGCGCGATTTTTGCGGGTGCAGCAGACGAAGAATTAAACGCTGATTTAATAAAAGCGGCATTTTCCGGCAATTTGCCGGAGGTTGAACGCCTTTTGGGAAAAGGTGCAGATGTCAACGCCAAAAGGGATAACGGCATAACCGCCTTGATGGGGGCCTCAATTGAAGGCCACCGAGAGATTGTGGTCTTGCTCCTCGCCAAGGGGGCCGACGTCGGTGCAACGGTTAATATGTACGGCCGCAACGGCACAACCGCCTGTGATTTTGCCTCTCAGGCAGACCACCAAGAGATCGTAAGACTGCTTGTCAATGCCGGGGCCTTCCATGAGGAGAGAGCTGAAACCGTGCGGGCGGAGAGGGGCGGGTCCTCTCCGGACACCAACCAGCCTGGCAGGCGGAGTCGAAGAGACTAATCTGCTGACGCTGAGGGTTCCCCGCAGGACGTAACGGTTGCCGGACATCAAAAAAGGGACGCCCCCCAATATTGCATTCATCGGCTTTCGCCCATGGCACTGCTGCATCGGGGCAATAAAAGATTTGAAAAATCCATTATAAACGAATAGCCTTGCAAGAGAGGGTTGCATATTCGCCAACTGCATAGCCATTTTTTGGGATTGCCTGTGTTTGCCCATTTCTTGGTAGGGCGGTATTCTCAGCATGAAAAGGAGGGTATATGACTGAACAAAAGGAACTGGTACCGTTTAAAAAAAGGTTCAAAATCAGTTTTCCGACCCTGCCGAGACTGCCGCTCTGGGCGGCGCTCTCCGTTGCGGCAATGCTTGCCGGCTTTGCTTTTCTCTGGTTTTTTTGCCGCATTGAGCCGGGGGCCGGGGAGATTGCGGTACTCATTCGCAAGACCGGTGAAAATCTGCCCCCCGGCCAGGTGCTGGCCCTTGCCGAGGGGCAGAAAGGCATACAATTGGCAGTACTTGCCGAAGGTCGCTATTTCAAAAACCCCTACACCTGGAGTTGGAAGATGAGGCGAATCCTCGATGTTCCGGCCGGGAAACTCGGGGTGATGACCCGTCTCTACGGCGACGAGCTGCCACCCGGCAAGATCATCGCCCTGGATAACCAACGGGGCATCATGCAGGAAATTCTTCGCCCCGGCAAATACCGCATCAACCCCTATGCCTATCATGTCGCCCTGTTCGACGCCATCAACATCAATTCCGGCTATGTCGGGGTGGTTACCGATCTCACCGGCAAGGATGTGCTGACCGATGAGCTTGCGCTGGGCGAACGGAACACCTTTATGGTCAAAGATGGTCTCAAGGGGGTGTCCAGCCGACTTCTTGATCCCGGCACTCACTACCTCAATCCCTATATGTATAACGTTGTCGAGGTGAACACCCAGAGCCAGCGCTTCGAGATGTCCGGCAAGGATGTCATCAATTTCCTGACGCTTGACGGTTTCTCGGTGACGGTGGAGGGTACCATCGAGTTCGGCATCGAGCGAGAGGAGGCAGCCTACCTGGCACATAGGGTCGGCGATATGGACGATATCACCAAGAAGCTTCTCCTGCCGCGGGCCCGGGGCTTCAGCCGCATTGAGGGTAGCAAGCATCCGGCGGTCAACTTTATCGTCGGCGAGACGCGGCAAAAATTTCAGAGTGATCTGGAAAGCCATCTTCGTGCCAAGACTAAGGGCTGGGGTGTCGATATCAAATCGGTGCTGGTGCGCAAGATCATTGTCCCGGACGAGATCGCCAGCATCAACCGCGACCGGGAACTGGCGGTGCAGGATGCCGCCAAATACGAGCAGCAGATCGTCCAGGCAAAATCGAAAGCTGAATTGACCAAGCAGGAGATGCTGGCCGTTCAGAGCAAAGAAAAGGTCGAGGCCGATACCAAACGCATTCGCGCCGTCATCAATGCCCAGCAGGATCAGAGCGTCCGCTTGATTGCCGCACAGAAGGAACTGGAGGTATCGAAGGTGGAATACCAGGCCGCCATTTCCCAGGCCGAGGCCATTCTGCTCACCGCCGATGGCGAAAAGGATGCCATCAAGGCGCACAACGAGGCGGAGGCCGGTGTCTTGAAAAGCCGCGTGACGGCCCTTGACGGCGGCGGCAATTTTGCCCGCTACACTCTCTATGAAAAGGTCGGACCGCAGGTACATTCGGTGCTCAGCAGCGATTCGGCGGAAGGCTTGGGCAAGATCTTCAGCACCTTTACCCAGGGGAAAGGAGGTGCGAAATGAAAAATCGCATCAAGTATGCCTTGGTTGCGGTAGTCGTTTTGGCGCTTGCCGAAGGGGTCTGGTTATGGGGCTTCTGTCGCTTCTATGTCGGACCGAACGAGATGGCGATCATCACTGCCAAAAACGGCGACCCGCTGGAAGCCGGACAAATTCTCGCCCGCGCCGGCCAGCAAGGCATCCGCGAGGAAACCCTTGGTGAGGGGCGGCACTTCCTCAATCCGCTTTTCTACGAATGGCAAATCGTTCCAGTCACCATCGTTGATCCCGGCAAAGTGGCCATCGTCACCTCCAAGGTGGGTGAAAAGCTTGAAGAAGGCCGGTTTATCGCCGAACGCGGCCAGAAGGGGATCTGGCGCAGTGTCCTCGGCCCCGGAAAATACCGCATGAATCCGTACGGTTACACCATCGAAATTGTCGATGCCATCAGTATCCCGATCGGCTATGCCGGGGTGATTACCTCGCTGTCCGGCGAGCAGGCCGAGAATGGCCAGTTCGCCAGCGAGAAAGAGAAGGGAGTGCGCCGCGATGTGCTGCAACCGGGCCTCTACTATGTCAATCCGAAGGAGTATAAGGTCGATGTTCTGGAAATCGGCATCAACCAGGTTTCGCTCCTTGGCCGCAGCGGTGGCAAGGTGGTCACCAAGGCCCACCAGTTGGGAACCAATGAGGCTTTGAACGTTCTGCAGTCGGCTGTCCTGGAAAAACAGGAGGCCAAGCGGCAGGATTATTTCAGCAAACGTTCTTCGTCGCTGCAGGAGCAAAAATTCACGACCGGCAAGAAGGTCGAATTCGACAAAGCCAAACCGGTCGCGGCACCGGCCCCCGCGCCCCTTGAGGACGGGGGAATGAGTCTCACCGAACTGGTAAGTTTTCCGTCGCGCGACGGTTTTCAGATCAGCCTCGACATGACGGTTGAATTCGAACTGTCGCCGGAGAGCATCGCCGATATCTTTAGACGTTACGGGGATCTGCCGGCGGTGGTCGATAAAATCATCATGCCGCAGATCACCTCCATCTCGCGCAACAAGGGTTCCGAGTATCGGGCCAAGGACTTTATCGTCGGCGAGGGTCGGGAAAAATTTCAGAGCGATCTTACCGCCTCCCTTGAGCAAACCCTCGGCGCTAAAGGGATAAAGGTCTACAACGCCCTCATCCGCCATGTCGAGGTGCCGGATGAAATTCGCCTGCCGATCCAGCAAGCGAGCATTGCCGTCGAACAGGATCTGACCAACAAGGAACGGCAGAATACCGCCAGGAAGCAGGCTGAACTGAACACCGAGCTGTCGCTGATCCAACAGCGCGGCGAACAGGTGCAGCAGGAGACCGAGAAACTGAAGGCCGAGATCGCCGCCGACCTCGGCAAGCAGGTCGCCGAGATTCAGGCCGAGACGCTGAAGAAGGCGGCGGACATCAAAAAACTGACCGCAGCCATTGCCGCCGATAAGGTGCGGGTGCTGGGCCAGGCCAAGGCCTCCGCCCTGCAGAAGGTCGATGGCGAAAAGGCCAATGGCCTGAGGCTGAAAACGGCAGTCTTTGGCGACCCCGCGGCCTATGCCCAGTGGCGCTTTGCCGAGACGCTGAACCCGGCGATGAAGGTGAACATCATCCACGCGGGTGAGGGCACCCTTTGGACCGACCTGGAAAAAACCGGTTTTGCCGAACTGGGTGGCGCTAAGTTGTTGCAGAAAAAAGAATAAGAATGAGAGCCGCAACCGCTGGAAATACAAGCGAAAAACACTACGGGAGAAACCATGGAAAGCATCAAGTTCGTACTCGATAGAGACCCGCAGGAGCGGGAGTTTCATCAGGCAGTGACGGAAGTCCTGGAATCCATCCAGCCGGTGCTCGACAAGAATCCGCACTACCGCCGCGAGGCGATCCTCGAACGCATCGTCGAGCCGGAACGGGTCATCCTCTTTCGCGTGCCCTGGGTCGATGATCAGGGCCAGGTGCGGGTCAACCGCGGTTTTCGCATCCAGATGAATAGCGCCATCGGCCCCTACAAGGGCGGCCTGCGCTTTCATCCCTCGGTGAACCTCAGTATTTTGAAATTCCTGGCTTTCGAGCAGGTCTTCAAGAACGCCCTGACCTCCTTGCCCATGGGTGGCGGCAAGGGCGGCTCCGATTTCGATCCGAAGGGCAAGTCGGACGGCGAGGTGATGCGTTTCTGTCAGGCTTTTATGGCTGAACTGTTCCGCCATATCGGCGCCGACACCGACGTGCCTGCCGGTGATATCGGCGTCGGCGGCCGGGAGATCGGCTATCTCTTCGGTATGTATAAAAAGCTGGCGCGGGAATTCACCGGTGTTCTCACCGGCAAGAGCCTGGGCTGGGGCGGCAGCTTGATTCGCCCGGAGGCCACCGGTTACGGCTGCGTCTATTTCGCCGCCGAGATGCTTGCTTCCCGCAATCAAACCCTGGAGGGCAAGGCCTGCCTGGTCTCCGGCTCCGGCAACGTTGCCCAGTACACCCTTGAAAAACTCCTTGATCTCGGAGGCAAACCGCTCACCTTCTCCGATTCGTCAGGCTATATCTACGATCCGCAGGGCATCGACCGGGCTAAACTGGCCTTTTTGAAGGATCTGAAAAACTTCCGTCGCGGCCGGGTCAGCGCCTATGCCGAAAAGTTCCCGGATACGATTTTTACCGCCGCCGACCAGAGCCTCGGTTACAACCCGCTATGGAACCACAAGGCCGACTGCGCCTTCCCCTGCGCCACCCAGAACGAGATCAACGACAAGGATGCCCAAAACCTGGTGAACAACGGTGTCTCTGCGGTGGCGGAAGGGGCGAATATGCCGACCACCCCGGAAGGTGTGAATATCTTCCTCGACCACAAGCTCCTCTACGGACCGGGCAAGGCCGCCAATGCCGGTGGAGTCTCGGTTTCTGGCCTTGAGATGAGCCAGAATTCGATGCGACTCAACTGGCCGCGCGAGGAGGTAGACAAGCGTTTGAAGGGCATCATGCAGAATATCCACCGGATGTGCAAGGAAACCGCCGAGCATTACGGCGCGCCCGGCAACTATGTGGTCGGTGCCAATATTGCCGGTTTTGTTAAGGTGGTCAACTCGATGATCGATCAGGGCGTGGTCTGATCGACAACGCTGTTGAAAAATACGCCCTAACCGGAGAAAATTGTAGGACGGCTGGGAACATCCCTCCCAACTTTTGCAATTTGTCTCCGGTTTTGCCAAAACTTGGCCTCCAACAGTCTTTATTCGTTCAAAAAAGTCATGCCATGGCTTTCTTTATCCGTGCCTCCAGAAAAAAAGTTCTGCACAGTCAAACAAATTTTTTATTCTCTCTGGAAGATGGCGTTCTTTAAGTGGCTTCAATTGCGAGACAGCACTGAATGATTTTTCAACCGCGGTTTTAATGGAGGTGGCGGACACGGGTTCAGGCGGTAACTGAGATCGGAGGAGAGTGAAAACCTAGTCACGGGATAAGATGCCATGGTCCGGCATTCACAGGGTGGCAGGCAGGTAAAGAGGGTTAGAGCTTGTTTTCTCTAACCCTTGATGGATATCAAGTATTGCATCCTCCCGACATTAAAGCCTTAAGATTTTCCTTGTATTCATTGCATTTCACTTTCGCATTGATCATTGACCCCCATTTGGCGAAGTTTGCATCCGAAACAAGTTTGGCGATTTTATCCATATGCTGGCCGTTGGTTTTTTCAATTTCGGCCTTGATCTTTTCCTTCAACAATTCCATCCACGCATCGTCTGCGAGGGCGAGTAATTTTTCATGCATATCGCATTCGCCACTGGCCTTTTGTGAGGTGGCACACGATTCTGTAGTGCAGCATTCTTCTGACATGGTATTCACCTTATTTTGTTGTTTATTCAGGTTATTTTCAGAGGCTGTTAATGGGTTGCAGCTCCGCTGAGGCTTCTGTATTTATAATACATATCATGAATCCTGGTGCGCATGCGACTAAGCTGCTTCGACTCGGTGTTTGAACCCCATCGCGGTTCACTAATCGAATACAAATAGTTCGATAGATCGTTGATAGAATTTTCAATCGCTTTGCACAACGTGCCAGTGCAGATTGCATCAACCTCTTTTGCCTCTCTAATTCTATGGTCGAGAATATCTAATGAAACTTCTAGATTCTTGATAAAATCACGATGTGCCATCTGAAATGATTCAACCATTTCTTTCTGCTTATTCATGATTAACCTCCTGCCTTGATAATTCCTGATGAAGTATTTGTGTGGATACAAACGGTCTTACGTTTAGATATCGATGAAATATTCATCAAGACAGTGCACTAATACACAGGGTTCTTTCAACTTTACACCGCCATGATTTGCTTTTGCCGGAACGATATCTAGGGAGAATAATAATCATTCATCTTCTCTTTGCAAAACTTCCCAGAGAGGTTTTTCAAAAAATAAACATTGATTAGATCCCGAGCGTTAGGTTTAGAATGCGATTATCTCGGCGAAGGATCGGAGCCGCCGCCGGAATAGGCGCATTTCGTGAAATCGAGCGGTTCTTTGCAGTGTTTGCACTTGTGTCGGCGGTCAAATTCGTCGGAGAATATTTCGACCGCCGTCCCACAACGGTAACATTTGCAGACGAACGATTTGAGATTCCTGAATGATTCAAAACCAGGACAATGACTCATTGGTGTAGTCATATTGCACCTCCAGTCAAAAGTTGATCTTCAATTTCTCATTTTTCTTTTACGAAATTATGGACCGGTTTTCGCCCCAGAGGGGTACTTAAAAAACCTCCCTAAATCTAGGCGTAGGCTTGGTTGAAAAAATCCTCTCCTCTGGGATTGCCTGCTATTGTCTTTTGTAGGGACTGGAGGGAGCAAAGTCAAGGTGAAATCAAAGCTCGGTAAAGTGTCTGGAAAGGTTGTGGAAATTGTGTCATTGTTGAGTTGGAGAGAGATTTTAGGGTATTCAAACTTGATATGGGGCACGGACAGCTTATAATACAAGGCACAGGATGATTTCGGCACGGGGAGGGCTCACTCTACTTCGTGTCAATGTATTTAGCCTGAGTCCTAATGATTCTCCGTCTTCGCGGGGATGACGAAAATTCCGTCAGAATCCCCCGATCGACCGGCCGGAATTATCCCTTACAAGTCATTACACCCCTGTCTTGATTTTCACATTTATCACATTGTAATGACGTATTTATTCCTATAGGGAGGATGTCATGGAAATCAATGATTATTGCAAAGGTGTCGAAATGGAACTCACCTTATGGAAAGCACGACTCTACGATGTGGTCAATCATATCGAACGGTTACCTACCGGCAAAAAACAGCGGATGTATGAGGAGATTAACGGACTCCACATGGTTATGTCGGATCTGGACGAAAGGATTGATAAACTACGCAGAGAGTGTCCCACTCAATGGCGACCCGACCATGAAAATATTCGGGGGAGGTTTTCGGAACTCAACAACAGGTACAACGATACTGCCGGTGTGCTGTTCGATTATGACTTCGGCGGTTGAACCCTCTGATGCACGGAACTGCAAGAGGCGACATGGGGATTAGCGTGGCAATGCCGATCGAAGCCGGGGAGGCTTTGGCGATGAGCGGATTCGCGTCAAGCCTCCAATCGAGTGGCCTCTGACCGGAGGCACCCCGTGTTGACCGCCCTGCGCAGCCTTCCCCGGGCCGTTTGGTTGATTGGACTGATCAGTCTGATCAACGATTCGGCCTCGGAGATGATATATCCGCTGATCCCGCTCTATCTTTCATCGGTGCTGCTGGCCGGACCGAGGGCGCTCGGTATAATCGAGGGCATTGCCGAGGCAACCGCCGGTTTGCTCAAATTGTTTTCCGGGGTGATTGTCGACCGCACCCGCCGGGCAAAATCGTGGATCGTCTTCGGCTACGGTCTGGCCGGATTGGGGCGACCTCTGATCGCTTTCGTTTCCAGCTGGCCAATGTTGCTCGTCCTCCGCTTTGCCGACCGGGTGGGCAAAGGCCTGCGAACTTCGCCCCGCGATGCCCTGCTGGCGTCCAGTGCCGGCCCAAATATGCGGGGCTTGGCTTTTGGACTGCACCGGGCGATGGACAATGCCGGTGCGGTGGTCGGGCCTGTCGCCGCAGCCCTGATGCTCGCTGCCGGCCTGTCGCTGAAGGAGATATTTCTCTGGTCGATTCTGCCGGCCATCGTGTGCCTGGTCCTGGCCCTGGCCATCCGGGAGCCGCAGGGAGTCATTCCGTCCGCGGCCAAGCCTTTCAACTGGCGGCTTGGAGACATGCCGAAGGTATTCAAACGTTACCTTGTGGTAGTGGCGATCTTCACTCTGGGCAACTCCTCGAATATGTTTCTGCTGCTGCGAGCCCGGGAACTGGGGGTGGCGCAGGCGCAGATACCTCTTTTGTGGGCGGCGGTGTCGGTGGTGGCGATGCTGTTCTCAACACCCCTGTCGGCATTATCGGACCGCTGGGGGCGGGTTCGTCTGCTCACGGCCGGTTATCTGGCCTACGGGCTGTTTTATTTTTTAATGGGTGGGATTACCCATGACGGTCTGGCCATGTTTACCCTGTTCGGCTTCTACGGCCTGTTCATGGCCGCCACGGAGGGGGTGGAAAAAGCCCTGGTGGCCGATCTTGCACCGGACGGCTTGCAGGGTACGGCCTTCGGTTGGTTCAATCTGATCGCCGGGATCATGCTGCTCCCTGCCTCGGTGCTGTTCGGCTGGCTTTATCAGCAATTTTCGCCGCTGGTCGCCTTTACCTTTTCCAGCGGTTGCGCCGTGCTGGCTGCGGTGCTCCTCGTCGTCTGGTTGAGACAAACGAAGGTGGTCCAATCCTGCCGAGACTAAAAAATGGTTCCCAACGAAAGAAGACAATGACTGTATCTTCAGCGAACAGCAAGGAGACGTCATGAAAATATTTATCACCGGTGGACTCGGTTTTGTCGGCCGCCATCTTAGCGAAGCTTTGTTGGCGGACGGCCACATGGTCACCGCCGTCGGCCGGAGCGGAAAGCCGGCGGCAACGATCAACCACCCCTCGTTTACCTACCTGGCGGCGGATACAACCAAGACGGGCGACTGGCAGGCACACCTGCCGGGTCACGATGTTGTCATCAATCTGACCGGTAAATCGATCTTTACGCTCTGGACCGACAGCGCCAAAAAACAGATTTACGACAGCCGGATACTGACCACCCGCAATATCGCCAACGCCCTGGCGGGCGCCGGACCAACCATCTTTTTCAACACCTCTGCCGCCGGCTACTACGGCGACCGTGGCGAGGATGTCCTCAGTGAAAGCGAACCGTCAGGTGAGGATTTTCTGGCCACTGTCTGCAAAGACTGGGAGGGTGAGGCTCTGCAAGCGCAGTCGGACCTTGTCCGCGTAGTGCTGACCCGGTTCGGCATCGTTCTGGGTCGCGGGGGCGGCGCCATGGCTTCGATGATTCCGGCATTTAAGCTGTTCCTGGGCGGGCGACTGGGCAACGGACAGCAATGGTTCCCCTGGATACACCTGCAGGATCTGGTTGAGGCCTACCGCTTCGTCATCAATCACCCGGACATCACCGGGCCTGTCAACTGGTGTGCGCCTCTTCCGCTGCGCAACCGGGACTTGACAAAAACGCTTGCCGGCAAGCTCGGGCGGCCGGTCATGTTGCCGACACCGGCAATCTTTATGAAAACGGTGTTGGGAGAGTTCGGCGAAGCCCTGATTTGCAGCCAGCGGGCTCAACCGGATGTTTTGCAGAAGGCGGGGTTTCGATTCGTTTATGGTAATATTTACAGCGCACTTGATGAAATTTTGTAGAAATAGAGAAGCCATCCCAATACAACAGGAAGACAGATATGAAGAAAATAGCCCTTGGTACGGACCACGCCGGATACAAAATGAAAGAGGTCATAAAAACCCATTTAAGCAAGGAGGGGTATGAAATAATCGATTTTGGCACGGACAGTGAAAACGCCGTTGATTATCCTGACTATTGCCGGCCCGTGGCCGAAAGCGTCGCTCAGGGACGTTGTGATTGTGGGGTGGTTTTTGGGGGCACTGGCAACGGCGAGTCGATGGTCGCCAATAAGGTGCCGGGAATCCGCTGCGGTGTGTGCTGGAGCACAGAAAGTGCCCGTCTGACCAAGCAACACAACAACGCCAATATGATTGCTCTCGGTGGGCGAATGGTATCGGAGCAGGAAGGGATCGACATTGTCATGGCATGGCTGGATGGGCAATTTCAGGGCGGCAGGCATCAGAGAAGAATTGATAAAATTGAGGAGGGGCAGAAAAGCACGGGGCAGTGCAGGCGCCTCTGATGTGCCTGAGAGAATGCAGCTTCAGACAACTGAACTGTAAAATTTGAGATCCGATCTGACAGGTTGTGTTTTTGAGTCTTGATCATTTCTGACATCCTAGCGGTCTGCACAGCTTTCAATTTCTGATTCGAAATTATCAGTCCAAAGGAGCGGTTCAAAATGGAGCATTTTTTTAACAGTCTTTAAGGGTAGATATTGCTTGATACAGCGATTAGAACATATCAGGAAGGTTTTGTTGAGCGGTTCTGTATGACTTTATGATTTCTCAGGATGTCCTAACCTGAGATTTGTCATTTTCGGTTCTGATTGCCAGTGGTAGGATTTTCTTTGTCAATTAGCTGTGAAGGAATGATAATGATCTTTTAATTTCGAACTCTAAAGTCACAGGTTCCGAATAATGCAAGGCTCGGAGTCTTTTCGCAGCCCTGTTGCGTAAGGTGTTCCTAGAGGCCAAGTCGGTGAAGATGGCGGCGTCTATGAAATTTTCTTCTGGGTAGTTCATATAGTTTCCTCCAATGCCGGTATTTTTCCATCTCTTGGAAATAGACATCTTGCATTGTACGTAATGACAACATTTATACCATTCCTGTCATGAATAAGCCGTTTTTTGAACCCGCCGTCATTGTAACGAAACTATAACCAATTTGCTGCAAATGGCCAATTCAAGTAAGCTTCAAGGGTAAGCTAAAGGCCGTGGCACGAAATACCTGCTCTATCCGTTGGCAGATTCCCTTGACGCATCTTCACCGGTTGAGAGATAAACAATGATTGTTTGGTTCTCACTGCACTCCTCATTGACCCACATGGCAATTCATCTTATTTTTCTAATGAGGCTCAACGAAGAGGGTGGAGCTGCAAGAGTTGATATTGTCGGCACGATATCAGAACGTTAAATAATTTCAGTGAGTTGTTTCTGTCGAACGGTTGTTCTGAGCCACCTTCCTGAGTCTGCGCAAACATGGCTCGGTCAATGATGGGCCGATGAGATATACACAAGATAACATAGTTATGTGAGGACAATACAATGGAACACGTACTTCCGGATTTATCCTACTCTTATGATGCTCTTGAACCTTACATTGATGCTCGGACAATGGAGATTCATCATACAAAACATCACCAAGCCTATATTACTAATCTCAATGCAGCGATCAAAGGTCATGGCCAGCTCGCAACAATGAGCGTGGAGCAGCTCGTTAGCCATCTAAATGCAGTTCCAGAGGACATCAGGGCTGTTGTGCGCAACCACGGAGGAGGGCATGCAAATCACAGTTTGTTCTGGCGGATCCTTAAAAAAAATGTCGATCCTGGTGGCTCCATTCTGAATGCAATCAATAAGCAATTTGGAAACTTTGAAGCGTTTAAAAAGGCTTTCTCAAATGCAGCCATAAAACAATTTGGCAGTGGATGGGCCTGGCTTGTTGTGGCCGGTGGAGAGCTTGAAATTGTTTCCACTCCAAACCAGGACAATCCTCTCACCTCAGGCAAAAAGCCTATCCTTGGGCTTGATGTTTGGGAGCATGCCTATTATCTCCTTTATCAGAACCGCCGACCTGATTACGTTGATGCCTTTTTCAATGTAATCAATTGGGACAAAGTGAACGACCATTACATCTCAGCTCTTGGTTAATTTAACCTGACGAAAACTGACCACACAACTATCATGTTTAGTATGTGGTCAGTGGGGCGTTGTACTCTTCCGGAGATACTTGAGATATTGCAGCAACACGCCGATGCGTTTCCGGCCATCGACCCGCAGGACAAAGGGCTGCGGGCAGCGGACATGGACGGCATGGGCCGTCTCCTCGACCACTTCCATGCCTGCCAGATTCTGCCAGTCGAAACGGTCGCCCTGGTCAATGCCGACGTTGAGATAATTGATGCCGAGCGAAGTGATGTTATGGAAGAAATGCGAGCCCTGGGAAGGATCGGCATTGATCGCCGGATGCATCGTCTCGATAATCGCCCCGACCCCGCAGATATCGGCCCAGTTGACCGGGATGCCCAGCCAATGGTCGGCCGAGCCCCAGCGGCCGGGGCCGACGAGGATGTATTTCCTGCCGGCTTTCACCAACGTGGCGTTGATCCGGCCCAGCTCCCGGGCCATTTCGACGGTACGGGATGGGTCGAAGGTCTCCGGGCGGATATAGACCAGATCGTGCATGCTGCGGTTGTCGGTGTTGCCGAGGGCCTGGTGGCAAAGGCAGAGGGCTTGGGTTTGTTCCTCGCGACTGATATCGACTTCGAGCATCTCCTCGCGGGCGCTCATCGGGCGGATCTGCAGGACGGCGAGCCGGGCTTTTCCCCCGGAGGTCTTGGGAAAATCGACGGCGAACTCGATCTCCACAGGACATCCCAGCCCTTTCTGCCCCATATCCAGCAGGGTATCGACCGCTTCGGGGAGGGGGAAGGCTTTGTATTTAAGAATGGCGGCAAAGGTCAGCACCGGGATGCCGTAAGGATCGAACTGGTCGCGGAGCCGCTGTTCCGCCGGATCGTAGGTGCTCGTTAAGAATTGTACCGGCTGTTCGTCGGTTGCCTCGCTGATTTGGCGGCGCTCTAAGGTATTGGCGTCGCTTACCTCGGGGCTTGCGTCCTGCCTGCCCATCTGCAGGGCATAAAAGCTCTGCTGGGCGTTTTTCAGGATGTCGCCTATGATGCTTCTTTGCGGCAGGATCTCGGGGAAACGCGGCGAGAAGCGGAGGATCTTCTCGCCCTCCATCACCGATTTGCCGAGACCAAGGGCAATGCTGACGATGCCGTCCGCCGGTTTCATCCGGGCGAAGGGATAGTAGTTGAGGGACTGGGCGACACCGGAAATGGCCGGGTAGTAAGACTTGCCGTAGCGGCTGCCGACCACCTCCTGGAGAATGACCGCCATCTTTTCCTGCTCGATCTGATTGCCCACCCGTTTGGAAAAAGCCTTCGGCGCCCGGAAGTAGGTGGAGGCGTAAACCCTGCGGATGGCGTTTTCCAGCTGGCTCAAACGGAAGGCAAAATCGGGGTGGTCGTTGGCCAGCATGCAGGTGTGGTAGAGCCCGGCGTAGGATTTGAACTGGGCATCTTCAAGGATACTGGAGGAGCGGATCGCCAGAGGGTAGTCGACCTCCCGGAGGTAATGGCCGAGCTGCTCTCTTAAGCGCTGCGGGAAAGGAGTATCTTTGAATCTGGCCATGACCTCCTCATCGGTAAGATCCTCGCGGGTCAGGTCGTGCAGCTGGTTCTGGCGGATGAATTCGTCGAAGGCATCGGTGGTCAAGACGAGGGTCTGCGGCACGACGATTTCAAAACGATCAAAGGACTTGAGGAGGTCGCTGTTGCGGTACAGCAACGCCGAGAAAAAGGCCAGCCCCCGTGCCTTGCCGCCGAGGGAGCCGTTGCCGGTCTTGGCGAAGTTGGTGTCGGGATCGTAGCGGTCCCGGTCGAAATTGACGATGATCCCCCGCTGCCGGGCGATGCGTTTTTCCTTGATAATACCGATCAGCTGACGGCGATGACCTTCCACCGTATCGAAGGTCGAGTCGCGCAGCGGCCTGACCTGCGAGGCCAGTTCGACTTCGGCCAGGGTGTAGAACCAGCGGGAAAAATCGTTGTGCCGGCAGTGGAAAAGAAAGGACGCTTGGGGGATGGTCGCCAGTTTTTTTTCAAGGGAATAAAGGTTTGTCGCCTGATCGTAGGCAGTGCCGTCCGGCATGCGAAAGACGAAATTGCCGTAGCCGAGATGTTCGACGAAAAAGGTTTTGATGCTCTCCTGCAGGGACGGGGCGTTCTTGTCGAGAAAGAGGGCGGGGATGAGTTTGGCATGTTCGCCATTATGGCTCTCGGAACTGGTCAGCAGCAGGGGGATGTCGAAGCGGTCGCGCTTGATGTGGCTGAGGAGTTGCAGGCCGGCACAGCCGTCGAGGACCTGGTTGCGAGGGTAGCGCATGTCGGAAATGACCCCGAGGACAAAAGGCTTGAACTGCTCGTAGAGGGCCAGCGCTTTCTCGTAGGAGTGGGCGATGAGAATCTTTGGTCGGGTACGCATGGACAAGAGCCGGTGTTCCTCGTTCAGGCCCTCCTCGATCACCGACTGGACCTCGACCACCAGCTCTTTGTAGAGAATCGGCAGCATGAGGGACAGATAGTAGGGCGAATCCTCGACGAAAAGGATGACCCGGACGCCGGCGGTGCGGGTGTCGGGCACGGCGTTGAAGCGGTCTTCGATGTTTTTGACGATGGCAAGGAGGATATCGGCCTGCCCCGACCAGTAGACCACCAGGTCGAGGCAATTGAGCTTTTCGTGCCAGGCCGGAGTCGATTCGGGCAGGGCCTCCTGGTGGGTGAGGAGGACCACCGGAATCTCCGGTTTGGCGATCTTGATATCCCGGCCAAGCTTGAAGGCGTTGTCGTCCACCGCCCGCGAGAAGGTGATGGCCAGATCAAAGGGCAGGTCAGGGTAGTGCTCCAGGGCTTCGGCCAGCGACGACACCCAGGTCAGGCGCGGCGGGCGGCTGAGATTCAGGCCGCGGTATTCGTTGACGATCTGTTCGCTGATCCGGCAATCCTCCTCCATGATCCACGCTTCGTAGGAGGTGCCGATGAGCAGGATGTTCTGCACCTTGGTCAGCATGAGTTCGTGGAAGAGCTTGAAGCGGGAACTGATTTTTTCTTTCTGTATCGGCAGCATGAGAGCCTCTTGCAGGGTAGGGTAAGGGTGCCGGCAAAACATTGCAGCCACCCTCCGGATTTTCCCGAAGTATACCCGAAATCGCTTTTTTCGGAGTGGAAAAGCGCGGGTTAAAAGGAGATTTTAAGAAGAATTTGCAAAAATCCGTATGAGAAGGTATCCTCACCTCAATGGTTCAAATCTCGGTTGGGGAGGCTCTATCCAAGGCGACCGAGGCTCAAGAGGCGGAGTAATCAAACTTGGAAACATTATCTTCCCAAGGACTGCATGCAACCACTTCCAGAATACTTTTCCCTGATCATCTATACCGTCGTCGCCGTCCTGCTCGTCGGCGGGATGCTCCTCGCGGCCTGGTGGCTCGGCGTCAAAAAAACCAACCGCAACAAGGAATTGCCCTACGAATCCGGCATTATCCCGACCGGTTCCGCCCGTTTGCCGCTGTTCATTCCCTTTTATCTGCTTGCCATCTTTTTCATCGTTTTCGATGTGGAAAGCTCCTTCATCTTCACCTGGGCGGTTGTCTGGGACCAACTAGGAATGGCCGGGTTACTGCACATCAGTTTCTTTATCGTGGCTCTGCTCTTGGGCCTTGTCTGGATATGGCTGAAAGGTGGCCTCGAATGGGGACCGTCGCGGACGCGCAGGTGTGGCGATGAAGCCTGACATCCCCGACAACATCCTCCTCGCCCGCCTCGACGACATGATCAACTGGGGCCGGGCCAATTCGCTCTGGCCGATGTTCTTCGGGCTTTCCTGCTGCTTCGTCGAGATGATGACCGCCTTTACCTCGCGCTTCGACATCGCCCGCTTCGGCTCTGAGGTGCTGCGCGGCTCGCCGCGCCAGGCAGACCTGATGGTCATTGCCGGTACGGTCTTCAAGAAGATGGCCCCGACCGTCCTTCGCCTCTACGAACAGATGGCCGAACCGCGCTGGGTGATCTCCATGGGCAGTTGTGCCAACTCGGGCGGCATGTACGATGTCTATAGCGTCGTCCAGGGGGTCAACCAGATCCTGCCGGTCGATGTCTACGTCCCCGGCTGTCCGCCGCGGCCGGAGGCCTTCCTCCAGGGTTTGATGCTGCTGCAGAAAAAAATCCGCGCCGAGGAGCACCCCGCCCGCCCGGTACTCCACCTGGCAGGCGGCACCGAGGGGACTGTTGTGCCGGTGCTTATCGATGGCGTGACAAAATCGCGTGACCCCCGTGGGCCGGGGATGGCCGGTATTTCCGTACGCGGCACCTCCGTCCAGCATCCGCACTTTTCCATGCCGCGTTCCGACGAGATGTGGCGGCCGCCGGCGGCGCGCCACCCCTATCCGGAATTTGGTCTCGCCGGAGAACTGGAAACCGCCTTTGCCGGGCGCGTGACCGTCGATGCTGCCGCAACCGACATGCTCACCTACCGCGCTCCGGCGGAAATCGTCCCCGAGGTGCTCGCGTTTCTGAAAAACCGCCGGACCAACCCGTTCCGGCGCTTGGAGGATATCGCCGCCGTCGACGAATCCTGCCGTCGCGAGCGCGAGAAATACCCTGACTTCACCCTCAACTACCATCTGCTCAATTTCGATACGCCGGGTTACGTCCGCATCAAGAGCGAACTCACCGGCAACTATCCGGAGCAGCCGAGCGTCTCCTCGGTCTTCGCCAACGCCAACTGGTACGAGCGGGAGGTCTTCGACATGTACGGCATCCGCTTCGCCGGCCACCCGAATCTGAAACGCATTCTCATGCCGCCTGACTGGGTGGGGCATCCGCTGCGTAAGGAGCACCCATTCCGGGCCACCGAGATGGCCCCCTACACGACCGAAAGCGCCCGCAGCCACCAATCGCTGCCCGCCGGCGACTTCTTCGAGCGCCTGGACGAAGAGACGCTGATCATCAACCTGGGTCCGCAACATCCCGGTACGCATGGCATTATCCGCTTCGTCCTCAAGCTCTCCGGCGAAGAGATCGTCGACATGGATGCCGAAATCGGCTACCACCACCGCGGCGCGGAGAAGATCGGCGAGCGCCAGCACTGGAACCAGTTCATCCCCTACACCGACCGGGTCGACTACCTCTCCGGCATCCAGAACAACCTGGCCTATGTGACCAGCGTCGAGAAACTCTGCAGCATCACCGTGCCGGAACGGGCGACCGTCATCCGAGTGATGCTCGCCGAGCTGTACCGGATCCAGAGCCACCTGGTCTGGCTCGGCACCTTCGCCGCCGATCTGGGGGCGACGACCCCGGTCTTCTACACCTTCACCGACCGCGAGAAGATCTTCGACATCGTCGAGATGATCACCGGCGGCCGCATGCACCCGGCTTGGCTCCGGATCGGCGGGGTCTGCGAGGACCTCCCCGAGGACTGGGAAGAACCGGTGCGCGAGTTCCTCCGCTGGATCCCCGGCCGCCTGAAGGATTACGACGACCTGCTGCGGGGCAACCCGATTTTTATCGCCCGCCTCAAAGGCGTCGGCGCAATCAGTCTCGACGAGGCGATGGAATGGGGGGTGACCGGGCCCAACCTGCGCGCCTGCGGCATCGATTGGGATCTGAGAAAGAAGATGCCCTACGGCGGCTACGACCGGTTCGACTTCGAGGTGGTCACAGCCGAGGGCGGCGACTGCTGGGCCAGGTACGTGGTGCGGATGGAGGAGATCAGGCAGTCGCTGAAAATCGTCAGCCAGTGCCTGAACAACATGCCGGGCGGCCGCTGGATCACCGACGACTACCGCTACGTGCTGCCGCAGAAGCCCGACACCTTGAAGGACATCGAGTCGCTGATCCACCACTTCGTCAACTCCACCCGCGGCATGGCCCCGCCCCGCGGCGAGAACTACAGCGCCATCGAAATGCCTCGGGGGGAGACCGGCTATTTCGTCGTCTCCGACGGGCTGAACATCCCCTACCGGATGCGGATCAAGACCGCCAGTTTCGCTCATATGCAGGCCGTGCCGATGATGTGCAGGCATTGGCTGGTGGCCGATCTGTTTGCGATCATCGCCTCGATCGATTACGTGCTTGCCGACGTGGATAGGTGACCGAGATGATCCCTACGCAACTGAGAACCAGACTGGAACAGCATGTCGCGGCAGCGGTCACCTCGCGTGAGGCGGCGGTCCAGGTGATGAAGGAACTGCAGGGCCATTACGGCTGGCTGACCGACGAGGCGGTAGGGGAGGCGGCGCAGCTTCTCGGCCTGTCCCCATTGCAGGTTGAAGAGCTGGCCACCTTCTACGAGATGATTTACCGCCGGCCGGTGGGCAAACGGGTGGTCCATGTCTGCGACTCCATCTCCTGCTGGGCCATGGGCGGCGAAAGCCTGCTAGCGCAACTGGCGGCGCACCTGGGCATCGGACCCGGCGAAACAACCGGCGATGGCATGTTTACCTTACTTCCCTGCTGCTGCCTGGGGAATTGCGGCGAGTCGCCGACGATGATGATCGGCGACAACCTCTATGGCTGGCTGACCCTGGAAAAAGCCGTGGAAATTCTCCAGCAAGAAAGCCGGTCGATGATGGAATGAACAATGGAACAGCCACTCTTTCGACATAACAAGCCCGGACGCTCCGTCACCTTCGACGAATACCGCGCCGAGGGCGGCTTTGTCGCTCTGGCGAAGGCGATGCAGGGACTTTCCCCGGACCAGGTGCAGCAGGCGGTGATCGATTCCGGCATGCGCGGCCGTGGCGGCGCCGGTTTTCCCACCGGCAAGAAGTGGTCCTTCGTTCCCCGCAATCTGCCCGGCCCGCGCTGGCTGATCTGCAACTGCGACGAGATGGAGCCGGGCACTTACAAGGATCGGGTGCTGCTTGAGGCCAATCCCTATTCCCTTTTGGAGGGGATGGTTTTGGCATGCTACGCCATCGGGGTGCGCCACGCCTTTATCTTTATCCGCCGCGGCTACGAGCAGGCCGCCGCCAATCTTCGCCGCGGTGTCGCTGAATGTCTGCAAGCTGGATTGCTCGGCGAAAATATCCTCGGTAGTAGCTTTTCCTGCGATATCGATGTGCATGTCTCGGCCGGACGCTATATCTGCGGCGAGGAGACGGCCCTGATGAATGCCCTGGAAGGCAAACGGGCCAACCCGCGGTCAAAGCCGCCATTCCCAGCGGTCAAGGGCCTCTGGGGCGGGCCGACGGTGGTCAACAATGCCGAGAGCCTGGCCAACGTTCCCGGTATTATCGCAAACGGCCCGGAATGGTTCAAAGGCCTGGCGCGGACGCCCGAGGCGGCCGGGATGAAACTCTTCTGTATCAGCGGCCATGTTGCTAAAACCGGCTGCTTTGAACTGCCGCTCGGTATGCCTCTCGGCGAGATCATCGAAGGGCCGTGCGGCGGCATGCGGCCGGGCAGCCGTTTCAAGGCCTGTTTGCCCGGCGGGGCGTCCACTCCCTTTTTCACCGAAGAGCATCTGCACATCCCCATGGATTTCGACCCGGTGGCCAAGGCCGGATCGCGCCTCGGCACCGGCGGTATCGTGGTCTTCGACCAGGATACCTGCATGGTGGCGGCGACGCTCAACCTGACACGTTTTTATGCCCGCGAGTCATGCGGCTGGTGTACGCCCTGTCGCGAGGGGCTGCCCTATGTCAATCATGTGCTGGAAACCATCGAAGCCGGCAAGGGCAGCGAGGAACATATCACCATCCTGCGGGAGCATGTCAAATTGTTGAACAACGCCTTCTGCGCCCTGGCACCGGGGGCAATGGGCCCGGTGGATGGACTGCTCAGGCATTTCATGGATGAGCTGCGGGAACATATCGTCAAGGGGCGATGTCCCTGCAAAAAGGATTTATGCCAAAACTGATCATCGACAACATCGCCGTGGAAGTGGCCGAAGGCGTCACCGTGCTCGAGGCGGCACAGAGCGTGGGCATCCACATTCCGCACTTCTGCTGGCATCCGGCCCTCGGCAAGGCCGGCGCCTGCCGGGTTTGCGCGGTGAAGATGGTGGACGGCCCGGTCAAGGGCATCCAAATGTCCTGTATGCTCCCGGCGCAGGACGGCATGGTCGTTTCGACCACCGACCAGGAGGCAATGGCGATGCGGCGGCAGGTGATCGAATGGCTGATGATCAACCACCCGCACGACTGCCCGGTCTGCGACGAAGGCGGCGAATGCCAGCTCCAGGACTATACCATCGCCGGCGGGCATGGCCTGAGAAGCTATACCGGCAAAAAACGCACCCACATCAATCAATACCTGGGGCCGCATATCGAGCACGAGATGAACCGCTGCATCCAGTGCTACCGCTGCGTCCGTTTCTATCAGGAGTTTGCCGGCGGCACGGATTTCGGGGTCATGGGCAGCGCCGGACGGATTTATTACGGACGGGTTGAAGGCGGCCAGCTTGAATCGCCTTTCTCAGGCAATTTGGTGGATATCTGCCCGACCGGCGTTTTCACCGACAAGACCGCCCGTTTCCGGGCCCGCTACTGGGACTACGACATGGCCCCCTCGGTCTGCCCGCATTGTTCGCTTGGTTGCAACACCGTGCCGGCCGCCCGTTACCGCGAGCTGCTGAAGATCGTGGCACGGAGAAACGATGCGGTCAACGGCTGGTTTATTTGCGATAAGGGCAGGTTTACAAATAGCGTCGTCAACGATCCAGCCCGTCCCAGGTATCCGCTGGTCGACGGCCGGAAGGTCGGCTGGGATGAGGCCTTGGATAATCTGCTGCTGCGAATTCGCGAGTTCGGGGCGGTTCACGGACCTGAAAGCCTGGCGATTGTCGGTTCATCCCGCCTGGCAATGGAGGCCGCAACCTTGCTCTACCGGTTGTTCGCCGGCATCGCCGCCGGTTCCCTCTGCTATTTCACCCTTGAAGAGGAAGCGGACCAGGCGCGAGCGGCAATAACGCACCTGAACGACGCCACTTCCGCCTCCATGGGCGATGTCCAAGAGGCGGATCTGATTGCCCTTGTTGACTGCGATCTGCTGCAAGACGGGCCGATGATGGCCCTGGCTGTCAGGCAGGCCTGGCGCAAGGGCGCGAAGATTTTCCTGGTAGAAAATGATGTCGCGCCGGAAGCGCAGAAGGGTCTTCCTTTCGAGTGGCAGAGTGTGTCTTTACTCTCCGACATCCCCATCCGCGAAGCCCGAAAGCCGGTAATCATCTGCGGCCGCGGCAAAGGAATGCAGGATGTTGCACCGGCACTCACCAGCGGTGTAAAACTGGCCTACCTACTGGGTGGCCCGAACGCCTTCGGCGCCGCGCTTCTCTCCGCAGGACACGGCGCAACCACCCTTGCACAAGCCGTCGCAAGCGGCAAGGTAAAAGGAATCCTTGCCGTCGAAGTCGATATCCCGCCTGAGCTTCTGCAAGGGATTTCCTTTATAGCAGCCCTCGATTGGCGTGCCACGGCAATCGTAAAGGCCGCCCACATCGTTCTGCCGACCACGGCCTGGGTCGAAATGGACGGCACCTACATCAATAACGAGGGCCGGGCCCAACGGTTCAAAAAAGTAATGCATCCCGGCCTGCCGATTATGGGGCTCGATCCCGCCGGGCATCCGCCGCGCAGGCATGAAACGGCACCACCGGGCGGTGAGCCGCGCCCTGCCTGGCAGGTGGTGGCGGATATCATCGAACGGACAGGAACCGAGCGAGACGTCCAGCCGCTTTCCGGGCAATGGCAGTGGTTGCGGCACCTGGATGCGGAGAGCCCCGGCCAGAGGATCTGGCAGAACATGAAACAGGTGAAATGATGTTCGACCCAATCGATATCGCCATCACCCTCGGCAAAATTCTCCTGGTCTTCATGGTGATCATGACCATGGCGGCCTATCTGGTGCTCGCCGAGCGTAAGCTGCTCGGCTATATCCAGGACCGCATCGGCCCCAACCGGGTCGGCCCCTTCGGCATCTGGCAGCCTCTGGCCGACGCGATTAAGCTGTTCACCAAGGAGGACTTTAAACCCGCCGGCGCCGACAAATGGCTGTTCTACCTGGCACCCGCCATGGCGGCGATTCCGGCGATCATGATCTTTGCCGTCATACCCTTTGGCGCGCCCCTTACCTTGTTCGGACGGCAGGTGACGATGCAGGTGAGCGACTTGAATGTCGGGCTTTTGCTCTTTGTCGCCTTTTCCTCCATCGCCGTTTACGGCGTGGCCCTGGGAGGCTGGGCGTCCAACTCCAAGTATGCGCTCTTGGGGAGTATTCGCGGTCTGGCCCAGCTCATTTCCTACGAGATTTCCATGGGCTTATCGCTGGTACCGGTAGTCATGCTGGCCCGCTCCTTTCAGCTCTCGGAGATAGTCGGAGCACAGGAGGGCTGCTGGTTTATTGTCTACCAGCCTTTGGCCTTCATTATCTTTATGATCAGCATCCTTGCCGAGTGCAAACGGGTGCCGTTCGACATCCCCGAAGCCGAGGGAGAGATTGTCGCCGGCTACCACACCGAATATTCCGGCATGCGTTTCAGCCTGTTTTTTGTCGGCGAGTATATCAACATAGTCGTCCTCGGCGGCTTGGCGGCCACCTTTTTCCTCGGCGGCTGGCACGGTCCGTTCCTGCCGCCGGTGCTCTGGTTTTTCATTAAGGTACTGGCCGTGGCCTTTCTCTTTATCTGGATCCGCGGCACCCTGCCGAGAATGCGTTACGACCAGTTGATGATGTTTTGCTGGAAGGTGCTGACCCCGCTGGCTCTGCTCAACATACTGGCAACCGCATGGTTCATCTTGTTGAAGGGGTGAAAATGTGTCGGGGAAAAACTGAGGTTGCGCCATGTCGGTTATAAATGACACAAAAGCGATCGTTATCGGCATGTGGACGACCTGGAAGCATATCTTCCGCCGTCCGGTCACTCTTCAGTACCCCGAGGAAAAGCGCATACCTTATCCGCGCTACCGGGCGCGAATTGTCCTGACCCGCGATCCGGACGGTGGAGAGCGCTGCGTCGCCTGCTACCTCTGTTCGGCGGCCTGCCCGGTGGACTGCATCTCCATGCAGTCGGCGGCAACGGAGGAGGGGAGACGATATGCCCTTTGGTTCCGGATAAATTTCTCTCGCTGTATCTTTTGCGGTCTCTGCGCCGAGGCCTGCCCGACCATGGCCATCCAGATGACGCCGGATTTCGAGATATGCAATCGGGATATCATGAATCTCGTTTATGAGAAAGAGGATTTGCTCATTGACGGTTGCGGCAAATCGCCGGAATATAATTTTTATCACCATGCCGGGATCGGTGTGACCCAGAGGCGCGGCGCCGGCCTAGAGGAAAAACCGCCCGTGGATGTGCGCAGTTTAATGCCATAATACATTCAGAAATCTATTTGCCACAGAGTCACAGAAAAATGGAACAAACCCTTTTCTATATAATGGCCACGGTGATCGTCATCGCCACGATCTTTGCCATTAGCGAGAAACACCCGGTGCATGCCATCGTCTACCTGGTGACTTCGTTTTTCGCCTTGGCGGTGGTGTTCTATCTCCTGGCAGCGCCGCTGATCGCCATGTTCGAGGTGATCATTTATGCAGGCGCGGTCATGGTGCTGTTCATGTTCGTCATCATGATGCTCGACCAGGGAAGCCCGGAGGATGCGGAACGCCCTCCTTTGATGCACTATCTGCCGGCTCTGGTATTGACTGGAATCACTCTGGTTTCGCTGGTTCTCCTGCTCACCAACCGTTCCCCCGTTGCGGCGGCTGCGGTCGCCCCGCGTCTGGTGAGCGTCAAGGAGTTCGCCATTACCCTTTTTAACCAGTACGGAGTGGCCATCGAGATCATCTCCATGCAATTGCTCTTTGCCATAGTCGGGGTGCTCTATCTGGGAAGGAGGCGCAAACCATGATCGTGCCGCTCACCCATCTGCTCATCTTGGCCTCGATTCTCTTTGCTCTGGGGCTGCTATGCGTGCTCATCTGGCGCTCGAACGTCATTATGATGCTGATAGGCATTGAGATAATGCTCAATGCCGCCATGCTGGTCTTCGTCGCCGGCTCAAACCACTGGGGCATGGCCGACGGCCAGGTCTTTGCCCTGATGATCATGGCGATGACTTCGGCCGAGGTGTCTCTCGCCTTAGCCATGGTGGTTTACCTGCACAGGCGGAAGAAAACCGTCAATGTCGATGAATTCAGGGAGTTGCGAGACCAATGAAAACAGCCCTCGAACTCATAATCCTGCTGCCTTTTCTTGGGGCGATTGGCAATATCCTGCTGGGACGTTTTTTGCCCCGCCGGGTTGTTGAAATTACGGCCTGCTCGGTGATCTGGGGCAGCTTCTTCGCTGCTCTCTACGCCCTTGACACCTATTCCGCCCCTGCCGTGGTGGAGGTCGGCGCATGGCTTACTTCCTTTGATCTCAAGGTCCCGATAAGCTTCTGCCTCGATCCACTTGCCCTTTCGCTCTGCCTCATGATCACCTTCGTCTGCGGCCTGATCCATCTCTACTCCATCGGCTATATGCGGGACGACCCCGGCCACGTTCGTTTCTTCGCCCTCCTCAACCTGTTTGTCGGGGCCATGCTGGTTTTGGTGCTGGCCGAGAATCTGCCACTTCTTTACCTCGGTTGGGAAGGGGTCGGTTTCTGCTCCTATGCCCTGATCGGTTTCTGGTATAAAGAGGTAAAGAACGCCACCGCCGGGCGTAAGGCCTTTATCGTCACCCGTATTGGCGATATCGGCCTTGCCATTGCCATCGTCTGGATATTCAAGGTCTTTGGCACCCTGTCCATTACCGAGGTGAACCGAATGGGGCAGCTGGTCCCCATGGAGGTGATCACCGCCCTGGGACTTCTGCTTTTGCTTGCGGCCATGGGCAAATCGGCGCAGGCACCTCTCATGGTCTGGCTGCCGGACGCCATGGCCGGCCCGACCCCGGTATCGGCGCAGATCCACGCCGCCACCATGGTTACCGCCGGGGTCTATCTGCTGATGCGGATGTTTCCGCTCATCGGCGTGTCGGCCGTGGTAACCGGCGCCATAGCCGTGACCGGGGCCTTTACCGCCTTCTACGCGGCGACCTGCGCTCTTGCCGAGCGCGATCTGAAACGGATCCTTGCCTACTCGACCATCAGCCAGATCGGCTTCATGATGCTGGCCGTCGGCTGCGGGGCAATTACCGCCGCCACCTTCCATCTAATTGTCCATGCTTTCTTTAAGGCCTTGCTGTTCCTGGGCGCCGGCTGCATCATCACCGCCTTGCACCATGAGCAGGATATCTTTCGTATGGGTGGGTTGCGACGCGCATTGCCCGGTGTTTTCTGGCCTTTTCTGGCTGGGGCCCTGTGTCTTGCCGGGGTGCCGCCAACCGGCGGATTTTTCAGCAAGGATAGCATCCTGACAGCGGTTTGGGCGAAGGGCGGGATGTTCTATGGCGCACTTTACCTGGTGGCGATGTTTGCCGTCTTCCTGACCGCCGTCTACACCTTCAGGATGCTGTTTGTCGTTTTCGGAGATCGTTTGGCCGCTAATTCACTAGAGCCGGACTTACATGGGCCCGTCAAGCCGCTGCCCGGTATCATGAAAATTATCCTCATCCCCTTGGCCCTGCTGGGGCTGGTCAGTGGCATCTTCAACCTTCCCGCCTATCTGGGGAACGGCCTGCTTCAATCCTTTCTGGCCCCTCTGAATGCAGAGGGCGGACATCTTTCGCACGCAACTGAACTTGGCTTACAAAGCGTGGCAGCCATTGTTGCCTTGTCCGGACTGGCAGTCGCCTGGTGGTACTTCGGTCGGCAGCGTCGTGCAATGCGTATAGCCAGGGCAGCACAGCCGCCGACAGGTGTGACCGCCTTTCTCCAGGCGGGCTGGTATGTTGATAACCTGTACAGCCTCCTCTTTATTCGACCCTATAAACGGCTATCGTCCATCCTCTGGGAGCGTATCGATGAGGGCGTAATCGATGATTCCCTCGACCGGATGGCCGTCCAGCTCGGGCGGACCGGGCAAGGCCTGGGCAGGTGGGGGAGCGGGCGGGTATCGGCATATATGCTGAGTCTTGCCTGTGGTGCGACGCTGATGGTCGGCTGGTTCGCGTGGGTGGTCCTATGACACAGTTTCCCATCCTGACACTTCTCATCCTCCTGCCGCTGCTAAGCGCCATCTGCTTGATCCCGCTAAAGAAACGGGAGGAGTCGGCCAAATACGTCGCCCTCGGGTTGACCCTTGTAGAGCTGGCTCTCGCCTGCTGGACGTGGTCGGCCGCAGGTGGTCATCCGGCAAGCGGTGCCCCTCCGGGCTTCTTCCTGTTCGAGGACTTTGCCTGGATCGATACGCTCGGCATCCGTTTCACCTTAGGCATGGACGGCATCAGTCTCTTGATGGTGATCATGACCGTGCTGCTGACCCTGATTTGCCTCTTGGTATCCTGGCGCACGATCCACGAACGCACTGCCCTCCATTACATGCTACTGCTGGTCATGGAGAGCAGTATTCTCGGGGTATTCCTCTCCCTCGACCTCTTCCTCTTCTATCTCTTCTGGGAGGCGATGATCGTCCCGATGTTTTTCCTCATCGGTATTTGGGGGCATGGCCGCAACCTCTATTCGGCAGTCAAGTTCTTTGTCTTTACCTTGTCCGGATCGCTCCTCATGCTCCTGGCCATCATCGGGATCTACCTGATCCATGGCAGGCAGAGTGGCATCTATACCTTCAACCTGACGGCCCTTATCGGCACGAGCCTTGATCCGGCGGTCGGCCTCTGGCTCTACGCCGCTTTTCTTCTGGGTTTTGCCATCAAATTTCCGCTTGTGCCCCTGCACACCTGGCTGCCCGATGCCCATACCGATGCGCCGACGGCAGGGAGCATCGATCTCGCCGGTCTCTTGCTGAAGACCGGGGCTTACGGGCTGCTTCGCTTCGGTTATCCGCTCTTTCCCGAAGCCTCCCGCACCCTGACCCCGCTCCTCATCGGCATGGCGGTATGCGGCATCCTCTATGCCTCTTGGATTGCCTTTGCCCAGAAAGATATGAAGCGTCTGGTGGCCTACTCCAGCGTCGGGCACATGGGATTCGTGGCTCTCGGCATCGCCGCCTGGACGCCGCTTGCCCTTTCCGGCGCAGTGATGCAGATGGTCAGCCACGGCGTGACCACCTCGGCACTCTTTGCCCTGGTCGGCATGCTGGCTGCGCGGACCAAGACCTTGGAAATCAGCGCCTACGGCGGCTTGTGGAGCAAGGTCCCGGTTCTTTCCTGCTTCTTCCTGCTCTTTGCCATGGCCTCGGCCGGCCTCCCCGGCCTGAACAACTTCGTCGGTGAGTTTCTGATCCTCCTCGGTTCCTACAAGGTTCAGCAGACGGCAACAATTCTTGCCTTCCTCGGTTTGATCATGGCACTGGTATATACGGTGCGCCTGGTGCAGGAACTGCTGTTCCAGGAAGAGCGCCGGCCTTTGGCCTTAACCGATGCCACTTCCCTGGAGATCCTGACGCTTGCGATTCTCGCTCTGAGCGTGCTTTTCATCGGTCTGCACCCCGGACCGCTGCTCGACATGCTGGCACTGCCGGTGAATATTTTGACGGGAGGAACACCGTGACCCTGGCTGATATCCGGATAGCCCTGCCATTACTTATTCTGGCGATCGGCGCATTACTGACACTGATATGCGGCGCCGTAACGCGAAAGCAAACGATAGCGACCACTATAGCGGTCCTCGCCGCAGTCGGGGCGGGGCTTGCGGCAATGACCGCGCCGGCGGTTTTGGTCGCCCCCAGCCTGGGTCTTTCGGCGAGCGGTCTGACGCGCCTTTTTATCGTCTGTTTCGCTTTGATGTCCGCCGCCGTTCTGGTGCTCTCCAGCGGCTATAATGTCTATCGCGATATTCGTGGCGAGGAATATCCGGCGACCATCCTCTTTGCCACCTTCGGCATGGTGGCATTGGCCTGCGCCACCAACCTGCTGATCATTTTCCTCGGCCTTGAGGCCATGACCTTCGGTTTTTACATTCTGGTCGCCATCGACCGTGAACAAAGGGTCTCAAGCGAGGCAGGACTCAAGTACCTGCTCCTGGGGGCGGTCAGCGCCGCTTTCCTGGCATTCGGCATCGCTCTGTTATACTGTGTTGCCGGGACGCTTGGTATCAGCGAGGTAATGCAGCGCACCTTGGCTGGTACACCTAATCCCGTGGCCCTGGCCGGATGGGCATGCCTGTTGATCGGTATAGCCTTCAAGTTGTCGCTGGTGCCGGCCCATCTCTGGACCCCGGATGTCTATGAAGCTGCGCCGGCACCTGTTGTTGCCTTTTTGTCAGGCGCTTCAAAAGCTGCGGCGGTCCTCCTCTTGCTCCTGCTGTTGCCGCAGGCGGGGGATTTGGCAATCCTCCGTGTTCCCCTCTTTGCCCTGGCACTCTTCTCCATGGTGGTAGGGAATCTTGCGGCACTCCGGCAAAACCGGGTCCGCCGGATGCTCGCCTACTCCTCCATCGCCCAGATGGGATATGTCGCTCTGGCGCTGCTCAGTCATAAAGGGGGCGGCTTTCAGGCTGCCGCCTTCTATGCAATTGCCTACGGGATCATGAGCCTTGCGGCTTTCGGGGCCATCGGCATCCTGGAACGTAATGGCTGCGGCGCAAACCTTGACGACTATCGCGGTCGCGGCTTCAGCCATCCGCTTGCCGCAGGTGTGCTGGCCATCGCGTTGTTTTCATTGGCGGGTATCCCGCCCACTATCGGTTTTACCGGCAAATTTTTAATCTTTGCCTCGGCCATTCGCGCCGGGGAAATCGCCCTGGCAATCCTCGGCATCCTCACTGCCGCCGTTTCGGTCTACTACTACCTGAGGGTGGTAACCGCCTTATACCTGCAGCGATCCGAGCATGAAGAACGGGAGAGGCTTGGTGTCTTCGAGACCGCGGTTCTCGGGCTTTCTTCGGTCCTGATAATTCTGCTCGGTCTTTTTCCTTCTCCTTTGCTGGATTTTCTGCGAACGCAGCTGCCATAATAAAAATCGACTGCATCACCCAAATAGAGAAATAAATTGATAACAGAAGAAAAAAGCTACTTTCGGGTGCTGACTATTGCCGGTTCCGACAGCGGCGGCGGGGCGGGCATTCAGGCCGATTTGAAGACGATCGCCGCCAACGGCTGCTACGGCATGAGTGTCATCACCGCCCTGACCGCCCAGAACACCCTTGGCGTCTCGGCGATTCATGCCGTGCCGGCAGATTTTGTCAGGGCCCAGTTGGACGCGGTGCTCCCGGACATCGGCTGCGACGCGGTGAAAATCGGCATGCTTTTTTCAGCGGAGCTGATCAGAACGGTAGCCGACGGCCTGCGGCGGCATGGGGTGCAGCGGATCGTCCTCGATCCGGTCATGGTCGCCCAGAGCGGCGATAAGCTTATGCGAGATGAGGCGATCGAGGCCCTCAGGCAGCACCTCATCCCCCTGGCGGAGATTCTTACCCCCAATTTGCCGGAGACCTCGGTTCTCCTTGGCCGGGAAATCCGGACGGCAGAGGAAATCAGCCGGGCGGCGGTCGAGCTGGCCGGACTGGGCTGCGCGGCGGTACTCATCAAGGGTGGGCATCTGGACTCGGAAAATTGTGACGATTGCCTCTATCTTGCCGGGGAGAAACGGATGATTACCTTACCCGGTAAACGCATCGCTACCGGCAACAACCACGGCACCGGCTGCACCCTTTCTTCGGCCATTGCCGCGAATATGGCCAAGGGCATGGAGGTCGAGGCTGCGGTGCGACGGGCGAAAGACTACATCACCGCCGCCATCGCCGGTGGGGCCGCCTATAAGATCGGTCACGGACATGGACCGGTGCACCATTTTCACCCCTTCTGGTGAAGAAGGTTATAAAAAAACGATAACCAATTCAGGGAGAAAATATGACAAGCGAAAAAAGGGATTTCGATGCGGCAGCGGCAAGCTGGGATGAAAAACCGGCTAGGGTTAAGCTGGCCGGAGAGGTAGCGGAGGCAATTATCCGCGAGGTTGCTCCGCATCGGGCGATGCAAGCGGCCGATTTCGGCTGCGGCACCGGGCTGCTCAGCCTCAGGCTGCAACCGCTGGTTGCCTCGATCACCGGCATCGATAGTTCGCCGGGGATGCTCGATATTCTCAAGGCGAAGGTTGCCGAGGGCAAGTGGACCAATGTCCGTACGCAGCTGGTCGATGTGGAAAAGGGCGAGGCATTGGCCGGTAAATACGACCTGATCACCAGCAGCATGACCTTGCATCATATCCGCGAACCGCAGGTGCTGCTCCAGCAACTGCACGTGGCGCTGGTGCCCGGCGGTATCCTGGCGATCGCCGATCTTGACCCGGATGGCGGTCTCTTCCATGATGACAATACCGGCGTCTTCCACTTCGGTTTTGAACGGGCGGCGGTGCGGGCGATGTTTGCCGAGGCCGGCTTTGGCGATATCCGCGACAGCACCGCCACCGAAATCGTCAAGCCGGCGGCGGACGGGACTACAAGGGGGTTTTCGGTCTTTCTGGTCAGTGGTCGGAAGATGTGACGGGATTCTTGGCGTATTCTCGGCCATTCAAACAGGCCGATTTGTTTGGCAAGATCCATGACATAACCACCTTTTTACACCAGAACAAATTTCGTTTCTCAATCATAGCCGTATCTCCTCTAGCATCTTCTTGGCCATAGCCAGGTTGTGATAGGCAATCACTCGAATATTCCCGACTTGCGGGTCATTCGAGCGCTTGTCCAGCTCCGTCAGAAAACGCTCCAACTCAGTGCGGGCTCCGGCGGTTTTCTTGTCGTTGTAGGGGATGGAAAGGTCGATCCCCTTGACATCCCAGGCATCCTTGGGAAGCACCACAAAGGGAGCGATATCCTCCACCTTGCGATTGGGGGCCAGGGCGGGCTCCTCCCAGATATTATCGCGCAAACGGAGGCCGTTTTGGTCGGCGGTGATGGTGTAGCTCCCCTTAAACGGCTTGGTTACATCCTTTTCTTCGAAATAATTCCACTCCGACCTGCTCGCCTGGGCGTGGGAATCGTGGCAGCTGCCGCAGCTGCGCGGCTTACCCATGGCATGGCTCAGTTTGTCCATTTGAATCCAGAGGATCGCCTTGTTCCCCGAAGGAAGATCGCTGCGGGTGCCGATCACGATGAAGGCGTCGTTCACATCGGTGGCCTTGCGCGCCACCTCGAAGGTGACCGGTTCGCCGATCTGCGGGTTGCCAGGGATATTCCGGTTGGGGATTGCGCGGAAAAGCAGCCCGGTCGGCCCAAGTTCTCTGGTCTGGTTCATGACAGCCATGGGGTAGGGCTTGACCGGAATCCAGGAGCCTGAGGCGTTCCTGATGATGGTCGGCAAGTCGCGGGTGCCGTAGTATTCTTTGTGCTTGCCGTAGGGAGTCTCCACGCCGAAGGCGTTCCCCTGGCCCCAGAAGGTATACTGGTAAGCACCGGAGACGGTGATATGACAGGAGGTGCAGTCAACCTTGCTGTGGGGTGAGCTGTTGACCGCCTTGACGATCTCTCCGTGGCACTCGTCGCAGGACTTACGCGCATCATCAGCGGCAAGGTGGCCAAACTGGTGGTTGACCGGCTTGTGGCAGTCGAGGCACTGGAGCCCGGCCTTGAAATGGACATCTTGCGGGAGGTTGGCTGGAAAAGAATACTCACCCCGCACATAACCGGCGCCGCGCCGACGGTCCATGGGGCCGGCATGGCAGATGCTCGCCCGGCCGCCGCCGTAACAGCTGGGTGTATCGGGCTTGCCGAAGGCGTGAGCCCCCTTTTGGGCCACCGGCTTGAAGTGGCAATCGTTGCATGAGGCGTGGCACATGTTGCAGGCACGGTTGGAGGCCGCATTCTGAGCCTTGCTGTAGGGTACGGAGGTTCCGGCCTTGATGGTCTCTTCATTCTGACCGAACCACATCCCGCAATTCTGCGGACCGGGCAGCTTTTCACTCCAGTCGCGGTAGGCTCGCTGGTGCTTCAGCAGCCCCTTGGCCGAGTTGTTGTAATCCTTGACTTCTTTGGCATGACAGCGGCCGCATGTCTGTTCAGCCACCTGCGGGGCATAGGCCATGGTTTCGCGATCACGATCATGCCACTGGATGCCGACAATCCGCTTGACTCCGGCCTGTTCCAGCTTGCCGGGGTCTCCCTCGGGGATCATGCTGTCCATGCCGCCCCCCCTTGGCATCAAGGGTTGCAGGGCACCTGCCGCCTCCCGGGAGAGCGCCTCGCCCTTCAACTTCTTGCCCGCCCCCACCAAGAAAGGACGCAGCACCCCCTGGTGGGCCGCCTCCTTGTCCCGGGCCTTGGAGTCACCCAAATGGCAGTCCACGCAGTTGGGCTTGCCCTGCATGTTCACTTCCTGGTCTACCTGGTTCGGGTCCAGATACATCGACTCCGCTCCCAGCTCCTGCATCTTTTCTTTGTTGCCGTGACAGCCAACGCAGCCAGACTCGGCGTCAAAACTCCAGGCAGTCCCGGCCGTCATAAGCAGCAGCACAACCGCAAGCATAGTTTGCATGGTTTTCTCCTTTTACATGCCGTGGAGGATGTTGAAAAATAGCGGCAAAGCCCATTTTTTAAAATTCTTTAAAAGAAATAGTCCGGCAGTTCTGCCAAAAACTGAACTTACTAGCAATATTTTGCTCGGGACCAGTGGAACTTGCTGGTTTCTCGATCTTTTCTACTAAAAAAATAATCAGGAAGAGTTTTCGGTTTATTGCATAACGTGATGGTCAGGGGCACCGGGGCCGCTGACGTTCAATATTAATTACGCCGAGATCACGGTGTCGGCTGGAGTGGTTGGATTTTAATTTCCTAACTCCGATGCTTATTCAACTGAAAATTCTCAACTTAACCCCATTCTTGATATGAGCGCCGCAGCCAACGCGGAGGGCTCCGCCACACTCACCATGAGTTGTCGTATGCGTACTGGAAAACCCATGACATATCCGCGTTGAGCTGGTGTCAGGTTGATGGTCAGAATTCCCCGTCCCGATCCGTTCACCAGCCAACGACCTGCGAACCCATGCACCCCGCGACTCAGCGGACGCTCATGCGTTTCTGTGGTTAGAGCGACAACTGTTCTTGGGAAGCGAGATCGAAACGCCCAGCCCATTTGTACTCGCACCTCTTCGTCATTGACCTCGACGTAGGAGCTCGAAGGGGGCAAAAACAAAGCAGTCGACATAAATCCGTACCATGTGTCGAACTTAATGGGAAATCGTTGTGGTTTCATGTGGTTTTAGACTCGCTACTCACCCAACGTGCGGGTCAGCCGTGCCGGGCAGCTGATGTAAGAATTCAAAACCGTGGCCTTCTCGGTGTCGGTTGGATTGGTTGGAATTTATGAAAGCAATTGTTTTTGTTTAAAATATACACACTTGTCAACGTTGAAGACTCTTTTGACCTTTTTGAGTTCGACTGCTACGCGGATCGACTCAATCCTTATTGGTTATGGAAGGCCCGACCGGATCTGATTGTCGAGCATGGTCAGCAATGGTCCGCAGAGCCTGGGCTACCCAGGTGGTTGTTTAGCCAACTAGATTGAACCATACGAACCCATTCAAGAATAGCCATACGATACCCACGGCAATGTACAAGAGGAAGATGGCTGGCTTCGCACGATCAGGCCTTGTGTAGGCGACGAGATAGCCCACTGCGGTTATAAGTGCGAGCACAAGCAAGAGAAACCACAGTGAAAAAGCTTGTGCGCCTTCTGGAGATGCCCAGCTGTTAGGCCGACCACTAGGGTCGTAGTGCATTGCGATCCGCGCTGGAAGGTGATTCCAGCAAAGCCGGAAATTAAGGAAGGTGGTTAGGAGGGCAAGCCACAGCGCCCACAGCTGCTTTATGAATGAGCTAGTCTCCATGCTCTATTCCCCCGTTGATGGATAGGATGAATTTGGATGATGCCAACGTGCTGGTCAGCCGCACCGGGCCGCTGATGTATGATTTCAAAACGATGACCTCCCGGTGTCGGCTGGAGTGGCTGTTGGGAAAAAAATGGCTGAAAATTAAAGAGATTTCCCTCGGTCTGAAGTTGCTGCCCAAGCAATATTTATTTTACGATGCTGACTGACGCAATCGCGAAGATATAAATTGATTAGACTTTGATAGGGGACACCTGCTTCATCCGCCATTGCTTTGAAATATGCCACTACGTCTTCGGAGAGACGCATGGTTACAGGTTTTTTCAGCTTTGACGCGTAGGGGTTTTTCCGCGATTTCATTTGAGAGAGATCATATTCCGCTTTCATAATTCACCGCCTTTGTAAAACATATTTTCACGCTTGGTGGCCTTGCGGGCAGATATAAGCCGAATAACCTCGCCGCCGGCTCTTTCACAATGACAGATGAGTAAAATTCTCGCATTGGCGCTCATTCCAAGCAAAAGAAATCTTTCTTCATCAAGGGAATGATCGCCGTCAAAAAATTGAATGGCGAATTCATCGTAAAACACAGATTTGGCTTCCTGGAATGAAACACCATGCTTTTTCACGTTGGCCGATTCTTTGCGTTCATCCCACTCAAATTTAATCATACATACAATGTATTGAATAATTTTTAAAAAGTCAAGTGTGGCAGGCTGTGTCCAACGTGGAGCTAAGGGGCTGCGCGAGGGTTTATTCGCGCAGCCCCGCTTGAGCGTAGGGTTAGAGGTAATGTGCTATGCCCTCGTAACTTTGCCATCTTGGTTGAAATGAAACACCTCTGCGGATGAGCCACGGACTCCATTGTAGTAGAGGGTGATGCTGTTTATTCCGACAAGCGTGGTGACCAACTCAAAATGAAGATTCGGAACCAATTGAAGAGCTTTAGCCCAATAGGACCCACCGCTTCCTTGCCCTTTAGTGTTCCTGACGATTCGTCTGCCACCTTGATAATTACAGGTGACGACATTTCAAAATCGTCGGTGTAATGTGACAGGATGCGATCAAGGTCATGAGCGTTCCATGACGCTATCCAGTCGGTTGCGAAATGTTCGGCGAACATCTTGTCGATCATGATTACCTCTAACGTGCGGGTCAGCCGCACCGGGCCGCTAATGTGTGAATTCAAAACGAAGGCCTCCCGGTTTCGGCTGGAGTGACTGGAAATTTTGATAGGCTTTCCCTGGAAGAGGTTCGATTTTGCCTGTCTTTTGATTTTCTATGGCTTGTTGTAGGTTTCCACATAGGTATCGATGAGCCTACGAATCATGCGCTGATACTGAGTATGGTGCTTTGCAGCCTCAGATTTAAAGAACTCGACGCTCTTTTTGCTGAGAGCAATGGTAACTTTCACCCCTTCCTCTCGAAAAGCAAGTTCTTCGGGTCGAGGGAGAAAGTCTTTAATGACCTTAGCATCAATAGACTCATTGGTGTATTTGATTTTCGCGTTCATAAATTGCCTTGCCCCTTCGCCAATAACCGGCGCCAAATATACGAATAACACCGCCGCGATAGGTGAATCGGACAGTGAGAACACCACCCTCGACCTCGCCGAAACAAAAATAACGTTTTTCAGTTTCGCTGTGAGCAAGGTCTTCGGCCATGACACGGCTGGGGTCGGCGAAGGCATACTATGCCAGAGAAAACGGTACTCCATGTTTCTTCTGGTTTTCGGCATCCTTATTTGTGTCCCACTCAAACCGTGTTTTCTTCATAGATTGAGCTTAGCACAATGAAATACGATTTGCCATATATATGTATGGCTATTTATACGCTTTTTACAAAATGCTGGTCAGCTGTACCGGGCAGCTGACGTAAGCATTCAAAACGCTGACCTCACGATGTTGACTTAAATGGCTGTTGGAACTTATGAAAGATACTGGTTTTGTTAAAAATTCACACATTTGTCAACAATGAAGATTTGACCCCATTTTCTCATATTGTACTGAAAAAGATGCTCGGTTTTCTTGGTCAGATTTGGGAACTATTGAAATAAGGGGTGAGGAACGATGCGTTTGCTCAAGAGGGTACGGAGGGTGGCTTTTTCCGCGTAGCGGTTTAGTTCAACGTGCTGGTCAGCCGCACCGGGCCACTGACGTAAGAATTCAAAACCGCAGCCTTCCCGGTGTCGGCTGGAATGGCTGTTCGGCAGCTACCTGCCGGATCTTTGCAGCTGACAGTCTTCGATCTTTCGCTCGCGCACATTCTCGCCGGTAGGTGCGATCGAGCGGACCGCTGCGTCCCGCACCTCTTCCACGCACACCATCCGCATGGCGCCGACCTTTTCTGGGCTGAATGGGCACACGGTGATTCGGCCGATGACATCCTGTTTGAAGGTCACTTCGCTGCGAAGGCACTTCGGTGCAATCTCGTTTTCGGAGGGCAATACACCCAAGACCCTTTTCGTGTCCTTGATTGCGATGCGAAGACTCGGCGTACCGTTGGAAGCAAACGCGCGTCCCTGAACCTCGAAGCAAGGTCCGACCAGGGCAGCGTTTGATCGACAGCCATCCTTTGGATCGATCGTGCCCGCACTCTGCGGAGCCTTTGGGGCCACGCCCAGAGCGCCCAGAAGGATGAGAACTATGGTCACCTTTTTCATCGCTAGTCTGCCGAACGTGCTGGTCAGCCGCACCGGGCCACTGATGTGTGATTTCAAAACGAAGTCTTCCCGGTGTCGGCTGGAATGGCTGTTGGAAAAGATGAAACTAATTGTTTTTGTTTAATATTTACACAATTATCAACATTAATAATTTGACCCTCGTTTTTCTTCTCTTAGGTTAGCTAGAATAAAATTCCATTTAAAAATGGAAACTCAAAGATACATGATGAATTGATTTTACTTCTAACCAATTCATCCTCACCATGCTTAGCTAGTGTCTGTCCATAAATGGCAATTTTCCCCTAACTCTTCGTTGCTCTCAAAATTTAATCCTCGGAATATCAACTATATGCCTGCGGTTAAATTTATCGAGCGCCTCGATTTAGAACAAAATTTCTCATTTCTGGACAGACACTAGCTAAGCACAGATAGTAGGTAACGTTCTCATGTATGGCATATACGATCCATTCGCCAGTAGTTTTCTGCTGTTCTCTTCGACGTTGTAAATTTCCAGATACGATGTCGTTCACAATGTAGGGTATATCTTCAGCTTTGACAAATTGTTCTTTACCACTCTCTATTGCCTCTTGGATTTTTTTCTCGAAGTAAGGAATTCCGTAATTCCCTAGCGCATTTTGAACGTTTAGCGCTAGGGTAGGAATACTGCCATCAAAGTAGTGCTTATGCCACAGACCTTTAAGTGGAGGACGCTTAAATTGGGAAGCTTCTTTTGTTCTGCTTTGTACCTTCTTTCCTTCAAGATATTTTATTTCATGGATAATAGTTTGAATATTTATTGAGCCACGCTCAAATGCATAAAATAAGTCAAAAAGAAAAGCCAAGCTATAACGTTCAGATGGTATTTCATTTTTAAGTATCAGATTCTGAAAAGCTACAATTTTCATGCAGGTTTCTGAATCTTTCTCCTTTAACTCTGCCAATATAATGCTTTTTAAATCCAAAGGATTTTCCATATATGGACAGCTGTCATCCCTACCTCATTTTAGATTCAACGTTTGACTTAAGCGGACCGCCGTAGGCGGGTCCGCTTGAAGGAAGGGTTAGAACTCATTCTCGCGCCTCGACGGATAGCCTTCGAATGCTTGCGGCACAGAGCTTCAGGCATGGTGACGCATTCGAGAGCAACCATGTGAGTTGTTCCGGCGTGTAGGTTGGCGACACCTCATCTATGGACAGCCAATGCTGAACTTGGTGTTCATACGTGTGCGTATAAGCGGACACGACTGGCCACGTTTTCTGGTAGAGGACATCGTGGGCTTTTGGGTCATTGAGTTTTTTACCCAGGGCGCCTATGAGGCTGGACATGTCGAGCTGCTTTTTGCCGCCCATTGCGAAACTCTTTACTTGCTCGTCCGTGGCGCAGTGAGATATCCATTCGCCTCGGAGCGCTGCTTCCATAAGTGGGCGAAGAAGAGCGAACGCCGTTGCTTGGAGCGGCGGCTTGTTGGCAAGGAGAATCAGAATGGCTGCGTGATGCTGCTGAGCAATGGCAAAGCAAGCAAGTGCCACTCTTGACCTTGGATCTCCACGAAGCTCCATGCCGTGTAAAGACTGTGCGATTTGATTCGCTTCCTCCTGCGCTTCGTCTAGTGTCACGGTGGGCTCCATGAGTTCTAACGTGCTGGTCAGCCGCACCGGGCAGCAGATGATAGCAAATAATAACGAAGGCTTCCCGGTGTCGGCTGGAATGGCTGTTATGTGCTCTTTTTCAGGTTTGATTGAAAGATTTTGATGTCACCCTCTCCAGACCCAAGTTCAATATAATATTCTGGTTCTGGGACCAACCTACTCAAAGAAATAATTGCTCCACCCTTGCCAGCGAGCGGGCCAGCGATGATTGATACCGAGTCATTTAGACCAAAAGTTACACCATCGATGGGTTCATTGGAAAACCATTTTTCATCAATCTCATGAGGGATGTTAAAGTCGCCATCGCCGTGCATAAGTTCACTTAATTCCTCAGGATTCATCACTTTAATTTTCTTCTCAAAACCTCGGTCGTAACCCCGATCGTTGGGCTCAACTCCACGTTGTGCTTTCCTCTGATATTGCTGTAAAAATGAACCAATGCCTTTCGCAATATCATTATGCCGTTTTACCATCACTTTTTTGCGCTTATTCGTTGCGGGTTACATTCTCACACATAATGACGCTTTTCAGCGGACGCGGCTTTTTGCGCTCCGCTGGAAAAGCTTTGTTATATTTAAATCATCGCCTTGGCATATGATTCTTTCTCAATCTCGACGACTTCAACAGTTAACAATGTTGATGGAAAATCAATCATTCTAAGCTGTGATAATATCAGGTTCGCTAATTTTTTCTTTTGTTCTGAATTGCGCCCAGATAAAATCTTTACAGTAACATGGACAAACGCTTTCTTTATAGAACCTGATTGATAGTTTTCAAATGCGATGGACCTCGTTTTTATGTCTTCATCTTCAAACAAGTCTGACTTTAATGCGCCTTGATATACCGCATTTATCAGTTGTGTTGGTTCAACAGATTTTTCTATTTCATTTGAATATTCAACAATGCAATGAGGCATTCGATTGCTCCTTACAAATATAACGCCATTTTCACTGACGCCGGCTGTTTGGCGTCCAGTGAAAAAATGTTATCTTTTTATTACTTCAATATCAGGCAGTTTCTGGTAAACTTGTTCGACCGTATTGCACTCAGTTAAAATGTTTACCACCATTGGAAGCGGCTCCGGCCAGATTTCACGAAAATCACTTTCGTTGTCATCAAGGATTGGGAAGGCCAATTTTTCAATCGGTGGACAAAATTCAGCATTTACACCAGCTTTGTTTCCTCTGGCGTCGATGCGGTACCATCCATATCCCTTGAGGTATACCGCATTCATTCCATGTAAACTGAATGGTGGTCCTCCTTCCTCGATCGACAGGCGCTGATAGCAAAGCCCGGCTGGAATTTTATTTGCCCTTAAGAGTGCGGCCAATAGATGGCTTTTCGAATAGCAATAACCAGTGCCGTGGATTAATACTTCAGAGGCTTTACAGGTTACCGGATTCTGACGGTAATCCCAGCTATGTTTAATTGAATCACGGACAAATTCGAAACAACTTTTAGTAATCGCCTCATCAGAATGGCGGTCATCAGAAAGCTCTGCCGCTTTTTCAACCACCAAGGGGTGCGCCCAATCAATTTGGTCGCTACACGCTAGATATTTTTTAAATCGTTCGTTCACTTTTGTCCTATATGGTGGCAAATCCAAGAAAGATAACGTGCGGGTCAGCCGCACCGGGCAACCGATGTGTGATTTCAAAACGAAGTCTTCCCGGTGTCGGCTGGAGTGGCTGTTGGGTAATTATTCTGGACAATATTCAATTTTATGTTTACCGCGATGACGAGAAGTAACTACAGCCCCGCAATTACAAAAAAACTCTTCATATCCGGTGGTTTTGTTTGGTCTAGGATAGAGGAAAGCACGCTTGCGATTCTCATAACATTGGGGGCATATCCAATGCGGTGGTTCTCCATTGCTTTGAGAACATGTAATCGCGTAAACAACAGCACTGTCCCATGGGGAGTAAAGCTTATAACGATTCTTCTGGGTGTCCCATGCTTCAAAGGCAGCTATTTCTTTTTTAAGATTATCTATTTCTGTCAACATAGACGTATTCTGCTGGAGCAGAGAAAAATAACCAGATTGAATACTGTTAATCTCAGCCAACAGTTCGTTGACTTGTTCGAGATTAACAACGGTATCACGGACGCCAATAATAGCCTTAAGAATATTATTAGCATGTGCGAAAGAAGTAAGGACGGCAGTGGTAACGGTAACCGGATCAGTCATGAATTATACTCCTTAAGAATGAATATTCGAGAATTAAACTCCAAGGTGACCCAACGTGCGGATAAACGGCCCGCGCTGTTTGCGGGTCCGCTTGATTGGCTGTTGGATCTTACCTTCTGTAATCAGGGTATTATGCTCGATTTGGTGAAATTTCAGGAGTACATGAAGTTATTATATTAAGAGCGTTTCCATCATTCCTTATTCCAATCACCAGACTTTCGCACAATTTTTTTTTCATAAATCAGACAAATTATAATGAATAGAATAAATGGCGAAAAAAACAGACAATCAATAACAAAACTAAATACTGCAAATTGAAAGAATGATGTGAATATTAAATCCTGGCCACAAATTATTTTATAAGGAATATTTATAATTTTCCCAACGAACGATAGTATATTTTTTTCATAAAATTGATACCACAACGGACTTATTTTAACCATCAATCCTATATTTCCGAGAAGAATTAATGTGTTATTTCTAAGAGCAGATTTTTTCCATGAATTTAGCTCATTAATACTAATATCAGGAAATTTGGTGCGATAAATTCTAATCCGTCGATATATGTATAAGAATAAAAATAACAATAGTGACACTTGAAATAATACTACATACTTGATGAATAAGGCATATAGGAATAAAAATGGTGCAAAAAATGGTTCCATAAAATTGTTTACTTCCTCCGGAGAAAAATTTTTAACGAGTCGGTAAGAAAAAACTCAAGATGCACAAAAGTACGCAACATTTTATATTATCGTTTTCATCAAACACCGTCCATTCTGTATATCGCTTAACCTGAAATAGATTTTGATACAAATTCAACAGTGCAATAAGCGGACATCTTTCCGCCATATCATCCCCTATGGAGGGACGAAATTTCCACTTATTGTGATATCCACCTATAAAACATGGAAAATTACCTTGTTTCATTTCCACTTATTGCAATTCAACAAAGTGATTTCCACATATTGCGATATTAAAGGCAGAAAACTGGAAAAGCTGTCTTCCAAGCCTGCTGCTCCATGCACTCATTTCCTGACGGATATTTAGAAGATTACATCGTTTCTATCTTAAAATACTTACGACATTCTCTTGAGTTCTGCACTAAATATTCTATTTAATGGAGCGAAACCGATTTTCTGCATGGGTTTCTGATAGAACGTTAAGAAAAACAAGGGACACGTCCATATTGTTGTGCAGCTAAAAGAAGCACCGGAAGGAAATGATGTAAAAGTAAAAATGATTATAAAAAATTTGACAATAACGCAAAAATAAGTTAAAAAAATAAAAAATAACTAATTATACTCCGCCACGACCAAACAATCACCTGACCAGGCAGCACGTACAAATGGACATAGACGACACCAATATCCAGATTCTTCGCCATTTAAAAGATGGACGGAAATCCTTCAAGCTCATCGCCGAGGAGTTGTCCGTCACCGAAAATACCATCCGCAGCCGGGTCAACAAGCTGACGGACGAAGGGATTCTCAAATTTTCCGGCACCGTCCAGGTTGATGCCCTGGCCGGCCATAACCTCCTCTATCTGGGGGTGAAGCTGAAAAATATGGAGCTGCAGAAAAAATCCGAGGAATTCAGCTGCTTGCGAGGTGTGGTGTCGGCTGCAATAGTGACCGGCCGGTATGATATAATACTTCAGGTGCTGCTCGGACCTGGGTACAGTCTACTGGAGTTTATTACCGAACAGGTGGCTCGGATCGAGGAAGTGCAGACGGTGGAAAGTTTCATTGTCTACAAAGGGTATAATCTGAAAGTGCCTTATATACTTTAACCAACCGCTCAACAAGGAGACAACTATGATCGTCGGAATTCTCAAGGAAATCAAGATCGCTGAAAACAGAGTGTGCATGACCCCCGCAGGTGTTGAGGTCATGGTCCATCACAAACATCAGGTTCTCGTCGAGACCAATGCCGGTAAGGGCAGCGGCTTCAGCGACGCCGAGTACGTCCAGGCAGGCGCCACCATTGTGGCCACAGCCGCCGAGGTTTTTGCCAAGTCCGACATGGTCATGCATGTCAAAGAACCGCAGCCGCAGGAATATGCCCTTATCAAGAAGGGTCAGATCGTTTTCACCTATCTCCATCTGGCGGCCGATGAGCAGCAGACCCACGCCCTGATCAAGGCCGGCTCGGTGAATATCGCCTATGAGACGATTCAGAAGGCCGACGGTTCCCTGCCTTTGCTCACCCCGATGAGCGAGGTGGCCGGCCGGATGGCCGCCCAGGAGGGCGCCAATTACCTGCAGATGACCAAGGGTGGTCGCGGCATTCTCCTTGGCGGCGTGCCGGGTGTTGAGCCCGGCACCGTGGTGGTTATCGGCGGTGGCGTGGTCGGCATCAATGCCGCACTCATGGCCTGCGGCCTCGGCGCCAAGGTCTACTTGATGGACACCAATCTCGACCGTCTGCGCTATCTCCGCGAGGTTATGCCCAGCAACTGTTTCCCGATCATGAGCAGTGTTCCCAAACTTCGCGAGCTTCTCGCACAGGCGGATCTGGTCATCGGCGCGGTCCTCATTCCCGGCGCCAAGGCCCCCAAGCTGGTTACCAGGGACATGCTGAAGGTGATGAAGGAAGGTTCGGTCATGGTTGATGTGGCCATCGATCAGGGCGGCTGCTTCGAGACCTCGAAGGCTACCTCCCATGATAATCCGGTTTACACCGTCGATGGCGTGGTGCATTACTGTGTTGCCAATATGCCGGGCGCGGTCGCCAAGACCTCGACCCTGGCACTTACCAACGCCACTCTGCCCTATGCCCTGCAGATCGCCGACAAGGGCTGGAAAAAGGCCTGTCAGGATAACGTCGAGATTGCCCGCGGCGTCAACATTATCGCCGGCAAGGTCACCTATCGGGCGGTTGCCGAGGCCTTTGGTCTGAATTTCACGCCGATAACCGAACTCCTGTAAGATACAGATCCTAAAAAACAAAAGGCCGACTCGAAAACGAGCCGGCCTTTTGTTTTTTTGCGCCCTTCATTCAGAAAAGACGGTGCATAAAATGCACCTCACCCCTAACCCCTCACGCCTTACCGCAGTTCCTCACTTCCCCCACAGCAGAAAGGCCTTGATAAAGGAATCGAGATTGCCGTCGAGCACTGCATCGACGTTGCCGGTTTCGTGCTCGGTGCGATGGTCCTTGATCAGCCGGTAGGGCTGGAGGACATAGGAACGGATCTGGCTGCCCCAGGAGATGCCTTTTTTATCCCCGGCCAAGCCTTCCTGCCGTTCGGCATTTTTTTGCTTTTCCAGCGCATAGAGATGGACGGTGAGCATTTTCATGGCGGTGTCCTTGTTGGAATGCTGCGACCTCTCGTTCTGACATTGGACGACGATTCCCGTCGGCAGATGGGTAATGCGGATGGCCGAATCGGTCTTGTTGACATGCTGCCCACCGGCACCGCTCGAACGGTAGGTATCGATGCGCAGATCCTTGTCGTCGATTTCCACCTTGATCGAATCGTCCAGCTCCGGCAGGACCATAACCGAGGCAAAGGAGGTATGACGCCTGCCGCTGGCATCGAAGGGGGAAATCCGGACCAGGCGATGAATGCCTAACTCGGAGCGGAGAAGGCCGTAGGCAAACCGACCCTTGAACATGATGGTGACGCTTTTCGTCCCGGCCTCATCGCCTGCCAGATAATCGAGAATGTCGGTTTTAAAGCCGCGAATCTCGCCCCAGCGCAGATACATGCGCATGAGGATGGCCACCCAATCCTGGGCCTCGGTGCCGCCGGCTCCGGCGTGGATGGCAATAATGGCATTGTTGCCGTCATGCTCGCCGTTGAACATGCACTCCAGTTCCGCCTGGGACAGTCCTTCATCAATGGTCTCTAAGGTATGGGCGATCTCCAGTTCCAGATCGGTATCCTTATCCTCCATGACCATTTCCAGGAAGAGTTCGGTGTCTTCCAGATGTTTCCAGCGGGCTTCCCAGCCGCCGATAATCTCTTGCAGCTGGCCGAGTTCTTTTTGGATGACCTGGGCGTTGTCGGCATCGGTCCAGAAACCCGGCGCTAAGGTCTGCCGCTCCAGGGCTTCAAGTTTTTCTTTTTTGCGGTCTAAGTCAAAGATGCTCCTTAAGAGCAAGTAGACGAATCTTCAGATCTCCAAGTTTTTGTTTGGATACTGCCGCACCGCTTTCGATAACCATAATTTCAACCTTAAAGCTTATTTGTTGTCAGTATGCCCGGGTTTGTCGCCGCCGTAAAACAAGGGCCAGGCAGCTGCAGAGGATGCCGACTGCCAGACAGGCGGGCGCGAAAAGATAGCCGTAGCGCACCCAGAATGTCTCACCCTGCATGAGCGCTACCTCTCTTGCGGCGGCAAAGGGGACAAAGATCTCCGACTGCAGGTCTATCGTGCCGGTCGGGCTGATAAAGGCGGAGATGCCGGTATTGGCGGAACGGATCAGGCTGCGTCTGGTTTCCACAGCGCGGAACACCGCCATCGCCAGGCTGTGATACGGGGCACTCGATTTACCATACCAGGCGTCGTTGGTCAAATTAATCAAAACATTGGCACCCGTTTTCACCCATTGCCTGGAGATTTCCGGAAAGACCGATTCAAAACAGATAAGTATGCCGGCTTTGGCGTCTTTCCAGGCAAGCGGCTCCTCAATACTGCCGGCGCTGAAATCGCCGACCGCCTCGACCAGGGGGGCGAGAAACGGCAGGAATTGTTTCAAAGGGACATACTCGCCAAAGGGCACAAGATGCGCTTTGTAGTATTTGTCATGAAATTCGCCGTCCGGCTGGAGCAGCAGGGCGCTGTTGAAAAACCGCACTTTTTTCGCCTTACGGTCGACAATTTCGTACCAGGGCGCGCCGGTGAGGAGCGCCAGATCACGACTTTCGACCAATTTTCGGAGAGGCACAATATTTTCGTTGGTCAGCGGATAAAAGGGCAGGGCGGTTTCCGGCCAGACGATCAGCGACGGCGGCCGGGAAGCCATGAGAGACTCGCTCAGGTTCAGATAGGTGTCAACCGTTGCCGCCTGCTGCGACGGTGACCATTTGATGCTCTGGTCGATATTGCCCTGGACGACGCCGACGGTGAGCCGGGGAGTCGCAACGGCCGTCTGCTGTTCGTTTACCTCGGCGAGGCGCTGTTGCGAATATACTCCGGCTCCGCCTATGAGCAGGCAGGCGGGCAGTAGGAGGAGCAGAAGGCGGCGGCCCGACGGCCAGGCTCCGATCAGTAGGAACACCAAGGTGTTGATAAAGACGATGAGAAAGGTAACCCCATGGTGGCCGACCAGGTCGGCAACCTGGATGGCCGCCGGGATTTTATAAAGGGCGTAGCCGAGATCCATCCAGGGAAACCCGGTGAAGGCCACGCTCCGCAGCCAGTCAAGCCCGACCCACAGCGCCGGCAGCAGCCAGAGGGCGGCAAGGGCCGGGAGAGTGTCGAGAATGACCCGGGCAAGCAGGGCAAATACGGCGAAATAGAGGCTCATATAGAGCGCCAGCAGCACCAGTGCCGGCTCCGAGAAATACCAGGCGAGCCTGCCATAGGTGCCGAGGACGATGATAATCCAGTACAAAAGCAGGATAAAGTGGGTAAGTCCGGTAAAAAGGCCGCAAAGTGCCGCCTGCCGGGGGGTACCGGCCTGAAGGGAGAACAACAGCGGCAGGAGGGCCAACGACAGCAGCGGCCAGACTTCGCCGCCGCCGGGAAAAGAAGCCCACAGGCCAAGGCCGGTAAGTATCGCAAGAAAATAGGGATGGCGAAGAAAAGATGTCACTTTATCTCTTGGTTTTCGGAAATCCTGCTGATGCGCACCATCTTCAGTTGTCGGTTATCGGCGCTTTTCGTCTCAAAGCGAAAACCGTTGATATCGACAATATCACCGACGTTCGCCAGCCGTCCGAGGGTATGAATAATCAAGCCGCCGACCGATTCGTAGGAGCCTTCGGGAAGCTTCACATGGAAATGTTCTTCAATTATTTCTATATCGACCCGGGCGTGGACCTGAATCGTTTGCTCGTCTATTATCTCGATTTGTTTTTCGTCGTCATCATATTCATCGTCTATCTCGCCGACGATCTCTTCGAGGATATCTTCCAGGGTAATGAGGCCGCGGACAGCGCCGAATTCGTCGATAACCATGGCCATATGCAATTTCCGTTTCTGGAATTCCCGCAAGAGATCGACGATCGGTTTCGATTCGGTGATAAAGTAGATCGGTCGCAAATAACTTTCCAGATTCACCGGCCCGGTATTCAGGGGGGCATCAGGGCGGGCGCAGAGCCGGAGCAGATCCTTGGCATGAATTGCCCCGATAACATGGTCGGGGTTTTCCCGATACACCGGGATGCGGGTAAAGCCACTGTGGATGACGATATCGATGAGTTCCGACATCGGCGAGGCTTCGTCAAAGGAGACGACTTCCGCTGCCGGGGTCATGATTTCCGAGGCGTAGGTTTCTCGGAATTCGAGGATGGAGTTGATCATCTTCTCTTCGAGGGAGGAGATCAACCCATGTTCTTCGCCTTCTTCGAGGAGTTCCTGGATCTCGTGGTCAAGGTCTTCCTTGGTCCCGGGTTTGGTGAAACTTAACAGGGATTTCAGTCGTTTCAGGACTCTGTTTTCCTGGTCGGATTCCTGAATGTCGCTTGTGTTGTCTTCGCTCATCGTGTGGGGTAGTCGGCAGTCTGGTGGTGGTAATCGGTTCTGCATGGGCTGCGGCAGTTTGTACAGATAAATAACATCCTGGCCGGAAAAATCAATCTTCTCGTCACCATTCTTTTCCTCTTCGGTTTGGAAAATCATTGGTATTTCGTCAAAGAAAAATAGCTATCACAATGAAAATAGGTGATTATTTCAGGTGGAGCCAGCCGATCGCGGATAATTTTTCTTTTCTAATCGACAGCGCATGACTATAGTAGCGTCGATTTTATTGGTTCAATGTACTCTTCTACGCCTTGTGGGAGTAAGAGGCGGTCTGAAGCATGGGATAAAGCATCACAATTACGATCAACGAGGAAAAGATTGGAAGGAAAGGTTCTCATCGCCAATCGCGGCGAAATTGCCATACGGATCATGAACGCCTGTAAGGATCTTGGTCTTCAGTATGTCGTGGTGTATACCGAAGCCGATAAGGATTCGGAACATGTCCGGAAAAACATCACCGCCGGTCCCGAACAGAATGCCTGGCGGGTTACCAGCTACACCGAGCCGAATGATATCTTTGCGGTGGCCGACCATACCGGCTGCACCGCCATCCATCCGGGATACGGCTTTTTTTCCGAGGATTTTCGTTTTGCCAGAAGGGCCACGAAACGCGACCGGCCCCTCACCTTCATTGGCCCAAACTGGGAGGTTATCCGCGATCTCGGCGATAAGATCAATACTAAAAGGGTGGCCAACCAACTGGGTATTCCCACCATTCCCGGCACGGATATGCCGATTTACAACGAGATGGAGGCGGAGGAAATCGCCGCCCAGCTTCTCGAAGACCAGCGGCAAAGCGGCGTCCTGCAACCCTCCATTCTCGTCAAGGCGGCGGCCGGCGGCGGTGGTATGGGCATCGAAGAAGTCACCGAGATAGAGCGTTTTCGCAGGATTTACCGACAGCTGCAAAACTACGCCAAACGCCAGTTCGGCGATGGCGGCGTGCTCATCGAACAATGTTTACGCGACTATAACCACCTGGAGGTCCAGCTGGTCTGTTCCAAGTTCGGCGAACGGATTCATTTCAGCTCGCGGAACTGCACGATCCAGTCGACGGGGCGGCAGAAAAGGGTAGAGGCGGCTCCCGGCTTCCATAAATCGGCCTTCGAATACGAATTTGACGAAAAGAAGGTCCTAGAGCAGATCGTCCAGTATTCGCTGAAGCTTGCTCACCACGTAAAATATGACAATGTCGGCACCTGGGAGTGGATTGTCAGCAGGTCCGGGCAGCCCTATCTTCTTGAAGTAAACACCCGTATTCAGGTTGAAAATGATGTATCTGCGCGCATCAGTTATATTAACGGCCAGCAGCCGAACCTGATTCGCGAACAGATCCGCTTGGGCCTTGGCGACCGTCTTGGCTACAAACAGAATGCGGTTAAATTCAAGGGCGCCGCCATCGAGCTGCGCATCGTCGCCGAGGATACCCGGCGCGGCTTTGCCCCATGGATCGGCACGATCAACGAATTCAAGTTTCCGACACACCCGTGGTCGGTGGTTTACACCCACGTCCCCTTTGACCGACCGTACCCCATTCCCAGCGACTTTGACCCGAATCTGGCCCTGGCCCTGGTCTGGGGGGATTCGGTCGATGACGCCAAGAACAGGGCTGTGCAGTTTCTCAGTGAGACGGTTATTGCCGGCAGCGATGCAAACAACAACCCGATCATCACCAACCTCGTTTACCTGAAAAATAATCTGGATCGGCTCCTGGCGTTTTAAGAGCCGTCATAAAATATTATGAAAGAATTACACAAGCAGCTTCTGAAGATAGAAGAACGGATCAATTATCTGCTGCAGGTCAAGGATTATTCGAACTGGGGGAATCTCGACGGGTTTAAGAAGACCTGCGACGACCTCAAGCAGACCCTCTATGACCACAGCGAGGAGAGCTTTGCCGGAGAGATCCGCAAGCTCGACGAATCGATCAGTTTTCTTGAGGAACGGGCGGAAGAAAACCTCACCCCCATGGAACGGGTGCGCATTGTTCGCAGCATCCAGCGCTTCAGTCTGAAAGACATCCTCGAAAATGTCTACGAAGATTACACCGAGCTGGGCGGCGAAGGGGATGCCAACGTCGATCCGGCGATGATCTGTGCCAAGGCCACCATCACCCGGAGACTGAAGAACAAGCCCTACACCTCCTCGGTTATGGTGATTGGCCAGGAAACCGGTCACGGCGAGGAGTTCCGTAACGGCGGCTCGTGCCGGCCGCAGGGCAATGAGAAGGCCCTGCGCTATATGCAGGTGGCGGAAACCGAGGGCATTCCCATCCATTTTTATGTCTTTACCCCCGGTTCCTATCCAGTCGAGGAAGGGTCGGGTGCGGCTCAGCAGATTGCCAGAAACATCTACGCCTTGACCAAGCTCAGGGTGCCGATGATCTCGATGATCTCCGAGGGCGGGTCCGGCGGGGCCGAGGCCATCGGTCTTTCCGACTATCGGCTGATGACTTCGCACGGCTACTACTCGGTCATTTCCCCGGAGGGTGCGGCGGCCATTGAAGGAAAGATCCGTGAAGGCTCGAAGGTGCCGAGAGAATTGATCGAGGTCTGTGCCGACCGGCTGAAGCTTACCGCCAAAGATAATCTGGAGAAGGGCACCATCGACCGGATTATCTACGAGCCGATGCTCGGGGCGAGAAGGGACGACTTCAACTTTTTCGCCAAGCTGCGGGCGGAAATGCTCAGGGCCACCGACAAGATAGTGCTCTCCGCCAAGAGTTTCAGCGCCCTGCGCACCTACGAGATCAGGCGGAAAAAACATCAACCGGCGAGCGAAGAAACGCAACTCGAATTGCCCTGGGACCTGAGCCCGGTTGAAACCGACAAATTGCTTGCCCTGCGCTCAAAGAAATACCTCAGTCTCGGCCGCAACGGCTTCATCGGCACGGTCGAGGCGGAAGAGGGCTTCTACAATCTGGCCAAGGTGAAAACGGAAAAGGCCTACTACACTCTGCGCTACGATATCATGAAGAACCATAAACGCCAGGTGCGCAAGGTTTTAAACGATGTGTCGGGGGAAAGTACGGTGATGATCAGACGGCTCACTGAGCCGTTCACTGCCTTCATGGACCTGTGGGGCAAAAAGAAAAAAGACAAGCCGCAACGCCTCATCACCTACGCAGGTGGTGCGGGCCAGCAGGATGCCCCGTCGCTGCGGGTCGACCCGCTGGAGCTGACCGACACCTATACCAGCCCGCTGGCCAACGAGGACCGCACTATCTCCTGTCCCAACGCCGAAAAATACGGCTGCAAAGATCTGTGGGTCCCCGATCTTTACGGCGAATTTGCCGGGGTCTGCGAGACCTGCGGGCATCATTTCCCCTTGGAACACACGTGGTATCTGAAAAACATCTTTGATCCCGGTTCGATCAAGCATTTCAACACCGAGATAAGCGCCGGCAACCCGCAGAACTATACGGGGTTTACCGAGCGTCTGCAGCGCTCCAAAGACAAGACCGGCTGGCGGTCCGGCAACATGACCTTCCATGCCAAAGTGAACGGCATTCAGATTATCGTTAGCATGCTCTATTCCGATTTTCGCAACGGTACCGTCGGCTCGGCGGAAGGGGAGAAGTTTGCCCAGGCCTGTGCTCTTGCCAAACGGAAAAAGCGGCCGCTGCTCGCCTATATCCACACGACCGGCGGGATTCGCATCCAGGAGGGGACTCTCGGGGTTGTTCAGATGCCCAAGTGCACCATGGCGGTGCGGGAATACATCGATGCCGGCGGCCTCTATCTGGTGGTGTACGACAACAATTCCTACGCCGGGCCGGTGGCCTCGTTCCTCGGCTGTTCGCCCTACCAGTTTGCCATTCGCTCAAGCCGGGTGGGGTTCGCCGGTCCCCGGGTCATCCGTGAAACCACCGGTGCCGATATTCCCCCCGATTATCACTCGGCGCGCAATGCCCTGAAGCGCGGCCACATCCAGGGCATATGGGATCGCCGGGAATTCAGGAGGAACCTGCACAAGGCCCTGCTCACCATGGGCAGCCCCAGCCTCTATTATCGCTAACCGACCTTACTGGACAAAGAAATATCCAGCAACTTTACCGGCGAATCGAAGGTTTTCCAGCCATGGCGGAGACCGGCAGGGATAAAGTAGCTTTCATGGACGGTCAGTGTTTTTCGCTCTTCGCCGACAAACATCTCGATCGTCCCGGCGATCACCAGGCCACACTGGTCAAAGGCATGTTCATGGCCGGTATCTTCTTTGCCCGCGGCTATCTCCATGCATACCATTATGAGATCATCGCCGATTGCCGCCTTGCTCATAATACCCGGACGAAACTCTTGCAGTTGCAGGGTGTCTACATTCCAAAAAGCCATGTCATTCTCCTCCTGGTGTATTTTGAAAGAGTGGTTAAGATGAAATATATTTGCTCAAAATTAGAGAAAAGTATAGTTTTTCTTGATGGAATTTCAGTGGATATCATCCGGCCGTTTTGTTGGAGTGGGATGAGAACGCCTTTGTCACTCACCCTCAACGCTCTTTTGGCCGGTTATGACTCTCTTGTCCACCCCTTCGATTTCTGACCTGTCGGTGCAAAGGATTCCCGAATATCCGGCTGCCGTGGCTGTGACCTTGGCGCTCAGGCCGCTGCTGCATCCCATGTTTCAGGCTCTTCCGGATGGAATCTCCGAGTTCACCTTCGCCAATATCTATCTGTTCAGGGCGGAACATCAGTATGCGATTTCCAGACTCTCCGACGACCGCCTGGTCATTTTGGGCAAAGACGGGGCGCGGCGATTTTTCATGTCGCCCTTCGGCCTGCCGGAGAAGCCGCTGCTCGATCTGTTGCTGGCTGACCATGGGCGGATGAAATGTGTTTCCACAGCCCAGAAACCGCAGTTGCAAACCATGGGCTTTGTCGTTACCGAAGACAGGGATAATTTTGACTACCTCTACCTGCGCCGGGAACTGGCCGAATTGACCGGACGAAAATTTCAGAAAAAGAGAAATCTTATTAAGGCTTTTATCAATAATTACCATTACGAAGGTAGGCCTCTGTTGGCGGAGTATCTGCCGGATGCTTTGAATATTCTCGAAGCATGGAAAAAAGAGCATGACTCGCCCGGCGATTATATCGCCGCCAGGGAGGCCTTGGAAAAGAGCGAAGAACTACAACTCTGTGGCGGCATTTATTACGCCGACGGTCAGCCTGCCGCCTACTCACTCGGTGAGGAGTTGGCCTGCGGCACCAGTTTTGTCATTCATTTTGAAAAAGCACTCAACCAGTATAAAGGCTTGTATCAGTTTGTCAATCAGGCCTTTGCCTCGATCATCAGCGATCCCTATACTACCCTCAACCGGGAGCAGGACCTCGGGCAGGAAGGCCTCCGCCACGCCAAACTCAGCTATCGGCCGATCGGTTTCGTCGAGAAATATGCGGCGTCCTTGCCTTGATACGGCAATAGGTTTTCGGGATGGGGGCTCTTTTCGGTAAAAATGGTGTATTGTTACTTTCAAAGAGGCCCTTAGGGTATTCCCATACTTGGGTATCAATAGAGAACATAGGTTCGGAGACCCTTCTACGATAGGGCTTCGAAGAACAATAAAAATAAGAGTGAGGGACAGCATGGCGAAAAAAAAGCAAAAAACAGGCAAAAAGACCTACGAAGTTATCGCAAAACACTACCCGAAAATCATCAAAGCAGTTGAAGCCCTGGGCACTACGGTGCGGGGGGCAGGGCCGCTGGACGAGAAGACCAGTCATCTCATCCAACTGGCTGCCGCCGCGGCAACCGGCTCCGAAGGTGCGGTTCACTCCCATACTCGCCGGGCGAAAAAGGCCGGTGCCACCCCGGAAGAGATCTACCACACACTTCTCCTGCTCATCTCGACCATAGGCTTTCCGCAGGCCATGGCGGCGCTCTCCTGGAGTCGCGATATCCTCGACGTTGAAGAGAAGGAGCAAGACGGCAAATAGACAAGCTCCGGTCGGGCGTCGGTTGGCGCTCGATTGTTTTCTTCGCTTTCTTGTCGCGGCCATGCAGCGGGGAAAGAATCATAACTGCTCTGCGGAGTATGGCGACTAGCGGCTGCCGGTCGCAGACCACGAAATGAAACGTTCAGCAAAACGCAAGCGGGTTGTTGCCCTGACAGCAGTTGTTTTTATTTTCTTCGTCATCTTTGCCGGTTATACCGTCTTCCGGCTCAGTGAGGAAATTCGCCAAAGGTTTGACGGCAAGCGCTGGTCGCTGCCGGCCATTGTCTATGCCCGTCCGCTGGAGTTGTATCCGGGGCTGCGCCTCTCCTTAGAGATGCTGGAAGAAGAACTGCAGCTTTCCGGCTACCGGCGGGAGAAAAAGGAAAAGGGCGCCGGCAGCTACGCCCGCAATGGTTCGACTCTTCGTTTGGTGACCCGTGACTTCCAATACCCTTCCGGTCCTGAGCCGAGCAGGCAACTGACCATCACCTTTGCCGCCGAGCATATTGCCACCCTGACATCCGGCGAAGGCGGCAAGCCGGTCTCCCTTGCCCGTCTCGATCCGGCGCGCATCGGCAGTTTTCACCCAACCGTCCATGAAGACCGACTGATCCTTACCCGGGAGGAGATCCCCAGGCTGCTTGTCGAGACCTTACTGGCAATAGAGGATCGCGACTTCTACTCGCACCACGGCATTGCACCTCTGGGGATTGCCAGGGCCTTGTTCGCCAATATCCGGGCCGGAAAAACCGTGCAGGGCGGCAGCACCCTGACTCAGCAGCTGGTAAAAAATCTCTTCCTCAACCGGGAGCGGACCCTGTGGCGTAAAGCCCAGGAGGCCGTCATGGCAGTGATTCTCGAGTACCATTATGGCAAAGATGAGATCCTCACCGCCTATATGAACGAGGTGTTTCTCGGTCAGGACGATAACCGGGCGGTGCACGGTTTTGCCCTGGCCAGTCAATTTTATTTTCGTCGCCAGCTGCAGGATCTGCGCCCCGATCAGATTGCCGTCCTAGTCGGTATGGTCAAGGGGCCGTCCGCTTACGATCCCCGGCGTAATCCCGAAAAATGTCTTGAACGCCGCAATGTTGTGCTGGAAAACATGGCGACGCACGGCATTCTCACCAAGGCCGCATACACCGAGGCTGCCGCCCGGCCGATAGCCGAGGTTGCCGTGCAAAAAAATGGCTTTAACCGTTTTCCCGCCTTCCTTGAGTTAATCAAGCAACAGCTGGCCGGAGAGTACCGGGAAGAGGACTTGCGAACCAACGGTCTGCGGATACTCACCACCCTTGATCCGCAACTCCAGTATCAGGTGGAAAAAAACCTGCAGGAAACCATTGCGGCTCTGGAAAACAAGCAAGGGTATCAGGATCTTGAAGGGGCAGTGATCATCACCGGCAGAGAAAACGGCGAAGTGCTCGCTCTGGCCGGTGGTAAGAACCCGCTGTCGCCGGGATTCAACCGGGCTCTGCAGGCCAGACGGCCCATTGGTTCACTCGTCAAACCGGCAGTGTATCTGGCGGCTTTGAAAAAAGGATATACCCTTGCCAGTCCCCTCGAAGACCGTGCGGTTTCCCTGAATATCGAAGGCAGCGGTAAGTGGCGCCCGGAAAACTATGACCATAAAGAACATGGCCGGGTGCCGCTTTTCACCGCTCTCGCCAATTCCTTCAACCTCGCCACCGTTCATCTCGGCATGGATGTCGGTCTTGATAATGTCCGTGCCGCCATCCGCGATCTCGGCTACGGGGAGGCAATAGAACCGTACCCGTCGTTGCTCCTCGGGGCCGTCAATATGTCGCCGTTTGCCGTCAGCCAGATGTATCAGACCATTGCCGCCGGCGGTTTTTATACGGCTCTGCGGGCGATAAGCAGTGTCATGGCGGCCGACCACACCCCGCTTACTCGTTATGGCCTGGCGGTGGAGCAGCGATTCAGCCCGGAGGTCATCTATCTCCTTACCCACGCCATGCAACGGGTAGTGAGCGAGGGGACTGCGACGGCGCTTTTATCCTCACCGCTTAAAGGCCTTGCCGTCGCCGGCAAAACCGGCACCTCCGATAATTTTCGCGACAGCTGGTTCGCCGGTTTTACCGGTGATCACCTGGCGGTGGTCTGGCTCGGCCGGGATGACAATACCTCCATCAACCTTTCCGGCTCGGCCGGTGCCCTGAAGGTATGGGAGAAAATTATGCGGGAAGTGGTGTCGTCTCCCTTAAAGCCGGTTGAGCCGGAGGGGATCTCCTGGATGACTTTTGATCGGGCAACTTTTGCCGGGGGCAGCAATGGCAGCGCCGGCACCCGATTGCCGTTTATTGCCGGCAGTCAGCCTCTAGCCTCGGCTTCTCCGGTTCTTCCGAGCAAAGGCAAGACAAAAAAAGATGCCGCAGGTGTTTTCGAGACCATCAGCGGCTGGTTTAAATGAAAGAACACAAAGTGCAATACCCTATGAATAACCTGAGCCCTCCCTCACTATTTTCTCTCTGCCGCACGCTGGCGGTGCTCTTCCTGGTCTTGATGATCTTGGGCGGTTGCGCCACTCCCCGGAAGGCAGAACCGCCGTTAGGCCCTGTGGTGCCTCCGCCGCAGGAGTATAAACCAGTTACCGGGCCAGCCGCCGCCCTCTACACCGAGGCGGAAAAGGCGCTGCAGTCCGGGCGTCTGGCCGAGGCGGAAATGCTCCTTGAGCGTGCCCTGCGCATCGAACCGCGCAACCCTTATTATTGGCATACTATGGCTCAGGTGAAGTACCGGCAAGGGAAGTATCGCGAGACCATCCAGTTCTGCCTGAAGGCCGACAGCCTAGCCGGCAAGCAACCGCAACTCGCAACCCGTAATAAGGAATTACTGCAGCAGGCGAAAAAGGCGGCTCAGCCGCAGTGAGTAAGCAGTGATTGCGCATTTTTTCCCATTCTTGACAGAAGGAGAAAGAGCACGTAGATTGTTGACTCGTTAAATATTATGGAGGCAAGGAATGAGTGCCTGTGAAGAATCTTTTTTTCGGTTGATAGCCCTTACCGGCCAGGCGATGCGCAGTTATGCCGATCAGCGGCTGAAGAGCTTCGATCTGACTGTTGAACAGCTGCAACTCCTCAAAGAACTGACAGTCGCTACCGGTCGGGCGCAGAGTGTTCTTGGGACGATTTCCAGTAAGAGCCCGGCCAACATCACCCGGATTCTCGATCGGCTGGAAAAGAAAAAGCGGATTGTACGCCGTCAGAATCCGGAGGATGGCAGGTCGAGTCTGGTTTTTCTCACCGAGGAGGGAGAGAGACTGCGGACCGAAGTCATTAGTCTGTTTGAGGGAATATGCTCCGAGCTGGTCCGGGGAATCAGTGATGAGCGTCAGCAGGTCGCTGTTTTGGTCCTTGGGGCCATAAAAACCAATATTGAAAGGAGTCAAAAAAATGAAACTGTGTAGTCTTATTATTGCTTTGGTGCTCAGCGCCTCGTTCAGCCAAGCCATGGATCTTGCCGGGATGCAGGCAATGGCCCTGAATAACCGCGAAGTGATACAGCAGTATATAACCAATTTCGAACAGAGCGAAAAAGAGATAGTCCGGGCAAAAGGCGGCTATTACCCGTCGGTCGATCTCGCCTACACCACCAATTCATTGAATGAAAACACGCTCTTGGAGAACAAGAATAACTCGATTGTTCAAGGGAAGATCAGCATGAATCTCTTTGCCGGTTTTCGCGACAAGTATGGTCTGCAATCCGCGCAGATACTGCAGGAGGTCGAACAGTTCAAGTTGCAGGGCATCAGGCAGGATATCCAGCTGAATGTCGCCCTCGCCTATCTGGCAGTGTTTGAGCGCAGGGCCAATCGTGCGGTGGCCGAATCGGCGTTCCAGACCTTGGGAAAGATTTACAAGGATGGTGAAAGCCGTTTTCAGGTTGGGCTTATCGGCAAGAACGAGCTGCTGAAATTCCGCGTCGACTATGACAACGCCGATATTACCTCTAAAACCGCCGATGCCGGCTTGAAGAAGAGTATCATCGACCTGTCGCGCCAAGTGGGCAGCGAGGTCACACTCGCAGACCTCGACTTTGCCGACTTTGACAACCTGCCTCCCTTGGTGGATCGAGGGGTATATGTCGATAAAATGTTGGCGGAGAGAAGTGAGATTAAGGCCATGGAAGCGGCCATCGGTGCCACTTCGGCCCAGGTCGAGGCGGCCAAGAGCGGTTTCTATCCCCGGTTGGACGCAGTGGGCAGCTACCAGCGGTATAACGACGATCTTCTTAACGGCAGTGGTTCGATTAGTGATGAGCAATGGCGGGCACAGCTGGTCGTGTCGATGAATCTTTTCCAGGGAAATACCACCGAGGCGACTATTGCCAAGACTCGGCTACAAGCGCGTGCCCAGAAATATGAACTGCAGGAGTTGAAGCACAACCTGGTCAACGATCTGGACAATCTTTTCATCGATTTGCAGGTGAGCCTTGAGAACGTCCTGGTGGCCAAGCGCTCCATTGAACAGGCAGAGGAGAATCTGCGTATCACCCAGCTCAAATATGACGAGGGGCTGCAGCGGGAATCGGATCTGCTCGATGCGATCACCAGCTTGTCCCGGGCCAAATACAATTACGTGGCGGTGATGCGAACGGTTTTCACCAATCACTTCAGCCTGACACGGATGATCGGTGGTTTCTAAGCAACACAGGGATCAGGGGAGGGCCCGGGTAATTGTCCGCCAAGATGGGTGCGGTGGTAAAGTTTGGTGCGCGTCATTCGGCAAAGTGTTAAATAGGCGGGAAGCGGGCAGACCTTCCTGCACGGAGCAGAAGGTTGCCGGGTCTCGCGGTTTACCCCTTTTTGTAAAGATACTATGGAAAGATTACTGATAATAATTGCTGCAGGGTCGATTGGCACCGGGTTTTACCTGTGGTTCTCGTGGATGGTACGCAGGCCGGCCATGCGGGATTATATAGCGACCCATCAATGGCTCCTCCATCCCAATTCCATCTGTTATTGGCGGGCGGCATTCGCGCTGGTGGGTTTTATCCTGTATTTTTTTGTCGGTTACCAGGCTATTGCTATCTTTATTTTTACCTTTGCCGCTATCCTCGACGGAGTCGACGGTATTGTTGCGAGAAATTGCGATATGGCGACGACTTGGGGGGAGACCCTCGATCCACTGTGCGATAAACTGACCTATCTGCCTCCCTTGGTCGGATTCGCCTATCTGGGGATTATGCGGACAGATCTGGTCTGGATATTGGTGGGGGTCGAACTGGCAGGACAATTTTTGGCCAGATATGTTCTTGCGATCCTCAAATGTTCCGGGGCAGCCAATAACTTCGGGAAGATCAAGGCCATTATCTGTTTTTCTTTGGTTATCTATTGTGGCCTACTGGATGGGAATTCCGATGTCATCGACATGGGCGATGAGGTTCTGGTGGCCTGTATTATCCTTTCAGCGGCATCGGTGATTTGCAAATTCATCCCCAACCGACTGTATGCCGATATCCTCTCAACGCTCAATTTCTTTTGCGGTGTTGCAAGCCTTGTGCTCACCCATAACCGCCATTTTGCCTGGGCAATTTTTGCGATAATCGTCGGCCAACTCTTTGATTTGTTTGATGGCAGAATGGCGGAGAAACATGGCGGAACAAAATATGGCCCATATCTCGATGACATTGCCGATTTTGTCAGCTTCGGTCTTTCTCCCGCCTATGTCATAACCTTATCGGCCGGATACTGGGCGTGGATTTTTGGTCTGATCTATTTGTCCGGGGTTGCCTATCGATTGATCCGTTTTGTCGCCGTCGATAAAAAACGCACGGATCTGCCCTACGGCATATTCAATGGCTTGCCAAGTCCTGCCGGAGCGCTTGTCGTACTCGGGGCCGCCTTAGTTGTACCGGCCCATTCTCTGTGGATTGTGGCGATGGTATCTGTCGGTCTCATGATCAGCCATGTGCGTTTTGCCCACTTTGGTCGGGTAATTCTCAAGCAGATTCCCAGACCCCTGTTTTTTTTGACCTGCGCGGCGCTGGTGCTGGTTATTGCCTTTATTATTAAAACGAAAAACGTCCAGATGTTCGGCTACCTCATTCTCTTCTCCGTGTTGACATATATGATTGTCGGCAGGAAATGTCTGAAGGTAAAAAATTAAAGAATTCTGAGTGTGCAATTATTTTTAGGCGACAGTGTACCTCTCCGAGAATTACCTTGTAATAGGTATCTATATCAAGTATATTGCGTGGACTAAATAAAAAAAATAGCACACTCTTTTCTTGATATCTTACGCCGTACCTCCATAAGTTTCGATACCTTAAAAGTTTTTGCTGAAAATTTCAAAAGAAGGAAACCAGCATGAAACTTTTTATAGGTAGCCTGCCTTACAACATCACCGAATCCGAGCTATCCGAACTTTGTGGGCAATATGGCAGTGTCGTCAGTGCCAAGCTGGTTATTGACCAATTTTCCGGTCAATCCAAAGGGTTTGGTTTTATTGAGATGTCAACCCGATCGGAAGGGCATAAGGTAATGGAAGGTTTGAATGGCAAAGACTACAAGCATCGCACGCTGGTCTGTAACGAGGCGAAGCCTCCGGTTAAAAAAGGTGCCCGGCGCAGATAATCCAGTCTTTCCTTATTTATAATACAATTACTGAGTGTATCGAATGCGATGCATTCAGTTTGTTCACCAATGGTCCCTTGTTGGGACCGACCACACAACTGTGCGACAAAGTCGCACAATGCACAAGGAGTAGTTACAATGGCTGAAGGAACAGTAAAATGGTTTAATGATTCAAAAGGTTTTGGTTTTATCGAGCAAGATGGCGGCAAGGATGTATTCGTACATCATACTGCTATCAAAGCAGAGGGTTTTAAGTCTCTCCAAGAGGGAGAGCGGGTAAGCTTCGACGTGGTTGAAGGTGCCAAGGGCCCGGCTGCGGCAAATGTCGTCAAGCGCTAATTCTATAGCGTTAAAATATTTTCACCCTTGCCCATGGCAAGGGTGAAAAATGTCGGCAAGCCTTGTTAAACGGATTGTTGCGAAAAGCAGGGAGTTAAGTACCATTCTCCGGGGATAAAAATCTGGAGAAGCGGCTGCAGAGAAACGATCCGTTTTCTAAGAGTTCAGAAGCAAAAAAGCTGATTTTCCCCCTCGATCTTCCCTTCTTTAGTGACAGGTCTTTTTCCAAGAGTACCGGTTTCCGGTGCAACCCTCCGCCGGCACTTGTGTGTTAGTACTGTGCGTACGGCCGGTCGTTAACTAAATTCCTTTCGTAATTGTTTTTTGTTGATCTTGCCGACGCTGGTTTTAGCGATCTGTTCGACGATCAACACCTTCTCCGGCATCCCGTATTTGGGGAGAGTGCCGTTATCGACATGAATCTGAATAGCGGCAAGTATGTCCTCGGCGCGCAGGGGCACATTGTTGCCTGGCTTGGGGACCACCAAAGCTACCGGTCTTTCACCCCATTTAGGATCCTGAATACCGATGACCGCCACCTCGCTCACTCCCGGGTGCTGACTGATAATATCCTCCAGTTCGAGGGAGGAGATCCATTCGCCACCGGTCTTTATGACATCCTTTAACCGGTCGGTAATCTGCAGATATCCCTCGGTATCGATGTAGCCGATATCGCCGGTGTGCAGCCATCCCCCCGCCCAGAGTTCCCGGCTCTTTTCTTCATCCTTGAAATACCCCTGGGTCAGCCATGGAGCGCGGACGACAACCTCACCGGTCGATTTTCCGTCATGGGGTACCGGTTGGCCGTTCGGGTCAAAGAGTTCCAGTTGCACATTGCTGATCGGCAGTCCGGTCCGGCAACGCATGGTGATCTGCCGGCTTTCGTCCCATTGCCGCATATGTGGCTTGAGGAGGGCGAGGGTCAGAATCGGGCAGGTTTCCGACATGCCGTAACCGGTATAGACATTAATGCCGTGGTCCATTGCCTGTTTGCACATGCCCTTGGAGAGAGCCGAGCCGCCGATGATGACCTTCCAGCGAGAGAGATCGCATCCTGCAATGGTCGGATTTGACAGCAACATGTGGAGGATGGTTGGTACGCAGTGAGAAAAGGTAACATCATGGGTTGCGACAAGCTTGAGAAGTGTCGCCGGTTCATAGCGCCCAGGATACACCTGTTTGCAGCCGAGCATGGTCATCAGATAGGGCATTCCCCAGGCATGAACGTGGAACATCGGGGTGATCGGCATATATACATCTGCCGAGCTGATTTGTGCTTGGCTGTCTTGGGCGCAAATTACCGAGAGAACCCCGTAAGTGTGCAGAACCAGCTGGCGGTGGCTGAAATAGACCCCCTTTGGCAGTCCGGTCGTCCCGGTGGTGTAAAAGGTGGTGGCGATGCTGTTCTCATCAAAATCCGGGAAGGAGTATTCCTCCGGTTGTTCCTGCAACATGCGTTCATATTCGGCATCCTGGCCGTTTGGAGCATCATTGTTGTCACTTAATAAGACGATTTTTTTCACCGTCGTCAGGTTGTCCTTGATCGCCGCAAGCATAGGCAGGAATTCGGAATTAACGAGGAGCACGTCATCTTCAGCATGATTAATGGTGTACAACAGTTGCTCGCTTGACAGGCGGACATTGACGGTATGGAGGATTGCGCCGATCATGGGGACGGCAAAATAACATTCGAGATAGCGGTGCGAATCCCAATCCATGACCGCCACAGTGTCTCCAGCTTCTACGCCGAGTTTTGCCAGTGCATGGGCGAGCTGACAGATTCGTTTGCCGAACTGGCGGTAGGTAAATTCCCGCTGATCCCGGTAGATAATTTTTTGTTCCGGCGCATAAATCAGCGGCGTGGTGAGCAGGGTCTTAATGAGCAGGGGATAGGCATAGGCGGAAGGTGCGGGGGGCAGGATTTTAGTCTTCATGATGCGCTCCTTGGGTTGAAGATTTGCGGTTGTGGATTGTCCCATTCTTTTCCACTTGCTTTTCCGGAAATAAGGATGGGACAATGGCAAGCGGGGATCGGTGTTTGAGAAGCAAAAACAAGGCCAGGCACAAAAAGGAGAATACTCTTTAAGATGCCGAGGTGTTAAGCGGTTCACCTCGATGCGGGAGCAAGAGGTGATGGGAAAAAAATAACTCGGTACCGGGGGCAAATCTATTGGTATCTCATTGATATTTCGTTTAGAAATCTAAAAAATTATTAAATAACTCATAATGAGAAAATAATTACTCATTAAGCTTGTCGAGAAGATTCAATTGCCGCATTTTCAGATAGAGAGTTTTTCGCTCTATGCCGAGAAGTTGTGCGACTCGGGTGCGGTTCCAACGACAGGCTTGGAGGTGATGGAGGATGAAATCGCGTTCAAAGAGGCGACCTGCATCGCGAAGAGACAGATTCGTGTCAATGCCGGATTGTGCTAGAGCAACCACATCCGCCCCTCCGGTGCCGACATCCCGACCGGGAAATTCGAGGACATGCAGATTGATATAACGTTGAATGGTGTTTTCCAATTCCCGAACATTTCCAGGCCAATGGTGGTTGACGAGCATTTCCAGGGCATGACCGTGGAGGACGGGCGGTGTGTTCTCCGGGGAGTATTTGGCGAGAAAGTGCTCAACGAGAAGCGGAATATCCTCCCGGCGCTGCCTAAGAGGCGGGATGGTGATCGGAATGATGTGGATGCGATAGAAAAAATCTTCCCGCATGCGGCCGTTCTCCAGCAAGGTCCTGAGATTTTGATGGGTTGCAGCGATGATTCGCACATCGGCCTGGCGGTTTTGCAGGCCGCCCAAAGGGCTGTAGCCGTTGCTTTCCAATACCCGTAACAGCTTAACCTGCATGCTTTCGTCTATCTCGCCCAGTTCGTCGAGAAACAGGGTGCCGCGGTTGGCCCGGTCAAATAAACCGGGTTTATCCTTTTCCGCGCCGGTAAAGGCCCCCTTGCGGTATCCGAAAAACTCGCTTTCCATGAGCCCTGCCGGAATAGCGGCACAATTGACGGGAACGAAGGGCTTTCCGGCCCGGTCGCTCATCTCATGGATGGCCCTCGCCACCAGTTCTTTCCCGGTCCCCGATTCGCCATAGAGAATGACATTGGCCTGGGTGGCGGCGGCGCGGAGGATGAGTTCATAGACTTTCTGCATCGCCGGACTTTTACCGATGATTGCCCCGAATTTGTAGCGGTCGCCGATATTTTCCCTGAGACGGAGATTTTCTTTGGTGAGATAATTCTCCCTTTCTTTTAGCGCCTCTTCGGTCGTCTTTCGTTCATGGATGTCGATGATGACCGTCTGTTTTTGCGAGATTTTATTTTCTTCCTGGTAAACCGGTGAGCTGACCGCGTAGTACCAGCGTCCGTCGCGGGGGTTGCGGAACTCATAGTTCACCGTTAGGCCCTGCAGCACCTTGGCGTCGTCACACCAGGCACAGGGGCTGTCAAGGCCGTATAACCGTTTGTGACAGGGAAATTCCTCAGCCGGGAAGGCCTGCGAATCTTTTTGCTTACGGTTCATGAACAGCAAGGTATGGTCGAACGAAGAGACGTAAAGAAAGCCGTCGAAGGCTTCGAGAATACCGCTCAGGCGCGAAGTACTCTCAAGAAGATAGCGGCGAGCGGTTTTCAGGGAGGTGATATCGAGGAGCGAGGCGACGCTGGCCTCGGATCCGGCAATCATATCGACTCGTAAAAAGACATCTTTGCAGGCTCCGTGCTTGTCTTTCAGGGTAAATTCATATTCGATGGGAGCCTTGCCGTCGCCCTGCCGCCGCTGCATATGATACCGCAACATTTTCTCCAGATCTTCGGCCTTGGCAATGAAGAGAGGCCACTTCATTTTACCTTCAATTTCTTCTTTGCTGTAGCCGGAGAGGGCGACAAAACGATCATTGGCCAGAGAGACGGTCGTATCTTTTTCGATGATGATGGTGGCGGTGCCGGTATTCTCAAAGACGCTGCGGTACTGATCGACACTTCGCTCAAGGGCCTTTTCGATGTCTTTTTGCCGGCCGAGATTCGCTGCGAACCCATGAAGAGAGGTCATTTTTTTGGTGGCATCGTTGGCGATGTCAGTATGTGGCCGACAATCGAAAAAAGTCCCATCCTTTGTCCTTTCCGCAAGATCGTAAAGAGACGCCAGGTAGTCTTGCACTTCCGGGCTGTCGGCGGCGGGTGACCAGGGCGCAAAGTCCTTGTCGGTATCCGGCGCCCAGGGCCCTGGTTTTACCTCGAAGAGAACGGTATCGGGGCAAAGAGCGAGAAAGGAATGGTAAATTCCCGGTTCGCTGTCGAAACCGAATTCGCCGCTGCCGGCCGCCAGGGTCCGCACTTGCTGCACATCTCCCTCTAGACCGAAAACCAGGCACAAAATAGCGCCCTGCAAAACGATGATCGACTCCGGTTTGGGCGGGAGGAGGTGGCGATGGGGTCGAATATAGCTGCCCGGCTGGACGGCATTGAGCATCCGGTGCAGAGCCGCTTCCGGACCTTTGTGGAAAGGGAGAATCATTCGTTTCCGGGGATTGCATCTGGATGCCGCAATCGCCTGTTGCACAAGGGTCGCGCCGATGACGGTGGACCGGCCGGCAGGGGCGGGCAGGGAATATATTTGTTTGGGCGGCATGGGCATCACCTCGGGATGGACGGCAATGGTCCTTGCCTGGTCGGGATCTTATTGACTTTATACGGTTTCATACGCCTCTCTTGGCTTCCGCGCTTATAAAATTTTCGATGAGCAGGCGAGAGATAGAGATTTTTGACGGCAGGACAGGTAACTCACTCAGCGAAAACCATCTGGCGTCCTCAAGTTCCTTGTGGTCGATGCTGATCTCTCCGCTTTTATAGGTTGATGTAAAGCCGATCATCAACGAGTGCGGGAAGGGCCAGGGCTGGCTGGCGACGTAACGAATCTTGTCGACACGGAGCGCAACCTCCTCGAATACCTCACGGCAGACGGCTTCTTCAAGGGTTTCTCCGGGTTCGACGAAGCCGGCCAAAGTGCTGTACATCCCGGCGGGAAATCGCGGAGCACGGGCAAGAAGAATATGATCGTCACGGACAATCGACATGATGACCGCCGGCGAAAGCCTTGGATAACTGATAAAATTGCAGTTTGGGCACTTTCTCGCCAGTTCGCTCCGTCGATCGATCATGGCTGTGCCGCATTTGCCGCAGAATCGATGGTCCCGATGCCAATGGACGATTTGAATCGCCCGTCCGGCGAGACAAAAAATATCGTCATCAAGGGCTCCGAAGAGGCCGCGTAAATCGCGAAATTCCATATCCCCGAGGACCGGTGCTTCGCCTTCCAGATCGGCAACAAAACAATCGGCGCTTGCATATCTGCCAAGATATTTGCTGAATATCGGCTGTAGACCGAGTTGCTCAGGGCTCCGCGTACAGATGGCAACCGGTTCTTGTCCCGGCAAATGGACGAGAAGCATGCCCTTTGCAAAAATGAACCACCAGCTGTCGGTTGCCGTGCCATCCGCTTGGACACCGGAAACAAAAGGAGTTTTCAGGGCGAAAGGGGAGATCATAAGCCGTATCCGCTGTAATTGACCCGTGTCGCTTTCAACAAGGCGGAAATCGGTACGGTGACTGTCGCAACCGGGTTTTTCATGACAAAACAGCTCCAGACTTTGGTTTCTCAGAAAAAAACATTTGATTACCTGTTGATGTATTGCCATTCGGATGGTAAAAAGTCAAGAAATCGAAGTGAAAATATCTGTGATTTGCCGCAGTTAGTTCCCTGACTCCTTTTCTTCCCTGATTCTCGATAATTTTCAGGGCAGGAGATGCTTAAGAGAACTCTGCAGAGTGCTGGAAAATATGGGAGAAAGGACGTGAAAATTCTTATCGCAGAAGATGAATTTACCACCCGAATGATGGTCCAGGTATGTCTTGAAAACTGGGGATACCGTGTTGAAAGCGTGACCAATGGCAATGAGGCTTGGGCGGCGTTGCAAAAGCCGGATGCACCCCATATCGCCATCCTTGACTGGGAAATGCCGGAGTTGGATGGAGTCGAGGTCTGTCGGCGGGCAAAGGAGATGGACTCGATCAACCCTCCGTATATCCTGCTGCTGACTTCCCGGGACAGCACACCCGACATAGTCAAGGGCTTTGATGCCGGTGCCGATGATTATATGACCAAACCCTTTAATGACAATGAACTGCGTGCCCGGGTCCGGGTGGCCGAACGGCTGGTGCGCACCCAATCCTCCCTGTCGGAATCGGTGACTGAGTTGAAGGCGGCATTAAATCAGGTGGAGATGCTTGAGAATGGGGTCGAGGTGTGCCGTGACTGTCGGAAGATTTTCAGTCCTTATGATGGAGAGTGGCATGGTTTTCGCGATATCCTGGAAAATGGTGCCGACCCCCGGTTTATAGTCAACACCTGTCCAGAGTGCGTTAAAAAATAACAATCACTTCGCTTGCCGTGCTCCCAGGCGAAAATGGGGTATGAGCCCTGAAAGAGCGGCTCTCTCACATGCCCACGGCAAACATAGATTCCAAGTCGTGCCGGGAATAGGCTTTAAAGGCCAGCATTGTTTCGGTTTTGAGGATTGCTTCAATGATGCGCATTCTCTTGGTGACGAGGTCGGACAGTTCGTCGTTGGTAGCCACGCGTACAATGGCCACGAGGTCGTAATTGCCGCTCACCGAATAGACCTCGGAGATTCCCGGGAGAGCCTTGAGCTGTTCGGCGACTTCATTGATTTTTGTTCGTTCGACATTCATGAGAATTATAGATGTAACCATTTGCTCTCCTGTATAAACGGCTTAGCTGCAGTTTGGATTTTTGCAGTGAGGAATGTGTTTTTGCAATAAGGAATATGTTTCAGTATATAGTAGTATTTTTGAGAAGCTTTGACAATCAGCGGATGAATCTTTGCTGTCAAAGTCAAGATTAGGAAAAAACAAGAGGTCTCTATGTTGCAATTTTTTAAGAACTTGTCGATCAGGACAAAAATTGCCGGATTTGTTATCCCCTCTACAATCGCCTTTGGCGTTGTAATGACAATTTTGGCCTTATATCTGCTGAATGATTTTAAGGATACCTCTCAAAACGATTTTAGGGCTGTCATTTTTAGCATACAGAAGGGTGATCGAGCCGATTTGACCGGAAAAAACACCGAAGAGCTTTTTCAGAAAGTTACCTTAAAAGCCGATGAAAGAATAAAATCCATCGGCATGCTTTTCATTTCGATCGTTTGTGCAGTCATAGTCTTGGCGACCATTGGGGCAATGATAATTGCCGGCCTTATAGCTAAACCTTTGCAAAATGTTGCCGCCGGACTCGAGAATATCAGCTCGGGAGACGCAGACCTTACGCAAAGATTACCAGTTACAGGCAATGATGAGGTTGGCAAGGTTTCACTGTTTTTCAACACTTTTTTAACGTCTCTGCAAACAATTATTAAAAAGCTTCAAGGGGATTCCGAGCAACTGAATATTGCGGCAAAATCAATTCATACCACCTTGAAGATCATAGAAGAGAAAGCCGCCTCGACCAAGACGGTTTCGCAAACAGTCTTTCGCTCCGCCAGCTACATGAGTACCGACATGAAAGAAATTTCCTCGATAATGGAAGAGTCTTCTGCAACAATTACTGTTGTTTCAACCGCCATTGATGAACTTACTTCCACTGTAAACGAAATTTCCGCAACCTCCGCAAAAGCACATACCAATACTGAAAAAACAAAAGAAAAAATGGATGAGCTGGAAGCCGAGGTCTATGTCCTTGGTCAAGCGGGTGAGGATATCAACAAGGTTACCGAGGCGATTACCGCAATCTCCGATCAGGTCAATCTGTTGGCACTCAATGCGACCATCGAAGCTGCTCGAGCAGGAGAGGCCGGCAAAGGTTTTGCGGTTGTTGCCAATGAAATAAAGGAACTGGCAAAACAGACCGCAAGCGCGGCAACGGAAATACAAAACCGCATAGATCATGTCCAGCAGGTGACGAAAACTACCATTACAGGAATAAAAGAGGCTGCGGAAATTGTTTCCGAAAATAGCGGAATCGTGGCGACCATTGCCAGTGCGGTTGAGGAGCAGTCGGTTACTGTGACGGAAATTTCCAAATCTCTTTTTGCAGCGACGGAAAAAATAGGCTATTCAAACGGCAAGGTTTCAAAAGCTGCTGGTTATGCAGAGGAAATGGCAACAATGGCCAATAGTGTTACCGATGCCGCCATTCAGGTCGATGAAGCGGTTGCTGCCATTGCCAAGACCTCGGCAATGGTGGAAAAATTGGCAGATAGCTCGGCCAAAACGACTAAACAGTTCCGAACCTGATGGCGGATTTTGGTAACAAGTGATCAGGGTGCGTAAAGCACGACACTATGGTTCTCGCCGGCCAGCTCCTCGTCAATGATGGCCGCCAGGATCTGCCAATCGCCACCGGCCAATCCGGCACCGATTTTCGGGTAGCCGATGAGCTTGCCGGGAAATTCTATTTTGATCTTGGCAAAGAGCCGGCGAACGGCAGGGTAATCGACGAGGACGTCGGCACCGTGGAAATGATATTGGGTGTAACCGTTGATTATGGTGAATTGCCGTCCGTTACGGGTGACGGTGGCAGAACTGAAGGTGCCGAGTTTCTTTATGTCTCCCCGGGGAGTGGCCAGATCGGCGGCGTAAGCCTCGGGGAATTCCTCGCGAATAGTCCTTGCTATTCCCCCACCCATGGCGCAGAAACAATTGCAGCCATGGACAATGACATCAAATCGCCCTGCAAGGGCAAGGGCGAGGAGATCTCCATTTTCCGTCATCCTTTTGTTTCCCTTAGATCGACACGCGTTTAGCGAACAGTGACCAGATACCGGCCGCAGAAAGCAGGGTGCCGCCGACGAGATGGAAACGTCTTTGCGCGCGGGGTGAGCTGAGCAGACGACGGGCGGAGCCGGCAAACAGGGTGTAAAGGCCGGCATTAATGATTGCCAGGATGACAAAGGTTATTGCCAGAAGCCAGAGTTGCGCCCTTACCCCGCCGGCGTGGTTGATGAATTGCGGCAGGAAGGCGACGAAGAAGATGATGCCCTTGGGATTCATGGCGGTTACCAGGTAGGTGTTGACAAAGAGTTTCCAGGGCGAGGCGGCAGGCACGGGCATGACGAGATCTGTTGCGGCGGTTCCGGCTCTCAGCAATTTAACACCGAGATACAGCAGGTAGAGACCGCCGATAAGCTTGATGACCGTGAAGCACATGGCGGAAGCGGCGAGCAGGGCGCCAAGACCGAGCAGGGAAAAAAGCAGCGCGGTCGAGTCGCCGAGGGCAACGGCTGCGACCAGAGGCAGGCCTGCCCGGCGACCGTGGGCGATCGAGTAGCTGATGACGGTAAGTACGGTCGGTCCGGGAATAACCAGGACAATTGCCGAGGCGGCGACAAAGGCCAGCCACATTTCAAAGGCCATGGGGGTATTTTTTAAGGATGAATTTCGTAGAGGTACTTCCCTTTTTTACACCAATACGGCAAAACTACCCTTTTAAGGCATCTTTCGCAATTTTTTTATGTCACTCTCCAGCCATCAGAAAAGAACTTTCACCAGCAGAAATCCCACTACACAGCCCGTACCAACCCCGATCAGACCGGGAATGATGAAACTATGATTTAAGATATACTTGCCGATTTTGGTAGTGCCTGAGCGGTCAAAACCGATGCAGGCCAAATCGCTGGCGTAGGTCGGCAGGACAAAATACCCGTAACAGGCCGGCAGGAACGCCAGAATCACCTTCGGATCAACACCGATGCTGAGCCCAAGCGGCACTATTGCGGCCAGTGCCGCGGCCTGGCTGTTTACCAGCTTCGAAACCAAAAACAGGACAATGGCATAGGTCCAAGGTTGGGTTTTTACTACCCCGGCCAGCGTGTCCTTGAGAAGGGTGAAATGCGCTTCAAAAAATGTATCGGCCATCCAGGCCACCCCGAAAATTGAAATAACTGCTACCATCCCGGCCTTGAAAACTGTGCCGTTGGGTATCTCCTGCGGTTTGACCTTGCAGATCATCAGGATCATGGCACCTGCAGAAAGCATCATCATCTGGATGACGAGATTCATAGACAGTGGCTTTGCCTTACCGGCAGCCCCGAAAACCGGCCTGAGTTCCTCGAATGCACCAAGAACAACCACCAAAGCTATTGCCCCTAGAAAAATCCAGGTTGCATAATAGGCCTCTTTTGGGAACACTTTATCGAGCAGAGTGGCAGACTCACCGTAAATATAGTCGCGTTCGGCCGGGTCCTGCAGCCTCGCCTGAAAGTCGGGGTCTTTGTCCAAATCCTTACCACGCTTCAAACTCCAAATTGCCGCTAAAATAACGCCGCACAGAGTGGCAGGTATGCCGATGGAGAGAATTTCCAGCAGACTGATAGGATGACCAAATCCAGACTCTTTACTCAACATTGCCACCATGGATACGACGGCAACGGAAACCGGAGAAGCACAGATGCCTATCTGGGATGCGACCGAGGCCACCGCCATCGGGCGCTCCGGGCGAATGCCCTTTTTAATGGCAATATCATAAATTATCGGGAACATGGTGTAGACGACATGGCCGGTTCCACACATGACGGTCAGGGTCCAGGTTGTAAGCGGAGCCAGAAATGTGATGTGATCCGGATGCTTTCGAAGAAATCTCTCGGCAAACCGCATCATGACGTTGAGTCCGCCGGCAGTTTGTAGTACCGAGGCACAGCCGAGTACCGCCATGATCGTCAACAGCACATCTACAGGGGGCTTACCTGGCGCCAGATGAAAGATGAAGGCGAAGGTCAGCAGACCCGCGCCGCTTATCAAACCCAGACCAAAACCACCGTATCTGGTTCCTACAAGCAGACAGGCAATGATTATCAAAAACTCCATTGTTATTTTTAGATCCATGTTCCCCGGCCTCCTCCGAAAGAAAAATCAATGGCATTAACGCCTTCACAATGATCCTCCGGCAAACTGCCGCATCAAAGTGCTGACTTACAGATAGCACAGACCGTGCCAACGCCTAATTTTCCATATAACAGGTTGATTCTGTGTAGAAAGTCTATAAACAATGCGGAAAAAACAAAAACCGCCATAACCAAAGGTTATGGCGGCTAAAGAGGATTTGCGCTGCTGCCGTTGTCTGCTGCGAGTTTGGCTCTATTATAACCTCTGATTATACTAATAACCTAAGGTTATGGCAGTTTTTAAGACACTAATGACTTTAAGCGTTTGGAGAGTGCCGGCTGCGAGATGCCAAGCAGCCTGGCTGCCATGGTTTGGTTGCCGTTGGCACGGTCCAGTGCGTCCCGTACCAGGTAGGCCGCTGCTTCACTGAAGGTCGGCAGCTTGTCGAATCCGGCAAATGGGTTTCTCCTTGGCGGTGGAACAGCTTCAAGTCCATCCTGACGGGAGCGTTCCACCGCTTTGATGAAACTGTCCATGGAGAGCATGCGATCTCGATGCACACTGACTGCATCGAACACCATCGCTTTTAGTTCACGGATATTTCCTGGGAAAGTATAGGTGTTCAAATAATGCACCAATTCCTTGGGCGGAGTCGGTTTTTTCTTTCCCAAGGTCTTTGCGATCTCGGCAAGAAAATAATCCAGCAACAAAGGGATGTCACCGTAGCGCTCGCGCAGTGGCGGCAGATGCACATGATGGGTGCTCAGACGGTAAAAGATGTCTCTGCGAAAACTTCCTGTCCGTTCTTTTGCGACAAGATTCTCGTGTGTTGCCACGATAATTCTGGCCATAAGTCTTTTGGGCAGATCGCTGCCGAGCGGAAAATATTCTCCCTCCTGGATCAGTCGCAACAACTTAACCTGCGAAGGGATGCTCAACTCACCGATTTCATCGAGGAAAAGTGTTCCATCCGCAGCTTCTTCGACCATGCCGCGACGCATATGTTCAGCCCCGGTAAAAGCCCCGCGCAGATGCCCGAAAAGGGTGTCGGCAAAAACCGAATCATCAAGACCGGCCACATTGACGGTCACCAGTTTTCCGCGGCAACTGCTTAACTTGTGGGCCGCCCGGGCTATCAACTCCTTGCCGACACCGCTTTCTCCGGTTATCAGCAAAGGCTGAGGGCTGTTGGCTACCGCCTCGATGTAGGAAAAAATCCCCTGCATGACCCGGTCATTTGTAACTATCGACTCAAAAACTTCCGGGTGGCGCAACTCGGGAGAACAGAAGCGGCTGGCCATCTGGCGATGATCGCGCTGCAACTCCTGCATCTTGACGGCTCGGAGCACACCACCAATCATACGGTTTGGGTCGTCGGTCTTGACAAAATAATTATAGGCGCCTCGGCGCATGCAACCGACGGCACCTTCCACCTGATTCAAGCCGCTGATGACGATGACGACAACTTCCGGATGCTTTTCCGCTATCAATTCCAGCAGCTCTTCACCGGACAGATGCGGCATGGTCAGGTCGAGCAGCACCAAACCTATATCGCCGGCATCGAGAATTTCAAGGACCTGTCTGCTGTCGCTGCAGGTCGTGATATTGGTGATGCCGGCACACGATTCAAGGGTCAGCGCCAAGGAGCCGAGCCAGTCAGGTTCATCGTCGACAAGCAGGATACCGAAATCAGGATAGATTGTCTTGGTCACTTGGGTTTCTCCTCAAGAACAACAGGAAGTCTTAGGGTCACAATTGTTTCGAGCCCCGGCGTCGATAGAAACTCCAGCGTGCCGGAATGCTCCTTGACAATGCCCGCGGAGACCGAAAGGCCAAGGCCTGTTCCGCCCATTTCCCGCTTAGTGGTAAAAAACGGGTCGGTTAAACGTGCCAGATGCTCCGGTGAGATGCCGCTTCCTTCATCCCGCAGACGAAACTTTACCGATTGCAGTTCCGAATCATATCCGGTGGTCAACTCAATGCAACGATCGGTATCGGGTAGTGCCTGGCAGGCGTTGAGAATCAAATTAACCAGAACCTGTTCTATCCGCGGGGCATTGCAATAAATTTTAGGCATCCCGGAGCCATAATCAACTTTGAAACGACGCGTGGCTTTGCGGATTGTCGGCTCCACAAGCCGTACAGCTGCCTGGGCCATTTCATTCAAATCGGCTCTTTCGTTGCAGGTGATATCACCTTGACGGGTAAAATCCTTCAGATCATCGACAATTCGTTTGATCCGCTTTCCGGCATCCTGGATTTTTTCGAGGCTGCGCGGGATTTCTTCACGCATGCGGGAATACGGTATTCCGCCACAGACAAAATCCCCGTTCTCCCGGTAGTATCGTTCGAGAATCCTTGTGGTGTCCGAATGTACTCGCTTCAGGGTCGGAACCTCCAGTAAAATCAGCCCGGTCGGGTTGTTAATCTCGTGGGCCACCCCTGAGACCAATACCCCCAGAGCGGCCATTTTGTCAGCCTGTACCAGCTGTTTCTGATTCAGCAGCAGTTGTTCTTCGGCATGCTTACGTTCGGCAATCTCCCGGGTCAGATCGGCAGTACGCAGGGCTACCTGGCGTCTGAGCATATGGGACCAGATGGCAATTCCACCGAGCAAAAGCAGCAACGGAATACTGACGGATGCGCCGAACTTGGCCAGGTGGCGCCAGGTAACCTCTGGCGGTTCCAGCACACCGAGCCAGCGATTGTAAATCAACTCATACTGGCCCGTCTTCTTCAATATTGCCAGCCCCTCATTGAGTCGCGACAGCAACTCGGCATCACCCTTTTTGACGGCATAACAGTATCGGTGCGTAGCCACATTCCTGACAACCGTGTTCAGGTTTGAAAGCTTGAGTTCTTTGATGATGTACATGCCGGGGACTATGGCAACTATTGCAAAATCGATATTGCCGGCGGCAACCTGGCGCAAGGCTTCTGCCGGGGTTTCGGTAAGCGTCAGGGGACCACGAAAGCCGGTTCGGACCAGATAGTCATGCATGATACCGCTATGATGAACGGCGACGGAGTAATTATCCAGACCTTCCAGTGAACCCACGACAGGCGAATCGCGGCGGGCAAAAATGGCGTGATTGACGATAGTATGCGGGATTGAAAAATCAACTTCCGCTGTTCGTTCGTCCGAATAGGACATTCCCTGCAATACATCCACTTGATTATTCTGCAAGGCGGTACGCATGTCCGACCAGGCACTCAGGCGAAACTCGACCTTCATACCCATTACATCGGCTATGGCGCGAGTCAGGTCAACATTGTAACCGCTTGGTTGACCATCATTATCGAGGAATTCGTAAGGCGGATAGTCACGATCGCCACCGACAATGATGGTCCTGGTAATACCGGAAACCTCTTGGGTTGCGGCGCAGGAGATATCAGCAAGAAAGGGAACGGACCAGAACAGAACTCCGAGACCGAGCAGGGAAAAAACCAGTGCGGTTGAATCGCCAAGGGCAACGGCTGCAACCCGTGGAAGGTTGGCCCGGCGACCGTGGGCGATGGAAGAGCTGAGGACGGTAAGGATGGTCGGTTTTGGAATAACCAGGACAATTGCCGAGGCGGTGACAAAGGTCGGCCAGAATTCAAAGACCATGGGGTAATCCTAATCAAGCATTCTTGGCATGTCGCATTAAAAAGGTGTCAAGCCGGTTGGCAAAATTCTTGTGATCGCTTCGACTCTCTGCCGCCGGGCCGCCGGTATCTATACCGCTTGCCCGTAGCGTATCCATGAAATCGCGCATCTGCAGGCGGGCTTTGATGGTGTCCGGCGAATACAGTTCGCCACGGGGATTAAGGGCATGGCCGCCTTTTTCAAGGACCATTGCCGCCAGAGGAATATCCCCGGTAATAACCAGATCCCCGACGCTCAGGCGCTTGACGATTTCCCTATCGGCAACATCAAAACCGGCTGCCACCCGGAGAAATTTAATGCACGGCGATGCCGGCACGCGCATCGGTTGATTGGCGACCAGGGTCAGCAGTACACCGGTGCGTTCGCATGCCCTGAAGAGGATTTCCTTGATCGCCACCGGGCAGGCATCGGCGTCGACCCATATTTTCATTTCATGCCACATCTGTTAACGAACCTTGGAGCCGAAGGATATCAGACCACACCGGAAAGAGAGAAGACCTATTCCCTCCGCACACCCCTAGGGCAGCATGGAGGAAACAGGTCTTTCTTGTTATGTCGCAGCCTTTCATCCCATTGCAACAGAGCCTGTTCCGTTTGCCGGAACAGGTGCTACTCTTCGTAGCCCTTGCCTTTACAGGTCGGACAGGTCTGGTCGGGGGTGCATTGGGTGTCGTCGGACAGTTGATCGTTGGTGCCGCGCCATTCGGAACTTACCTCGCAGACACCATCGATGATTTTTTTGCCTTGGCAGGTTGGACAGGGGGTGCATTTTTTTTCACTCATATATTTCTCCTTCTCCTTGTGCATCAGTGTGATGGAAAAACCTCGAAGGGTTGTTCAAGGTTTTTCTTCAGTGAGGTATCCTTTCAGTTTTTCCAACAGCGAGTCGGGGAGTTCGCGGTTATACATGAACGCCTCCGCCTCTTCGCCGGTTATCTGTTGTTTTACCTCAAGGGGCAGCGATCGTAGGACAGCCACCCTTTGAGGATCCGGCTTTTCATTCGGTAATTTTACCATCGGGCAACTCCAGTTCGGTTTGACAAGCAGGGGATAAGCCCTGTGATATTGTTATAAGGTTGCTGTGAATGATCCTTCTGTCAATGGCAAACGATCACTTTGTTCGTTGTAGGATTTTTTTCGGGTGTTTTTGCAATCTCTTATCAAGGGACTTGAACCCCGCAAAAGGGTGTTTCCCGCCTGCCTATCACCAGTAATAGATGGCCGCTCCGCCCAATTCCTGTTCAATCTCCAACAGCCGGTTGTATTTGGCGATTCGTTCGCTACGGGAGGCCGAGCCGGTTTTCAACTGGCCGCCGTCCATGGCCACAGCGAAATCGGCGAGGAAGGTGTCCTCGGTTTCGCCCGAGCGGTGCGAAATGAAATAGCGCCAGCCTGCGTCACGGCACATCCGCACCGCATCGATGCTCTCAGTAACCGTGCCGATCTGGTTGAGCTTGATCAGTACTGAATTGGCGGTCTTTTCTTCGATGCCTCGGGCGATATATTGGGTATTGGTGACGAAGATATCATCGCCGACGATGTCGATCTTGTCGCCGACCAGGGCGGTCAACTTCTTGAAACCTGCCCAATCGTTTTCAGCGAGGGGGTCTTCCCAGGAAACGATGGGATACTTTTCCACCCATTTCCCTGCCATTGCGATGAGATCATCGGAGGTCATCTTGCCGCCGCCTGACTTTTTCAGTTCGTATTGACTGGTTAGATCGGTAGAAAAAGAGCTGGCGGCACTGTCGAGAGAGATGGCGATATCCTGACCCGCCACATATCCGGCCTTGTCGATCGCCTCCATAATGATCTCCATAACCGCTTCGTTGCTTGCCAGATTGGGGGCGAAACCACCTTCGTCGCCGACGCTTGTGGCCATGCCTTGCCCTTTCAACAGCTTTTTCAGGACATGAAAGGTCTCGGCGATGTAACGCAGACCTTCGCTAAAGTTCGGGGCACCCACCGGCACCGCCATGAACTCCTGGATATCGACGCTGTTGTCGGCGTGGGCGCCGCCGTTGATGATATTCATCGCCGGTACCGGAATCCTTTTGGCACCGGCACCGCCGAGATAGCGGTAAAGAGGGAGTCCGCATGCCATTGCAGCGGCCCTGGCGACCGCCATCGATACGCCAAGGATGGCATTGGCGCCGAGGTTCGATTTGTTGTCGGTGCCGTCGAGTTCGAGCATTCTGCCGTCGACGGCCGCCTGTTTCGAGGCGGACATGCCGAGGAGCGCCGGACCGATGATGCTGTTGACGTTGTCGACCGCCTTGAGAACGCCCTTACCCAGATAACGGCTCTTGTCGCCGTCACGTAGTTCGATGGCCTCGTTTTCGCCGGTGCTGGCGCCGGACGGTACGGATGCGGAGGAGGTGGTTCCGTCCGCCAGTTCAACAAAGACCCTGACCGTTGGGTTGCCCCTTGAATCGAGAATCTCCATGCCTCGAACAGCTGAAATTGTGTCTTTCATGTGACTATCCCCAGTTTTACAAAGGTTAAGTTCCGAGTCCTGTTTGTCAGGCTGTAGGTGTAATCTCGCAGTGCAATATAAAGCGATACGCTGCGTCTGCCAATGCTTTTTACGGGCTATAAAAGGTCGCCGGCGCTGCCTCCGGAGGCAGGAAGATAGTAGTTGCAATGGGCGGAGGGAAGGTGTAGTAAACGAAGTTTGTCCTCCGGCCACTGTGCTGTGGGTGTTTTGTGTGTTATGATATTACCGTCAATGACGGCGTTTACCTTCAAGAGTGCGGAGTTCCGTTCGCATTTTTCTTCAACCCAACACCATCGGGAGCCCCTCGTGAGTGTCGAAAATAATCAAATAGCAGAACCGGACACAGTGCAGCAGCGAATCATAAAGAAGGTGTTTACGGTGTTCGTCAGCCTTTTGGCCTGTGCTCTTTACTTCCATTTTTTCGTCAACACCGCCTCGGTAGAGGTTGAACTGACGGTTGCCCAAAAGACCCATTTCAAGATCTATTGGGCGAAAGAAGGTCAGGTCTATTCCGAAGAGAATGTGGCGGAAGCTATAGCTACTCCGGAGCGTAAACATTACAGTTTTTTTCTCACCGATATCGGCAAGGTCGCCAAGCTGCGCATCGATACCCACGAATATACGGGTGAGGCAACCTTGAAGGGGCTGGTTATCCGCCAGGAGGGGTGGGCGCCGATCACTCTGTCGACCGCTGACCAATTAGGCCGCTTGGTGCCTTTGCAGCAGGTTGCCGAATCGCGTATCGATTACAACGGCCTTTGGCTGAAGTCCTCCGGTAATGACAGCAATTTCGAGCTGCTTATTACCCCGGAAAAACAGAGGCTTGATCTTGGCTGGCTGCTGTTGCGGCTGGCTGCGGTAGCCGGCATGGTTTATTGCGTGCTGCACTGCGCTGCTCCCTTGGCGATGAATCTGCGTTTTGTCCCGGTGTTGTTGTTCGGGGTATGGCTGTTGATCATTACCATGGCCGGGATAAGCAAGGAGAACAGTCATCCCGATGAATCTGCGCACCTGTCGGCCATGGCCTTTTATCAGGACCATTGGTTGCCTCCACCCATAGACGACCCGGCGATTTACAATACCTTCAATGCCTACGGGGTGTCGCAGTTGAAGACTAGCGACATCTCTTATCTCTTTGCCGGCAAGATCCACACGTTTGTGCAGACCTTCGGCATTCCGGAATACCTTTCCTTCAGGCTGTTCAACGTCTGTCTATTCGGACTCATTGTCCTGTACACGATCCGTAACCGATATGCGCGGATGGTGGCGCTGCCCTTTCTCGTCTCGTCGCAAATCTGGTATACCTTCAGCTACTGCGGACCCGATGCTTTTGCCCTGTTTTTTACCTTTCTCGCCACATGCGAAGTGATAAACCCCAATAGCCTGCTGCATCGTTATCTCAAGGGTGACGGTTGGGGTGCCAAGCTGCTCGGTTTCGTGCTGTTGGGTGTTCTTCTCGGGATTATCTTCCTGCTGAAAGCAAATTTCCTGCCTTTTATCGTCTTCTTTTATCTGGTCCTCGCGGTCAAGGTGTTTTTTACCGAGGAGTTTTTCTGGGATAAAAAAGCTGCGATCTTCCGCTTGCTCTTGATCACCTTCGTCGGATTGAGCATCTGCGGCGTGAAGGTCGGCGCCGATTATCTGACAAACGGTTTTGGCAGCCAGGGGGGAATCACTCAACTCCAGGATAACTTGGCGCTTCCCATGTATAAATCGAGGACTGAGTTGCAGGAAAAACATGTTACGCTTTCCCCAAAAGCGCGCGGCGTAACCCTTGGGCAGATGCTCGAGACCGATCACTTTTTTGAACAGATCTTTCGAAGCAGTTTCGGGAGATTCGGCTCCTTAACTATCTCCGCGACGCAGGTCTATTATGATCTTGTTCGCTGGTCCGGGGTGTTGCTGCTGACGATTGTTTTTGCCGCCATCTTCCGTGGTGGAGGTCTCGCCGGCAGCGGGCTGGCTTTAGCCGCTTTGGGCTTATCCGGAGCATTGTTAGGGGCTTTGCTCTATCATTTTTGGACGATGGATTTTCAACCCGAGGGGCGCGACCTTCTCTCCCTCATGCCGATATTCGGCATCCTTTATGGGTGGAACCACCAAGCGATAAATCGGCGAGTGCTCATTTTCGGTCTGACCCCGATGTTTCTTCTAGCGATGTACGGTTTCATCTTTGTGGCATTGATGCACATTCCCCGCGTTGTCGTCTCATAAGAACGGCGTGAGGCATGAGGGGTTTTAATCGAATGAAATTGCCGCTGGCTTACGACTAAAACAGAGCACTGAACACCCCGTTTTCACGGAGGATATTTAAACCGATAAGCCAGAGCACCAGGCCGCCGACTATTTCCGCCCAGGTACTGAGCCAGGTGAGGTGGGCTACCCGTTTGCCAAGATGCAAACCGGCGATGGTGAACAAGCCGGCAACGATGCCGATAATGATTGCCGGGGTGATGATCGACACCCGGAGCATCGACATGGACAGGCCGACCGCCAGGGCATCGATGCTGGTCGCAAGCGACAGCATCACCAGCGTCATGCCCTTGGTCGAATCCTTCCTCGGTTTTACCTCTTCCTCATTTTCATCGGCCAGGACGGCCTCTTTCAGCATATTGCTGCCGACAAGCGCCAGCAGAACAAAGGCCACCCAATGGGCATAAGCCTCCATATAGCTTTGCACGGAGGTTCCAAGGCCCCAGCCGAGGATTGGCATTAGGGCCTGAAAAAGGCCGAAATGCCAGGATAATCTGAAGGTTTGTCGAATGTTTACCCGTTTCAGGCTGACCCCGGTGGCAATGGCCACGGCAAAGGCATCCATGGCTAAGGCCACGGCGATTCCTAGAATGGTGAGAAGATGCATGATATGGGGTTCCTCTAGTTGCCGGCTTTTCGCTTGAGAATAAGGAGCAGGGGGATTGAAGCGAAGGTTATCCACATGATAAGTTTGAAGTCGTTCAGATAGGCAATGGTAAGGGCCTGCCGAGTAACTTCCCCGTTCAAAGCGACTACCCCAGCGGTGGTGGTCCAGTCCCAGATTTTCGGCAGATTTTCGAGGGCCATGGCCAAACGAAACGGCTGTATCATATCGGCCAAACCGGCATGATTCACCTGGGTGTTTCGGGCAAGGAGGGTGACAACAACGGAGATACCGATACTGCTGCCGATATTGCGCATCAGGCTGTACATCGCCGTCCCTTCGGTACGGAAATGGGATGGCAGTGTCGCAAAGGTGCTGGTGCTGAGGGGCACAAACACGAAGCCGAAACCAAGGCCCTGAATGACCCCGGTCCAGACTATTACCGGGATGGACACCTCGGCGGTAAATTGTCCCATGATAAACAGGGCGAGGACTGTCAGGCAGAGGCCAGTGAAGATGAGCAGGCGAATGTCTACCTTGCCGATAAGTCGGCCAACCAGCATCATGGCAACCATGGTTCCCATCCCGCGCGGCGCCAGAACATAGCCGGTGGTGACGACCGGAAAACCCATCAGCTGCTGCATGAAGGGCGGCAACAAGGCGAGAGTGGCGTAAAGCGTGGTACCGATTATGAAAATAAAGATAAGGCCGACAATAAAATTGCGATCGGCAAACATGCTCGGCTGGATAAATGGATTTTCGGCACTGAACATGTGAACGAGAAACATATACAGAAACAGGACGGTGGCTACTGTCTCCACCACAATCTCCCGGCTGGAGAACCAGTCAAGTGACTGGCCGCGGTCAAGCAGCAGCTGCAGGGCGCCGATCGCAAGGCTGAGCAAGACGAAACCAAAGTAGTCGAAACCTCTGTCGCTGTTGAGCTTGCTCTCGGGCACCGAGGCCATGATCCCAGAAAAGGCAATGAGGCCGACGGGCAGATTGATATAGAATACCCAGCGCCAGTTATAATATTCGGTGAGATATCCTCCTAACGATGGCCCGATGATCGGCCCGACCATTACCCCGAGGCCCCAAATCGCCATGGCCGAGCCATGTTTTTCACGGGGATAGGTGTCGAGCAACACGGCCTGGGAAAGCGGCACGAGACCGGCACCGAAGACACCCTGCAGCAACCGGAAAATGACAATCTGGGTGAGAGAGGTGGAGGCCCCGCAAAGCATCGAGGCGACGGTGAAACCAACCACTGAAACAAGGAAGATCTTTTTTCGTCCCAGTCTCGCGGCGAGCACGCCGGTGACGGGGGTCATGATCGCCGCCGCCACGATATAGGAAGTCAGCACCCAGGATATCTGATCCTGGGTCGCCGACATGCCGCCCTGCATGCTCGGCAGGGCCACATTGGCGATGGTGGTATCGATTGCCTGCATGATTGTCGCCAGCATGATCGACACGGTAATCAAACCGCGGGAAGGAGTCTGGGCGGAGGCTTGGGCTGCGGATGCGGGCATACTATTGGTTGTCGCCTTGGGCAGCCGGAGTCACGCCGGTTATTCCTAATCCTGCCAGAGTCTTCCGGACAAATAGGGGCAGGGGCCTGCGGTATTCGGTGTCAATTCGTACCTTGGTGCTCATCCCGGAACGGAGAATGAGTACATCTGAGTTATTATTGACACTTATACGCACCGGTATCCGCTGCACCACCTTCACCCAATTGCCGGTGGAATTCTGGGCAGGGATTATGGAGAATTCGCTGCCGGTACCGGGGCTGATGCTTTGCACTGTGCCGACGAATTCATGGTCGGGATAGGTATCGACCTCTATAGAGGCCCTTTGTCCCGGATGGACACGGGTCAATTCGGTTTCCTTCAGGTTGGCTTCAATCCAGAAGCGGCTGTCGGCGATGAGACTCATTACCTGTGTCCCCGGCTCCACATGCTTGCCGACCTCAGGAATCTTGCTTACTCGACCGCTGAAAGGCGCCAGGACAACAGTTTTTTGCAGATCAAGGGCCGCTTTCTCCACCATAGCCTGTGCCAGCCGATAACTGGCAAGAAGATCGGCGGCGATTTCCGGATTGCCCTCCAGGTTTGCCAGAATTTGCTCCTTTTCATTACCGATGATTTCCAGTCGATACTGGCTGAGTTCTAAATTGTGCTGGGAATCGTCGAGCTGGGCTTTTGCCACCGCCTGACTCGATTCGAGACTGGATTGCCGCGTATATTCTTTCCGGGCAAAGTCGATGTTGCTCTGGGCAAGTTTCAGTTCATTCAGCTTCTGCCGATAACTTACCTTTTTGATCCGTATCTCGGCCGAGGCTTCCTGCAGACGAGCCCGCGCCTGTTCAAGGGCGATGACATAGGAGCGATCGTCGATTTTGCAGAGCGGTTTACCCTGGAGAATAGAATCATTTTCGCCAACCATCACAGCCACGATCGAACCGGAGACTTCGACGCTGACCGCAACCTTGTCCGCTTGAAGATAGGCATTGTCGGTGTCCACGAATCTTCCGCCGGTCCAGTAAAGATAGGCGGCAACAACAGCGACTGCAAGAGGCCCGAAAGCGAGGAAAAATCGGCGCTTAAAATGTTTCTTTTGGCCAAGGGAGTGTGGCAGGTTGAGCTGTTCCGGGTTTTCTAGTTGTGAAGGCATATGGCTGTTCAATTCTCTTTACTGAGATTGGATTTCATTTTTTTGAGAGTGTTAAAGAGAACCGTAAATTCATCTTCACCCACTCCCAGCAAGGCTTGGGCTCTGGTCTGCAGGGATTTCTCCTGCATGGTTTCAAGAAGCGGCCGGGATATTTCTGTCAGGTGAAGCTGCACTGCCCGTCTATCCTTGGGGTCCGGCTGTCGAACCACCCATCCCGATTCTACCAGTCGATCAACCAACCTAGTGAGGGTGATCGGTTTAACCTCCAGCTGGTCGGCAAGCGTCGCCTGATTACAGCCCTCCTGCCTGGCTATATGGGCAATTGCCCGCCACTGGATCTGCGTAAGACCAAGTGCTTGAACGCGTCTGTCGAAATCACGTCGCATCAATCGGGAAACATCGTAGATCAGAAAGCCGATGCTTTTTTCGGGATCAAAATATTTCATGGCAGGCATATTATTAGGCATACATATAATAAGCAAGGCTTACTAATATGGCACAAGTATTTTCCCGAGACGAGGTCGGTCGTTCTTCAATAATTGTCGTTAGGAAAGTTGGTCAGCGGAGGGGAAAGTGTGGTGTTGACCGACAGGTGCTCCTTCTGCATGGCAGAAAAGATCAGGACAGTTCTTCCTGCCATACAGAAGGCGAGTTCTTGAAAAATCTATTAACTTGAAGAGCTTGTGCTACCGGTATTAGATGACACCTCGCCGGTCATTTGTTCCAGGAGTTGCCGGAGACGGGACAACTGGTCTTCACCGGAATTGGCCAGGTAGGCATTGGTTACCTGTTGCCGATCCGTTCCACCGCCCATGCCCGGAGGGGGCGGTGGAGGAGGGCCCATCTTCTCCTTCATCATCGCATCCACTTCAGTCTGGCTGAGTTCGCCGTTGCCGTCGGTATCAAAGGTGCTGAGGGCCTTTGAAAAATCCACGGTCTGCCCGGTTGACGAAGCAATATCTTTTGCCATGGTATCCAGCTCTGCCTGGTTTAGCCCGCCGCTGCTATCGCTGTCGAGCTCCTTGAATTTGCTGGCCGGATCGGTCGGGGCGGTGGTCGAAGAGGCAGAAGAGGCGTCACCGAGCATTTTCAACAAAATCGTTAACTGATCTTGGTTGAGGGAGCCTGTAGTGCCTGTTGTCGATTGGTTATTGGTGCCCTGTGCGCCGTCCGGCGGTGGACCCATCGTCTCCCGCATCATGGTATCCATTTCCTGCCGGCTGAGCAGACCGTCGCCATTTGCATCGTAGGTGGTGATTGAGGCATCGACATCCAGGGTCTTGCCGGTCATCTTTGCCAGTTCCTTGCCGAGGGCACTCAGTTCGGTCTTGTCCAGGCCACCGTTGCCGTCGGTATCAAGTTCCTTGAATTTTTCTGCCGGATCGGGGCGTGAACGGATAGACGAGGATATGATCGAGCCTGTAATACTGCCGTTGTTTATTGCATTGATACTGCTCATGGATTCTTCCTCCGTTGGTTACGTGTCCGCCAAGATTGCAGAAGACACGATTCTTATAGGTAGTCTGCCTCTTCAGAGGCTATTATCGGTCGTTAACCTGCCATTCTTCGTTAAGTTACCGTCAAATTGTGTAAAGAATTGTAAATATTTTCGATGACTGGTCGAGAAAGAGACCGCTGTACCTTTATGTTGCGATAGGCTACCATGCAGTTGTGCAAGGCCCTGCCAGCCCCAAAAACGCCCCCTTTACATTTCTTTACAGCAAGAAGTGGTCATTGTCTGTAGCTTCACCGGAACCGCGAGGTTGGGCTCGCATGCTTCGCCACCATAAAAGTAAGGGACCACCGTGATTGAGATACTGGTTATCGACGATGATAGTGAGTTGTGCGAGCTGTTGACCGATTATCTGCAAGCGGAAGGGTTTGCCGTGGAAACGGCCGGAGATTCGCAACGGGGAATCGATCGTGCCCTGTCCGGAGAACATGCCCTGGTGATACTCGATGTCATGCTGCCTGAGATCAGCGGTTTTGAAGTTCTGCGCCGCATCCGGGCAGCCTCGGCAATCCCGATCCTTATGTTGACCGCCCGCGGCGAGGAGGTGGATCGGATTGTTGGTCTTGAGATGGGGGCCGACGATTATCTGCCGAAGCCGTTTAACCCGAGAGAACTTATTGCCCGGCTGCGGGCAATCTATCGCCGGACCGAAGAATCGCTCCAGAGGGCGGAAGCCGGAGCAACGGACGCGCTCCTCTGTGTCGGTGACCTGAGTCTAGATCCGGGGACGCGAAATGTCCGGCAAGCCCATCGCCAGGTGAGTATGACCGCCGCGGAGTTTTCCCTGCTGCAGGAACTCCTGTCGGAGGCGGGCCGGGTTGTCAGCCGGGAGAAGCTGGTCGAGAAGGTCCTCGGGCGAAAACTGGCGATGTTCGATCGGAGTATTGATGTCCATGTCTCCAGCCTGCGGCGCAAGCTTGGCCAGGAGTCAAACGGAATGGAGCGGATCAAGACCATTCGCGGGATCGGCTATATGTATGTGAAGCTCGACGGATAAAAAGAAGCCTGGCCGGCGAAAAGCAGGAACGGTGATGACGAGATGAGAAGCCTGTTTTGGCGACTTTTTGGCAGTTTCTGGTTGACGATTATCTTAGGTGGCGCCATGAGTTTTGTGGCCATCTCGACCTTCCGCCATCTCTCCATGGAAATGCTCCGCGACGATATGTCGAAAAAGGCCGACGAACATCTGACAAAACTCGTTGTTCTCTCCGGTCAGGCGGCCCTGCAGATGTATCGATGCGGCGGGCAAACCGCCTATGACAACTATGTCGGCGGGCTGCTTGATAGTGCCGGTGTCAGGATCAGCCTGCTCGGCCCCGACAATCGAACCATCAAGGGCGAACCGGCGCCTGTGGCAGCGGTGCAAATGGCCACAGAAGCGAGGAGTACGCATCAGACGGCCCTCGACCGATCGCCTTCCAGTCTGACAGTGGCCAAAGAGCTGTCATCAGATGCGAACGAGGCCTTGGTCGTGGTGGGAACCCACACCTTCGGCCCTCCCCCTGGGATGTTTCCTCCCGGAGGGAAGGAACCGCCTTTCTTAACCGGACTTCTGCCACCGTTTTTCAGTCAAGGCGAAATCATCCGAACTGCCGTCATGCTGCTGGTCATAGCCCTTGTCTGCTATCTCCTCGCCAGATCCCTGACGACACCGATAAGAAGACTGCAGAAGATTACCCAACAGATCGCCGGCGGCGACTATTCCGCCAGGGTCGGCGGCAGTCTCGGCAGGGGCGGCAATGAAATTGCCGACTTGGGCCGTGATTTCGATATCATGGTGGAACGGACGGAGAAGGTCATTACCTCGCAAAACCGGCTCCTCCGTGATATCTCCCACGAACTTCGTTCGCCCTTGGCCAGGTTGGTTGTCGCCCTGGAACTGGCGAAAAAATGCTGTCCGGAAGAGGAAGATACGGCCCTCTCGAAAATCGGTCAGGAGGCTGCACGCATCGACGATCTCATCGGCCATCTGCTGACATTAACCCGCCTTGAAAGCGGCGCGGGCATCCTCGCCGTCGAGGTGGTGGATTTGACCGAACTGGTGCGGTCCATAGCCGCCGATGTTAATTTTGAGGCAGCCGACAGCCATAAAGGCGTGACGATTGTCGCCGCTGCGACGGTGCGCCTTAGCGGTTCCCGCGAATTGCTGCGGCGGGCCATCGAAAATATCGTTCGCAACGCCGCCCACTACACCGCCGCAAACACCCGGGTCGAGATAAGCCTTGCGGTGTCGAAGGCTGAAGCGACGATCACGGTAAGCGATTATGGCCCGGGTGTCCCCGAGTCGGATCTGCCCCATCTTTTCCAACCGTTTTACCGGGTAGCCAAGGCCCGAGAACGACAAAGCGGCGGAGTCGGTATCGGGCTCGCCATCGCCCTGCAGGCGGTGAAGGCCCACGGCGGCGCGATCACCGCTAAAAATCTGAGCGAGCGGCAGGGGTTGGTGGTTACCATTACTCTTCCCTATGCCATCTGCTGACAAGAAAAAAGAGCGTGCAGGAGCGATGAAGCAAAACAGGGATAACAGAGAGATGACCGGCTTCCTGCAAAGCACATTATTTACCGGCACCATTTTGGTCTCGGCATTTTTGCTGTTTTGGGCGCAGCCCCTCTTCGCCAAAATGATCCTGCCGATTCTCGGCGGTGCGTCGGCGGTATGGACAACCAGCATGCTGTTTTTCCAGTTTACCTTGCTCGCAGGCTACGTCTATGCCCACTATAGCAGCAAGTTGTTGACAATAAAATCGCAAGTTTTGCTTCATTTGTTGCTGCTCGGCGCGGCCAGTATCTCGCTGCCCTTTTATATCGATTACGCTAGCGCGAAGAGTCCGGAGGGTTCTCCCGCCCTGTGGGTGCTGTCGCTTGCGGCTTCTACGGTTGGACCGCCCTTTTTCATGGTATCCGCTACGGCGCCGCTGCTGCAGCGCTGGTTTTCCCTGACGCGTCACTTATCTCGTGAAAATCCGTACTTTCTCTATGCCGCCAGCAACCTCGGCAGCATGGCCGCCCTGCTGGGCTTTCCGACGCTGCTTGAACCGTTTCTCGGTGCGCGCCTGCAAACCGGCTACTGGCAAAGCGGATATTTTGTATTGTTGACATTGTTTCTCACCACCGGCCTTGTCACCCTGAAACAACTGGCTACGGGGAAAGACCCATCGCTCTTGCCACCGATGCCGGCACTCGCGCCTGACCGGGAAATTACCACGGGCCGCCGAGTCTCTTGGGTTTTTCTCGCCTTTCTGCCGTCGAGTATGATGCTCGGGTTGACCAGCCACGTCACGGTCGATATCACCCCCGTGGCAATGTTTTGGATCGTGCCCCTTGCCCTCTATTTACTGTCATTTGTGGTTGTCTTCTCGCGCCGGCAACACCTTATCCCTAACAGGATATTGGCGGCGATAATAATTATTTCCACCTTGGTGCTGTTGTATATGCGCTTTGAGGGTTATGATAATAAGACCATCTCAACCGCCACCCTTGCCGTTGTTTTCCATCTTATCCTGTTTTTTGCATCGGCCTGGTTGTTGCACGGTTTTCTCAGCAGCAGCAAACCATCGGCGGTACGCTTAACGGAATTTTACCTATGGATGTCCATCGGCGGCATGCTTGGCGGTTTCTTCAATGCCTTGCTTGCGCCCCTGATTTTCAACCAGATATATGAATATTATGTCGTGGTCGTGACGGTTTTCTGCATTGCTCTGCAGGTGTTAGCGGTAAAGCCGGACGGTACGGCAAGCGGCAAAACGCCGCCGACCCTTGCCATGCTGATCGCCTTTCTTGTGCTGCTGCTGGTGTTTTTCCTGGTCGATACGGTCATGAGCCATCCGATTACGACAAAAGTCAGGCAAGTATTTATTTTTGCTTCGCTTGCGTGCATTATATCTGCTATCTTCGTTGCATATTATCAACCTGGCAGATGGTCGCGGCGCTTGGCGGTACTTGTCGTTGCCCTTGGAGTGGTCGGTAATGTGCTCATCCTGACGCAAACGCATGCGAACATCCTCTTGGCCCGGTCCTTTTACGGGGCGTTGAAGGTGAAACTGAAACTGGATATCGACGACGTTCCCTATCATCTGTTTATCCACGGCAGCACGCGGCACAATCTGCAAAGGTTTGCGGCAGATGGCGAAGGCAACCAAGAGCCGTTGATGTATTTTCATCGTCAGGCAAATATCGGCCATGCGGTAAGTTCCATGCAGGCGCACCTGGACCGCCCGTTGCATTTGGGTTTCGTCGGTTTGGGGGCCGGAGCGATGAGTGCCTATGTGGAGGTAGGCGATACCGCCACCTACTACGAACTTGACCCGGAGGTGGCGGCCATGGCCGAAAACCGGGAATATTTCACCTATGTCGGCGATGCTAAAGGCAATATTGAAATACGCCTCGGCGATGCCAGTCTGCAGCTTAAAAAAGCCGGCGACGCCTCGTTTGACATCCTGCTGATAGACGCTTTTTCAAGCGATGCCATTCCCGTTCATCTGCTTACTGCCGAGGCGGTAGCCCTCTATCTCCAGAAGATTAAGGATGATGGCGTGTTGCTGTTTCACCTCAGCAACAGATACCTCGATTTATACCGGGTCCTGCAGGGCCTTTCTTTGCCTCACGGTTATGTGCTGTATTATGCTTCAAGAAATAATGTTGCAAGGCCTTCCGAGGTCGCCAATGGTATTTCCGGTCTTTTCAGCCACAGTCAGGTTGCCCTTATTGCCAAAGAAAGTTCCTTGCCGGCGGATATCAGCGAATCGGATAGATGGCGTAAGCTCGAACGTGATCCCGGCTTTACAACCTGGACGGATGATTTTTCAAATGTTTTCGGAGTGTTCCGGTTTATTCGTGGGGAGTAGCGGCCACTAGCAAACACGTTTAACCTGGTTGTTTCTCTCCTTACACCCTGCCTTTTCTTTTTGCCGCATGGAAGGCCTGATCCAGGTCGGCGATAATGTCTGTCGGATGTTCGGCGCCTACCGAGAGGCGGATCATATTGCCGGGGATACCCGCCAGGGCCCGGCCTTCCTCGCCCTGTTGCTGGTGCGTTGAAATGGCCGGGATGGTGGCGACACTCTTGATGCGGCCGAGATCGGTGGCCCGCCAGATACGCTGCAGGTTGTCGAACACCTTGCGGGTCTTTTCCACCCCGGCTTTGACGCAGAAAGACAGCAAATGGCCGTAACGGTTGACCGGTCGGTTGTACTGGTCGTCGTACTCGGCGTCGACCAGCCACATGTACCGGGAGGCCAGGTCGTGCAGTGGGTGGTTCTTCAGCCCGAGATACTGGACACTCTCCACTCCTGGGTGACCGGCGAGGTAGTCGGCAACCTTCTCGCAGTTGCGGCTCATCAGGTCCATCTTCGAGCGCAGGGTGCGCATGTCGTTTAAGGACATGATCGCCTGCAGGGGGTGGAGGTTGGGGCCGAAGTCGCGATTTTGCAGGTATTTTACCGAAAGCGAAAAATCCTCCTTGAGCTGGTCGTCGTCGATATTTGTGACCAGATTTTTCCGGGCGATGACCGCGCCGCAGATACCGAAGCCGCTGCTGGTAAGGCTCTTGGTCACCGACTGAACGACGATGTCGGCGCCGTGGCAGATGGGGCGGAGGAGGGCCGGGGTGGCGACGGTGGAGTCGCAGATGAGCGGCAGGTTATGGCTGTGGGCAAGATCGGCAACCGCTTGGATGTCAAAAAAGCCGAGTTGCGGGTTGCTGGGCAGCTCGCCGTAAAGAAAGCGGGTGTTGCCGTCGATCTTGGCCGCCCATTCGTCCAGGTTGGTGGCGTCTCTTACCCAGCGGCATTCGATGTTACGTTCCTGCATGAGGCGGACGGTAAACTGCTGGAAGGTACCACCGTAGCACTGGGCCGTGGCGACGAAATTGCGCGGTTCGCCGGCATCTTTTATTACCCGCAGAAAGGGCTGTACCGCCGTCATGATGGCGGCCATGCCGGAGGAGGTGGAGCAGCACGAGGTGGCGCCGTCATAGCCGTAGCCCTCAAGGAGAGCCAGGGTCCACTCGTAGTAATAGGTCGAGGGGTTGGCGATACGCGAGTAGCACCAGGTGGGGATCTTGTAGGCAAGGGCTGCGGCCATCTCGTCCGAGTCGTTGTAGGCCTGGGAGGTGCTCATGAAGATCGGTTCGATGATCGCCCCCTGGTAGTCTTTCAGGGCATCGGTTACCGAATAGAGACCGTGTACGGCGATGGTGTCGAATTTCCATTTGCGCACCGTTTTTTCAATGTATTTCGCCCGTTTTGCCAAGTATTTATTGTTCTTGTCGATATATTCCTGCATCCCGCGGGTAATGTGCACGGCGTCTTTTTTTGACATGGAGACCTCCTTTGGGGACTAACCGGCAAGCGCCTGACGTTCCAGGTCGAGGAGCTGCTTTTTCACTGCCAGTCCGCCGCCGAAGCCGGTAAGGGAGCCGTCTTTGCCGATGATGCGGTGGCAGGGAATGATGATCGGGATCGGATTCTTGCTGTTGGCCATGCCCACCGCCCGACAGGCCTTGGGGTTGCCAATTCGTTGGGCAATCGCCCCGTAGCTGGCGGTCTCGCCATAGGGGATATTGCACAGTTCCTGCCATACCCGTTCCTGGAAGGGGGTACCTCGCGGGGCCATCGGGCAATCAAACTGCCGCCGATCGCCGGCAAAGTATTGCCGGAGCTGCCGTAGGGTCTCCACGAAACAGGTCTCATCCTTTTGCCATTTGGCCGGTATCGAAAGCTTTTCTGCGGCCTTGGGAAAATGCAGTTCCTCCAACACCCCGTTTTCACCGACCAGCAGCATTCTGCCGATGGGGCTGTCGCAATAACAATAGCGTTTCATAGCATCTCCTGTTGCTTTGTTGGCTTGGGGTATTCTTACATACTGTCGAGGGCGGCCTGGTAATTGGGCTCCTGGCCTATTTCCGGCACCTGCTCGGTGTATTTGACCTTGCCGTCCGGGTCGATAACCACAACAGCTCTGGCGAGGAGGCCGGCAAGCACCCCGGTGGTGATGGTCTGGCCGTAGTTTTTACCGAAATCGGCAGAGCGGAACACCGATGCGGGGACGACGTTTTTCAGACCTTCCGCCTCGCAAAAACGTTTATGGGCAAAGGGCAGGTCGGCGGAAACGCAGAGCACCACAGCATCGGCGCGGTTGCCGGCCTCGCTGTTGAAACGGCGGGTGGAGGCGGCGCAAACCCCGGTATCGATGGAGGGGAAGATGTTGAGAACCACCGTCTTACCCCGGTAATCCCCCAGACCGACCGTGCCGAGATCGGTCTTCACCAGAGTAAAATCTGGGGCCGGGGAACCGACCGCCGGCAGATTGCCGATGGTTGCTATCTCATTGCCTTTGAGGGTGATTTTTGCCATGTGTGTCTCCTTTCTGAGTGAAAAATCTTTTGTATCGCCAGTGGTTTTTTGTAAGAAACCATTTCTGATCTTGGGAAATGTTTTCCAGTCATATGATAGTTGTTCCTACTTTTCGATTGTTTGTCAAGTTTTCCAAGGCATTTTTCCGGCAGAGTGGCTGCGGAGTGGAAAGAGGGGTGGATTTCTCTTTTCTCGATAGCCATTTCACCAAAGTTCCGGCGCCAGATGTGGAAATTATTGGGCAAGCTATTGAAATCAGGAACAGGGCATGGTTTAAAGGGAAGTGACTTCTCATGATAATGGTGCATGGGCAAGCCCGGTCGGTGTTGCGGCAGTCAAGGCCCATGGAAGAATTTTCTGCATGTTTTTACCCTTTCAAGGGGGTAATGCACAAGCCTCGTTTCTCGGGGTGAGGCAAGAGAGCTACTATGTCTTTCCTACCGGTTATCGGCAAATCGATCAAGAAGCAGCTTGAGGAACGGGAGGAGAAAATTCTCTCGCCCTTCGCGGCGCTCAATAAAAATTCCTCCGGTCGTCATCTCGAAGAGGAGGAGGATCTGTCTGATATTCGTCTGCCGTTTCAGCGCGATCGCGACCGGATAACCCATTCGAAAACCTTCCGCCGGCTGAAGCACAAGACCCAGGTCTTCCTTTCTCCTGCCGGCGATCATTACCGTACTCGCCTGACCCATGTCCTTGAGGTTTCACAAATCGCCCGAACCATCGCTTCGGCACTGTGTCTGAACGAGCCGCTGACCGAGGCCATCGCCCTGGGCCATGATCTTGGTCACACCCCGTTCGGCCATGCCGGAGAGGCGACACTGAACGACTTGCATCCGAGCGGGTTCAGGCATTATGTGCACAGTCTGCGGGTAGTCGATTTCCTCGAAAATGGCGGCAAGGGCCTCAACCTCACCTTTGAGGTGCGCAACGGTATCGTTCGTCATTCCAAAGGGCGCGCCGACATCCTGCCGAAGGACAAGTCGGAGATCGCAGTAACCCTGGAGGGTCAAGTGGTCCGGCTGGCGGACATCATCGCCTATGTCAACCATGACCTCGATGATGCGCTGCGCGCCGGCATTTTAAAGGAGGCGGATCTTCCCGAAAAAATCAAAAAGGCGGTGGGCGAACGCCATTCCAAGCGCATCGGTGCTATGGTCAGGGATCTCATTGTCGAAACGCTCACCGCCAACGACGGCAATCTGCATATCAGTACCCGTATGCTCGAAGCGATTACCGAGTTGCGCGGCTTTCTCTACGATAACGTCTATACCTACTACAAGGTGCACAACGAGTTCGTCAAAGCCCAGCGGATAATTGCTGATCTTTACAAGTATTTTCTCGAAAACGGCATCGTTCGCCTCCGAGGCGACCGGTGGGAGTATGGGGTCGGTAAGGAAAACTGGGGTGATGAAAAAGAGGCGCACCGCAAGGTGTGTGACTATATCGCCGGGATGACCGATCGCTATGCCCTCTCCATCTATAAGCACATTTTCCTGCCCGAACCATGGAGTGTCAAATAAGCTGTTTTTTATCTTCCGCGTCGAAAACAGTTGAATTATGGCAAGGTCGCAGTTACTTTCGAAAATGGTGCGTCCTGTGACGAGAACCGTAACGATTCCTAATAATTATTTGCAATCTATAAATATGAAAGAAGAAAACCAGTTGAGTAAGGGATATGAGTTTGCCGCAGTCGAAGAAAAGTGGCTTGGCCGCTGGCAGGAAAGCGGCTGTTTCTCGGCCGGCATGGAAGACGGCAAGCCTGCATTTTCAATAGTCATTCCACCGCCTAACGTCACCGGTGTCCTGCATGTCGGCCATGCCCTGAATAACACCCTACAGGATATTCTTACCCGCTATCATCGCATGAGTGGCCACAACACCCTGTGGGTGCCGGGGACCGATCATGCCGGCATCGCCACCCAAAATGTGGTGGAACGGCAGCTCGCCGCCGAAGGCAAGACCCGCGACGACCTCGGCCGCGATGCCTTTATCGACAGGGTCTGGGCCTGGCGCGCCGAGAAGGGGGGAACGATCATCAACCAGTTGCAGAAGCTGGGGGCGTCGTGCGATTGGCAGCGGGAACGTTTTACCATGGACGAAGGTCTGTCGAAGGCGGTTCGTGAGGTATTCGTCCGACTGTACCGGGAAGGGCTGATCTATAAAGGAAACTATATCGTCAACTGGTGTCCGCGCTGCCATACCGCCCTATCCGACGACGAGGTGGAGCATGAAGACACCAAGGGCAAACTCTATCATATTCGCTACCCCTATGCCGACGGTTCCGGCCATGTCGTTGTCGCCACCACCAGGCCGGAAACCATGCTCGGCGACACCGGGGTTGCCGTGCATCCCGAGGATCAGCGCTATGCGCACTTGGTAGGTGTCGGCATCAAGCTGCCGCTCACCGACCGAGTAATACCGGTGGTGCTCGATGCCCATGTCGACCGGGAATTCGGTACCGGTGCCCTCAAGGTGACGCCATCCCATGACCGCAACGACTACGAAATCGCCCAGCGCCATTCCCTGCCGCACCTGAAGGTCATGGACGACAAGGGGGTTATGAATGCCGCAGCCGGTGCCTATTGCGGCCTCGACCGTTTTGCCTGCCGCAAAAAGGTCGAGGAAGATCTCGAACGCCTTGGTTTTCTTGAAAAAATCGACGACTATGAGCATGCCGTCGGCCACTGCTATCGCTGCAAGACGGTGATCGAGCCGACCACCTCCGTGCAGTGGTTCGTGGCGGTCAAACCCCTGGCCGCCAAGGCGGTGGCCGCGGTTCGCGACGGGCGCATCAATATCTATCCGAAATCCTGGTATAACACCTTCTACAGCTGGATGGATAATATCCGCGACTGGTGCATTTCCCGGCAGATCTGGTGGGGGCATCGCATCCCCGCCTGGACCTGCGGTGACTGCGGCGAACTGATTGTCGCCTCGGAGGATCCGACCTCCTGCCCGAAATGCGCATCCCTTGCCCTTGTCCGCGAAACCGATGTGCTCGACACCTGGTTTTCCTCGGCCCTGTGGCCTTTTTCGACTATGGGTTGGCCTGAGAAAACCCGGGAATTGGGGATTTTTTATCCGACCTCGGTCCTGATAACGAGCTTTGACATCCTCTTCTTCTGGGTGGCCAGAATGATGATGATGGGCTTGCACTTCATGGACGAGGTGCCGTTTAAGGACGTCTATCTGCATGCCCTGGTGCGCGACAAATTTGGCAAAAAGATGTCCAAGTCGACCGGCAATGTCATCGATCCGCTGGTGGTCATGCGGGAGTACGGCACCGATGCCATGCGTTTTACCCTCACCGCCTTTGCCGCCCAGGGCCGGGAAATCAAGCTCGACGAGGAGCGCATAGAAGGCTATCGGCACTTCATCAATAAGATCTGGAATGCCGCCCGCTTTGCCTTGATGCATGTGGCCGATTATTCGGAATCGGTAAAAGACGTGGTAGCCGTGCCGGGCGACCTGCCCCTGGTGCATCAATGGATTCTCAGCCGTACGGCGGCGGTCATAGATGAGGTCAGGCTGGGGCTTGATGAGTATCGTTTTAACGATGTTGCCTCGGCCATTTATCAGTTTATCTGGCGGGAATTCTGTGACTGGTATCTGGAGTGGATCAAGGCCGATCTGTTTAGTAACGACCCGAAGGCTCAAGGGCAGGCGAGAGGTGTCTTGCTCGTTGTCCTCGAAACGATCCTGAAATTGATTCATCCCATTACTCCCTTTGTCTCCGAGGAAATCTGGTCGGTTCTCCCGGGCGAACGACCCTTGCTGGCGACCACACCTTTCCCGAAAAGGCAGGACGACTGGAACAATCCGGCGGCGGTCGAGAAGATGGAACTGCTGATGGCGGTCATTACCGGCATCCGCAATATCCGTTCCGAGGCCGAGGTCCATCCGTCGGCGAAGATAGAGGCCTTTATTATCTGTGGCGATGAACAGAAGGCGGTTTTTCTTGCCACCTTTGCCGCCGCTATCAGCGACATGACGCGGTTGAGCGCCTTTACCGTCAAACAGCAGATAGAAAAACCGGCCGACGCCGCCACCTATATTTGCAACGACCTGGAAATTTTTGTGCCGCTCAAGGGCCTGGTCGATGTCGCCGGCGAACTGGCCAAACTGCAGCGGGAGCGGGAGAAGGTCGAGGCCAAACTGGCACAGGTCAACGGCAAGCTGACCAACGAAAAATTCCTGGCCAACGCCAAGGCGGACATTGTTGCCAAGGAACAGGAAAAAAAGGCCCTTCTCGATGCGACGATCGATAAAATAATCGAGGCCGAAGAGCGGCTCAAACGGATGGTGTAGGGCATGGCGATGGATAAAAACATGCTGCATGCAATGATTCGCGACTTTCTCCGCGAGGACATCGGTCGCGGCGACCTGACCAGCGAAGCGATTTTTTCCGACCGGCAAATGGGCAGTGCCCGTCTGGTGGCCCGCGACTCGTTTGTCGTCGCCGGGGCGGAAAGCGTCGCGGCCGAGGTGTTCAAAGTGCAGAATCCGACGATCAAGGCCGTCGATCCGCTGGCCGACGGGACTCGCACCAGTGCGGGCTCCGTACTTTTAACGGTCAGCGGCCCGGTTGTCGATCTCCTCAAGGCCGAACGGGTGGCTCTCAATCTGCTGCAACGGTTGTCGGGCATTGCCACCCTGACCGCTTCCTTCGTCGCCAAGGTCGAAGGCTATCCCGTACGTATCACCGACACCCGCAAGACCACCCCCGGCCTGCGGGTTCTGGAAAAATATGCAGTGCGCGTCGGCGGCGGCAGCAATCACCGATTTAATCTTACGGACGGCGTGCTGATCAAGGACAATCACATCGCCGCCTGCGGCTCGATCAAGGAAGCGGTGGCCAGGGTGCGGCAGCAGATCCCGCACACCATTCGTATTGAGGTGGAGACCGACACCCTGCAGCAGGTGCAGGAGTGCCTGGAGTGTCAGGTGGATATCATCATGCTTGACAATATGAGTCCGGAAATGATGGCCGGAGCAGTGCAAAATATCAATGGTCGCGCCTTGGTAGAGGCGTCGGGTGGCGTCAGTCTTGCGACGGTTGCGGCTATTGCCGCAAGCGGTGTGGATATCATTTCCATTGGTGCTCTCACCCATTCGGCGCCCTCCTGTGACATAGGGATGGACTGGTCTTTTTAGAAACTTGATGTCGATACACGGAGTTAAGTGGAGCATTTGGCGAATAATACTTGATTTATTGGTTGGAAGTATGAGATACTCGGAGATATGTTAGAAAAACAAAATGCGTTTTCGGTAAATCCTAACGCACTTTTTAATCCAAAGAGGTTGGCTCATGCGTTGCCCAAAATGTGGATACATTTCCTTCGATCACCTGGAACAATGTTTAAAATGTAAGAAGAATATCAAGGCGGTATCGGACAACATGCATGGTACCGTCTTTAATGTTGCGGCCCCGGCTTTTCTGCAACTGAGCAGTCGGCAAGAGGAAGAATCGGAAAACGATGAGGCCTTTGCCGACGATCTTGAGGCGGACGACGAATTCGTTGATGAAGACCTTGAGGTTCTGGTTGAAGGGGAAGCTGCAACAGAGGTTGTAGCCGAGGCGGCTGATGATATGGTCGATGCCGGTCCCCGGAAAGGTGGAAAAACCCTGACAGACGACGAGGAGTCGGGGGATCGGGAGATTGAAATTGATCTGAGCCAGTTCGAAGACGCCTTAGATCTCGAAGGGATGCCTGGGGAAACAGAGAAAGTTCAGCAAGAACAGGAGGTTCAGTCCTTGTCGCTGAAGGTGCCGGCGGAACTCGGCGACCTTTCCGATCTTGCTCCTCCGAGCAGGGGAATGCAGGCTGAAAAGTCAGAGGCAAAGGCTCCTGCAGAGAAGGCTGCCGCCGGTGCTGATATGGACGATATGGATTTCGATCTGGGATTGGGGGATCTTGAAGCGAATTTCACCACCGGTTCCGATCCTGCCAAAGAGACGATTCTTGCGCTTGATGACATCGATTTTTCCGAGACGCTTACCAAGACTCGTGCAAACCCATCCGAGAGGCAAAGCGGTGCCGGCATGGATGACGATTTGAACTTTGATCTTGATCTTGGCGGCCTTTCAATTCATAAGGATCTTTAGACCTTAGAATTTTTTTTGTGCACTTTTTCGGCAAACAATCCTTTGCAAAGATGATTTGTTCAGGGTGTCGGGAAAAAGGTGTTGAGAGTGGGAATAATGCCGGAGAAAAATTATTGACACTCAAACCGAAGTCGGGTAAATAGGCCTCTCCAAAACAAATGCCGGGATAGCTCAGTCGGTAGAGCAACGGACTGAAAATCCGTGTGTCCCTGGTTCAATTCCTGGTCCCGGCACCAGTAAATATAATAAGGGGTTAAGTCAGAAATGATTTAATCCCTTTTTTGTTTTTATCGAGTCCTTTCGGCAAGCCTGCCTATCATGAAGGTACAATAGCTGGTAAAGTCCGGTGGGGGAGTTGGTGCTGGATCTCGCTCAACAAGCGGGAGAGGTGAAGTTTTCCTTATAATTCCAGGGCAGCC